>Ga0265797_10004737_pt1 | contig 20487 bp, 20 predicted proteins | sample P2T30metagenome_FD_192433 | JGI IMG/M metagenome (GOLD analysis project Ga0265797, IMG submission 192433) | Plant litter microbial communities from East Loma Ridge, Irvine, California - P2 T30 | ecosystem: Environmental > Terrestrial > Plant litter > Unclassified | place: USA: California...
AGTAGCTTTCGAAAGAACGACTTTAGAGAACGCTCTTTTATAGAAGGAGCTTACTAAGGCTAGGGAGCTATTACAGGTACGTAAAGAACGTAAGAAAGGGAAGCGCATAGCAATTAAGGGAAGGTTCGTCTTTAATACGAAGGAAATCCTCGAACTTATTAAGGAAGTAGAAGTAGAAGTGTCGAAAGGAAAGTCGAAAAGGAGACAAACGACAAGAGCTACGACTCCTATAATTAAGGACAAGGAAGAAGAAGGTATCAAGGAGAGTATATATAAGAGCGAGAGTGATTGTATTATCGTAGCAAGTAGTAGATCGAGATCTAAGTAACAAATCTGAAATTCTGACCTGCTTCTAGTACTGGCCTGCTTCTAGTACACTAACGTTATCTCACTTGCTTCCCTTCGATGCTGAGGTTTTCTATTAGCTTCGTATAGCGCAAAGCCAGAAAGTCACAACGATTGAGTATTTAGCAGTACTTCTGTAAGTTTTAGGCATATACAATCATACAGGAATCCTGGAGAAGACGATTGATTCAATTCGGATCTGACATCGTCTAGCTATGGTTGCAAGACAAGAAAACCTGTGTCCGCTAAGCTTAGTCGCTTAGGGCGATCAGGATGATGAGTTCTACTAAGATGTCGTCAAGTTTAATTTCAGTCCCGCATCGAACGAATTGGTTGCGATGTTTAATGAACAGTAAACAAGAAGAAGAGAAGGGTGGCCGATGACTGATAAGAGAAAGACAATACTAGACTAGTGCTACGTGTAAGTTACGGTGTAACCCCGCTCTCGTAGGATGCGCACACGCAAGCGAGATAAGTACGCACACGCAAGCGAGATAAGTACGCACAAAACCATGATTGATTTCATTCAAAGCTGAACATACTATCTTAACATCCACAATCTTATCGTTCGTATTACTTATTACAACGCACTTTCCGCCCATTCATCTCCGATTTCGCGAAATGCAATCCACAGAGAACCCTGCCGCCACCGAGGAGGTCCAATCGCTAAGCCTCAAATTCGCTCTATCTAACTCCCGGGCTGGCTCAGTCACTGCCTCCGTCAAAGCAGACAACGATCCATCGAAATATGGTCTCCAGTTGATCTTTCCTGACCAAGATACGAAGATCTTCAGAGGCTTTCCCATCTGCGAAGCGACCGTGAGCACAGTCGGTACACGAGGCTATGGCTCAATCTATGGCTGGATCCAGATGGTTCGATCGGGCAAGCCTTCTACCATAAGCGTTGCTCCTTGGGAAATGGATCCCATTCCGATCCTGGCCGACCTCGACACACCATTTGCTTGGTTCGGTCCAGAACCAAAGCTTTTCGACGCTCCCATGCGCATTGGCGTGCAAGAGTTGGACTGGACTTGCCACAGCTTTCTCACGTACGTCGAAGATGGTCTAATGTCCAAGGATGTGAAACCTGTCTTGGGCTTCCAGTGGGGATTTGAACTTCATGATGGTACGCCGAAGCTCAAAGTGTTGCGCGAATTGCAGCTCAGTTCGTGGAATGACCAACTGGGTCTGCTGGAAAGGTCTTTCACAAAGTGGAAGTTCAATCGCTACTAGGGCGGAAGTGGTTCGTAAACGATATAGCTCAGGGTAAAAACTGTATCGTTCCAGAAAACCAGGCACAAGGAGCACGCTTCTCAGTGCGAACAACGCTCTTAGTGAATTGCAACAGCCCTCGAAAGAATACACATGGCCAATTGTACTGTCACAGCCCAGCCCACAGCTTCCCCATCAAAGATCGCTTCTTGAACAAATGTTGACCATGGCTGCCTTTTGGCCCGTCTATGGTCTCCCTTTGACAGAGCTGAGAGCGACGTGACCATCCAAGCGGCTAGAAACGAATAACCCCCCAAAAACAAACCTCCCGTGAACGATGGGGGCTCCAGCGCCAACGAAGGCAAAAGGCGCCAGCCGAAGCAAGTGGTCAAGTAGTTGGTAATCAGGAACGAACCTAAGAATGGAGTCATGCCTCGATTGGTTTTGTCGGTCGTGATACTGAAGGTATTTCGACAGCACGAATGATAAGCAAATTGCTATTGGCAAGATGATAGCGAGCACGGGATGACCGATCCAGCAGAGAGCAGTGATGGAGTCTTCGTCAAACCAGGACATCTTGACTTCGGAGCAGTGATTGAGTTGCGATATGTTTAGACCAAGAGAGTTGTAACAGCGAAGGGGTCAACGAAGCTACTAACTGCGATAAGGACAAGACAGAGTAGTTGGGCCTTAAGGGACAGATGTTTTACGGCAAAGACGGATCGAAAAAGCGTCGTCACGCATCCGCTATGAACAGCCGCGGGTGTTACGGACCGCGAAGCGGTAGCTTCAGGATTGGCTGCGGAGCATCCACAGGATGCATGCAGCTCACTCACGTGACAGTGAGCAGTCATTTCACGTGATCGTGAGCAGGTCACGCACGTGACCTCGACACTCACGATGCTCACGAGTGAGCAGGGTGAGTATCACCCAGGCACGAGTGATCAGAGTGATCATTCCACGAGTCTCCTTAGTATATAGGATAGTTGGAGTTCCATCTTTCATAGGAGCCTCGTGCTCAACTTAAGTAACCAACCTGGAGTCATTGTTCATAACGCATCTTGATCAGTGTGCGACTCAGACCAGTCTTCCTTACCCTGAAACCCTTAGTACCTCGATTGTCTCCTACCCCGAGTACACCCCATTACAGCGGGGTGGAAGAACCTTTTGAGCTTCACTCTACTTGTCCCGTTCAGGAAGGACGTAAAACATTTGGATAGTGACGTTTACGACGGATCTTGAATCCTACAGGGCTTGAACACATGACCTTTACTGTTGGAATCGTTCAAATAGTTGCGCTGGTCATGCGTGCGATCAATGTCTGAGAGTCCGATGTTCGCACGCGGTGTCTCAGACGTTGGCACATGATGGGCCCGTCTGCATAGTCTGATCGGAAAAGTTATGACAATTCAGTATCCGGAGATTCTCCATGAAGGATCACGATAAAGCGAAGGAGATGCTCCAGCCAAGCTTCTACCAAGCTTTCACAAGCTTTCGTGCGATGCCGCTAGAACTCCTTTGCCACGCAATCACCAGCGGTAGAAAAGTCCGACCGATTCATTGTTCTGCAGGGTGAGCCACCTTGAAAAACCTTGCCAGATATTGCTCCTGGACGAATCGGCAATTGAAGATTGTACACTGAAGAAGGCAGTATATCTTCACATCTTCAGTCGAGCAAGTGTCGAGTTTAGCACTAGCTACGAACGTTTGCCGTACGAAGCGACAAGCTCGGCGAAGGATCGATTCAAAAACTAGTTCATCCAGGTTGAGGAGGTTAGCAACAGAATTTGATCTCGCACAGCGGAACTGGAACATCTTGTTTGACTAGCTGTGCAAACCCAGCCGTCTTTGAATCGATCCTCCGTAACTGTAGGTTAGCCACAAAAGATAGGCTCACAAACAAGTAGGTTCAGAGCGGTATCCTAATGTGGCTAGACGGTCGAGCGAAGTTGCCGCTGTCCTCTACGATATGTTGCTAGGCTATCTACTACGAGACTCGTATTCTTGGGCGTGCAAGAGATGATTCCATTGTGCTGGACACCAAACCGGCTTTGCGACCCTCATTAGGCAGAAGTTGAGCTGTTGTCCGACCCTGCGAGCAAATCTATCTATTGGCAGTCAGGTCGAAACCAATGTGTTTCCGCAGCTATTGTGGCACGTTCATCCTTGTTTAAGGACAAGACGAATGAGTTATTCCAGCTGGATGAGGGGAGCTCGATCAATTGTCCGCGGAGACTGCCATGACATAAAGACTCTCACCACACTTCAATAGCGGCGAGAGCGAAGGATGCGGCCAACTAAGATGTTGATGGTATTTGGCATGGTATGACATGGTCCCAGATTTACGAGAGTGGGAAGACTGATCACAGGAACATATAAAGATGCTTCAAATTCCAACAGACCACCTCAAGCAGCAAAGACAAGCACCTCAGCACAACAACACAGACATACTCAATCTCAAACAACTTATACCTCGCCATGGCCCCAGTCTCTCTTACCAAGATTCTTACACTCGCACCTCTCCTCATCTCCTCCACTTTCGCAAGCGTCTCAGACGTCTACGTCAACCGCAACGACAAGAACCACGTGGTGCACGCCATGTACCAAGCCCTTGGCGAGAACTGGGCCCTCACCGACGACGACAGCAGCCACCGCATCCAAGGCATCGTCATGTTCGACCACAAAGCCGACTACGACGCCTGGCATCAATCCAACAACTTCTCTCAGCACCTGGCTCCACGCAAAGCAATCCGGGACTTAGGCCGTGTCTTCGACCGCCGAGCAATCGTCGGGCATCCCACGACACGACATGCGTCGTCAAAGGCAGCTACGAAGACCAATACTGGCGCAACCGCGCCGAACAGCTGCACGGCATCCAGAGCTTCTGCAAAGCGCTCAACAGCGTCAACGACGAAGCGTTCTTCTTCATCGGCTTGATGATCGGCGCGGCCGCTTGTGACGCCAGCCTGGTCTGCAATGCAGTTATCGGTATTGGCACTCTCGAAGGCGGAAAGCACATTGGTCCGAAGGTCGGCAAGTTCTGCAACAGCATCGTTGGCGATGTTCCAAAAGAGTGTGGCACTAAGGGCGGCACGACTCATGTCGAGGTAAACGGAGAGAACTATAATGTGGAGGCTTTCGAGACTCAAGAGAGCGGCAATCTTTGCGGATCTTCCAGCAAGGACAAGTGCTTCCACCAGACCTGTGGCAGTGACCACTGCGTCTAGACGCTTGACGGTAGGAAGCGAATGAGCAATGGGATGCGACGTTCCAGAAAGTGAGAAGCGGATGCGTCGAGGAATTTCACAACTGAAGTAGTACTGTAATCGCAGAAAGTATGGAGAACGACCACCAGCGTGATCAAAATTATGGGTCGCTGAGCGGAGAGTGTCCGTGAGCCATCAATCATGTGCAGTGTAAGCCAAAGATTATCCTCCACGTTGGGATTGTGAAGAAGACAATGAAGAGATACATAATTGATACCTAGTGCTCTCGTATTGCTGCTATGCTGCCCAAGTCCTGAAACGAAGCCACTGGCACAAGCCCACCTTACAAAAGAGCATGTTGTGAGCCCAGAGGACTACTGCTCTCTTCACATCCTACCCTGGTTTCGCAGAGTAAGACTCGCTTGCCGTACCAGCGCGACTGTCCACCCTCGCAGAGCCTCCAAGTCCGGCTGCAGTGCTTCATTACTTCTTCTTCTCCTTGCATTCCTTCTTCTTGTAATCGTACTTGACGCATTCCTTCTTGTCGTCTTCCTCATCCTTGCAGCAACCCTCATCCTTGTTCCACTTGTGGCACCAGTAGTTCTCCTTCTTCGTCTTACACTTCTTCAAAGCGTAGTCCCACACAGAGCAACCCTCCTTGTCACCGTCCTTGCACCAAAGCCCGAGGTAGTCCCAGTCCTTGCAAAAGTAGTCCTGTTTCTCCTTCTTGCAAGTTTTCTTCGACCAGTCGTAATCGAGACAGCCAGGCTTGTCCGAGTCTTTGCAACACGCTTTGCCGTAGTCCCAGCTGTCACACCAGTAGTTCTTCTTGTAGTTCAAGCACTTCTTGAACAGAATACTGTAAAGATCGCAGCCCAGCTTGTCGTCGTCGAGGCAGCACTTCTTGCCGTAGTCATATTTCTTGCACCACAAAGAGGGTAAGGTGAGGGTGGGTTCCGCTTCGGCCTCTGGGAGAGGGTTGGCAGATGCGGCTGCAACTGCCATGATGGCGATGCCGAGGGTCTTGATGAAATGCATGTTGGGAGTGGTAGTGATAGGAAGATGATGTTGTTGTTTCGATGCAATGTCACGAGCTGACGTCTGAGTAGATGAGTGGAGGGATAGATGTGTGAGCCTAGTGAGAGATCGCTGTATTTATGTCTTCTTCTCTCGACTCTACTGTCCTGTACCTTCAGTAAAACATTTGTCACGCTCGTAGCTGCCAAGACCCATTCTTGTTCGTCGTCGTGGATGTGGCTGAGGTCCACGAGCTCATTGGCGACAGGACTAGAAAGCTCTACGTAGCAGCCAAGATCCATTTTTGTTCGTCGTCGTGGACGTGGCTGCGGCAGCGCGTTCCTTGCCGATAAAAACAAAAAGCTCTACACAGTAGTATGAAGTCAATTGCTGAATCACACAGGAGCTTCCGAAAGTGTATGCATGACCACATGGCCATCATTGAACCCCTCTTTCTTGCAGACCATGGTTTTCCATTAGGCTCGTTTTACCCATTGACTAGACGAGTTGCGCAAGTAGCCAAAAGGCAGAATCTGACAATAGTCAACCCATAGCGATCTGAAAGTGAGGATGCATTCTTGAAAACTTGCCAAATGGACATCAGGGCGTTGAGCTGCAACATTGTGCCGTGCCGCTACCGACATCAGCTGCGCCTTCGACGACCAGACTTTGTCGAGAAAATACGGCAAGAATTCTAGATCGTCAGCTGGCCATATCTGGCTACATCGACGTGCTGCGGAGCAAAGCCAAATCCGATGTTGTCGAAGATAGAAGGTGATCGGACGATGTGTTGTCTTTCCGCGTCTTAGCTAATGCCAACATAGTCCAGTTTACGGATGGCTTTCAACTCACTCAGGATCCGCGGTATACTCAAAGTGTACGTCCTGGAACCAATTGGATCATGAAGGCGACTGTGGTCTGAGGATATCCTACCTCGTGGCTTACAGCTCTTCCAGCCAAACAAAGCGCCCTAGCTGGCGTCCACTTGACACTCAACGTGAGCAGCGGATATGGAACATACCTCTGTACCAGGGATACGGTACAGTGATGTCCGCCACGCTGCTTGGCGTTCTGATTTAGGGGAATGTCTCAGAGTGAGCCGCTTAGAGAAGCCAAGTCGTAGATCGCGGGATCAGCTTGCCAAGACACAAGATACAAAGACCCAATTCGATAAAGCATAAAGCTACACATGTAAGCTGACTAACGGGAGCTCACGGTGTGTTGTGCAGCTCTATAGTCGGGTCGACATTCCGATGCAAAGGTGGAGACGAGTCTAGCTACATGGAAGACCGCCACCATCTTGGCAAAGCGGAGAGATGCAGATCTATCTTCATGGATCTTCAGGCGTTAGGTTCTAAATCCCATCGGGAGATCGACTTAGGGTAAAATCATGCAAACTGGCTGTATTGGCTTTTACTCGATCGAATAGCCTTTCTTCACGCATCCATGTTCCACATCTGAGCCGCTTGCTGCGAGGAGAAGCGGCACGTTGGCCTGATGACCCGCTAACAGTCCCAAGTTTGAAAGATGCCAGGCAGGACGGTCAGTAAACAAACAATTTCTGAGTGATTGTGGTTCGCTAGTGTATTCTAAGAAACATGTAACCATTTATTACAGAGTGGTACAAACAATCAATGACTACTGTTCTGTATGTGTGTGTTTGAGTGGCTGAGTAAACGCGGGAGATAGACCTTACATTAGCGGGCTCATCTGCAGACTGCTCATACTCTGGTGATCACCGCCATGGAAGTATGAAAGGGGCGTTTACGAACCTAACCATCAGTTCCCGTCCATCTAGGTCCACCCAAGACCACGTGGGGCTCGGAACCAAAGTATCGCAAGGTACTTCAGTACTACCATAACAGCACTTCACATTGCAGCGGTTGGAGTGTGGCGAGATCTGCTCAAGCCAATACCGTTTGAAACCATGGGACCATGGAAAAACTAGAGACGCACGATACAGTCAAATGAATCCCAATATTTGAGTGAGACAGAGATTCATGCTGTGCTCGTGAGGGGCAGCGGCTCTAGCGAGAGGAGGTCGAGCGCGACGTTGCAGGCGAGGCGTGTCAGAGCAATACACAAGAAGAGCAAGTAGACTCCATCGTTTGTAGGGCGAAGACCAGAGCTTACGGTACACTGTTGCGGGGCTTCAAGCAAGGACAGCGTTTCATCTTTCTCTTCCTCTTCTGGCGAGCAGCAGAGGTGATCTTCTGGTTCCTGTACTTGACGCTGATGCATCCCGCTCGCTTTACTTCATCCTTTAGACCTCTTGCATTGGTTCAAGGCATGGGGAAGGAGAGACACACGGCGTGATTAATGGAAGAAAATCTCGAGAAACAAGTTCAATCTTTCCATCTAACCGTACAGGCCTGCTATAACAAGGATAGTCATGATCGCCGCAAAACTGACAACCACCATGCTCGTTGCCGCCGGCCTGGTACCACTTGAATCAATGCTACTTGAATCACAGCAAGAGTTGACATCGTACGAGACATTGTTCGCCTTGGCCGCAACAGCCAGCGTAGACCCATTGAAGTTGCCTCTGTTGTAGTAATCAACAAGCAAGAAGTTAGGCGGGCGGCCCCAGTCCTCCGTGCAGTGCTCAACAGCGAGCTGCGCGCTGCCGTAAACAATGTCGTTCGCATTAGTCGAGTTCAACTTTACGATATCGGGCACGAGGATGTCTCCGGACGAGCCAAAGGAGAGGCCGATTGCCACGTTGAGGTTGTGGTTGGTAAGATACAGTCTGTTCTGGGAGACGTCGTGGGCTTGGCCTGGAGGGCGCTGGACGGTACAAGGGAAAGAGGGATCCGTTGGCGAGAAAGGAGTTTGCCATTGGTAGGACCAGATGTCGAGTAACCACGGGATCTGTTCGATCTGGATCAGCATGTATGATGCGTTAGACTTCGCGAGAGACTAAGCTACGGCGATTTTATATCAACTTACCTTTTGTTGGTCAGCATCGTAGGCGAGCATCGCAACCACACGCTTGTTAGTAATGATCATGTCTGCCAGCGTAGGCCAGCCATCAATATCCATCGGCTGTGTCGGTGGGACATAAAGGTAGTCCAGCATTTTACAAGCGGGCATCAGTCAAACGTTCCGAATTCCACAGCAAGAAAGAGTATTTACCCAGCATTCGTGAACGGCGCAGTATAATTTCCCGGATCGATGAAGTCTTCATTGCCGAGGATTATGGTGATGACCTCGTATCGATTCCCATCTAACCATTGCTTCACGGTGGTCAAATACGCCTCCAGCGTGCCGGCGTTCAGCTCGTTGCAGCTGGTGTGGCAAAGATAGACCTCATCCTGATGGTAATGTGTTTCGCTCTGAACTGCCAACGTACTTGATGAGCTTGGGACACAGCGATGTGATGTTGCAGTACTCACTACCACGAATACCATCATTGAGCTGGATGGTCACATCGAAATCCTGGTTGCTTGCTGCGTTGTGCGCTTTGTGGAAGGGGCTGTTATGAGCGACGACGTAGGTGACGTTGCTGTATTTGCGATCACAGAACTCAGCATAGCCATTACACGTGGCGCTACCAGCCGTGGAAGTGGATGCCGAGCCTGAATCTGTGGACGAGCCATGCAGAAAAGTCTCGATCGCCTTCGACGACGATGAGCTTGATGTCTGGTTGAACGAAGAAAGGGCTGCCGTCGCATTGGTCGAGGACTGAGCCGTCAAAGTGACACTTTCTAAGGGGTAAGTGGCACGGGAATCAGTGGGAATCTCTGTCAGTTGTGCCTCGATCGAGGAGGTAGTGTTGGCGCTGGATTCGGAAGAGACCGATGCTGATGTTGTCTGTGTTGTATCGGCCAAGACAAGGTGAAGCCATGTGCCCGGCACGAGGCTCACCAGCGAGCAGCCCTTCATGTCGCTCGCGCCCAGAGATTGTCGTTCCAATGCGGTGCTTGTGTTCTCAGTGATCAGCGTAATGAAGCTCTTTTAATACCATATAAATGTACTGACGCGTCAACATCCGCGTAAGTCCGTACCGGCAAACCTTCGCGACGTCATGTTGTCTCAATTGAGAGATCTATCTATCTTACACTGTGCTCGAGAACCTCATCCATATGGGATGTTAATGGACGACCCATGTTCTACGGTTGAGGTTGTGCAATCGGCGGAATTTTGTAGCTCAAAAAGGTGCGTTCAGCGGGCAACGAAGATCGTCTTTTGAACCATGCCCGATGACTTCATCCCCCTGCGGTTTCGGCAAGATTTATGGTTTACGTCTGTGAGGAGCTCTAGGCCTTCCGAAGCTTGAAAGCGTAAACGCAACTCAACAGCACATTTGAACTGGACACCTCATGGCCTGTCTAAGATTTTGGAGTATTTCCATTTTTCCCGCAGCTCCTACAATCACTCGGCAACTAGACACCTCTTCATCCCCAATTTTGACCATGTCTTTGTCGCCTGAGGCATCAGCGCTTCACTGCAGGCCAAGTGGGCTGCAGGATACATACAGCTACAGCAGTAATTCACGCATTAGTAACACGTAAGTATTGTCTCCTGTTTCCACAAGACATGTTGTCATCTGCTCTAGAACCTCGACATTTTCTGCGGACGCATCACGTTGAGACAGACTCTATTCACGATCAAGTCAGCGTTCGACCTCGCTCCGCCCCCGATCTAACATGAGATGACCGATTTGCATACTCTGGCCCGCGCCCAGGAAGCTGCAGTCGGCTTATGGGGTGCTGAACGTAGTTTTGACAAGTTAACGAGCTTGAAGCCAGCCTTGTTATCTGCACCTCTACGGGGTTCCGACCACATACGCCTCCTTCTGTTGTACCCTCCCGAGCAGTCTGCGCGGGCAAAGGGCCGTGGTCCGCAGCAGGAACATGCAGAAATCCGATGCAAAGTGTTCCAAGGCCGACTGAGTGAGCTTTCGTGTCCAGGACGGCCCATGTACGCTGCTCTATCTTATTGTTGGGGCTCCACAGCCAAGACGCGCACAATTCTCTGCAACAACACTGCGGTACAAGTAACCGAGAACCTCTTTCATGCGATGAGATGGATTCGCTTACCAACACGGCCGCGGTTCATTTGGATTGACTATTTGTGCATAGATCAGAAGAACGTTAAGGAGAAGAGCCAACAGGTTTCTCGCATGGGTTCGATATTCAGCCAAGCCCATGTCATATCATACATCGGTGGCCATACGGATCCCGTACATGCACAAATATGCTTGGCAGTTGTTCGAAGGTTAGCGGCGATCTCCAACTACCTGTGGCACGGGAACTACACAAGAGGCGAACACATCAGGTTGCCACCGTTGCTATATAATACCAACAGGTCGCCCGACATCCCGGAATGGCAAAGTGTGCCTTGGGACAGGGTAGTAAATCTTCTAGGCGAGAATTACTTCAAGCGTCTTTGGGTTCTCCAAGAGATTCAGCTACCTCGAAGTCATACGTGTCAATGGGGAAACCAGTACTGTAGTATCCATCAGCTCAATCAAGCTGGCCGACTGATCTTTCTTGGGCAAGACGATACTATAGCTTCGACTACTCTCAGTGGGTGCGATGTGGGCTACCTTGAACATAGCAATGTTCAGATTATGGCGCGAGATCCGAGGGTTTTTGATCAAGGGACCACCCATGGCTTACCGGACCTCAAATTGGTCATCGAGTGTACTCGCTTTGGCTGCAAAGACCCCAGAGACCGGATCTATGGCTTGATGAGCCTCTTCCAGGGAAACGATGTCCATCACGTTGACTACGCATCCAGTGTTGCTGAAGTTTTCAGCAAATTCACTCTCCATCTCTTGTCAGTGAGAGTGCCGGGATACCATGTCCCCATTCTGACTGGCCACCACGCTCACCGCTCTGCCTATCGGGATCCTGACGGGTACGCTCAAGAAGCCGGGTGGACATGGTCAAGCGACTCCTTGCCAAGCTGGTGTCCAGATTACGGCCTAGGAGGGCAGAGCGGTATTGATGAGCTGGACTCGCCTTTCGAATGGGCCAATTACCACCTTGGTCCCAACAGCCTTCTTACACTCCAGGTTCGCTCTATATCCTGGAATTTGCTGAGTGCTCGCGTCTATGAATGCGCGACTATCGGAGCTTGCTCAAATCAAAAGCGCAGCGACGCGAGCTTGAGCGAATTCCTGCTTAAAGCTGGTCAGCTAGCACTTCGATTACAAGACAAGCTCCCACCGAATGAAATATGCGCTGGATTCCTGGATGCTCTTCGCAGTGGGTTACCTTTCACGAATCATGAGTACGAGCAACACCCCTACAAGTCAGTTCTGAGACTGTATAGCTACGATGCAATATTGATCTGGCTCGGCCAATACTATCTTGAGAAGTTCGTACCTTGCATGCTTCCCTTGTGCGATAACAGTGCTTACAGTGTGCCTTACCTGACCGAAGGTCAGATCAAAGCATTTGTCGACGAGATGGAATGGTGCGTGACGTTGGAGTCGGAAAGGCCTCGTCGGTGCTTCATCACCACTGCAAACTCAGCAGCAGGTGCTCGATTCGGATGCGGCCCAGATGGTCTGCGCGTTGGGGACAAAGTTTTCGTGATTTCCGGAATACACAGACCAGTCATTCTTCGGCAGATTGGTAGAGAAAGGCGGTTCAAATACATAGGTAACAGTCAAATCCATGGGCTCATGGAAGGCGAAGTGGTAAAGCTAGGCTTAAAGGCAGAGCAAGTATTGCTAGTCTGAAACGATCTAGCCTTACACGATATTAGATTTGGGCCAGTGAACTCGCGTTTTCGCCAGGGACTTCTTTCAGGGTACCGCATATTAGCGGTTCAGGCTAGTTTCCTCGTTCGCAAGGCCAGCTCTTGAAGAAGGGCTGAGTCGTATATTTAGGCCCTTGGAACATCAACTAGAGTGAGATTCCGTAAGTCATTTGCATCGCTCGTGCCGAATTTCGTATTCATTGCAATAACATTATCATCTCGGTCTTACATCTACGCGACCTCGATCATTTGCTCCTCCTCATCTTCAGGGTTGCCAGCGGCAATCTGCTTCATCTTGTTCTCGTCCTCCCTCTCCTCGCCTTCCTCGCCACGCATGATAACCTGCACAATACGATCTGTGTTCACCTTCACATCCTGGTTGTCGCTGTGCGTGTCAAGCTCCCTCAGGATTGGGTAGAGTTTGATCTCTCTGAGGCGGTCTCTCGCTTCACGTGTGGTCGTCAACAATAGAAGAGTCTCCAAGTGCGTAACGACGATGTCGTCTTGTGGCTCGCGAGTCTTGTCGGGGTCGAGAAGCTGGCACTCGTCGAGCATACCCTCGGTGTCCTCGTCGGCATACTCTTCGTTGCCCATCAAGGGCAAAAGCAAGTACGGCAACAAATTCGCTCCTTGGTCATCATCAGACGCAAGCAACCTGGGGTGAGCCGGAGTATCGAAGGCACAGTTCTTGATTGTGTTGGCAACGCCGCGACGGCGGATGGTGGACTTGTGTTCGGTGAAGACCAGCATCTTGGTGAGTGGCACAACGTTGCCGTCTTCTTCGCGTGGCGCGAGGAAGTGAGCGCGGCCTTGCTCGTGCTTTGCGAGATCGGCAAAGAGATATGAGAGATAGTCGTAGTCTGCCTTGGGGTTGTAAGCGCCCGCAGCACCCTTCACGAAGCAGTCGAGGAGTTGGTCGATGGCGAATGGCGATGTGGAGAGACCCTGCAGTGGGTTACGCTTCCATGTGAGGAGCTTGGTGATGGAGTCCGACTTTGCCAGGTTGGCAAGGAGCATGCAGTGGAGGTTGCAGTTGGCGTCCTTAGGGTCCTGTATTTCTTGTCAGTCGCTGTGTGGCAAAGCGTTTCCGAAGATCGATTCATCGTAGGGCGGCGTTCTTACAGTGACTCTCTTAAGGAGGTTCTCAAGGAAGACCTCGTCATCAACACAATTCTTGATGATCTCTTCGTCGTCCGTCAGGTTGATCAACATTGTGAGGGCATTCTTGGCGATTGCGGTATAATCCTTGATCAATAGCTTGAGATCCGCAATGGGCTCGAGCGTGTTGCGCTTGAACAAACTCGGCTGAGCAGTACTGAATCCAACTAGGTTCTCGGCGGCTGTCGATTTTGTCAGTCAATTGTTTCTTCATCATTAATGTCGCAGAATATCTGTACCGATCTGGCGAATCTCGGTGTTGCCATGGTGAAGGAACTCGACGAGCTGTGTTCTTGTTAGTGGATTGTCTAGATACGGCTATCAAAATTCTCGACTCACCTCCTCGATTTCTGAAGGCATGATTGTAGATTGTGTGGTGAAAGAGGATATCTCTCAGATCGACGTCCGTTCAATTGAACGTTCGACTCAGCATAAAATTTACACAGCGACAACGACGTAATACATCCAGGGTTAGGGTTTACCTTTGTTACAACTTGAGCCGAACGTCCAAGGTCAGAGCGGCCGAATGTACCTTCACTTCCGCGATACCCACTGCTCTCATTGCGTTAAACGGACACGCCTGTTATGCTTGTAATAATATCTTTGACGACATTGTAATGCGATCGCCTTGCATTTTGTACAACTAGACACGAAGAAACGCGAACATGTTTCAGGTAAGCCCCATTCGCAATAAGAAATCCACAGCGAGCGGCGCATGCATTCTGATCACAGCAACTGATCTGTCCTCGCAGCGTATCAAGAACTTCAACATCGACACTTTCCTCGACAGCAAGATCGCCGAAGAGCAAGCGCGACAAACCGGCCAACCAGGCGCCGCCGGCGCCCCTAAGCGATCCTCGAGCAATGCTGGAGCACGGCGAGGGAGCGGGAGGACGGACTCTCCGGCGAAAAGGGCAGGGAGTCGCTTGAGAGTGCCTGAAGGAGACGGTGCGATTGCGAAAGCGCCAGACCCAGAAGATTTCGTGATCGGAGACGACGGATCAGACATCTCGCGAACAGCGACCCCGAACCCACCAGCGCAACAGGAAGGCGAAGACGCAGAGCGCAAAGATGGCGAGCAGAATGACAAGAAAGAGGAGACTGCTGCTGCCGGGAGCGACAAAGGTAAAGAGAAGAGCAAAGCCGACGACGAGCTCCCGGAAGCTGTGCAGCAAAAGCTAGCTCGATTGGAGAACTTGACAGCCAAGTACAAAGGTATGCTGCGCCAAACTGCCCTACATCGCGATTGGCACCTTTTGTTTTACTCACAGAACGCGCTTTCTCTAGAACTTCTACGCAACTACCGCGCCGCCCATGCCCGTGTCTCGCAGACTGAGGCTTTCGAAGCGACACTGCGGGAACACACGCCGCTTGCGAATGTCAGCGATCCTGGCGCGCTCGTTGAGTTCCTGAACCAACGCAGCTTGCAGAGCGAAATGGTCATGCAAGAGCTTAAGAGAATCACAGGCGAGCACAGAGACACGGTGAAAGAGCGGGACGAGCTGAAAACAAAACTCGAAGAGGCAGAGAAGAAAGCGAAGGATGCTTTCGACGATGCTGCTGGTCTACGCAAAGAGCGGGAGGAGCAGGCAAAGGCAAAGAGCGAAGCGAAGCAGGATGATACGGCCAGCTCTGATCCCTTGGGAGCAGACTCCGTGAACGACAAGGCTCTCCCGCCTACACCCGCGGTTGCGGAGAAGAAGCCTGAGCCAGAGGAGGACAAGAACGACACATTCTTCGACTACGACAATGACCTCGAATCTCAAGTCAAGAAGCATGAAGAGGAGATCAAGCAGCAGCGCGAATACATCAACGAGCTCGAGACGGAGAACGCCACTCTTCGCAAGGACGTTGACAACACTCGTCTCGACCTGGAAGCTATGAAAAACAAGATCGGCAACCGCGAACGCGAGACCGAGAGCCTGCGAACCGAGCTCGAAGAAGCCAAGAAGCAAGTTACTGAGCTAGAGACTTCTCGCGATGCTGGAAACGAAGAACAGCAGCAAGCTCGTGGCGCACTCGCGGATGCTGAAACCGCGCTGAAGAAGCAACTTGAGACTACGCAGAAAGAGTTTGCCGACTTCAAGCAAAGTGCTTCCGAGAAGGCTAATGAGCTTGAGCAGAAGGCCAAGACTGCAGAGGAGAGCTTGCAGAAGTACCAGGCAGAGCACGAGAAGAACGCCAAATCTGGCAAGCAGACTAGCGAGCAGGATCAAAAGAGGATGAAGACGTACCAGGAGGTCATCGAGAAACAGCGCGGTCAGCTCAAGGAAAGCGACGAGCTGAAGCAGTCAATCGAGCGCCAAGTCAATGATCTCAATCTTCAGATCAAGCTTCTCGAATCCGAAGCAAGCTCTTCTCAAGAGATCGCGCACCGTCTTCGAACATCGGAAGAAAGCGCAGTGTCCCGCGCGCAGACCTATGAGAGTCAGCTGAAGCTGGCAGAGGAAGCTAGGAACAAGGCGCAGAGTCTTTTGGACACAAAGACCGGTCATGAATCCAGAGTCGCCAGCTTGCGAAGCGAACTCAAGCGTGCTAAAGACGACCGTGATGCTGCTTACAAGATGATACTGGACTGTGGAAAGTGCGAAACCCCGTCCAAAAAAGGCGAGACCCCTGCTGACTCTGTCAGTACGCTTCAACCCCTTGACGCACCCGAGAACACCGAGCCAGTCGAGTCTGCTCAACCCACCGAAGCCAGCACCCCGACGGCTGAGGGTGGAGAGTCAGGAGCTGCTGATGCAAAGAAGAAAAAGAAGAAAAAGTCCAAGGCCAAGAAAAAGACCGCCACTGAAGGCGCTCCCGAGGCTTCACCTTCGCAGTCCACCACTCCGAAGACCTCGCAGCCCACCCTCGAAGAACTCGTAGCCGAGCCGAGCAAAGCACAAGAGATCCTCGCAGATACCAACTCGCAGACACTTGCTGAGAAACTTGGCCCGATGATGGCTGAGCTGGCGAAGCAACGCGAGGGTGTCGATGAGAGCGAGAAAGATGCCACTATCGCGCACCACGAGGAGGCCATTCTCGAACGCGACCAGGAAATCAAAAATCACATCTACATCATCCAGGCACGCGACGAAACCATCCAGGGGCTTCAGGTCGAGATCGAGCGCAAGAACAACGTGATCGAGGATCTGAACGAAAAGATCCGTGAGATTCCCGACCTGCAGGCTGCAGCCGAAGAGAGCAAGGACGAGCTTTTGGAACTCGGCAAGCAAGCAACTGATGCCAAGCATGAACTGAAGGTCGTGACGGACGCGAAGAAGAAGCTGCAGGATGAGTTTGATGCGCTTCAGATCGCGAGCGACAAGTCTGGAAAGAGCGTCAAGGACGCGGAAGCCCAGCGCGAGGAGCTTTCGAAACGCTGTTCGCAGCTCGAGACCGAGATTGCAGAGCTTAAGAGTAGCCAGGACGACACCCACACTGCTTCCGCAGAGGAGCTCCTTCAGACGAAAGAGAAGCTTAAGACTGCAGAGGAGGAGTGTGAGCGCTTGCGCCTTGCGCACAGTGAAGCCGAGAAGAGTGTCGAGGACCTCAAGGCACAGCACAGCACGTCTAGTGCAGAGCTGGACTCGAAGCATAAGGCTCTTACTAAAGAATTCGAGGAGCTGAAGAGCCGTTCTTCCGCTCTCGACACCGATCTCGCAGCTGCAAACGAGCTTGCGCAGACGCGCTTCAAGGACCTGACTGACTTGAAGGAGCACCTGAACAAGGTGCAGCCGGAACTGAAGAAGCTCCGCGAGGAGTCCGCAGAGCTCAAGATTGTCAAAGCGGATCTTGAGAAATCGAGCAACAGCGTCAAGAAGCTTGAGTCGAAAGCCAAAGACTTGCGATCTGAGATCGCAGAGTACAAGAGCCAAGCATCCGAGAAGGACAGCGAGATTACCAAGCTCAAGGAGCAGACAAAGAAGAGTGATGAGCGTGGTTCGGCGCTTGAAGACAGCTATGGGCGTGCGCGCAAGGACCTCGAAGCCAACGAGCGCACCCGCAACGAAGCGATTGAGGCACGTGAGAAGCTGCAGCAACAACTCGACAAGGTCCACCAAGACGCCAAAGCATCAAAGAGCTCGCTTGAAGACATGGAGAAGCAGGCTAAGAAACTCGGCGATGAGGCAGACAGTCTTCGCGAGGAGATTTCGCTCAAGAAGGTCGAACATGAGAGCGCCCAAAGTCTCGTGGCCAGCATGCAAGACCAGTCCCGCGAGCTATCAACTCAGATGAAGGAAGTGCGTGAGCGCTGCGAGAGCTTGGACGAAGAGCTCGCTGATGCACGCCGTCTGCTCTCCGAACGCAGCAGAGAAGGCGATACCATGCGCCGCCTGCTCGCCGACGTTGAGAGTCGCGCTGAGAGCCGTGTCAAGGAGATGCGCGAGCGTATGGACCTCGCTATCGAAGAGCGTGATCGTGCCGAAGACGAAGCGAGCAGCATTGGACGCCGCAAGGCACGCGAGCTCGAAGACCTCAAGAACAGGCTACGTGACGCCGAGCTTGACGCCGGCCGCGCTTCAGAGGCACGCGCCGAAGCTGAGAAGCGTGAGCAAGAATTCAAGGCCAAGCAAGCACAACTCGAACAACGCTCTGCTCAGGCACAAGAAGAAGTCAGCGAAGTTCGCGCCGCGATGGCACAGCTACGCGACGCTCTCGACGAAGGCGAAATGCAGTCTCGCGAAGTCGAGCGTGAGAAGCAAGAACTACGCCAGACCATCGCCGAGCGCGAGTCACGCTTGGAGAAGCTACAGAAGTCTTCCAAAGCCATGGCCGAAGAGATGCGCGCTTTGCAGACCGCGAACAGTAGATCAAGACCCCCAGGCGGCAGCATGCAGACTTCTGCTCGGTCTTCGATTGAGTCGAGCAGGGTGACCAGTCCCACGCCTAGTTCCTTGAACGGAGGCAAGAGTACTGGTGAGATTGACTATGTCTACTTGAAGAATGTGCTGCTGCAGTTTTTGGAGACGCCGGAGAAGAAGCATCAGATGCAGTTGGTGCCTGTGCTGGGAGTGCTGTTGCAGATGGACAAGTAAGTTTCTTTGACTTGCGGACATAATTTCACAATCGATCTATTTGCTAACTTTGAATGCGTACAGGCAAGATCAACAGAAGTTTGCTTCGGCCATCTCAGCGAGATGATCTTGAGGACTGGCAGGCTACAAAGAAATCAACTTGTGGCCAACGCTCACATGCTCATGTGTAGTGAACACAAGGCTGAGTTCTATGGCGTCTAATTGATTAGCTGCTGACCTGTGGTTGTCTTCAAGCAATTCCCTAGCGCTGACGGGTTTGGCTAGCCTCACCTCTGCAGTGGCCATCACAGTAATATAGCGCAGCGCAGCTGTTTGACCGTTGAGAGTTTGGAGCAGCGACGCTGACACGGTCATCTGCTTTGGCGAGTGGTAGCTGTGAGGCTTAAGGCGGTGGATCGTCGATCAGCAGGATGGGGAGTGCAGGCTTGTGCGATGTTGTTGTAGTGTACCTGCGTTGCGACGATGGGTTGCAGGGAACAAGCAAAGCCGGAGGCGTTGGTCGGACGGGTACAGACGTACATGTACCTTGCAGCAACTCATCTACCTGCCTGTGGGTGGCGCCGGATTGATGAGGCACTTGTGGTGATAGAAGAGTCGAGAGCGCGGCAGTGGCACGCTGACGGGAATAGACTACCTCGCTGGTGGCGTGCGATTGTGATGGATGAGGCCGGTAGCTACTAGCTAGGTGCAGGTATGGGTGGTGGAGCCGTGTATGCGCATGCCATTCACAGACAGTGTTATGTTCCACCTTGACATGTTTATTATTGAAATGTATTCTGTATCAATCACACTGTATTCTGTAATTCCACCGCAGCAGTAGTGACTTCCTGCAAATCAAGGAAGCTGGGAACGGCCAACTCAACTTTTGCCCCACCGACGACATAACGGCGGCGACACTCCACTCGCGAGGAGGCCCATCCCACATTACTCCAAGCACCACCACCGCCAGCACACCCACACTCGCCCTCTCATCAGGCCCGCTCACCGCTCCCTCTCTCCGCCCTCCCCTCCACTGCCCGTCTGCCTGACACCACCGAGCGCTGCCCTGCCACCCGCCCACCTGCATAGACCAAGGGACGTCATCCCGCAGCCACTGGATACATGCGCCCGCTGAACCACCACCACCACGCCCGATAATCAGATTCACTCCCACCAGCAGCATCCACGCGCGCAGACCCCGGTATCCCGGCGAGACGACGCCTGTATCACACGCAACACGCGATAATACTACTCCTCACATCTCAGCTGCATCATCATGAATGGCTCCGACGGTATTAAGAAGGCTGCGATCGAGAAGGCCAAGAAGGTCGCAAGCGCCGCATCCTCGACCTCCAACGGCAGCGGCAAGAAGCGCAAGACAGATCTGAAGCCCATCATCACCACCGAGCAGCAGGCCGCCAAGGGAGGCAACCCGTATAGGTAAGTCTTCACTTTCTGTATTCACTTCACTTCATTTGCCTTTTTTGCACCTTCCCTTTCTTCCTGTGCATGCGGCCGCGGCAAGCAGGCAAGCAAGCGCAAGTCCCACCAACGCGCGCACGCTGGCTGGCAATCGACCGACCGCTTGCTCGCTCGCTCAGCCACTTGAGACACTGCCTGCACCCCGCCGCCCGCCACCCCACCCCTCGCACATTACTGCCCACCCTGCAAGCTGCCTGACTGTTTTACTCCGTCATGCGCACCGCGAAGAAGACCATGCTGACTCCCTCCGGCACCAGCGCGTCGAGCCCGCTGGATCACCAAAAAGCAGGACAGTACGGCGGTCAGATCTCACACTCACCCGACGACTCCGAGTCCTCAGAGGACGATGCGAC
>Ga0265797_10004738_pt1 | contig 20480 bp, 20 predicted proteins | sample P2T30metagenome_FD_192433 | JGI IMG/M metagenome (GOLD analysis project Ga0265797, IMG submission 192433) | Plant litter microbial communities from East Loma Ridge, Irvine, California - P2 T30 | ecosystem: Environmental > Terrestrial > Plant litter > Unclassified | place: USA: California...
GTGAGGCTGTCCACTGTTGACGCAGTCTTGCGGCTCTCTGGGCATTGAGTTTGTGTTGTGTGGCTATACTTGATGGTTGTGAGTCTAGATCACGTCTGCCGTTACGTTCGACGCCGGTTTCCGCGATAGGGGAAGTCGCCGCTCTTCTTGATGGCTGACTTCTTACTACAGCTGCGGGCGGATGAGGATGGCGACGTGTAGAGCTCGTGGTATTTCGACCCTGGCAATTCATGAGCTCTTTCAGAATGTCCTCTGACTTCACGGTCTAAAGCCGAATCTGATCACTCGGAGTTTGCACGGACGCCTGTTGGTGAAGTGGCTCAATTGGACTCAAGAAAGCACGCAAGCCAGATGATGCTTCCTGAGGAACAGCTTGCGCGTACACAGCAGGTACGAGCCCCGGAGTTTTCTGCGACCTCCGCTATTGCACGGCCCAGTCCACTTGGTACATGGCGCGACTGGACATTTCATTCGTGTCGAAGTGGCGTCCAGCTCCGGTACGTTGCTAGCAGTAATACTTCGTAATTCTCCTTCCAGCCAGGGATTAGGCGCAAGAATGTTGCCTGATGTTTCTCTGATTGGGCTTTTGGCTCGAGGCTTTTCCATGGCATATGCGTTCAACGTTGATAGTAGGAGATGCAGGCTATGACCAGGAAACAGCGGGAGAAGGCAATGTGGTAAGGGTGACTAGCACACCCTATTGACCTGCTCCTCCATCCTGGAAAGGTACAACAAATCTAGCGGTCGTATGCGGTCGAGACTCATCTACACCTGTTCAACTACTTTGGTCTCTCAGAAAAAAAGCTCACATAAGTTGCCGACTCAGCCGTACTCTTTATTTGCTCGTTCGAGATCTTGCCCCTGGCTTAGAGCACCCGAAGGATCGCAAGCCTAATTTCAGGCCATACCGAGCATTTTTTAACTTCATGCCACGCAAGGACCAGAAGTACACGATACAAGGGTTCAACGGTAAGTAGTCAAGAATTATGGAGCTTGAACCATACACAAATCCTCCGCACACGCCAATGGGTAATTGCGAAGCATGCACGAGGCTTCGTCCCGCTGCAAGGGTCACCAGGTTCATGTTACCTACCCTACAGGGAGATATCCAACAGTCAGTGCCCACCAAGACTTTGAGCTTGACTGTTGGTACTTTTGTAGCTTCCGCAACGAGCTAGATCCGGCTAGCTTGACCCGAGCCGTTGTTCTTCCTTCGTCGTTCTGAAGTCTCCACAATGTAAGGTGAGAACCCACGAATCATCGAGCGCCGGACTGACTGTCCGCTGATTGCAGTTTCCAAGAGAGGGGGAAAACTCTTGTGAGTCTCATTGGATTTGCATGTGTCTAAGCTGTCTTGTTTCAAGGCCGTACATATGCATCTGCCCTATGATCATCTGATCACCTTCTGGACTCTGACGATTACTATAATCTATCTACACGTAGGATCGCAAATTTGGTATGTGTTGATGTTCTTCGCCTTGCCCAAAAAGTTAGAAGCCCTCCGCTGTGTGGATACGGGACACTTGCGGGAGTACACTGTCGGATACAAGCAAGCGCGAAGGATCCCGTCCAAGCTCGAGGTGAAGTGGACCCGGTCCGGTCCAGACATTGCTTGGCAGAGCATTTACGTTACATAGTATGATTCTACCCCGGCTTCATTTTCGAGACAGCTTAGGCACATGCGACCGAAGAGCTTGGCTTGAAGCTCATGTTGGCGAAACTGCCTCGAGTCTATCCGCATTAAGCAAATGGTAGGCATCAAGAGAACAGTAGATATTCTTCTCGCTACGAACGCGAAGCTCTCCATCAAATTAAACTAAGATGTTATTGGCGGATGTAGGTAGTCGAATGACAGCAAGCAAGCTAGCTAGCTAGACGGAAGTCGCGCATTTCACGATGCTATGCTGAACGAAGGTAACGCATAACCTCCATTCAGCACCGCGGTAGGAGAGGTCGGGAGGTATAAAGAGGAGACGGAAGAACCTCCACAAGAACAGCATCCTCTCAACACCATCGCAAGTATCTCATCACTACTTCCAGTCGATCTAATATCAGCTCTGCAAAATGAAGGCCTCAATCACCTCCCTCATGGCACTCCTCGCCACCACGGTACGTTAAAACAGCGCCCTCCGCCTCTTTCTCCAGTCAATACTGACGTTTCGCAGGCCCTCGCAGCCACTCTTCCCAGCTCCAGTGGGCTGAAATTGCTTCGCTCGGAGGAGATCAACTGGGAGGATATCACGATCGTCGACCTCGAAGTTCTTGACGAGGAGTCTTTCCCCGGACAAGTCTTCAAGGGTACTGCCGAGAGCATCGTCAACGAGATGAAGGCACTGAAGCCCGAGTTGTTCACGGGTGAGACCCTCGACGCTAGGTCAACAATTGTGAAGAGAGCCGTAAGTTCCCTACATCCAATCTCGGATTTTTTGCGCTTCGGAACGCTGATCGAAACGCAAAGCCCATCGACTGCGGTTGGTACGCGGGCTTGAACAATCAAGCCAACCTCAACGGCTGCATCAACGCCGCCGACTACATCAAGTCGCTGGGCACCCGAGCATGCGTTGTGAACGCCGGAACTTCCACCTGCGCGCGTGTGGCCTGCAACAACGGCTGCGGGCTCTACCTTTGCAACACCGTATGTATTCTTTGACCTTTTTCGCGCATGCTTTTACTGACTTTGTGTGTCTCTAGACCAACGGTAGGGTGTCTGTACATTGCAAGGATATCAGCAACGACTTCTACAAGATTGCGAATGAGTGCACGACCAAATACAACGGCGTGAACGGCAAGATTACTTTCAACGACCACTTCACTGGCGTTCATAGGTGTTAGATGTAGAGATTGGGCGGATTAGCTCAACTAGCATATGTGTGGCGAGAGAAGGTGTATGGCTATGCGGTTCTGCTGCGGATGAGCAATGGGGGTAGTAGCTAATACACTGTTGGCATGCTGAGCTTCTCACGGCACTGTTCTCGCGCATGAGCTCTAGTAACGAGTGACGACGGATTTTCACAGCGCAGATGTAGTGTGGGCTGTCTTCATCGTCTAGTTTGAAGTTGAGTAGGTCCTGATGGTCGACAATGGTTACGTCACCTTCGCATTCAGTCGCACCAAGACACAGTGAAGAGCGCAGTTGTCAAACGTTTTCAATTTTGCAAAAAGTCCTTCAGATCAGGGCTCTGAGCCGCCCAGCCTATGTAAACCGATGCTAGATCTGCCACATGAGCCATATCATACCAGTACATCGCAAGCACACGGTGTGTGCTGCCCCATCATCTCAAAGTGCCGCCGTGAGAACCTCACACATGAACTCGTCAACATGAGCCCTTCATCTTCTGGCCCGCCTACGAGGACTTCAGCGAGACTGGGTCACCTCCGTTGGTCTTGTCCTCAATCTCGCTCCAGCCGTTCGCATCCTGCTTGACTCGCTCCGCCGCCTCCTCCTTAGCAGCAGCTTCCCTGTCGGCCACGGCCTTTGCGCGCATAGTCTCAAGCTCCGGTGTGCCGCGGATCGTGGCTTCCCGAACACATGTGGCGAGCATGGCCCAGATCTAGACATGTCAGCGAACTGCCTCAAGGACATTGGTCTTGTACGTACGGTGTATACGGCATCGTTGCCAGCGTTGTGCAGCTTCCAAGCAGCAACTCCGAAGTTGGCCATGATTCTACCTAGGTTTGTCGGGTTCTGCTCGCGGCGCCAGGCTTGGTAGATCTTGGCTGTGTCCAGAGGCTCAAGGATGTTGTCCACCTTGAGAGGGTCGAAGCCGAGTTGCTGAAGGTAGTGGATGTCGCTCAGGGTGTCGTGACCCAGGAGGATGATCCTACGCTTCTCGTTGAAGTCGAGCTCGTCGATCATGCTCTTGACAGTCTCGACTGGCGTGTTGGTCGTGTGTACACCGAACGGCTGCTTGAAACACGCAGCGACGTAAGCTGGGGCTTCCTCGAGGCTGACGAACGTGGTATCGCCGAAATCGAAGCCCTCGGGATGGCCAGCAACAAACTCGTGGTTGACAAGATGCTTGTGTTCCTTAATCCGGAAGTGGCGGGCCTTGATGATCTTCTGCCAGTCCTTGCCGTCAGCACCGGGAGCAACGCCGACTAGGTCTCGGGTGTCTAGAGTGGCTACACCGATCTCGGTGATCTTGTGGTGAGCCTTCTCGTACGACTCAACGTCGACGGAGACGAAAACGACCGATTGATCGAAGGCGAATGAAGTCGGGAGAGATGGGTCGATAGGCTGCATAGGGCCTGAAGTTGCTGCAGACTCACTTGAACGCAAGCTAAGATAGCGTTGTGCGCGCTTGAACTGTTCAAGCATCGCCAGCTGCCTGTCTACACGCTCAACATAAGTCTTCTCGCGCTTAGCCTTGCCCTTGGTCTTCTGTGCATCGTGCAATTTGTCGAGCGTCGCCTTGAACTCCTCCAAGGTGCCGCTCGTAGGCGGACCGACGGAAGGCTCTCCTGGGGCTCGGAACTTCTGGTCTGGTGGGTTGGCCATGAGACCGTCGTACTGTTCTCTGGACTTGGAGCAACCGAGATAGCGAGGCAGGCACTGTGGATGATTAGGGAAGCGAGTGACGAGGCCCTCCTTGATTTGCGCGTCGGTAATGCGGAGTGTGAGTTTAAGTCGCTTGTTGATCTCGTCGAGCAGCTGCTGAAACTGATGTTCTTTGACGAGGATGAACAACTCGCTCGGATCAATGCCCCGTACGTAGAACCTAGTAGCAGTAAGTGTTCAGCACATGAAGAAGTCAGGTGAGTGAAGCTTACAGGTCCCACTCGCGGTCCCAGAACTTGCCTGCGTCGAAGAATGCCGAGGCAATATCTTGCATATCAGCCTTGTTGCAGAACTTGTATGGATACTTTGACAGAGCCTGAATGGAAGTGAACTTGTGGCCGAACGATATCAAGCCTCCGGGCTTTAGATCCGTGTCGGTGAGGGCGAGCTGAGCTGCGGTAGGCAAAGGAACATAGTCAGAAGGCGATGGAAGCATGTCGTCGGTCTCTTCGGGGTCCGACTGCTTGTTTGACGTCGGTGTAGGCTGTATATCCTCAGAGTGGTGCTGCTCGACCGTACCGGCGCTCACCGCTTCTGGGATCACGGTGTGTGGGCATTCAAGGTTGGTTGGAGCGGAGACATCCGGCATCGGCTCTGCCTCTATGGGCGCGGGCACAGACGCAATCTTTGGCGATGCGGGAGTATCCGCCAGAGGCGGTTTGTTGTCGGGTGCGGGCGTCGACTTGTCATCCATAGCTATTCCTCCTTTCTTCTCATTGTCCACAGAGGGAGCTACAGTAGCTGGTTCAGGCAACACGGATTTATCTGGCAAGGCCTGTTCTGCTTAGCATGAATACTGCAGGGTACTAAAGTCAAGCTACTCATACATCGACGTCAGCTTGAATAAGCTTGCGCAGCCGCTCGAGACGCGACATAGGAGCCATAGCTTTCTATTCGCTCGAGAAATCGTTTGTGGGTAGAAGTGGGGGCATTGTGGAGGAATATATACACAGAGGGGGACGAGGAAGGAGCAAACACCGCGCGCGCAGGTGAGGCGAGCGCAAGACGAACAGACAAACAGACAAACAGACGGCCGCGAGGTTGTAACACAGAATCTGAATGTTACTTCTCTGTGCGATTTGCTGAAATCACCTACAATACTGCTGTAACTTTGGCGTTCAGTGAGTCGTGAAGGTCGACAAAGTAGTCATGAGCACCTTCCGTTTACCATTGGAGACGTATGTATGAGTGCACGACATACTCACGTGAAGCTTCTCTCGATACCTAGGTACTCTAAGCAGCTTTGTATACGTACATTTGACACCGTCTTGCGGTTGCTCCCGCCTCTGCGTTTGGGAGTGCGCTGCTTATATTGCTGCATTGTGACGCTGTGGGAGTCCACGTATCTTAATGTTCGCACGCTGTGATGCAATACAGCTGAAGAGGGGAATGTGCGTACAACTGAGCGTGAAAGCCACATGCCGATGCAGCTAAGAAGTGATGTCCGGAGAGTCTTGAGACGTTGCGAGCCACCAGAAGGCTAACACAAAATCTATTAGCTCGCGCTTACGTCATACGCGCTAAATCGGCACCCCAGATTCACGACCGCACCACAGCACAACCGCCATCAACGTCGCATTTGCCCTCTCCAGCCCCCGTCGCCGCCCTGATTGCCTCCTCCAACTCGATCGACGCGTGGATTCGCGCGTCTACGGCCTCTCTCCACGACCGCTCCCCGCCAGCATCATGCGCCATGGATGAGCCCGCCACCAACCCAGACGCTCAGGCATGCGTGAATGACTTTCTAGACTATAGTGAATTTCTTCCTTCGGATCTCACGCGCAGTCTGACACTGATTGGCGACCTTGATGCGACTTACTGCGACGCTGTACAGCAAGTACACGAACTCACTAGCCTATATGGCCAGCTGCCCTCTCTACAAGAGAACGAGCGTCGTGACCCAGTCGCGCTGCGTCGGGAGATCTCTCAGTTTCTCCAGAAAGCCCTCAACCAGCGTGAGTATGCCTACACCGAGGCCACACGTCTGAATGAGGTTGCGAAGCGCCATTATGCCCGGTCGTCGATCATCAAGCGCAAACTCCTCGCCCAGCCAGAGCCGCCGTCGCGCGATCCCACGCCCGTTCCAGTCTCGCCCTCTGCCCAGAGGAGCCTACATCGCTCCTATGAGCGCCCTGCGTATATCCGAATCTCCATGGCGAACAACGAAAAGGCGGCACGTTCACGAGACCGCCACAAGAAGGCTGGTCCTAGGGCACGCAGCGAAACGGATGATCTATCAGATGGTTCTGGGATTGATGCGGTGGGCGGATCGCGCAGGAAGCAGAAGCGGGACAGGGACATGGGTCGCGCGCGGCTACCTGGTGTGCTGGGCACGAATGTTCACAGCTCCATCGCAGGCATTTCCACTAGTAATGCGCTGGCACAGCTCAAGGCGCCGCCGCCAGACGCGCGACCCGGCAGCAAGTGGGCACCCTGGAAGAGGCTTACCGAGTACGAGATGGCGGTGCTCAGGAAGCAGATGAAGAAGAATGCCGTGTGGAGTCCTAGCGAGACTATGGTCAATCGCGAGCTGGAGAAGAAGCACCGCACGGCAGCAGACTACGAGCGGGAGAAGGCGCGATGCGAAGAAGCAGGCGAGGCGCTCATCGACGAGAAACCAGAGGCGCTGCAGGACCTTATGGATGCTGCAGGACTGGGACGCCTTGCCACGTCTAGGCCTGCGCCTGATGCCGAAGACCTGGCACGAGACGACTCGCGCGACGACGGCATCACCATCCGCATCCGCCAGAGGCAGCCACCAGCCAAGGAGGGCCGCAAGATGGACCGTCTGTCGCAGCGGCAGCAGGCCGAGCGCGATGCACGCGAGCTTGAAGACGCGACGAGCAAGCTGCAACAAGCCGCCGACAGTCTAAAAGAACTCACGTTCCTGTCACACGCTGTATCAACGCCGGCGTCACAGAAGAAGAAGCCAGCGACACGACCGTCTAATAAGCGCAAACGAGATACTACACCACCACCTGCTACCGAAGGCGCCACGATAACCCCACAACGAGAGGCGTCCGTCGCAACCCAAGATAGCGGTACCAGGGAGCCAGAGCCAAAACGCCATAGACCAAACGTGACACTGAGGCTACATGCCCCAGTCCCAAGCAGTGTCGCATCACCAGTACCATCTCTTGCCTCCCCTGTCTCAACACCGCAGGACGCTACAGCATCTGCTGCAGAATCTACTGCAGCTTCTCCTGCGGCACACACTCCTGTACCAGTTCCTGAACCTAGGACGTCTGCCAGCAACGAGAGCTCAGTGCAGGTACCGCTCGCCCCGGCTGGCCCAAGTACACCGAAGGTCAACAAGGCAGCGCCCAAAGCGTCAAGCCAGCCGCCCACACCTGTCGTACCATTAGTCACAGAAACAGCAGCATCTCCAGGGGTCACTGAACCCGTCCATGCGTCACATGCACACCCTGCGGCCACCGCAGCCTCATCGCGCCCACGTAGGGAGTCTGTTGCGCCGAAGGCTATGACCCCGCCTGAAGCCCCTGCTCCACCCCTAAAGACATCGAAACCATCCAGTCCGGCGCCAGAGTCCATACCAGATGCCCCCGCACCAGCGCATGCACATGCCACACGTCCACGCTCATCCCGTGGTCATGTCCACACTCCGAAGGCACAGAGCGAAGAGCCCAAGCCCAATGACCTCACTAGGATAACTCGCGAGACTCGTCGCCATAGCGTCTTCAGCCAGTCTGCCCTGACAGCCCCTGTGCCGACCCGCATGAGCTCGCGCAAGAAGCCTCCACCGAAGGGCGAGGTCACTGCCAAAGAGGACGGGCACAAGACCGTGACGAACGTCAAGCGCGCGCAGGGTAGCAAGAACAAGAAGAAGCAGAAGCCTGAGGAGGATCCTGAGCCTTTAGACGATATCGACTCTGACGAGGAGAAGTACTGCATCTGCGATGACGTCAGTTACGGGCAGATGATATCGTGCGACAACCACGTAAGTCCAAGTGATTCAATGTATCTTCTATTCTCACTGACAGTCTGCAGTGCGACAAGGAGTGGTTCCACCTGCCCTGCATGAACATGAGCGAAGGCGACATTCCCTCACGGCGTGCGAAATGGTACTGCCCCGACTGTCGCGTCGCACTCGGCGTAGATGCATATGGCAATCCGCTCGTGCCACCCCCGCTCCCTGGTCGTCGTGGAAATCGGTAGGTCTTCCTTTCTGTCCTTCCGAGTGCGTACTGAATCTCATGAGGGGATGGAGTACTTAGGGATTTCTAGGTCCGCGTGAGCTCGAATCGCTTCTCAGGCCTACCTTGGCCGATATCGGTGGCGTGTTGCGTGTCGTTATATGTTTGCTACGTGGTGTGCACCTATTCCCGGTTGGAGCGTCATCTACTTTTATGGCTTGAGGTCCGACAAGGCAGGCGCCAATGGAAATGGTGTTTCGGAGTAAACAGTCTACTCTACGGATAGCTGCGGAAGGCGCAGACACATCATGATAAGTTCGGTCATCTTCGAAGGAACCATGTACCCTTGCGCATTATCCAATTGAGCGAGTGACGCTTGTTTTTGACCTGCAGCGGGAGATGTACAAGTGCGAAGCTTGATCGCTCCTTCCTTCGACCTGCCCCGCTCGATCGGGTCTAGTGAATACGAAGGAGGGGCTGCGACCAGTTGACAGCTCAGCCCCAGTCGTGGACTGCATATTAATACCGACTTTTCCTACCACCAATCCTACTTCGTACATCACGTCCCATAATCAGGACCCTGGACTACTCACGTCGCGCCTCGCTGACCCAGCAGTGTGGTCTAATAACTTGGTTCGTTCACAGCAGATACGACTTGTCGGCTACCACAGACTCACGAGGCTGAGATTCTGAACATGCCGATTTCGGGGACGTTTGTTCTTGGGAAGAAGGAAAGTTACCTCTTTAACACGGTTTCGCATTGGGCTTGGTAAGTCGTATGCTTTTCGTATCATCCTGGCCTACTCAAGTGTATATCATCGGCCCCACAGCGCTGCAAGTAGACGATGTCAGCTGAGCATCACATGTCAATCTCTTTTACCAACTCACCACACACTCAATCAACACTTTGAACGAAACTCACCCCTAACCCACCTCCAGGCACAACCTCCCCCCCTCCCTCGAAGCCCTCCTCACCTCCACGCCCCCCATAAAAGACATCGTCGACCTCGCCCTTGGCCCCTCAGGCAGCTACTTCGTCTCCTATCGCGACGCCACCTCCCAGCTCCTCTGCAAACACTACAACCTCCCCAACGCCCTTACTTCCTGGCTCTACTGCTCGCACCCAGGCATCATACGCGACCTCGCCACCCTATCCATCACCCTCGGCCCGTACGATAGTTACTACGCATGGGACAAGAGCTCCGCCTCATGGAGCAATTTGCCGCCGAAGCTCGAAAAGAGTATACTAAATAGGCTTGAGAGTCAGGATAATTGGAAAACTGTGTGGAAGGCTGGGGGCCAGGAAGCGCCAAGTTTTGTGTCGCTGGGCGCGGATGAGGCGTACTGGATGCGCACGGTGAGTGGAGGGGGTTGTTGGGATTTGAAGGTTAATAGTGCGCCTGCGAATCCTGGGGCGGTGGATGGAATGGCGGGGTTGAGGGGGACGAATAAGTTTTTGGAGGAGAGTTCGGATTTTGGGGGTATTGCTGTAAGTCCAGTCCACGAGGGGGAAAGACACTTGGGAATAAGTAACAGCTAATGTCAAGGGTGTTTTAGGGCTTGCATTTATTCCCCTCGCATCCAGACGCATACATCTTAATCAAAACAGACGGCAAGGCGTTTTCGAATCTCCCGGAGTTCACCTGGGTCGATTACAACAAGATTGCCGCTGCGCTGCCGAATTTCGTGCAGGGCATGCAGCCCATCCCGCCGATGCCACAGGCTCGTGGCATACCTCGGAATCCTCAGCCTCAGCCTAGATCGCTGGCGCAACCTCAGTACCAGCAGCCTCAGTACCAACAACAGCAACAACAGCGTCCAAATTGCTGTCCTCCAGGCGCACCAATGAGTAATTGCTGTGTCCAAACGCCGCAACAGCCACGCCCGTTTGGTATACCCGTAGCCTTGCCGTATTATGCGCAGCCCGCTCTTGGACAATTCAATAATTACGGGAACGCGCCGCAGGGACATAATGGGCAGCAGAGCGGATATACGAATGCAAATGGAGGTCATGGGAACGGACCGATGTACAGATGAAGTGTCTTGGTAGTTTGAAGAAGCGAGGTCAGATATGGTTATATACCCCCGATTCAATGATGTTCCATTTAAATTTCACACGCCTATCGCGTCCACATCGGTACCGAAAACGCCGAGAACGGCTCGTGACAGCTGGTATCCGGCGGCACGGTGGGAAAGATCGCGTCCCAGTCGATCCACTCGCTCGACGGCGTTGGTGCGGGCGCGACGTCCCATGGTACGTTTCGGAACTGTACTGGGGGCTCTGGAGGCAATTGCGCGAGTTCTGAGGATTCGTGCCAGATCATGGGCTCGTGTGCAGGAGCGGGAAGAGAGACAGGTAGTGGTGGTGAGAGCATTGTCTCGAGTGGGGGTGTGTGTCTCTGTGAAGCAGGGTGTGTTGGTAGAGAGCCGATGGTGGAAGCGTCACTTGAACGGCGATCGGATGATGGGGGAGCGAGCAGACTTGATAAGTCGAAGGTGTTTAGTAAGTCGTCTTCGCACCGCCGAATGATTTGCGCTACTTGTCGCAAAAGTTGCTGTTCAACTTGTCCTGGAAGTTGACCAGCGGTGCTGTAGAGCTCTTGTTGCACTTTTCGCAGTAATTCGCGGCGGAAGCGGCGTGAGTCTTCGCTTGGTGCGTCGCTGTCGTAGACTACACGGTGTTAGGTTGTGGCGATCGCGCATTGCAAATAGAGTACACGTACATGGCGATGGTATATCCTCCATAGCTACGTCTGGGAAGAGCAAGTGATAGCCGTCTCTCCATTTGTCCTCCTCAAGACGAAGAGCAGGTGACCGTTTGCGAAGAGCTTTCAGTGTTTCCCGATCGATGCCTTCGATTGGCTGCGGTGCAGAAACCTGACACTGTGCGGAGCGTAGATGATTCGAGAGGTCGAGATCCGTGTCAAACATGGTATAGCATCGTGGACAGTAAATCGACTGCGCGTGTGCTCGGTAGAGATGTTCTTTCATCCTATGGACCGTCGGCCATCCTGGTCCCGGACATGTCCGACGATTACGATAGCGATTTGGCTCGTGTTTGAAGAACGGGCACGCAAATCTCAGACCTGTTTCTGAGCTTTCCACTGTTGCCAAGGATCCGCGGCGGCGTTTGCTGGCACCGTCGTCGTCTTCATCATTCGGTGGCTGATGATCATCCGACTTCGACTTGCGCTTGCCGACACTCTGGGATGCCTTTCGACTCCCTTGCTGCGTGGTTGTCATGTTGCCTGAATTGTTGGCTGTACTACCTCCATTACACTGCATGTGTGCAACATAGCGAAGGTTGACTTCAATTCTGCGTATGACAAGATCGATAGTCTGCAGTGTAGCTCGTGTCAATGCATGCCTTGGGGTAGAGTAGCCGTGATCGAGCTCATCTTCGCTTCCGTCCGTGTTTGTGTACATTTCACAGCTGCTTGCTGATGACAATGACACGATCGACGAAACACGTTCTTTGGGCCGATTTCGCGCTGGCAAATTGTCCTTGATCCACTGCTCGATCCCGCTCTCAGACTCTGCAAAAGCCGGCACTTGGAGCGTGTTCGTCAGATGTGGATCGCGTTGTCCGTGGTTGAAGTAGCCAATCTCATCAGTGGGAGTAAGCTGTCCCGTGATGGTGCGAGTTGAAGCCGGACTACTGATGATGCATGGTCGTTGTGTCGATTCAGTGTTGCTGAAAGATCCTAAGGTCCTTGGAAAAGCCGGCTTGCTGATGAGAAATGCGTCTGGCACTGCTGGATATGCTGCGAATGATGTGTCTACTACAAGTCAGCTATAGAAGACTGAGTAACAAGCGAGACGAACGCTGGTCGTAATCTACGAAATCCAACGGTTTGAAAGAACTGTCTAAGTCGCTGTTATAGCCCGAGTCTCTTGTTCTTGAGGAAGACAGAGAATCACGCCTTGTAATCTCTCTTGTGGTGCTCAACTTAGGCAAGCTACGGTGCCTCTGCTCAGCCGTCATGTTTGCCTCCATTGCGCAGAAAACTCAGAATAGCGCGATTGAAGTGCTCGATTTCGCAGGATAACAGAGAGTGTAGTGCGAATGTCACAGAACAGGTCTGTCAGGCGAAGGTATCATACAAGCAACATTGGGTGCCTGGAATCGTCATAAGTACTCGGCCGGGTATTCCATTGCGCGAATGCGCAAAGTGGTAAGCCCAACCACGCGGGGCTGTCATCAGCCACGATTCAGGAACAGATGTCCTGCGGACCAATCTTTACCCCTCAATTGTCCTCGGAAAGGCGGCATTGGGCGGTATGACAAGGATGGCGTGGCGGTGCGATGCGGATGATGGATGCTTGCTCAAGTTCGGTGAACGGGTGAGCGGGCTCGGACCATGCGACACGTGGAGAAGAACGGCAGCTAAATCGAATTTGATCAGTGGGGCTGGACTTCGCGCAGCTGCGCCTTGTTCATCACCTTGTTCGTCGCTCTCTTCCTGTTTTGTCAGAATCCAGACTGTGGTTGATCATCGGCCATGCCAGTGGTACAATTTGACATTTGTCTACCCACTCGGTGCCAAATCTGTTCTGTTGGTTGCGCTGACCTCGGTGCAGACTTGGCTGTCACGATGTCGAAGCTCTTCTCAGTATCAATTCCCGCGGATCAACGACACATTGCACGGATTCGGACCACTCAACGATCAAGAAGCTGGTTGCTCTACCTCCTACTGCCAATCGACCATACACGTGGGGCTTGGAATACTTTCCAGCATGGGACTATGATATTAATACACGCAGAACTGCATCAACCTACCGCATTTCTGACTATTGATAGCTACGTCCATCCAACAGGCATTCCCATAAGTTTGCTCGCATGCTTCAGGAGACGGCATACTGCTCAAAATTCAAAATTAATCAAAAATTGGTCATACAGCCTCGCCTCTGGCTTCAGCACCGCATCCTTCGTGGATATGGCTGCGGAGACCTTCGACCGCCATCGCGGACTCCCCTCTACCATGCTCAGCAACTGCTTGAGAGTTGCGGTATCCCCGCTCTCGTCATCAGTCTTACTGATCTTGAAAGCAACATAATGCGCCAACAAACGATCCTCCCTGAGTTGATCATTCCATAGACCGCTCACCTCCTTTCCGTTAGGATGGAGTCTGATGTTTCCGGAGTCGTATGCTTTTACTTGGGTACCTCGTCCAGCTAGGAATCGCAGCATCGTAACATCGCCATTTCGTACCGCCATCTGCCATGCGTCTGACGTATGAACGACAGCTCCGGAGTCGATGAGGAGTTCTGCGATGTCTCGACCAGTGTACCTGGCACATTCGCTGAGGCCGCCGTCTCTAGCCAGCCCGTCAGACATGTGCCATATGTTCTTGTGTAGGGTACTGCGAATGAAGTCAAGCTGACCATACTTGCAAGCCTTCTCAAATACCAAGGGGTCAAACAATTGCAAACCCTGGATGCGTAATAGGAGTCGAAAAGCGTTGATGGACCCGTGCCTCGCCGCTAGGCAAACATATCGATCAAGACACGATGCTTCGCGATCAAAATGGTAGTTTCTTGGCCTAAGCGCGCACTGCGACTCCTCACCTTCACAGACAGCGTGCTCATCATGGAATCTGACAAGTGATCTGAGAACCTTAGGATGGTCAACCTGAATGGCGGTCTCCATGGCGGCATGTAGCCTCTCGCGTACATGGAAAGGGCGCCAGGAAATCTTACGGCTCCGAAACCACGACGCAAACATGGAGAGTAAGTGCCCACTATTTCCAACGGCTGCAGCCATCGAGAGAGTCGTTCCAATGCCATGGTCAGCGACACTCATGAAAGTTGTGTTAGTTCCCAGCCTCGCAGCGGATGTGAGATGAGTGGTGATGTCCTTGTTGTACTTTGCCCTCTACGGCTCTATATCGGTGAGGTCCTCGAGTGCCAACATAGCGCTTACCCCCTCGACAGCGAAGGCCAGGATCCCAAAGCCGGACTTCTTGCGTACATGACTGTTGAGAACACCAGAGAGGTGTTGTACCAGGATCGACAGCGGGAATTTCTGTTCGTCATGTGGTAATTTTCCCACACTTGTGATATCGATTGGCAGATGATGATTTATGTCATGCGTAATCGTGGCGAGGAATGACTCTGCTATCTATTAGTCGTGTGATCCAGGAATCATTGCAGTGCACGTACTGCAAACTCTTCGAGCTTCCCATACATCCGCGACCGGGACGGACGATACATAGTGACCGATGACTTCAGCAAGCAGCTCGCCGGGAAGACTGTGAATGCCTGGCTTATTTGACATATTGGATTGATTGTGAAAGCAGCTCTGAGTATACCAAGTGTCGTGCACAGGATTGCGATTACAGGCTGGGCTTGGGGACTTAGCGGATTCGAAGCCTCGACGCTGAAGTCCGAGGACGAAAAAGAAATTGACTGGCAAGAGAGGGAGAAAGCCAGTTGCCTCTGATAGTAGCAGGACCTTGAGAATCGGGACTGTGCACGGACGCCGATTAGTGACTCTAGTATCAGGCAGGAGAAGGAAACGCATCACTCCCTCTCCTTCCAAGCAGCCTTATGCACGTGCCATTGCCTTCGACTTTCGTTCACTTCTTGTTTGTTAGCATACACTTTCCTCACAATCGCTCAAGTACCGCTCTTCTCCATCAACGTAGACTATCAAAGGAGTCCATTCCGCACCCCCGCCCCTCGTGCCAATTCATAGTTCGGCGATCTCACCCACCGGTCCTCACTGCACCTACATCAACCATGACGACGCATTCGGGTATGAACACTCTACCCATAGAGCTCCTCGGAGAAATCATCACACATTATGCGAAGTCCGTCTCGATCGTCGAGATCTGGCGGATTCGCGAAGTCTGCAGTATGCATCACTACTCAAACAGTTCTGTATCTAACTGATATAGCCAGAATCATTCTACGGGTGCATACTCGACCAACTTGTTCATCAAGTTCCCATCTCACGCTTCGGCTGTGACGTGAAGCCCGACACTCAGCGGAAATTGAGCAACTCAATTCTCGCCCACAACCTTGTCGCTATCCTACAGAGCTTCACGCGTGCGAGATCAGGACTTGGACCTATCGACACATTCATCGACAAGACAATCGCTGCTGTCCTAGCAGTCGAGGTGCCTACAAACACAGATGCGCTGAAGCAACAGTACCGCAAGAACCTCGTTAAGTACATGACACGCGCTGTCAAGACATCAACAGTAGAGTTCATAGTCAACTACTACATGCACCCCACGAAGATGTACCTTCGTCAGGCCCGAGAACTTGATACACACCGAGCTATCACAGGCGCCGCCGCAGTCGGAAACTTAACGGCCATCAAGTACTTCCTCGACACACGTCTTTCTACGGCGTAAAGGCTCGGCATACGTGGCGTTGAATTTCCTAGGGCACGCATCGTTCCCTGGCTTCCAGATGAGCCTTTACTGGCAGCGTGCTCGACAGGTAAACTCAACATCGTGGAGTATCTTCTCGCATACATTGCCTCAGAGATTAGTCCCTGCAACATACCGGCCGCTGCGGTGTACATGGTCGATTTCGCTATAGGTGTCGCTATCAAAGCGAAGAGCATCAGCATTCTACAGGTGCTGACCAAGTTTTGCCGCACACACGGTTGGGCCGTTGGCGGTGTTGGCCCACGTAGGTATATCGATACGTGCATTAAAAACGCGATATTAACAGGCTGTGTTGCTCTCTGTCGGGCCGTCCCCGTGACTTTGTCTATCCTAATGGAGACGTCTGGACAGCACTGGGTGAAATTGCTGTTCGATCTGGCGTGCGAAAATGGTCAAGCAGAGATCATGAAAGATATGCTCACCAGCAAAATGGAGTCGACAAACATCGAACGCCAGGTACCGGTCGTACCCTCACCCGTACAGCGCGGCCTTTTTATCGCAGCGAAGTCCGGCCACGCGGAAGTCATCCGTGTTCAGCTTCGTCACGGGGCCAACATCAAGCTCGACGCACCTGTCAAAGCGGCCATTCAAGGTGGGCGTGTCGGTACAATCAAGTACATGCTTCAACGCGGCGCGCAAATCAGCCTCAAGGTACTCTCCGAACTGAACGACGATCTGATACAGATGGACTACAAAGGTCCTCGCTCATTTAGCTCCGAATATCAGGTGCTGAGCTACTACATCGCAGCCAAAATTGCGGCGTCGAAATAGCCAACGAAAATGCGCAATATCATGCCGTACCTTACGTGGCTGCTTGACGATGTCGAGGAAAGTGCTCGCTGGAGTGGAGGAGCTACGAAGATGATGTATACGGATGCCGCTGGCGACGAACTTGGTGCGAAGACCTTTATCGAACATGTATTGCATAGTAAAGAGACAACTTGAGGCAACTGGCGGAGGAAATTGACGGTACTTTGAGGAGTTTCAGGTGGCAGTATCTCGATGTATCGGGTTTACAGGGTCAGACACGACAATTAAACTAAATCTAATATAATTCTATTACGAAACATACCTCGGAAAAAATTCTCTTGGAAATCAGCATTATTGCAGTGCCAATTACTGTTGTTGTTGTTCTTACTACCATAGCAAGAATTGATGAACGAGAGTGATATCTCCACTGGACAACAAGAGCAGAACATCATCTTAGCCACGGAGTGCGGATTTGTACGTAATCCAAAGCCTCCTTAGATTGGCTATTTGAAGTTATCTCCTGCACGGCCACGTTGGATAACTAGCGCGTTCTAACTCAGGCTCAGTCACCGGCTCGTTCTTGCTGTTTGCACTCTGCCATCGCTCCTCAAATCGCGCCAATCGCTTCACCGCCGGCCACGATCAATCTTTCTCATCATGACCGGAGCTTAGGGCTTACCCACTGAGAATACGCAACGGTGGTACCGTTCGCCTAGGCATGGAGCAGCTTAGAGACTTGCAATGCGTACAAACGCTAAAATGCTGGAATAGACCGCCCAGAAACTATCGATTCGAAAGCTGCAGAATGTCACGACACCGTTATCTACGAGATAGTTCACCATGTGCATATCAGCCACTGCAGCCACCTCGGCCTACTACTGGCTCGGCAGAAGCTGAGCAGGTCAAATTCTGCATCCAGATCTAACTGCAATCCTAGCGTGTCGTATGGGCGAGGGATTCAAGCTCAGAACAGACGATCATATCAAAGAGCGAGTCGAGCACGTGCTGGCAGTCGGGCCCTCCACCGAGACGACGCCGTCAGAGGCTCAATACGCGACAGATCTAGCGAGACACATGGCAGTCGCCCAACCGGCACTCAACTTGAACGGTCTCCTCGATCTACCCCGCGGCATATCTGTATGGGCCCAAGCAACGTCGCGTCTGTTCGAAAGTTTGATATTCACCGCAGCTATTGGCAGCGTGGTAGCAATGGCGTGTTCCTTGGAGAGTCCGAGAGCAAGGCTGCCTTTGGATCTGGAGGTACGTGAGCGACTGTGCCCACAAGGACTGTCCACTGCCCGCAGCAGCCTCAACCGGCAAAGCCGATATCGTGCAGTACTTGCTTCTGCGCTTTGAGGAAAGCTAGAAGATCTTGTTGAGGAATTCCCTATCCCGCTCAAATTCCGAGTTGTCAGAGACATTCGCGTCGCCATCAATATCAAGAACATGAATTTGGTTCATGCACTCGGTCAATCTGCGAGGACACATGGATGGACTGCCGTTGACGAGAACAAGAGCATCGAGAAGCTTCGAGATGCTGTAGATGATTAGCTCCACGCGGTGGCAATCTCGGACAGTCGTTTTCATCGTGAGTGCCCTAAAGGAGGAAGTCAAAACAGCGTCTTCGATCTCGCGTGCGAGCACGGAAGCGTGGAAGCGGTTCGCATGATGCTCTACCGGGCCCTAAGAGCACTGTACCCCAAGATACATTTCACATGTGTCTCTGACACACATCATCGATAGCGCAGCATTTGTCTCAACGCCTCCCACGGCCACACACAAGTCATCGCCTTGCTAATCGACCACAACTTCGATCCCAACCGCGGTGAGCGGATCATCGCAGCAATTGGGCAAGGATATGCGCATATTGTTAAGCCTCTTCTGGAGCGCGGCGTGCGTCCTACTGCTGCAATGTTCAAGAACGTGAATGGCAAACTTAAGTCGATCAGCTATCTCGGTCCACGATCTTTAGCTTGTAAGTACTGCGTCCTTAGCTATCAATCTCACAGCCAAAGTCGTGACATCGATATGGCCCAGGTCGAAACCGGACATGAACTCTACCACGGGTATGACTCTATTGATTGAGGATGTGGAGGATCGTCTGTTCTGGCGTGGGAGTGTGGAAAAGACTGATAGGGGCGGGCATCATGGGAGATGCACTTGAGGCCAAAGAGTTTGTTGGGAGCTTGTGAGGAGACGGGAAGAGCTCGAATGTGCCTTGAGAAAGGTGTCAACGTCGTGCAAAGGTGTTCGAGGCCAGGAGTAGCGAGAGTATCGTGTTGGTGCTGCGACCTCGGACCATTTCTCCTATGCCATACGAGACGCTGCAAAGTACATGAACCGTGCGTCCGCATTAGGCTGTCTGGACGCTATGTATTTCAACGGCTGTCATGTACTGACTCGACGCCGCAATTGGGATTTAATAAAGACAAGTGCATTAGCGCCATTGGTACTCTAACTAAGTTCACCCAGAACCACGGATGGGCGCGACGGAGAGAACTTCAGCAATGTCGGTACGCGGGCCCTACGGACCTGCATCGAGAAAGCCTTGTCGGTGCAAGCTGGCCGACGAGGATTTCCATGTTCGGTTCACCTCGTGATTATTAGGCGACGCCGCGCCGTAAGACAATTGCTTAGGTTCCGCTTATGCACGCGCGAGCTCTGCCCAGACTTCTCGAAGGCAAGCCGCTTCCTAGTTGCTCGTGACTTTCGGCTTGGAGGTCCAATTGATGCGCACCATGGTTCCGGGTTCGTTGGCAGTCGTGTTGCTGTTGTCTTTGGTGGAATGAAGCGCGTGATGCAGTCCGGCGGCTAATACATTGCAACTCGCTAACGGCCCTAGCAACAACGTTGACTGAGTCGAACAAAGCAACAAATGCCATTTGCGGCCCGAACACGGTCAGAGATTACTACCTACCAAACTCAATGGTCTCTCATCTTTCGTATAATGCAGCACTATTTCGTTCGTCGTCGCTATACCACCATCCTCTACTCCAAGGTCCTCTGTAGTGGCGTCGACACCACCTCTGCACGTTGAACTTGGCCTGTGCCGAGAAGCTGCTTCTCGACCCGGGATTCCGGGGTCAGGTTCCGGCCTAATCCTTCTAGAAGGGTTGGTGGCTGGGCTGCTGACAGTATCCACCCAATCAAAGAAGTCGCCTTCGATCTCATCTAGCCCAAGATTAGGCTAATTGCGATAATATCCACCCCGTCTTTTACCACCTCCTGCTGTGCGGCCCGCAATATACGGAGTCGCATGTATGGGGTCGCATGGATATTACCATTGTGTCTAGCATATAAGGAAAGGGCCTCGCTGTGCTCCATTTCTTCCCCAGTATTCACTCCACCTCCACATTCAGTCTTTGTCGGTCAATACTACTCGCAATGAAGTTCAAGCGCGCTGAGCAGACCGCCGTGGTCGAGGCACAGGAGGCTGCGCCCGATCTATCGAGGGTATCATGGACCAAATCGGCCAACATGCGCAAGCTCTACTTCTATTGCATGGTTCTTTGCGTCTGCTCGGCCACCACCGGTTACGACGGGTAAGCAATGATTTCACAGAAAAAGAAGAATTCAACTAACTGTGCGAAGATCTCTTATGAACACTTCTCAGCTTCT
>Ga0265797_10004739_pt1 | contig 20477 bp, 16 predicted proteins | sample P2T30metagenome_FD_192433 | JGI IMG/M metagenome (GOLD analysis project Ga0265797, IMG submission 192433) | Plant litter microbial communities from East Loma Ridge, Irvine, California - P2 T30 | ecosystem: Environmental > Terrestrial > Plant litter > Unclassified | place: USA: California...
GCAACGAAAGCATGATTATTTGCCAATCGGTCAGGCTTGGATCATACTGGCAATGACCAGGTAGGGGCCTCATCCCGAACAGGCACTCCTCCGGTCGTCCAGAAGTCCAAGAAATGTGCCGATAGATGTTTAGCATGTTTCCCAGGCATCATCATGACAGCTCCATCTGTCACAGACGCGACACTTCCACGTCCTTAACGCGTCAGATATGCGGTCTGGCGGACTGGGCCTCCGACTGCATGCAACAATGGAGGGGTAGACGACTAGACATAAGAACCCAGAAGCCGTGGTGCCGTTCTTTGCGCTCTTTTACCACCATTGATGGACTCTTTTCCAATCAGAAAGAAAGCAGAAGAAACTATGAGCTCAATCAGCACCTCACTTCCTGAGGGTCGTGCCCCTCGCATGTCACACATGCAGAGTGCCAACGAGGGGCCCGCGGATAGTAAACACAGCCTGTACGCAGCAGATTAGAACAATACTGACGATTGACAGTCATCGCCAAAGTCTCTGGCCAGGTCTCTGGCGGCAAGAGAGAAGACGATGCGCCCTACTTCACCAACAACGAAGGCCACCCCTTTCCCGACCCAGCACACAGCAAGAACATCGGCGGCATTCCATTGATGTCCGATGTCTTCCTCATGCAGAAGCAGCAGACTTTCAACCGCTCGAAGAACCTCGAGCGAATGGTCCACCCTTGCGGCTCTGGAGCCTTTGGATACTTCGAGACTACTGCAGATGTGTCAGACATGACCAAAGCGGATTTCCTCCAGCGTCCCGGCGAGAAGACACCTGCATTTGTTCGTTTCTCAACTGTCACTCTTGGAAGAGAGTTCCCCGATGAGGCTCGTAATCCTAGAGGTTTCGCGATCAAGCTTTACACTGGCGAGGGTAACTACGACATCGTTGGACTGGTAAGTTGTTTCCAATGACACCAAATATCAAACAATAAGGCTAACCTTGCCTAAGAACTTCCCCGTCTTCTTCTGCCGTGACCCTATCCAAGGTCCGGATGTCATTCGCTCGCAGGCTCGCAACCCCAAGAACTTCCTGCTCGACTACGATGCTACCTTCGATCTGCTGGGCAATACTCCTGAGGGTAACCACGCTGGTCTGATGTTCTTCTCCGACCACGGTACCCCGGATGGCTGGATCAACGAGCACGGATACGGCTGCCACACTTTCAAGTGGGTGAACAAGGTATGCAAGACTTTCCACCATACAAACAATCCCTCTGAGCCCGCGCACACCGTCTCACTGGCGTCCTTGCGCTTTAGATGTCTATACCCCAGGGTAGCAGTTTAAGTGGCGCTGGGATACCTTTGAGACTTCAATGGCTTCTCAAAGATCAACAGCTGCACTCTGGTATCGATGGCCGAGAGTGGCAGCCCGAGCTACAAGACATGAAGACGCAGACTCATCAGCAAGGACCATAGCATGTTCCATTCTTACTAACACCCTGCCACAGGCCGGCGACTTCGTCTATATCAAGTACCACTTCATCGCAAAGCACGGCCAGAAGCAGCTCTCCCAGCCCGAGGCCATCCGCATCTCAGGCGAGAACCCCGACTACTCCAAGCAACAGCTGTGGGAGGCAATCGAGAACGGGGAAGAGATCGAATGGACAGCCAAGGTACAGGTCATGAAGCCTGAGGAGGCCGACCCATTGAAGCTCGGCTTCGATCCCTTCGACGTAACCAAGGTCTGGCCTCGTGGTGCCTTCCCGATGCACGAGATCGGGCGTCTGGTCTTGAACAAGAACCCAGAGAACTACCACCGTGACGTCGAGCAAGCGGCCTTCTCGCCTGGCTCCATGGTCCCTGGTGTCGAAGACTCCCCGGACCCACTTCTCCAGCACCGCATGTGGTTCTACCGCGACGTAAGCATACCCACCCAACTTCCATACCGCTGAACAACAAATCTAACACACTATCACAGGCTCAATATCACCGCGTGGGGGTTAACTTACATCAGATCCCAGTCAACTGCCCCTTCATGGCCAATTCCTTCAGCTCTCCTAACGTTGACGGCCCCATGCGCGTCGACGCCAACCACGCCGGCGGTAAGCAATACCTACCCAACAGCTTCGCCCACAAATTCCGCCCAGACGTCGCCGAAGCACCCTACAAGGTCTCCGACGCCATCGTCTCCCGCAAGAGCCATTACTACCACGAAGGCCAGCTCAGCGAGTACGACCAGCCGCGTGAGCTATACCAGCGCGTCATGGACGACAAAGCCCGCGAAGCGCTGCACTCCAACACTGCCAAGATGCTGTCGCACGTCAATTACGCCATCATCTCGAAGAGATATCTCGCGCAGATCTACTGCATTGCGCCGGAGTACGCGCGGGGTGTTTACGATTTGACGAAGTTCAAGCATGAGAAGTTTGATTTCAGTGAGGTTGAGAAGGAGAGCAAGAATGCGCCGACGATGAAGAAAGAGCCTAAGTTTAGGCCTGATCAGGACAATAGGTTGACTGGCCTTGTGCCGGAGAAGCCTTTCTACCAGTTGTAGGGTTTGATGGAGAAGATTGATGAGTATGATGTTTATACCATAATGAATTGAAATGAAGAGATTGCATATTGATACCGCGTACGAAATCCTCCGTCTTCTAGTTGCCTATTAGCTGTTGTCAGTGAACATAAACAGCAAACCAACTGGCGTTGCCACTGAGTAATGAAGATGACGACATGAAAGAAGACCGCGAGCATGGCCGCTACAAGGAACAAAACATTCAAACCCCGTAGAAACCATCCAAGGCCTTGTAGGTCTCGGGGACGACTCCATTCGAACGTCTCAAGGACCAATGTGCCTTATGTCCATTTTGAAACAGCCCAGCATAAACGAGACATGAAAGTATGTCCTCGAACTACTCGCTAAACATATCCTCCGTGGACGGTGCTTTTGAGCGACGTGACTATCACGAGATCTTTGTGAAACACGGGAGATGAGCTTGCAGGTCGTCAGGTTCGATAAGCGCAAGTACCAAGCAGTTGCCACGAAGCAGGACTTCAGGAACCGCATCGACTTCGAGGATGCCAGTCGTACTACCAAGGGCGCCAGATATACCAACATGCGTTATGGTGGTGTATGTGGTATTATACCTGTGGTAAGCAAGGTGACCATTCCTCTGTTGTCGATGATATACCTCTAGCACACCAGCTGCCGAGACGAGACGGTGCGATTTGATCAGTGACATCTCGATGGCCAGTAAGATTGGATCAAATGATTGCGACCGCCAGTAGAGCTGATGACATCCTTATTAGCCGCTGAGATTGCCAGGCCTTAGTCGAAGATGTCTCAATGGCAGACACGGTACTTTCGGTGCACACGCCTGATAGTACTAGCACATTGGCCACTGAAATGCGGTCGCTGTGCGCCCAAAGAAACATGTAGTCCATGCGGATGTTATGAATTATGATTGTCGAAGGAAGCCATTGATGAGTCGAAGAAAAACAAAAACATGGCGCTTAACAAACCATTTTGATTGAAATGTTCTCTATGAATGTAATTTTCGATCACTCAGCTGCCATGCCATGCCAATCCCGAAGCAACAATACATTTGATTCTTTTTACACATAGCCCACCAACGCCACGCTGAAAACGCAAGACCAGAGGAAAACGAAGAGACTCAGACTCAGGCGGAGCCAACGACTCGCACGAAATTAATCGGTGCGAGCCTTCTTCTCGCCGCCGTTGGGCAGGTCGTCTGCGCCGGCGAAAGCGTCCTCGTCGTCGGGCACGTCGCGGCTGCGCTTGAGACCCTTCATCTTCCTGGTCTGCAGCTGGCTGAGGTCCTGCTTGCCGGTGTGGATGCGGCCGATCTTGTCGCCGATGATGTCGGTTTCGATGTTCTTCTTTGTCTTGGCCTGTGAAGTTGTTAGTCTCTATCGTCGCATATCGATTGTGTTGGTTCAAGCTTACCTCCAGACCCTTGGGCTTGCGCATGGCCTCCTTGAGCATCTCAACATCGGCATCCTTGGTTCGGCCAACCCTGAAGTCGATTCTAGGTCCCATCTCTTCCACCTCAACCTTGGGAAGGTTGCCACCTGCCTTCTTTGTCTTGATCAGGTAGCAGCGCATGCGAATCACTGGCTTGACGTTCTCATCCTCCTCCTCTTCCACCGAGAAGTTCATGATGTATTGCAGACCCTCCACATCGAGCTTCTCGACATCCGGGCCCTTGAACAAGTCCAAGAAAATAGATTTCGCAAGAGTGTAGGCGTTCTCGGTGGGGCTCTCAAAAGCGCTGCCAGAGAAAGAGAGGAGCGGCTTGAGACCCACGCGCGCCTTCTCGTTCTTGAACTGCGAAAGTGTGCGCATAGTCTCGGGGTCGATCAACAGCTCCAGCATATCCAGGACCTTCCAGTCGAACATGCGGACGACGGTCAAGCAGTGAGGGCGCTTCTTGCTGTGGCTGCCGAAGACCATCATGGAAGCATCGTTCTTCTCGCTGAAAAACTCCAAGCTTGAGGGGTCCTCGAAGGGGTGGATGGCGTTCTTCTTGCTGAATTTGACACCGAGCGGGCGCTTGAGCGAGTGCAGGTCGGTCAGGGCCAGGTTGAGGATTTCTGAGGTCGACGAGTACTTGAGGAAGAGGGCGGTGCGCGGGTTCTCGTGGATCTGAGGCGCCTTGTTCTCCAAGAAGCGCTTGGTGCGCGCGTTCTTGGGCTTGACCTCGCGGAGCGGTGTTTGCATCATTTTGGCGGTGATGTGTAAAGAGTGGTGTTGGTGGTGAGAAATAATGGGCCGTCCAGTCTCGAGCTCCAGGACATGCAAAAGTTCCGGCTGGGCTTTGGCAAAAAAGCTCGGGAGAGAGCAGCGCCAGCGCCGAAGCGAGGCCAGATTAGAGAGATAACATTAGGGTTAGGGGAGGTAATCTTTGATTGCGGCTTCGGTGATTTGCCCCTCCAGATTGGAACTTTTGACTGGTCTCTGACGCCATCCAACATTTGTCACTGGAGCAATTGATTGATAAGGCCGACTCAACAAGTACACTCATATTGCAGCAAACTCCCCCCGCGTTCACATATCAACCAGCGCATAGTCGCATACCGATCAGATAACTAATTGTCCTACCCGCCGACACCCACCCCAACTCCCACCAAAATGGCTGCCACCTGCACAGTCACACCTATTGCGACCGAGGGCGACTTCGCCGACCACATCTCCAAACTCTCCTCCGACTGCCTCGCCGTCATCTACTTCCATGCGCCATGGGCCGAGCCTTGCAAGCAGATGGGCACTATCCTGTCCACCCTCGCCAGCACATACCCCGCCGCCAACCCACAGCGCATCGCCTTCCTTAGTCTGGACGCCGAGGAGGTCAGCGAGGTCAGCGAGAACTACGACGTCACACAGGTTCCTCTCGTCGTGCTGCAGAAGAACGGACAGGTTGTGGACAGCGTCACGGGCACCGATGCGAGCAAGGTCAGGAACGCGGTGGAACAGCACGCAGGAAGGCCCGCGGCCGGTGCTGCTGGCTCGACTGGTCTTCCTCCCGCACAGCAGGTTACAAGGCCACCGCCTTCAGAGAATGAGCCCGCAGGACAGGCGAATGACGATGCAGGTCTCTCGAAGTATGCGCCTGGACCTTCAGACCCAGCGACTGCACCCCAATACACTGGCGGAGAGGTTGACAACGGCGCATCAAAGGAAGAGTTGCACGCGCGATTGGGAGAGCTCGTCAAGGCGGCACCCGTCATGCTGTTCATGAAAGGCACACCTTCTGCTCCCCAGTGCGGTTTCAGCAGACAGACTGTCAGCCTTTTGCGCGAGAAGGGCGTGCGCTACGGCTTCTTCAACATTCTGGCAGACGACGAGGTCAGGCAGGGTCTGAAGGAGTTCTCTGAGTGGCCGACGTTCCCCCAGGTGTATGTTGGTGGCGAGTTGGTTGGTGGACTTGATATCGTAAGTGCATCTGTTGAAGTCGTTGTTGGAAGAATCCAGCTAACATCCAATCTCAGCTCAAGGAAGAATTCGAGAACGACCCTCAGTTCCTGGAGGACTACATGGTCAGCAAGCAGCGCAACGCCGGTGGCCCAGCTGCTCCTGACGCCCAGGCTCAACCCGCGTAAGAACCTACAAGTAGTACATGACTGCAATGAAAATAGACATATGCCAAAAGACACCATTCGGCTGGGAACTGGTCACAGGATGATGCCATTGTTAATGAAAGAGAACGACTATAGTCAAAAGCCAAGCTGCGAAGCACATAGGATCGATCAATTGTTCACACCAAATTCCCCAAGAAACTCGAAAAATGACCAAATTTTTGTTAGCGGCGAGCGTTTCAATCTCTGTCGTTGATTTCATTTCCACCGTCAACTGCAAATGACAGTGAGACACTAGCCATGAATTCACTTGGAATCTTTCTATTCACTTCTTATACAAGAAGTCTCGACTTTCTTTCAATGACCCTCCGCGATCACCTACCTCCAAATGATGGCAACGGCCCAGAATAGGTAAAGTGGTCTTCAGACCTCTTGTGTGAGGAACATCCACTCCTCCGTTACTGCATTAGTTTTCTGCATGATGACGCACGTCCAAAATAACAATTACTTAATGTGACCACGATAAGGATTTCTGAAGAGGAAGCTGTAAGCTATAGCTCAAGCTGTGAGCCGAGGTGGAGTATTGATGATCGGCAGTGCTGCTTCATCGTGAGGTCAACCGTGAGGTCAACCGTGAGGTCAATTCGTACACATACGAAATTCTCGATAGTTCATCTCGTTGCTTCGTGAGTTTAAGACAGAGTATACTTACTGGAGCGACAAGAAAATCATTGAGAGCCTTTGACCATGTCCAACCATACGCTGCAAAAGATCGCCCGCCATGCTTCGAGAGCGCCACTTGCCTTCCCCGTTGTCCAAAAGCGTTTCGCGGCTACAGTACTACAAAAGCCAAAGATAGTCGACCTGAGTCGAGAACTCTATCATCGCTGCCTGAATCATCCTTTCCATGTTCCATTCGTAGGTCCATGGCTCCAAGGATAGTGTTCAAGACAAAGAGAAACTAACATGCGAGAACAACTCAGATCCAAACGCCATGGGACACCCACCAGCCCAAAGTCGCCGGCAACGCTACTTTACGCTCCGCCTCATACGCGTTGACAATGTCTGACCATGCAGGCACACACGTCGATGCCTTCAAGCACTTTGGCCCCGGTGGCACTCCGATGGACGAGATGCCGCTCGAAGACTTCTACACGTCTGCGATCGCCCTAGATCTCTCGCACGTGGAGCTGAAAGCTTCCATCTCAGTGGGAGAGATGGAGGAAGCGCTGACGAAGTCAGGCGAGGAGATCAGGGAGGGTGACACCGTGTTGGTGTACATGGCTTTCAACAAAAGAGTAGGGTTCGACGAGCCGAGGTGGCAGCATGATTTCCCTGGCTTGCATCCGGATGCTGTTAGGTGGCTAGCCGATAAAGGTTGTAAGATGTTTGGTGAGTGCTTGCATTATTCTGGTTGACTGATGTGATGTTGACATCATGGCTGATTGCGTGCAGGTGTCGAGGCGATTAGTCCTAGCCCTGAAGGCGAGATGAACTTCCATGCGCACAATATCTGTGGTGAGAGGAAGATGACACATATGGAGGGGCTTGACAATTTGGATCGCGTTGTTGGTAAGGGTCGTTTTACCTTTGTTGGATTCCCGTTGAAGTTGAGGGGAGGGAGTGGGAGTCCTATTCGAGCCGTTGCTTTGTTCGATTAGTAGTGGGGTGTGAGATTGCAATACTGAGTGGGTAGATCGAAGATGCTACATGTACTTCCTGGTGGGTCTGATGAGTCGAGAGTTGCCAGCAACGGTATAGCATCATGATTTGAACTGGCAACTGCCGTGGTCGAACAATACCAGCGTGAACATGCTTTGGTATGATCTCTCCGATGCGCGTGCGTACTCCAGATTCCAGCAAAGTCAGAGCCTCGAGAAGGCCTCCGCATATCGGTCATCGTGTGTCTACCTGGCTCATGATGTCAGTGTCTTAGCGTTTGGTACCTTCGGTACCACGATACTGGGTAACTCGGGTGCCGTGCACAATACAAAAAGGGAATGGGGCAAGGATTAAGTTGTTACAAGGGCTTCCGTCTCGCAGATTGCGGTCTGTCGTCCTCTCAAGGGCGCGACAGGCACGACGGAGGCTAGTGGGTGACCTCGAAACACGGTCGTGCGCTTTCTTAATCGGGAGGTTGCATGAAATCGAGAGTCGTGTCACATGTCACGCCACGTGCCTCAGATGCACTTCAGGCCACAAGGCCCCCACCGCGGGCGCTAGGCATGCCGCATCGCAACGCGCGCGCTTAACTAAGCAGGCGCGCGCTGAAGCTTTGTTCCTTGCGACAACGAAACGGCGATCCACCGACTCACTGCCAAACTCACTGCCACAATTGCGATCCTAGTGACATCGCGCAAACGAACATAGACGTCCTAGCTAATCATTCCAAAAGCATCTAGCATGGCCGACGAAGCCGAATTGCAGGCCAAGATCGCCGCCCTCGCCGGCGCAATCAACCGCCACAAACAACAACAGCAGCCAGACCAAGCCCCCAATCACGCGCAGAACCACCATCCGTACAACCCGACACCTCCGTATCGCGGAAACCACCAGTACAACAATCGCTGGGCTCCCTTCCCGGCAGCTAGAGGTCGTGGCCGTGGAGGCTATGGCGCATCTTTCCAAAACCGCACCCTAGTGAATGCGACAACCGGCTCGACACCTACCACTCCGACTACTCCCCACACGCCACAACCTCACCAGCAAGCCTATCCGAACAGACAAGAGAGAGCCACAACCACGCAGTATGCCAGTGCACCTCCCGCCAACCGCGAAATGGTGATTGAGGGCGTGCGCTTCACTTTGTTGGAGGATGGAAGCAAGCTCGTCAGAATGACCGGTGAGCAGTACAACAAACATCATGCATGAATAGCAGTTAGCTGATTGGATTGTTTAGAAATGTCCGACACCGCGCTGCCTACACCGAGAAAGGCCATTATCGCTGGTGTCGAGTTTCTTCGCACGAAGAACAACAACCTTCTCAGACGCCCAGTAGCCAACGTGGCGTCCACGTATGCCACTTTGGAAGCTCAAGAGGTGAAGGACACAGCTAATTATTTTCACAGGCCGGCAAGCAAGCCAGTCGCGCAATGCGAGCACTTCATCAAGAACGGTATTTCATTGAGACTACATCATCCAACCATCCCCGATAGACTGGATCATCCCACCAGCTCACGTCATCTGTTGGTAAGCACCCTCGATCACTTCTGACTGTTTTGTAGGTGTTTGTCCTTTCGGTACCAAATGCCGCTTCGACCACAACCCGAACAAGGTCTCGATGTGTAAGACGTTCTTCCGCACCGGGACTTGCGCCAAAGGCGACCAGTGCGACCTTTCCCACAAGCCGACTTACAACCGTGTGCCCGCGTGCACGCATTTCCTGAACGGCAACTGCACGAATGATGCATGCCGCTATGCCCATGTCTCCCCTTCACCCGGTCCTCTTATCTGTCGTCCCTTTGCTTTGCTTGGCTATTGCGAGAAGGGCGTCGACTGTGATAAGCGTCATGTCATCGAGTGCCCCGACTACGCCGAGACAGGTGATTGCACTAACCAGAAATGCAAGCTCCCTCACACTCGCCACGCCCACGTGGAACGCCAGAAGGCGGGCGCAGGCGAGGATTCCGAAGTCGAAGACGATGAGGAGGCGTTCGATATTGATTCGGGGGACATCGATTCTGATGACCCTAACAAGGATGTCCGTATGAGCGAAGATCTCAACGAGATCGCTCAGAACCAGGACTACATCTCCTTTTCCTGAGATCCCCACATGCAGTTGCCTGTAAGATACCCCGGTGCATGATCAACGCGTACGAAGTGACGACGATGAAGACTTCGAAGAAGTAAAGCAAAGAAAAGCAAAGAAAATGGAGAATAGCAACAAAATTATGTACCCTCGTATGAAAAGGCTCAAAGCACTCATTTTCATGGGATTCACGTGAACACCTTGGTACCTTCGATCGTCATGAATTTGTTTGTCGCACATTGCACAGACCACAATCACCGTTATCATTCAAGAATGCGACCGACGTTCCGAGTGTGATACTTCATCCTCTTGTTTCTTCACATCCATAATCTGCAATATCATTGAACGCGGCTCCACATGTCTTCATGCACGACTAGCGCATGGAGGTTCTCTGAGGCTAACCTTAACCGCGCCCTACAGCCGCATCAGCACTTACGACGATGACCCTTGAAGGATGCTTGGATCCAAGGGTTTCTGCAAGCCTCAAACACCCAGCAGGGCGCAGCGCAATTGCTATTCTGGCTCTCGTAGCGCTGCGTGCTGCCTTACATCACCCTCATATACATGGTAGGTCGTCGACGCTGTGCTTTCCTTGTCTCATTGAACACAGCACCACTACCTCTACTCTGATCTCTCTAGCATCTTCCTCGTCTCATTTCCTTTCTTGATCCTCTCTCCACATTCCATTCCCCGCGCATGACGACCAGCTGTCTCGATTCCCGCATAATAACTGGTCTCGAACGGCGCATTCACCCCGCACCATGAACGGTCTCAAGGATCTTCTTAAGAAGAAGGACAACATAGCGAAGAAAGACAACATTGCCAAAAATGCACCACCGCCCAGCAAACCCGCCGATCTTGCGGTGCCCGAGTTCCGCATCATTCGCACCACGACAGAGACAGAAGAGATCATTGAGCCACCACACTTCGAGGGAGACGACGTGAAGCCCGCGAACGCAGGCAAAGAGCCCAAAAGAGAGCGGAGACGAACATTGTTCAGCAGGGTTGCGAGCGGGGGAGCGCCGAAGAATGCGACGACGGACAAGACGGACGCGCCGCTGGATTCGGAGGATACCAAAGGACAGCAGCAGTCGCTGGCTATACGGCCTAAGAACGAGCGCAGGCTGTCAGAGCGGCTACATATAGGCGGTCGTTCGCGGTCCAAAACAAACGAGACCACGAGCTCGCATCTACCAGAGAATCTCCCAGCCGCGCCAGACGCTGTGTCAGTTCCTTCGATCCGCGTAGATGGCGCAGACGAAGGTAACAAGTACGCAAATGCACAGCGCGAGGCACAATGGGAGAAGCGAGCCACCATACTAGCATCTTCACCCTCACTAGCATCCTCGCCCTCACTACTCGACAACAACGACAACAACAGCGAAGAACGCGCCAGCCGTTCCCGCGAAACAATCAGCATCGCCACCCCAAACCGCGACCGCAGCCGCAGCATCTCCGACCAAGAAGGCGACGTCAACATCCAAGAAGCCATCCGGCTACACGAAGAAGGCGACCTCTCCAGCTCAACCCGCATGTTCGGCCAACTCGCCGACCCCAAAGGCGCAAACAACGCCCTCAGCCAAGTTCTCTACGGCCTCGCGCTGCGCCACGGCTGGGGCATCCCGCCCGAACCAGACAAGGCAATCCACTACTTGTCGCTCGCAGCTTCAAACTCTGCTGCCGTAGAGCAAGCTGCTCTGGCCGCGGGTATGACGAAAGGCGGCGCTGCGAAAGGAGAGTTGGTACTGGCTATTTTCGAACTGGCGAATTGCTTCCGCTACGCGTGGGGAGTTAAGAAGGACCCAATTGCCGCGCGACAGTACTATGAAACTGCCGCCAACCTCGGCGACACAGACGCCTTGGAAGAAGCGGCATGGTGTTATCTGGAAGGCTTTGGCGGACCGAAAGATAAGGTGAGTTAAGTCTGGCCCAGGCCCAGTGTGCTTAGTTTTTGCGCACTGTTTGCTTTTGCCCCTACAGCCCGAATGACAGTCCCGCCAATACCACCCCGAGCAAAGCGAAGCAGCAAAACAGCTCGCACGCTCGATCGACTCAGCAGGTTTTTGTTGCTGCTCACGCACTGCAAGTTGGGCCGCCATGCGCCATCAGCCGTGCCTATTTACAGGCTTGCAGCAACACGCTTGAATTCACTCTCCAACCAATAGGATTATCCCCACGCATACATGTGTGCTGACTCGCTGACGACATAATTCTACTACAGTTCAAAGCAGCGCAGTACCTTCGCCTCGCGGAGCAGAAGGGGTCGAAGACCGTCGGCAATTCTTGGTGAGTTTTCCTTGCCGGCACTTCGTCTTCTTGGCATGAGGAATGTGTCGTAGAGGGTGAGATTTGGTGTGCTGACTTGTTTTTTGCTAGGATTTGGAAAGACAAGTACAATCCGAAATAGTCGACTTGTTCTTGTCATGGTTTAGTTCCTTTACGGGTATCGGGACATGGGAATTATCATTAGCATGGCGTCTGGAGGTAGGTAGGCCTCGAGGTCACAATCACATCATCCTGGCGATGACAAAAATGGAAAAAATGCATCTGCTCATTACATGTACCTTTCGATTTCCAAGTTTGTTCAGCGGATCAACATGGGTCGTCGTTGATTGACCCCGAGAAGTCCAAGTCCGCTGGTTCTCGTGACTCGCGAGTCGGTGGTTTCCACGAAAACATCCTTCCCAGGTCTCAGGAACAACCTTGTAGTGAGTGGTACATGAAATTGGAGACGAGGAGGAATGCAATAAAAGTTCTCTCATCATCATGATCAGAATCAAAGGTTGATTTCCCATATCTACATTAAAAAAAGAGGTTTGAACTTTCCAGGAAAATACAGAGAAAAGCAAAGTGAAGCAGGCGGATCGAGTCGCCGTTGAGCAGATATGATAAGTCATGAAAGAAAAGAAACAAAGTGAACGCTCGCTCGTCTTCTAGTCGTCGTCGTCAATCGAATTTTCGTCACTCGTTCTCGTGGCTCTCGTTCGCGTGCCATTTCTGGTTTCTCGTGTCCTCGTTTCCGCAGCAGCATCGTCAAAATAAATAAAGGAGGAGATAGCAGGAGATAGGATGAAGAAATGAACCATCGGAATGGAAAGAAAAAAAATATCCAATGGGTCTAGCGCAAGACGAACTCGTCTGGCACTCGCAATCTCAAGTGGGAGAAGCTGTTCTTTTCAAAGATACATCTGAGATTCAAAGCAAAATAAACAAAGAGCATAGAGGCATGAAATGACATGATCAGAAAGGAGGAAAAACTGACAGCTCCAGGATGTTGGTGGTGCAGGGTCCAGCCCGAGCTATTTGGTAGCCTTATCATCGTGAAAGTTTGATGCAAGGCAAAGTGATCGGGGTGGGGTTTTGCGCCACCAGCAGCCATGTACGTCGTGTCGAAACCATAGGCGGGTATCAAGAAAATGATAAGCTCAACAAGTCGAAGTGTCGTAATGAACAGTCGGCGTGTGGGCCGAGTTGTGTGCAAGAAGGTTATGAGAGTCGGGTCGGTATGCATGTCGTCAAAGTCGTAGCTCCGTGATGGAATGAAAAGTCTCTAGTGTGCAAGATTGCTGCAAGTCGCTTATTCGCAGGTCGGTATCGGGTGTCTTTTTAGACACCAATGAACAAATAGAACAGATATTTGACAAATGGTTGACCCTTTGGGTACAGTTGAATGAGATAGAAAGCCGAAAATGTTCGCTGCTCAGGGTTTAGAGCGGCGAGCGGTGGTGGATGTAGCGGTTGCTCGAAAGCAAGATGGGTCGCTGCCACTCATGGCGCAGGCCCCATGATAATTGCTGAAGAGCTTGCAGAGAGCTTGGCGTACTCAGGTCTCGACCTTGTAGTATTGCTGCTGCTGTTGCTGCTGATTTTGCTGTTGCTGCTGATGTTGTTGCTGTTGATCTCTTTGATTGCGATCGCGAACCATTTCCTTGAATTGTCGCACAACATCGGCAGGAATTTGCTCAAACAGCAGACTTCTGGTGTAGATATCGGCCTTATTGCCGGGGTTCACAGTATGCTCGTTTGCCAAAGCCTCAGCGAGGCTGCGGCGAGCTGGGTGGTTGTGGCTTGGCTCTCGATAATCATTCATGGGTGGACCAATATCCGTGAGAGCCGCGTACTGCGCTTGTGTCAACGCGAAAGCTGCCTCATCTGATTGTTGTTTGCTTGGACTGATCATATGATGATGCAGTTGATCGAGCTTGTTGGCGTTTTGATTGGTCATGGATGGTATGTTAGAAGGAGCCGGGTCTTGGAAAGCTTGCATAGCTGCTCGAGCTTGTTGCTGCTGCGCAGAGGGATTGGACTCTGACAGCAAATTGTTGAGGACAGTCGGTGCAGCAGCGCGGACATCTGCCGGCATCTTAGGAAGCTCTGATGTAGATGAGGTAGCCGGTTTGGATGCTACAAATGCGCCACATAGCAGCAACATAAACAGTAAACTCGAGGCAATGGGCTGCTCTGTAGAATTCTCGTTGGTCTTTCTTGGTTGAGCCGGAACAATGGTATTCGTGGAAGCCTTCTTCTCGAGGGATTGCTTCATCGGAGCCATCGACTGTGATCCAAAGCCAAACTCATCTGATACCATACTGCCGTCCGGATGAGGGAAGACAAGATGATCCCAAATGTGAGGTCCGATGTTGAGGTCGTCAAATTCTGCGTTGAATTCGCTGAAGCCAGTACTACTAGGAGCAGCGGACATGGCAGGCGCAGGTCCAGCTTCAAGGCGGTCTGTCATGACTTGTATTCTTTTGCGTAGACTCGATGTCTCTTCCGTGTGCTTCATGAGCATATCGCGCTTCTCCATGTGAAGCGACTCGATGATGCGCTCGGCTTCTTGTGTGCGATGAACCAGAATCTGTCGGTCGCGGGAAAGAGTGTCGCGTTCAATGCTGATCTCGGCAAGTTGCTGCTCCAACATGGTGACTTGATGCGCATAGCCTTTCTCCTTGGACTCGAGGTCTTCGGTGTGTTTTTTCTTGCGTTGTCGAGATTGAAGCCTATCACACAGAATTAGAAAGTTGAACTGACAACCAGGTTGAGTAGGATGGCACTTACGCGGCTTCTCGATTTCGCAAGAGCCTTTTCTGCTGCTTTAATTCCTTGAGCAAATCTTCGTCCTTGGTAGTCTCAATGAGCTGATCGATGGTGTGGATATTGCGCTCCTGGGGAATGTCGATGCGGCCATTCTTCTTCCGAATCCCATCCCTTCGTTGAATATCGACCATCGTCCTTGGCGGACTACTAGGTCTCATTTGCCTGGGTCCAGGTCGACCTTCCATTTCCTGCTGAGCCATGCCCATCCAATCCTGGTGAGAGTGGGGTGACATCGGCGCCTGAGTCTGCGGGGCAGGAATGAATCCGGCGTCTGTAGTCGGTGCACTGAAAGGTGCCGGTGGTGGTGGGTGACTGAAGTTGGCATGCGCACTGTCTGCCCTCTGGTGAACATAAGGTGCACCGTCGAACGTTGGAGCAGCCTGTGGCATTGCATCGATGGCTCCAGCAGGCGTGCAGTGACCCGAGTCCTGGGTAAGGGACCACACACCGCCATGCGGTTGGTGCTGATGTGAGGGTGGGTGCGAGATGCTGTGATGCCGGCCATAGCTGTTGGGATCGTTATTGAAATTGCCTGAAAATGCAGTCATGGAGTTGTCAATGGGCAGGCCGCTTGGGTAGTGCTGGTCCCAATTTTGACCATCGGTAGGCGACAATACGCCCGAGTGTTGGGCGAAAGAGTCCTTGCGGTAAGAAATGTCGTGATTGGCAGGAGATTGCATGATGTCAGCATCGAGGATGTCGGCGTCCAGGATTGCTGTAGTGTCGTCGTCGTCAAGGTAGGTCGCGTTTTTCGCGTCGGGCTGGATATGATGCTGGTGAAGCGAGTGGTGAAGTTGGTGCTGAATAGGCGCGTCTGCTGGGCGTGTTTGCTCGTACGCGAACCGGTTGCGTGCAGCAGCAAGGGCCATGCCGGGGCAGAGCAAGTTGACAAATGCACAGGCGTGCAAACGGTGACAGTCCGGGCGGGCGATCGAGGCTGCACTGCGGCGAGGAGCGGTGTAAGAGTTACCTACTCGGCTTGCTCGGCTTGGTGCTGCCGAAGCGACTAGCAGGCAGCGAGACTGGGGCAGCGTCTGCGAGCGAGTCTCAGCGGCGCAACGCGCGAAGGCAGCAGACAGACAGACAGACAGATCAACAACGAGGTTGGAACGGTGTCCGCGCGAGTGCAAGGCAAGGGTACACGCGCAGCTGCGAAGGTTGCTGGCGACGGCGAGGGCCACGGATGGCGGTGTTTGCTAGCTAGCGGTAGGCTGTAGCCCGTGAAGACACACGGCGAGTGGAGGCAAGTTGCGGGCGGCGGCGTGAGGAGGGTCTCGACAGCGACAATCAATGCTGATTGAGGAGTTGGGTGGCAAACAGAGACAGGGTCAAGCTGGCTTTCATACACGTCCCTACTGAGGGCTCCGGGACAGTCGGTGGACGTCAGGTGCAAGGCCTTGGCCGGGTGCGAGGATGGATGACGCCGGCGCAGGCTGGCTCTGGCAAGTGTGTCGGCGGGTTTGTTTGGCAGACGCTGGCCTGGAGGCAGCGCTCTCGCTCGCGGGATGGCTGGCCAGCAGCAGCAGACAGGCAAGCAAGCAGCGGCGGCGGCGGCAGCAGAGAGAGCAGCGCGCACTACGCTCACAACAACAGAGCCCAAACGGCGCAGCCTGAAGATTTGGGTAGGGATGCAGGCGGAGCTCGAGCGGGCGTGCGTGGTTGGTCAAGTAGAGACGGCGTGCAGCACAAACCCACTTGGGTGCGTCGGTTACCGCCAATCCGTGTGGGCTGGTCTGGTCGTAGCAGTTGAGTCTGTACACGGGTACCTTACTTGCGTGCTATTAGTTACAGGAGTACTGCAAGCGACGAGCTGGGGCGTCAGGCGGGCCTCACACGAGCGTGCGTCTCATGGGCCTGCGTGGGTGGTCGAACGAGAGGGTGTACGAGGGTGGGTGTGTGCAGCAGCAGCACATGCGGGCGGCACGCCCGTCGTGCATTGCCCACGCTCACGAGCACATGATCGATGGAGCTCTGCAGCCAGCAGCAACAGCGCCAACGGACAGCCTGTCTCAGCAGGCCGCGGTCCCGTGACATGGCGTGTGGCCATCCGCGTGCGGTGACATGGTGTCTGGTATCACTCACGTTCCTACGACAGCACCACCACGCAATAGCACCGCACAAACAGCATGTGAAGTCGTCGACCGCTACCCAAAATCTGGTACGCGATCGAGGCGGCAGGCGCGGGAGTGAACGGGAGCACCTGCCCGAGCCTCCCACGTGTACCCAAGTAATTTGCAACGAGGCCAGCAGGGAAGACCGCTGAAGGAAGAGACAAAGCGTGCCCGATCACCACCAAGCCCAAAGCCTAATCGCGACCCGTATTGCCTATAACAATAAGCCAGTGCCTGGCCCGTCGCCCGCGACTCTCTGCCGCTGCCACCTACAGCTGTCGCGCGTTTCGCAACCAGCCTAAGCCTTCGCTATAGTCGGGCATTGCGCTGACCTGCAGCTCGCGCTCACGAACGACTGGAACGCCATCACCCGATTGCAGCGCCATCGATTCCGGCTGGTCGCCGTCCGTCCTTGGTCCGCCCCATCAGGACAAACGCTCTGTTATCACTTGCGACAGCCGCAGCAGTCATACCCGTTGCTCACTGCGACGACCGTGTACGATGACATGGAAGACAGGGCAAGCAGTTCACCGCTGAGACTCGAATTGCTCCGTCAGCCAATTCTTATGTCCGAATCCTGTTTTTTTCTTCCGCGAGCACGAACGAGTCAGCACACCGTCTATCTTTTCCCGTACATGACTATAGTTGGAGGTCATACCGCCGATTTGTTTTTAGACATAGGGCCACAGCGGATGCGCGGAATGGCAGAATTAATGTTAGGTCTGCTAAAGCGATAGGGTGTAATTTGATCCCGCGACCAAGACGAGAACACGAATGCGCAGGTTTCCGTGAGCACTGCTTGCTGCGTGTATCCCAAGTAATTTCGCAGTACTTACGACTACAAAGATTACACTAGACTAAGGTAATTCATTTAACGATGATGACATTGACTGTACGCTTGCAAGGGCTCGGCACTTGTCTCACCCGCAGAATACCTTCTAACCTACGCAAACAACTCCTCTTGGTGTGGCGGTCGGTACCAAAGGTTTGCGCGTCTCAACAGTACATGTAATACCATACGTAAACACGCTCTCCGGCACTTTCCAAGCGAATTTTGTACGTAGACATCTCATCTCATCTCACTGCCAGAATCCCATGAATCTCAGCGGCATATGGCTAAGCTGCAAATGGCTGCTACGATCGACGACACCACCAAAATATCACATGCGTTAAAGATCTGGCTTTTGGTAGCGAGTAGACGGTGGCAGTCCGGTTATCGGAACATTTCAATTCCACGATCCGTCCAAAGTCAGCTTTTGTCCCGCTTAGCTATGACAGGATCGTATTCGTGCTTTCACATGACCTATCATCTATCCGTTCCTCAATCCTGCTCGCGAAGCGGACCGGATAAACACCTCAGCTTCAATCACTTCCATCGGCCTCGGTAGCGTGAGTGTAAGTCTAACAAGCATGGAGGAATCGATCTGACAGAAAGATCCCGCGCTCTCAACCGAAAGCGACCATCGATTAAGGTAGCAAACCCGAATAGCAATTCCGAATCCAAAACAACAGCACAGCACGACGGTATCGATGTAGACGTTTCACACGACCTCCGACTCAAAGATCAGCGTGATAAAACAAGCAAGACACCAATACTCCCAAGTCTGCTCACACCCTCACAAATCCCAAATCTCGATCTCCCACAGCTCATCTTCAGATCAATCCCACCCAGTCGCCTCAGGCATCACCACAGCATCCATCTACTACTCGGCTCAATCGTGGGGGCCAAAAAAACAAGCTCCCCTCCCAGAAGTCCAGAGTCCAGAACAAACCACCTCGGCTGAATTCCCAAGCGAACGAACGAAGGTCACATGGTTGGTGGTCGAAGGAAGTAGTCTAGCAGCAGCGGCAGGTGGCCCCGAAAAATAGCCAAAGCAAACACAAACACAAACACAAACAGAACTACCGTCCAGTCCAGTTCAGTCCAGTCCAGTTCACGCACCACTCGCTGCTTCATGTTTCCGAGAGGCGCCATCTCCATCAACGCCCAAAGGGTCCTCGCAACTAGTTCGCAACAAGCAACTCAACCACGGCACAAGCGGAACGCAGTTCTCAGAGTCATCAGAGGACAATTCTTCCTTGGAACGACTCCATTCAGAAAGATACTAGATAATACAACCTGAGACGACGGCACACCAGACGCAGCAGTGCCCAACACTACTACTTTCGCAAACAGTCAGTTCCGGCCGGGGAAGGCGGGAACGGAACGCGCGGCGCAGGCAAGGCAGGGTGTTGTATGCATGCATCATGTGCGTGAGATCTGCCTCTATAGTGCAAGGTACAAGTACCCGAGTACTTTTTACTTACTCACCTGCTTGCTTGGGTGACTGGGCCACCGGCTGTTGAGATTGGAATTCGTTTCGGGATTTTTTTGAAGTACAAATATTGATTTTTGGGTATCAATGAAAGATTGGTTGGTAACTAAAGTATTGTTTCTTTCCGATGCAAGTCAATAAGAATCGAAAGGTATCGCCAGACGCCGGGAGCTTTGTGGTCCTATCGCTTATGCTTCGCGCTTTCCTCTGCAGCGAATCGGAGGGTAGTACCTCGCCCTAATGTTGCAAAAACTGGGATGATTCGCTCAGACTAGTTGAACCTGAGGCTTGCGAGTGTATCGTGTTTTTTGTGCTCCATGAATGCCCTTTTGCTGAGACAAACATCGGAGGTTAGGCCGCTTGGGCTCCAACCATTTGGGTGCCGCTTCCCGATAATGCGTCCGATCCAGTTGGAATTATCCCGAGAGTAGTCATCTTCAGTGTTCTTCCGATCGCGAACCTGCGACCTGAGCACTGACACGACGTCGTGTCGTGTTCCTCACGCGAGTCCATGTGCGCGTGAGCGTCTTCCCTTGAGTACCATCAAAACGCCAGAACCAGAGACAGAGGTGATATTATGTCGATCGTGTAACACGTCAATCGCGAGCTCGATCGATCGACCAGCCACCATTCGAAATGGCCGTATCAAACGTGAATCGCTCAAACCAGAAGAACGCTAAGAAGTTGTTAGTTGAATGTCCTCGTAAAAATCAACGTGGCAGCACTTACGCATTGACGCAACCATCGTTCTCGCAGTTGTTGGTGATTTGAGCCCAACGACCCCAAACGACCTTACCACCAGCGGTCACCAGACCAAGCTCAGAGACGTTGACCTCAATAATGGTACCCTTGGTCAACACACCAAGCTGGGTGTACATGGGGTTCTGGGGGTTCTTCTTGACGCTAATGATAGGAAGTTGCACGGTCACACCGAGTTCGGGGTGGGTGACATTGCACTTCTTGTAACGCAGACCCATAGGCCTAATGAAACGCTCGTACTTGACAGGGCGACGAGTGAAATCGGGTCCGACAAAGGTGGGCTTGGTGATCATGCGCTTCCAGCTCTTCTTCGCGGTCTTCTTGCCGGTCTTCACGACCTTGAACATCTCCTCCTCAGCAATACCTCTGACCTTCGGGAGAGGCACAGAGAACT
>Ga0265797_10004740_pt1 | contig 20476 bp, 34 predicted proteins | sample P2T30metagenome_FD_192433 | JGI IMG/M metagenome (GOLD analysis project Ga0265797, IMG submission 192433) | Plant litter microbial communities from East Loma Ridge, Irvine, California - P2 T30 | ecosystem: Environmental > Terrestrial > Plant litter > Unclassified | place: USA: California...
TCAAAGAGAAGCTACCGTTTTTTTGCTCTGGATCTGGCGCCGGAGTAGATGGGATATTTTGGAGGGATTTGCAATGCGATATCTGTGTTTGCGAATGTAGAACAATGTGAAGTGCAGAGGAAATGGTATTTTGATCATTATTGTGCGGGAAGAAAGGTTGCTGGACCCTTGCGCAGCAAAAAGAGCGCAAAAAGAAGAGCTGGGCTCGACTCGAACCCGGGTCTCCACGCACCGATTTAGCGATGGAGTCAGATCAAAGAGCAAAAAAATGGTAGCTTCTCTTTGATTGAGCGTGTCATCCTTAGTGCAGGGGCCATGCTAATCTTCTCTGTATCGTTTCAAATTGACCAAATGCCCGAAGGCGAAGGTCGGACAAACAGAACGATATATATCAGCAAGTGATTGATGCTGCGCGCCTGGGCGCGTGAAAAGCTGGATCTGGGCCGGAGGCGGTCGGGAACACGAAAATTCGGAAGTGGACCACGCTCGAACCACCATAAGCTTTGGGAAGTCTTCGGGTGACCTGTGCGTGTCCAGAAGCTGCATAAAGGCTATCATAGGCGGGCTTCGCCCGCTACGATAACCATAACTGCTATTGCGACCATTCGTTGTCGCTATATCATAACAGCCCATAGAACAACCAAAGTATATTCACTATCTCTTTCTTCTGTCAACGCAAGGTACGCAGATCGATGTATACAGCTGACGGCAACGGTTTTTCGCTATGCGGATGCGTGCTAGTCGAGTAGTTGTCTTGCTGGTAAGATCAGCACATGAATCCAGCGCGTTATAGTTGGACCTGTCGCATATGCTTCCAGTGGTCTTCGTTATCGTAGGATTCACTGGTGCTATTCGTGGTGTCCCTTACTAGTCGTTGTATTGGTTGTCAGCTGTCTGCATGATCTGGAAGTACTTAGGGAATGACACCTGAAGGCTATCAGTGCACGACATGCACGGAAAGCAACCTGGTGTCTTCATATGAGATGAAAGTCAGTTTCGAGGCGCGCAGTGATGCGACAGTATCGCGGAGAGAGAAAACAAGTGTGTGAGAAAGCCAGGCAAGTGGTATTGACTGTGATGTTTACCCCTCCACCCCACTTGCGCTTCGCGAAATTGCGCGTTAGGAAGTAGCGCTTCAATATGGTCGTCACGGTCGCGCCTTCCAAATCTCAAGTCAACTGCACATCTAAGTTGGAAGCAATGTGCATGCCAGAAATGATTGTAAGCGCTAACACATATCCTGCAGTTATATGCAATGCTCTGCAAAAACAGCCTCATGACATGATGTATACTTTGAAGTCAGCCTTTCTGTGCAATGCGACCCAGAGAACGAGATCTTTTTGGCATACTACTATGTATGCGCAGGGCAAGTGGTCAATTCGAACCAATACCGCGTAAATTCACAGGTCCTGTGTCCAAGATGATGCGCACACAGCACAGTTCAAATGAGAGGAGACAAGGGTATCATTGCTACACACATCTACTCCTCCAACAAGTCCATCACCAACTGCGGAATGACCTGCACACCTTCACCCTGTATCGCACTAATCGGCACAGTCTGCACGTTGCGCCGCCACGCATGCTTGCGGTTACTAGGATGGGGTTGCGCGCCCTTGCTCACCTCCTCAAGATACGCACGAAGAGCCTCAAAGTTGACCTGCGTATCCGGCAAATCGGCCTTTGTCGCGACAACGAACCACGGCTTCGATGAGATCGGGGTTGTGCTCAGGAAGGGAAGAGGCTTCGGCGAGGGGTCTAGATGCGGCGAGTCGAGGAGGTCGGATGCGTCGCTCGGTGGTGCTTTGCCAGCGGGGGTGTAGGTGACCATCCTGCGCTCTGTCTCGGCGTTGAGTTCCTTTCCGCGTAGTGTCTCGTACTCGGATACTTCGCGCCAGAGCAGCTTGAGCGCTGCGACGGCATCACCGGCGGAGAGGTCGATGACGAAGGCGAGGACTGCGGCGCGCTCAATGTGTCGCAGGAAGCCTAGTCCGAGCCCTTTGTCTAGATGCGCATCTTCGATCAGACCCGGCACATCGGCAATGGTAAAGTTCTCGCGCAGCTCTCCATTTGGTCTGCGTGACCTGACAAGCGGTCGCCCCTTGTGGTCGTCCAGAACTACGGTGCCGACATTTGGCTGGAGGGTTGTAAAGGCCCAGTTGCCGACTCGCGCACGGCTGTTGCTCAAGGCCCGGAGGAGCGTACTCTTTCCAGCATTAGGCAGCCCTACCAGTCCCAGATCCGCAAGAATCTTCAATTCTAGTTGTAGTGATATCTTGAGGCCTTCGTCTCCGCGGGTAGCCATCTTCGGCCTGTTGTTGAACGGCGTCATAAAGTGCGGGTTGCCCAGGCCGCCCATCGCTCCGGCTGCAATCAGCATAGGCGTCTCCATGTGCTTGTCCAAGTCCAGCCACATGGGCGCTTCCGGCTCGAGGGCTGCGAGATGCGATCTACGCGGTGGAGGGAGCTTGGGAAACTTGATCCTGCTCAGCTCTGAGGGTATAGTGCCGGGGTAAACCAGCCAGCGATCTCTCCTGTAGCTGGGTTGTCCCTCCTCCAACTCCTCCGCTTCTTCATCCTGCTCCATCTTCCAGTGCTCCTCCTCCATTATCGCCACCGGGTCATGCCTTTGTAGCTCCCGCACAATCGTTCCCACAGGCACCGTGATCAAGACGTCGGTTCCCCGCTCGCCACCTTTGACCTTGCCCTGTCCGTTGCGCCCTCTGCCCGCCTTGATCTGTCGCCGTCTCGCAAGCTTATGTAACGATGTCTCGCCGCGGACTGCTTGGATGTAGACGTTGCCTCCACTGCCACCGTCGCCGCCATTTGCAGGCCCTTCTTCAATGTATTTTTCGCGTAGGAACGAGACGCAGCCGTGGCCGCCGCCACCAGCTTCAACGGTAAGAATGCATCGGTCGGCAAAAGGCGTGAGGGAGTAGTCATCCGCTGTAGGATCTAATCGCGAAGACTGCGCATTCGGATTCGCATCGGGCTGCTCAGCAGATGTGGAGTTGCATCTGAGCTGTAGCGGGAATCGTTTGCGGAGTGGACATCTGCGCGCTGCCGAGGCAAGTGGCACGTGGAGAAAGGCGGGATACAGAAACGGCGTAAGCGTACCGCTGAGACTGTACGGACGAGCGAACGACATGCGTTGATTGCGAAAGTGGCGTCGTTAGGAAGATATGTTCAATCCTGTATATTTCAATCGTCAATATCGCGTCGCGGGACTAGCGAATGGCGGCCCCAGTTCCGATACATGATCTACAACGCTTGTCCAGGCTAGTCCTACATGCCTCGGTACCTGGCAAACCTCAAGAGTACATATGACTTCTTGGGTATTTACTTCTGCCTTGGACAGGCGTTCAATCGTTTGCCTATCTTTCGCCCTTTCTTGGAAGCCCCAAAACTTCGTATCAGTACCTGCATAGTACCTGCCTCGACCCCCATCAGCCCCCATTTTCAATAAACACTTTCGCCCCATCTACTAGCCCCATCATGATCCGATGTGCCTTGCTCACACTGGCAGCCGTGCTGCTCAGAGTCGCCAAACCCGAGTACTTCAGACTTGGTGCAAAACTCGGTCTCTCCAGCAGTCAGCTTGTAACCCTCCATTACTACCTCAAGTGGGCGTTGCCGATATGGGCCCTTGTAGACTTCAACTCGGTGCTCAATCGCTTTGCCGAAAGGCGATGGCTCTGGAGGACCGACAAGTCTATTTGGGATTGGAAGAATGAAGTCGCTGTAGTCACGGGTGGTTCGGCGGGCATCGGAGGCTGTGTGGTGAAGAAGCTCACCTCTCATGGCATCAAGGTCGCGGTGCTCGACGTTAGCCCCCTGTCAGAAATCTTTACCAAAGGTACGTTGCGGCACAGGATCGCCGTGTTTCAAGCTAATGATCTTAGATGAGCTTGCCCTCGTACGATACTACAAATGTGACATTACATCGCGAGACAACATCCATCAGGCGGCGGAAGCCATTCGTTCCGACTTGGGCTCACCATCCATACTAATCAACAATGCCGGCATCGGTAACGCGTGGACTGTCAAAGACATCCCCCAAGCCAACCTCAACAGAATGTTCGAGATCAATCTCCTGAGTCACTGGAGCACCGTCCAAGAATTTCTCCCAGACATGCTCGCTAAGAAGAAAGGCCACATCATGGGCGTCGCAAGTCTTGCTTCCTTCGTCGCTCTCGCAGGTGCCGTGGATTACAGTGCCACCAAGGCGGCGCTTCTAGCTTTCCATGAAGGCCTAACACAAGAAATTAAGCATCGCTACAAGTGTCCAACGATCCAGACCTCCATGGTCCATCCGAACTGGACCAAGTCAGCAATCACCTCACACGAGGCACTTGCGGCGGGGCTGAAAAGCGTGCGCGCGAACATCCTAGAGCCAGAAGAAGTAGCCGAGGCCATGGTCAACCAGATAGTCTCAGTCAAGAGTGGGCAACTGATTCTTGGCCCAGCAATTACTCCCATTATCCGAGCACTGCCTCTTTGGATCGGGGAGCTGATTCGAGATAGCCAAGCCAAGGTCGTCACCGGTGATGGCTCCACCGGCGCATGAACGATTCCTTCGACACGGTGATGACAGGGAAGAGCGGCAGTTCCTACGGGCGGTACGGAGCGTACCCGTTCCAACCGCCTGGGGCCAGCAGCGTCAGTGAGAACTGCATGTTCCAACCAGCAACGCCCCGCCGCAATCTCGAGAGGTTCGTTGGAATTCTTCCGCGAAGCCGAATCAGCGGCACAGACGCCGTTGAGGCTGCAGAGGTTGGAGAGGGCTGCGCCACGTCAATATTCGGGGTCGGCAGTCAGCAGCGCTTCTTCTGTCAGTTTAGCGAAGTCAATAGAAGGTATTTTGCGCAGCACATCATGGGTAATGCAACCAAAATGCCCACTTCTGACAACTGTTATAAACGATCGGGCGGCTGATGCAAAATATGCGAACGATCGAGCGCCACAGCCGGGATCCTGAGCTAATCATAGCTGATGCAGTGAGTATTCTCGGGGTTGTAGGCAAGGTGTGTGGACTCAGCCCCAGTTCCTACAGCACCCATGCAAGGTACATTTCGCGCCTAACCCAACTCGGTCCGAACAAAGTGCAACCGTACGAAGGACCACGGCCTTGGGCACGAGGCGCGGAATTCAATAGTTATATGTTGCCTCTTTGTTGTCTGTTTCATCATCTCCGGGTATCTGCCGTGCTGCCTCCGCCTCGTTGTTGTTACTCTGCTTTGCTTTCCTCTAGTCATTCGTTTCAGATCTCGTGAGCATGCAATGGGTTGGTTCGAGCGTGTTCTGTTCGCGTGTTGCACTGCATCTTTGGTAGTTGGGAGTAATGTTGAATCAGGTTCAAAGAGTAAGTGGACCGCTGGTAGATGGTTGCATTAACTCATGTTATACAGCTGCAAGCCTCTCTAATACTCATCTCACGAACGAGAGATCTCCTATAATTCCACGGCGCGATTTGCATTTTCGCAATGACACGAGCACATCAGAGATAATTCCAACAAGCCTAAGCACATCAGCTACATCGACGCTCTACACTTCTACGACAGTGGACTCTATTACGACCCTGAAGTCCGAGATCAACGCGCCGTCAACAGCCACTATCCAGACTAGCAGCCCCTCTCGCCAGTCAAATCCAACGAAACAAGACTCAGATGGAACAACAAGCTCATATGGCAGCACAAGTAGCAGCGCGCCTGCAATATCTTCTGCTGCGGGCGAGTCGGCGGCGATATCCCTTATCATCACAGGAACGCAGCAGCTATCTGCACCATCATCAACCTCTTTGATCGATCAAATACAGACATCCATATCTATTCAACCATCTTCGATTCCAGTAGGAGCTTCTTCTTCTACGCGCGCATCATCCACAATTCAGGTCCTACCAGTCACTTCGGACGTCAAGTCGACCGCGAGTACAGCCACACCGTCTACAACATGGGTGATTGCGGAATCATCACGAGCGTCAAGTATTCCTTTGCCTGCCAGTACATACTCCGTCGCAGTCTCTCCTACGGCTGTATCAAGCCTGATGATAATTCCTTCGCAGACCTCGCAGTCTCCATCTTCGACCTCCACCGTCGATGTTACTGCGATCACACCAATCAAGTCTATTCCCTCGGTCTCTTCAGAAGGAACGGTCACTAGTGAGCCCACAAAGGCTACAGGACTACTTCAGCACTCTGTGTCTAGTCTTAATAGCTGGGTGGCATCAAGCTCCGCTCCCGCTGTCATTGGAAGTGGAAGCAGTAGCCTCGCATCTCCGGCTTCCATCGCAGACGCAGCCACGCCAATCAGTGTCGCATCTCAACCAGCACAACCGTCTGCTTCAACAGGATACGCCAATCTGCCATCGGGTCAGGACAATGCACCACTTGACACGTCGGCACCAACCCCTTCCGCCTCAGCCCATCTCGAAAGCAGCGTGATTGGTCCCTCATCAATTCCGACTCTCTCCAGTAGTTCACTCTCGCGGACGAGCACCCCTTCTACAACAGCGTCATTGGTAGCTTCGATGAGCTCAGTGGTCGCGGGCATGCCATCAAGCTCTGCTCAGCCCAGCACAACAAAGAACGAGACTTCTGCATCGAATGTAACCGCACCTGTTCAATCTGGCAGCTCTCAGATCGACAGCTCGACCTCGAGCGGCAGCGTCACGGCTTCTGCATCTTCCAATCCCGATAAGACTGCTTCTTCAACCATGACTCGACCGCAGCCTATACCCATTAATCCCATCAACGGTAATATGACAAGGCCAACAAGCACGATTGCGACTACGTCAGCGCAAACAACTGGGTCGATATCTCTGCCGGCACCAGGAAACGGCACCGTCTCCTCCTCGTTGGCTTTTACAACCACGTACTCGGCAGCAAGCAGCCTCGCAAGCCCTGCTACAATGTCGTCATCTTTTGGCTTATCTGGCTCTTTCACACAAACCTTCATCGTGTCGAAGACTAGTCAGATCTTGAGTACTGCGACATCTAGTCAGGCGGCGGAGATCTCAGATGCACCACTTTGGGGGAGCGATCCAACAACTGCGCAATCAACCCCCGCTTCAGGAATTTCCGCGTCGTCTTCCGTTGACTTGGGACTTTTACCTTTTCCGCTTGAACCTCCGCTTCAAACGGCACCTACTGGGTGGACGAACAGCTCAACTTCTAGCGCCACTGGTCAAACTTCTACTCCTGGCGCTCCAATGGTTCCGACTAGTATTGCCAGTAGTTTCCTTGCCAGCAGATCAGGTACCTTGCGCGATATTTTTACACCAATTCTTCTCTCATCCACCGCCACGTCTGCTATTCTCTCTACTCCTACATCGCTCAGCGGCTTCATAACGAAGACGAAGACAGGGACTGAGAGCTCGGTTGTCAGCTCGCGCACAAGTTTGACGTCTATAAACACCTACGACACAACCCTCAGGACTCGAACATTGACCAACGCGCCCACCAGCAGTGCTACCGAGACAGAGGCCGCTGCAGCTCCACCCTCGAAGCCACTGACACCAGAGGAGACTGCCGGGGTCGCTATAGGAAGCACAGCTGGAATCCTACTTGCTATAGTCGCTGCGATCTTCGTCGCTCGCCGCTACCACGCCATCCATACAGCAAAGCTTGGAAGCGGTGGCTCGTCCGGTGTCTACCCTGGAGTTGCGTGGCTGTACGATCCTTCACTTGGCGAGAATGGTAGCGGTAGCAGTGGCAGTGGATCGAATGATGCACTCATGTCTGGTGGAGCAAGTGGGTTGCCGTCAACTGGAAGTAGAACACCACCTCGCGTGCCGAAGAACTCTCGCGAGTACGATCCTCGCGGTTGGCTCAACATCAGTGCGCAAAACTACAGCGACCCTGGCAACCCATGGAGAGAAGACCCATTCAGAGATCCCGAAGACCCCTTCAAAGACGCCTTTAGAGACTGGAGAGGTAGCGATGCGATTACCTCGCCGAGTGATCCTGGGTCTGATCTTGTTGCGGAGGTGACAAAGTATGCTGTGGGCCCGCAAAGACCTCTTCCTCCCGTGCCGGCGTCTCTGACACCACTCTTCCGCGACCATGTCATTCCATCACCGACTATAAGTCCAATCATGAATAGCTGCAGCCTGAAGCGTAGTCATTCGGTATCGTCAAGACGAAGCAGTGTCAAGAGCCAAAGGTCTCTAAGGAGCCTTCGTGCCTGTCCTTCGCCGAATTCCGAATCGAGGAACGTCCCACCGATATCTCCTTCCTGGCGTCGAGCGAGTAAGATCCTAGCATCTATTAGGGAGGGACACGCGGACGACCCTCTTCCCGACCCGATCGAACATGACCTTCTTCTGCCAGTCGATGTAAGATCGGAAACACCAGATTCAGTAATGGTACATGTATATGCGCCAGCACCCGTAAGCAGGACGCCATTGCGACCGATGTTGTCTACAATACTGTCAGACGACGAAATGTCACTACTAAGCACAACAGCTGCGAATTCATTAGCAGTTGTACCACCTCGGTCAACTGGTAGCATCCTCTTTCCCACACTCAAAGACGACCGATACGCATACACTTCACTTCCTTCAACCAACGTTCCATCCCCATCACCACCACATTCCGAACGAGCAGATAGCGACAAGACAATAACCCAATCCACCTACTCCGTCCGGCCATCATCTCCAACCCCAACGACAACCTCCGCGCCCCGGAACAAAGGGTGGGAAGAGATAAAGCGCACATCCAACGGCTCATCTAGTCTCATGTCCTCGCGCCCGCCAACACCACCTTTCCACCACTTCGCTCTTCCACCGCGACCCAATCTCACCCCTCCGCCTCCTCTCAAGAAACGCTCTTTGATTCAACTCCGCCGCAAGACACCCTTGGCTGGCCCCGGTCAACTCCTGGTTCCACCTCACAACCATTACTCTTCTCCTTCGTCTTCGCCCTTGACGGTGCAGACGAACTTCATGGTCAACTCGAACAAGAGCTTTGAGGGGCCGAGGATGAGTTTGCTAGCCAAGGTGCACAGCATGAGTGATATGAGAGATGAGACTGCGAGTCCGAAGAAGAAGAAAGGCATTGGGCTTGGGATTGGATATCGCGATTCTATTTCGCGGAGGGTAGGACGGGTTTCGAGATGGGGTCCGGAAGATGTGGGGACGAAGTTTTGAGGTTCTTCTTTTGGCTTTGGCCGTGGCCACGGTTTTACATGCAGTATGTCTCCTTGAAGGCTTCAGTGCCTGTCGATGCATTCCAGGCGACACTTACATCCCTTAAGTTTCAGTACAACGGTCTATCATAACGACTCCGCCCAATGTCGAACGAAGCGTTCCACTACGCATCTTTCATGTCTCACTTTTCCAGCAGTTTACTGGGGCGTCTTACTCGAAGCGTTATACACATTAGATTATCCCACTTTGTGATGTTACTTTGTTTGCTGCGCCACAGAAACACTTCTCTTGTATATAGGATCTGTATAGCTAGTTTCTAATTCTACCTAACAAACATGGAGACCCGTACCTGGTACCCTGAATGGCAGCACTCGTGATTGAATGTTTTCGCGCAGCCACTTCTGGAGTAGCGAATGCATAAGGTAAATGACAATGTCAGCATAACGAAGCCGCCTACGTTATCTCTGCACAACAGAACAACAATACGACGCTCTTACTCTTCTCGGTCAACGCATCGTACATCACTTTCTTGCGGTGAGAGCCTTATGCAATCTTCCCACCCCCAACCCTCGACATGCACTGCTTCCTTGCAAACACCTACATACATCACCGGTAGTTACCATCTCCGCAGAACAAGTCTGATGCAACCCACCCACGCACTAAACTCACGCGCACCACGCTACCCAGGATACCCTTCGCCCATCTTCCCCCCTACCAGCACCACGCCCATCGTACGATGCCCATCCGTATTCAAGCTTCGCCAAACCCCCCATTCCCATTCCCATTACCCCAAAGCAGCCATTGGGCATCCATCCTATCTACAAGGTCAGGTCAGGTCAATTCTGCCCGTCACATTCGCTAGCCCCAAACCTTATCCCTACATACACCGGCCGCGCCCGACTACCACGCGTAACTGGCTGCCGGGCGCCGGGGCAACTTTCCGGGCTGCCCAGCGACCTAATACGCTGGCGCCAAAGTCAGGGTAATTGTGCTTGTTCCTCGCAGCGGCACGCGATTATCGGAAGAGGAGCATGGACAAACTAGGCCTTGGGTGGTAAATGCGCGCACCTGCTTTTACCCTGTCTACGTCTGCAGTCTGTGCCTTCGCGCGCGTCTGTGAGCTGCTGCATGTATGCACGATGGTGTTGCGTTTTGTGGGAACGGAATCATGAAAAAATTTGGGCGCTCAGGGATCGCGTGCACCGGTGCATCGTGCATGTATGTATCTTTTGTTTTTCGTATCTCAGCTTCGTATGTACATGCAAGGCTAGCATCGTGCAGTTTAAGCGGCGGTAGCGGTGAACCGCGAAATGGCCTTCGAACCCTCTCGCGATCGAGCCGCAGAATGCAGGCTGGGCTGTGGACGGAGCAAACTCCGGTGCACCATCGTCTTGCTTTTTCTCAGCCTTCTTTGCCCACATCCGAGCCCTGCCGTGGGTAAGAGGGTGTTCAGCCGAGTTCGACCGGGGGCTTCTCCTTCTAGAAAGAAACGACGACCTGCATGTGAGATGAAACGAAAAAGCAAAAACGCAAACGTCATTCGGCTCGGCGATTAACAGCACGAGGAGATTTGCAATCTCGTATGCAGGATGATCTCTCGTTTGATGCTCATGGTTCGCACTGGGGTATAATCTAATAGTGTTTGTACATCGTAATATTGGGACCGTAGAAGATCCGGGGCCCAAGAAATTCCCCCAGCGAACCATTCTGGGATGGTGTGGCCTGGGCTTTCCAGGGCAGCCTGCGGCTTCCTCCGCGCCTCGTGGAAGATGATCCAGAACGTGATAGCCAGAAGTGTATCCTACAGATCGTTCCAGATCGTACTCGCCTTCAATGGACCAAAGTCGAAAGCGAGATTCGCTGCTCCAACACATGCATCGCCAGTATCCTCCTCCACCCTCTGGCCATCAGCTTCGAGCCAAAAACAAAGGCGCTGACAGCCACCACCGACCTTCACCACCATAGTTTGATGAATCACCGATATGCTCGCGAGCAGGCATCAGGCCACATCTGAGCCGCTGCGCTTGTTCCTCCTACGAGCCCAGAGCTCGTGAAGCCACTTGTGAGATGCTTCGACGTCGGTGGGACCGGGGCACAGCGGGAGCCTCTGTCGGTATTCCTTCTCATACCTACGGATCGCCAAGTGAAGCTCGATCTCCTGCGACATGCGCTCCAGTAGCATCTTTGCTTGTTCATGATTCTTGGGGAGAGTGTCCAGAGTTGCTTCAGCCACGGCTTTGGCCTCGTTTGCCGACACTCGAGAAAGGTTGCAGAAAAGCTGACGCTTGTAAAACTCCATGGATGTGTCCAGGAGAGGTGCCAGCCCACCAAGCTCGCGAGTGAAGATGAGCTGAGCCTCCGTATACATCCAAGATCGCGTGGGGTGGAGTGAGCTGCGATGCAGTAGCTGCACGTCAAGCGGGTTTACTTTGGTGGCACCTACACGAACACAGTTCTGCAGCTCCTGCCTCAGCCCATTGGCGTCAAGACATGAGTTGAGAATGGGGTTGTCTGAATTGAGGTTGACGCCCTGAGTCTCAGCCTTATTGATGCGAATCCAGACGAAGAGGGTGTGCACTTGTCCCGGAAACAGTCGACGAATCTCTTTGCTTCCAGACTCAACGAGAATCTCGCAACCTGCCTTGGTCCGAATTTCGACCTTCAAGTCAAGCAGTTCCCCAACGGGTTGCTCAGAGCGGGCATTCTTCAAGATGCGCTTGATGCGACCGGACGTGGATTGGTACTTGGACCAGTTGCTAGCGAAAACGTTCTTGCAGCAGTCTTTAAGACAGATGGTATCCTGAAACTCTGGTTCGCGGCGATACGGGAGGAACGCAGGATTGATGCGGTGAATGTAGATATCCGGGAAGGATTTCGATACCTTGTGCAAGACATGAGCCGCAGGAGACAGTACGATGACATGAGTTCGACCAGCCTTGAGGTGCTCGCCCGCCATTGATCCGGCGATGCCAAGAATGACATCACCCATGGTGGGGTTTGGACGAGGCGGATGCCAGAGTTGTGAGCCAGAATGCGCGATTCTAGACGTCAAATCCCGGAAGATCTCATCGACATCCGCACAGACGGGTCGAATTGGATAAATCACCTCTGGCCTGTTTCCGGTGACATCAAGGTGGGTACAGTGAGTAGTGTACAGCGCCAGTCGATCTTTAGGGCCAAGATGATACTAAAAAAGTGAGCAGATTGCTTCTGAGCAACATCAGCGATGGTGGCTTACCAGGGCTCCATTAACCGCATCTAGTGACCTCTCGAGACAAGCCGAAGTCACATAGTAGCTGTACATTATGTCAGCTAGCATCGTCGATCCCACCACGCAGGCACTTACCCGTTGTCTACCACGAAGATCACATCAATACCGGTGTCGGGCAGAGGCTTTCGGTTGTGCAGTACACCCTCAATTTCGATAGCAACGCCGATGTCTTGGTAATCCTCTGTGAGAAGCTTGACCTCAGGGAACAGTCTAACCGCTGCGCGCAGGGTTGTCGGCAAGTGTGAGGTCAAGTCTGACACCTGTGCCTCCGAAGCCTCATGATCAAAGTCAGTCGGGGAAGGAATGCGCTTCGAGATGCATCCCATGAGGGAGGTGAACTCGTCTCCGCTGGATTCTGTTAGTGGCTGTTGCATAGGTTCGCAGGTAATGACTTACTTGCGGGCGTTGCTCAGCAGGTAGGCCTCGACAGCTTGGTCGTCCGGACGCTTGATTTCTGAGCCTTCTCCAGCCTCATCGTGAGCCGCAAGCGCTGTAGCTGCTGTTGGCGACGTTGCACTCGGCGAACCGCTAATACCAGCGCTAGTCTCTCCAGTGTTGTGACGACGTAAGAGAGGTAGACCACTGGTGAACGATCGAAGCTTTGACGACATGCGCCGCTTCAGGGGTTCGTTGCTACCTTCAGTGTTGCTAATCGCCTTCTCAAGAGCCTGTTGCGCGTTCATGTGTTCAGCGCTATCGGCGACAAAGAGAGGGTGCGCAGGCTCGTTGGACGCCACATCGATCAACGGCCAAGGGGTCAATGCAGTGGTAGGCATAGAACGTACTGGGTCGCCGTTTTCGGGCTCGATATGGCTGTTCTTGCGCGAGAACGCCATCTGATCTCCAAAGCTGGATCCTGAGGCTGAGGACCGGCTGTTTCTGTTCTTGCGTATCGTCAGAGGTTGGTCGCTCGGAGCGCGACTAACAGGCAGAGGTGTTACGGTCCACGCCAAAGGTGCCCTGAGCGGTTGCGCCCAATCAAAGACGGATGAGTTGAAGCTGTAGTCGGGTGGTGACTCCCAGATATCGCTCTTGATCTCGTCGATGATGTCGTCTAGCGGACCAAACACGTACTGATCGTCGCAATAGGTAGGAGTTGACTTACGGAATATTCGCCTTCGAAAAGTAGCTTTTCGCGATTTCTTCTGGATGTGGAGGGGAGATGGGCAGAGAGGCGCGCGGTCGAGAAAGACGCTGCCAGCTGTTGTTGTTGTGATCATTACGGACGCGTCCCAATTAGGCACAAATAAAAGCCCAGTCACCGCGGCGCGCTCTCGTTCACCTTGACTTTCTTGAGAACGCGTGGTCTTGCTATCAACAGTGACGTCAGATGGCAAACGGAATCTGGGAGATAGATAAGAAGAGTAGGCAATGCCCAAGTTGAGATGTAGAGTGGATGTGCGAACGGAGGTTGGAAGTCCAACGGTGAGGTGAGGTTTAAAGGTGGGAGGCACTGCTACAAGCCGGGAAGGTGCCAGGTGGGCACGTCAACAAAGCTACCATACTCCTTCCTACTTCTGAAAAAAGACAATCGTATCAAGAACTTCCACGAAGACGTGTTCGAGTTCATGCTTAGCTTCTGAAGGGCAACGCATAGCTTCTACCAGATATTTGATGCCGACTGTAATCCAACCAGTCCACCGATTATGCCTCGCCCAGTTGTGCGGCAGCTACTTCTAAATGCCTCTTCATCTTCTCGTGCATCTCATCGTCCGCCTCGCGAAAGCGAATCTATCACATGAGTAAGCAGTGGCTTAGTCAGATGTGGCTGTGACCTACAATGTCTTCTCCAGCGCCAGCGCCGAACAGGACTGATTCCGATATACTAGCCTTGACTGCTTTTCTTACACGTTCCTCCCAGACCCCCTCCCAGTTCCACTCTCCAGGTCGGCGATTACGTCCTAATGCAGATGAACCTTCTGACTTGTCCGTTGTGGAAGGGTCGGGACTTGGAGTTGCTCGGTCTGACTGTTGCGATTGCAATATCGGCGCGCGGTGCGCTCGCCACGCATGATACGCGCCTGGGTTCGCAGCAGCCTCTAGCGGAAGTGAGTCCAATATTGACTCCTCACTAAAGGTTGAGCGGATGTACTCTAGCATGCGCACAATGGAGTACTCCGCAGTAGACTGAGAAGCCCCGAGGACGCCAGATACGACGTTGGAGTCGGATCGCGCGGGAAAAGCATTTGAAGATCCACTGACATCGCGAGAATTCGGTACAGATCTTCGAGCTCTGCCGAACCAGTGCGGGAAGCCGTGCCGGAGACTGAAGCCTCCTGGTGGCAGCCGTTCCTCATCCGTGGCACTGACGGTATCCGTGTCGGCGGAGCCAGTCGTGTAAGTATACGTGGTAAGTGGCGTGAGCAGCGGGTGAAAGACATCGGTAGAAAAGGTCACGAGGGGGGGTATAGTAGGATAGCTGGGTGGGAAGGAGATTTGGAAGCGTAAGACTGCAGGCGCATATGGTCCTGTCAAACGTGAATAACGTCGCAAGGAACGCAACACCGTGGCGTAGCCCTATAGAACAGCCTACCTTTTCGCACGAATATTACACCTACCCACAGTGTTGGGTCGCCGGGCGTGATGCTCAAGAAAACGCCATCCAGCTGTGCATAGCGCAGACGGGTGCTGTGCAGAGTTAGGAAGCGCCGCTGCTAGCCGTGTGCCTCGACTCACAACTCGACGAGAAGATGCTGCTTCCGAAACGACGGGAGAGCCGACGCAGAGACGGACAACGGCATCTCGAGAGCAACGATGATGGTTGTAGGTTGTTCGGCATCTGCAAGCACGGCGCTTGCGACAGAGAGCCGAAGCGCGTTCGACGCTAGTGCTAGCCGATCTGCGTTCTCACCTGCTTGGGTCTAACGCGCTTCCCCGCCTGCCATTCGTTGAGCGTGCAACACCACCAACACCCTTCTGTATCTCACCGGGTCGCGAAAGGAGATGCGCGCATGGTAGCATCGTGTGGGATCTGGGCAGCTCATCAACGTGGCAGTTCGCGAGTGGTGTTTGATGAGGTTGAGCTGATTATTCGGCGGATGCAACGCCCTGTCGAACACCATCCCTACACCACCTTTGGATATATTCGCGGTAACACTGCATGCATCTTCCTCACCCGCCCGATGCCGGGCTGCCGCTCCATCCCCGTCGTCTATCTATGTCAGACATGCTCGGGACGTCATGTGCGGCCCTGGGACAAGGCTCTGTCTGCATGCTGAGACCGAGTATCTGTGCCGGCAGACTCGCAACGGTCCGGCTGAACGCACACCACCGGACTCACGTCAGAATACCATGGAGGGTGCATGACCGCATGCGCCGTTGAGACTGGCGAGTCAGAGCAGAACTGGCTCACACACACCTACATCGTCTCGAAACGCCTGTGTCGGGATGTGAGGTTAGCCATCCCGCTTTGCGCTTGCCGAGCCAGCCTATACACCAGCATCAGGATAATCAACTTTCGCCCTCCTACGCTTATTTCGAGACGCTGTGCCGCAATGGCGATGATTGATGACCACGTCGTACAAGGCTCGGGTCGAAATGCGCTGGCTCCAGTCAGCCCACTATTGGTAGCCTAAGGCGATGGTATTACACGTCGTCGCAACCGAGGGCAAAAGAAGGCAGACAAAGCCTCGCACGTAGAGTCGGCGCCACATCGAGCATCTACCTGATGCAGAATGATCGGGCAGCATCATTCCGATCGACCCACGCTGCCGGTTTCAAGGCTGGCTTTTCGTTTTTGTACACTCGTGCCGACAAGCGCGTGAACACCCCAATCCTCCGAAATCTCTCTAACCCACGCCGCCTGCATCTGCTGTCATCTTCGTCGCGGCACGACGCCATGAGTTATGCTATTGCCTAAGGGCAAAGAAGCATGGTGTCATTCTCGGAGGATTCCAGTAGAGCAATAAGAGGGCCAGGGGGCGTAAACCTAAAGGCGCTAAAAAAGGCGGTGGCTGTCTCAGACGCTTCCATCTTCTTGCGAACCCTGTCCCTCGCGTGGAAATCTGCAGGCCAGCCTTACATATCCACACCGCCATGACCGCTTAGGCCAGGTTGCGTCGAAACAGCCGTTGTGCCCTGGACACCTTTGCACCAGCAAGCAGAGATCGCTGGTATACCGCGACAGCTCACTTACAGCACATGACGGAAGCATGTCCGGGGCCCACCGGAAATGGGAGTGCTGGCAAAACCTAATCAAGCGGTCTGAAATGGGCAGCAGTACAGATGCTACGTCGCCGCAGAAGGGCGCAGAGCCTCGTCAGCTGATGGGGGTCCTAGGGTTATGATGCCTTGATGACTGATGAGAATGCAATCACGATGTGTGACCAGCAATGACAGATGCAAGCAGCAAGCCACGTCCTGCGACCCGGTTGGGCCCAATGCGCAGGCGTGGGAAGCTTCGAAACCACGCTGACCGGACAGGGGGGCAGAGAAATGATACCTGGGGCAGCAAATGAAATCGCCGCACGCCTAGTGCCAGGTTGCGATCTGAGGGATACGAAACGCGCTGCGTCGTCCTCCTCGGCCATTCAAGCGCCGCGACTCGTGCCTTGTGGCGCTGACGACCACCCGGATCGCCAGGCATTGCAACAAAGCGACGTTGTCTAATGCGCATTGCCGCGTGACCGGTTGGTGTGCATCTGCCGAATAGGCATGGAGTACACCGCTATTTTTTGGGGGTTTGTCGGAGCAATCAAGCAGCAAGGTATGATGCCATGACAGACGCTCATCATCAATGACAACGAGGGCCCCAGCTGCATGGCCCAAGCTGCTTCTCGAAATTCTGCGGCGAATCTTCTGACTCGCCTCACGTCAAAAGTCTGACCGCGGCTTGGTGTCCTGGTGCCCCTGAACTGGGCGCTGCGAAAATTAGCATCGCCTTGTGTTCTACACCATTGGCGGCACGACGTCCTATTTGCTGGCGGGGCATCGGCCGCTGAGCCGCGATGTCCGTTTAGGGAAGGAAAGCAAGCCGCAAGTCGCCGGCATGTTGCCATGTCGTTCACAGAGCGACAGGGTCTCCCCTGCTGTGGCGCGACTCAGAGCGCTAGTGCCTGTGAATGTCGGTAGAGGCATGCGGGCATCTCTAGCGCCGAGGATTTGGGTCCCGGGGAGTCGGGTTGCTCTGTTGATCCTGTTCCTCTTACGAGCCACGTCCAACGCTCTTGCAACTCTCCCTGGTCCGCCTTACTCGGTTCCTTCTAGCTCGTCCAATGTCGTGGATTCCGTCCAACCCGGACCGGTTTGTTCAATGAGCAGAAAGCTTCCCCAGCCCAGCCCTGGCCCACTTTCAGGGGCCTGCATTCGCTCTCGCATGCTCACACAGAGCCCGTCCGGTGACATGGAGTCACAAAAAACAGAGCTAGGTACAGCTCGGCTGCCAGCACTGCATTTTCCGGTCGCTTATCGACAGACGGTGGGCTGTTTCGTAGCAACGATGGCATCACGGATCCGCTACTCATTTTACATTCGCTGGTCCCTCCGCTGTCCCTATCCGCCCACACTACGTATCCATACCCACTGCCATCACCGCTTGTTCTCCGTTTCTTCCCCGCCGCCACAATCCTTGCTCATCCCAGCGGTCTATCCGTTTTGAGGACGCCACTTAAATCTTGCTGCTCCTTATATACCTTGTGACGCTCGCGTCCTTTGCAAACTGACTCTGACCTCTGAGCCCTGGAGGTACTAATCTGTCGCAAACTCGCACATGTCTTATTTGTCACAGCCGACTCCCACTTCACTTTGACATTCACCATCTGCTGTCATAGTATTTGACATTCTTCTTCGACGACCTCGACCTCTACACCTGCACACCACCTTACATTCGACTTCGATACTATCAACATGGCTCGGTATGGCGTGGCAGCTGCCGCGGGCAGCGATATAACACCTTTCCCAACCCGACAGATGGCCGTACTTGGTGAGCAGCATGCCATGATGTAGCAACACACGACAGTCGCTAACGATGGTAGCGTTGTGCCGGATATGCGAACCAATCGCATTCATGTCGATATTTCCCTACGCATACTTCATGGTCGAATCATTCATGACCGGACATTCCACCGCCCAAATTTCCATGTACACCGGCATGGTCACATCCTCGTTCGCATTCATGGAATGCATCAGCGGCATTTTCTGGGGCCGACTCAGTGATCGGGTAGGACGGAAGAAGGTCCTACTTGGAGGTCTTTTTGGTACGGGGCTGAGCATGTTGCTCTTCGGCTTTTCCCAGAGCCTACCAATGGCGTTGATTGCGCGGGCTCTCGGGGGTTTGCTTAACGGGTGAGGTCATAGTTCGATCTAGCGTCTGAGCCTCGCTAACCGAATATGCAGGAACATCGGCGTTCTCCAGACCACTGTCGCAGAGCTTGTTACGGACGAGCGACATCAGCGTGAGTTTTACCATAACTCTAATTATACGCCGCGCACGACTGACTTTGCATAGCGCGCGCTTATTCCATCATGCCCTTTGTCTGGTGCCTTGGGTAAGATATTTCCCAGCAGCCCGACTCGTCCACAGGCTGACCGCTTTTTGTAGCACCATCATTGGCGGAGCGCTTGGCGGCTTGCTCGCTCGTCCCGCTAACGTAATGCCGTTTTTCCAGGACACCATCTTCGAAACGTACCCGTTCCTTCTTCCAAACTTGGTCTGCACCGGCTTTGTCGTTCTCGGCCTGACTGTCGGTATTTTGTTCTTGGAAGAGACCCACGAGGATCGCAAATACGACCAGGATCGAGGCCGCGAAGCGGGGCAATGGCTTCTCCAGAAGCTGTGGAAGCGCGACGCAGATGCGAGATTTGACGACAAGGATGCTTCGCTTGACGAGATGCGCTCGATGTTGAGCGACCACGACCACGACGTCCAGGCCTACCGCAGCACCGACACTTCGCCTACTCTCTGCAGCACACGAACTTCCATTTCAGAGGTCCCGGAATTTGAGTTGGACAAGCAGTTCGAGCCAGCGCCGACTTTCCGACAAGCATTCACCAAGCAAGTGTGCCTGAATGTAGTGTGCTATGGTGTTCTTGCTTTCCACACCATCTCTCTCGAGCAACTTCTACCTATTCTCATGTCCAAGCATGTGCCAACCGAGGGAAGCCAACATCTTCCCTTCCGCTTTGAGGGTGGTTTCGGATGGTCCACTCAAACGACCGGCGCGTTCCTCGCAGTGCAAGGTTTCCTCCAGATGTTCGCACAGGTCATCCTTTTCCCTTGGGTCAGCAAGAGGCTCGGCAGCCTTCGTACTTTCTGGATCACTCTAGCTTGCTACCCGATCTTGTACCTCCTTGCTCCTTACCTGGCTATCCTTCCCGAAAACTTGCGCATCCCTGGACTTGCGGTTCTGCTCATGGCCAAGGTCACCTTCCAATCGCTCTCCTACCCGTCCCTGGCTATCATCCTCGCAAACTCATCCCCATCGAAGAAGGTTCTCGGCACGTTGAACGGCGTTGCCATGTCTTCTGCCAGTATCTCTCGCGGCTTCGGTCCCACCATCTCGGGTGCCGTCGACAGCCTTGGTACCACGCTCCACATGTCTGGTCTTGCGTGGTGGGCTATCGCCGCCGTTGCTCTCCTTGGATGGCTCCCCGGTTTCGCCCTCACAGAGACCAAGCGATCCAGCTTCGCCGCACAGGACGAGGAGTCTTTCATCGACTCTGACTCTGACGCAGAGTCTGTCATCACTCTTACTCCGGACGACATCGAGATCGTCCTCTCCAAATAGATTCACGCAATCACGACTAAAACAGTAACGACGCCCGTCGACATGCATGATGCGGCGCAAGCCCTCTGCAGGGCGTCGACGCGCTGGTAGCGACCCTTCCTTTCACAGCATAATTTCGGATTATAGAGACATTTTTTATCGCGGCAGAGATGAGGGTTACATCTCCCGCGCGGCGCATCATTATGGGTGCAATTTAGCGACATCATTTACCGGGGCGGCATTTTTTGGGTCAACATTATTAGAAGGGAAAGCTCGATTGTATTGGAGACCAGCAATGGTCATCCCCGAGCCGGCGTTTGTCTCAAGAACAGAATACCCCAGTAGTTATTAGTTTTCTTT
>Ga0265797_10004741_pt1 | contig 20472 bp, 17 predicted proteins | sample P2T30metagenome_FD_192433 | JGI IMG/M metagenome (GOLD analysis project Ga0265797, IMG submission 192433) | Plant litter microbial communities from East Loma Ridge, Irvine, California - P2 T30 | ecosystem: Environmental > Terrestrial > Plant litter > Unclassified | place: USA: California...
CGGCGTCCGCGGCGGGCATCTCAGCCGGTGGACCGTCGCCTCGCGGCGGTCGCGGCTCCTGCATCGAGAACACGCTAAGGTGCTTGTCGTGGGTCACGATGGACGCATCAGCGGACAACCGGGCCGCGAGTTCTCCCGCCGTTCTGGCATCGTCGTACTTGCCTGAAGCAAGCGCGTCGGTCGTCCGCTTTGCCACTTGCTCGGCCCGCTCAGTGAATATGTAATGGTCGCGCATCGAGCGAGCGAACTCTTCCACAATCGCGCGACGTCCGCCGGCGTCGAGAGCAGGAGCCAGAGCATGGGTCGGCCCCTGTGCTGCAGCGGGCAGCGCCAAGGGAAGAACCAGCGAAAGCGCCCACAATATCACATTGCGTCGACGGCACATCAGCAGCCCCCCTTAATACAGTTTGGGCCGGCGTACGTCTGACCAGTCCAGGCGGCTAGTCAGTACCAAACCCTCAATTCGACAGCCTGTCGGAACGTCGCCTACCAAGCAAGGCCGATGAGCATTCGAACGGCTACAACTGGGCGGACACGCCCTGCCCCACGGCTTCCGGCCAGACCCAGAGGCGGACGTTAAAGCGCTCTTGCTTGCGTCCCCCTTTCGGCCGTTCGTTCAGCTTAGGCGCGCAGCCGGCTCCGACGTGCCAGCGCTTTTCATCCAACTCTATCCCAGGTCACCGCCTCTGCTTAAGATGCCTCACGCGACAAGGAGGTGGGATGGCGATCAGATCAAGGAACAGGCTGGCGGTCCCTTATAGAAGTGAGGCTTTCCCGCCGGGCTCGACTCCCAACGGGAACGGCAGCCTGTCAGTCTCTTGGGACCGGGTCGTATGGGCAGCCCTGACGATTGGACGGCCTCCAACGCATCACGTCTTTCAGCACGGCACGAGCTCTTTCTATGAGGCGATCTTCCGGATCTCACTGGTGCGCATGGCGCTTGATCAATCAGGCCCTTTCGCGAGCCGCCTGCGCCGGTCCGCAGCCTTCAAGGCGCTGGATCCGACCGAAAAGGGCGCGATCAGCTATTTTCTCGGCATGACCTTCTGTAAGGTTTTCTCCAGCAAATTGCTTCGAACGCCTTGGCTTCTTCATCTCGACGCCTTCCGGGCGATGGCAACCCTTCCCCCTACTGGTAGATCGCGGCCCGATTTGATCGGACAACAGACCGGAACGGGCAACTGGATTTCCTTTGAAACAAAGGGTCGGGCAAGCAAGCCGACGTTCAATGATATCAGCAAAGCCAAGACTCAGGCTCAGCGTGTCCTATCGGTTAATGGAACAGCCTGCACCTTGCACATCGGAACGTTTGCCTACTTTCTGAACGATGTTCTCAATTTCCACTGGGTCGACCCACCCACGGAAGCCAAGCGACCAATCACTCTTCCGGATCCAAGAGATCTCTGGAGCCACTACTATGGTCCGACAAAGGCATTGTGGGAAGCTCGAGCCGATGAGAGCCCAAAGAGAGATGGTGGGTTGATTGTGTCGCTCCCAGAGTTTGACGTCACGCTCAAAATACATCCACTACTTGCTCCTTTCTTCTTAGTGTCAGCGTGGGAAGGGGCCCAGCGCGAGCTGTTGACCGCGAGTGAAGAGCTTGAGGCGGACGGCTTTCAAGATGACGGGATTAAAGTCGAGTGTGGACCAACCTGGCTCGATAGATTCGGAAGCGATCTCGTCGATCTTGGGTGAGCGACGACGATGGCAGGTCGCTACACGCAATCTCGCCGCGATTGGCGAACAATATCTGGTGAACATTAGTGCGCCTCCTTTCTACTGATGGTCTGGCCGAACTGCGCCTGTAGTTCCTTCCATTCCTCTGCGAAGTGGGCTCGGCGGTGGTCGTTGGGACACAGGGCGATCACGTTGCTCATCTTGTCTATTCCCTGTTCGGACAGGCTTATGATGTGATGCGCCTCGAGGTATCGCCTGCCGTCTCGCATCCTGAAGCCTTCCCCACCACAGTGCTCGCACCTGCCATCAGCCCGCAACAGCACCTTTTTCCTGACCGCCTGATCGCGGACGTAGCTCCCGCTCATGCGCTTGCGGTATTCCGGATCGTCGTTTCCGAGATCGACGTCGATGTCATTTATGGCCGAGCGATCGAACTCAATGGAGCGGCGCGCCGTCCGGGTCAGCCAGAAGCTGTGCCGGTTCCCCCTAAGGACGACCCCCAGCTCCTCGCAGTAGTTCTTAAGCTGCAATTCCAGCTCCTGACTGGGAGCCGCATCGAACCCGATGAGGCGCGTGATGGCCTTCCGCGCATCGCTGCCGCTCCTGATCCGCGTAGTTGCGCGATACGACGACAGCGAGTTGTCGACGTAGCCGATGAACTTCGCCGGGGCGAACACCAAGGCGGCGTTTCTGCGGATCGGCAGAAACACTTTCCCCCGGGCCACGAGTTCGCTCGCCTCGTGCCTATCGAGATCACCATCGTGTATTGCGTCAATCAGAAGCTCGGCGTTGCCAATGACCTGATCGTAACTAGAAACCAGTTCCATCAATCCCCCCGCTCCCCGGGACGTCCACCCCCTCTTAGCGCGACCAACTTCCGCACGAAGGCGGCCTCAAGCGCCGAGCGATCCGATCCATAGTGAGCGTCCCGAGGTCCGTCCCGAAAAGGATCCCCTTCGGGACGCTTGACGGCGCGTTGACGGGAGCATTGGAGTATCTCTGCGTCCGTTCTATGAAACGCCCGCCTGGGGAGGGGCAGGGTATCTGATGAGCTCCTTAGAAGGGGACATCGTCCTCCATCAACCAAGGGTCGGTGGTCGCTGGCACAGCGCCTTTTGGAAGCTCAAATCTATGAGCGGTATAGAGGTTCAGGATATGCTCTCGATCCATAAACATGACCTGGCTGCGCTGTGATTTATCGAGAACGCCACCAAGCCAATTTCGAGCAGCCTTAGTGATGTCACCGCCCGCGACTATGAAGGCGTGGTCAACGAGTGCCTTCTTGTTGATATCAGTGTCGAAGACCTCGTGCCCAAGCATCATAAGAACCTGGTGGTATATCTCTGCGATATTGGCGTTCGCCCCCTTCGACGCGCCAGCAGAATCCAATTTTCCCTTCTTCGCCTGGACACCAAAGTAAATGATATGCTCGGTTGGTAGCTTGTAACGCATCCAGACGTCCTTTCCGTACTCCAACGCCTTATCCTTGTGGCCGACGCTGGTAATGCGTTGGTAGCCAAGATGACGGAACATCGGCAGGAGGATCTCCTCGATCAACTCGTCTTCGGAGCACCGATCGAGGTACGCAATGAGCTGTTGGCGCTTCTCCATTTCAGCCGGGGTAAGTGGTCGGTACAAATTGACAGGCGCAGACACGGTGCGGGTCTCGACGTGACGGACGTAAAAGACGCCGTCCTCGCCGTAGTAACCTTCGAAGCCCTCGCGCATTAGGGGAACGTTCAACGCAGCGAGCGCCAGAAGCCGACCTTCATCACCGTCATGTGGCTCTCGCCGGTCCATTAGCGTTCGGAGCACGGTAGCGAAGCGTTCGGGGAGTTGGTGCGCGTTGGGGTGAGGATCTGCGAGCAACTCAGCAAGAACTGCTTCGGTCCACGGGACTCTAGAGCTGCCGTCATGCGCGTAATCGATTTCACATTCTTCGAAGAACCGAGTGATGTACGAGCTACTACGATACTGAAACCATCGATGGTTCTCGTTGCCTACAACCATCTCGGAGATCAGGCGGAGATTGCGAGCCTTAAACTGCATAAAGCTTTGCCTTTTTGTCGCCGGTCGCCGGGGCCGCTTGGCTTGACGGCACTCTGACTACTTCCGCTTCGGGACAAAGGGATTTTGGCCTGTCATCAAGGGCTGTTGCGTCGGCTGTTGCAGCCGCTCGGCGGCGGGCGATACGTTGGCCTGTAAACTTTCCACCACTTCAGCTCGCAATCTTTGCAGCTGAGACTCGCTTAGCTCGGCCTTCTTCTCGGGCTTGAAAATAGCGACCATTAGGGCGAACAACGCGATCACCACCCCGGCCGTGGTAACACGGCGTTGCTTAATCGCATTTGCGGCTGTTTGCTCATTAACGGCGAGCGCCCTGGTAGAGACGATCAACGCGGCTTCCGCGGCGGTTGCGCTTCGATCCGCCGGCTGGCCGTTGGCCTCAGCGCGCTGCTTTGCTACCCTGATAGCCTCCTTCGTCTCCTTCGGCATAGTTCCGACATAGGCATCGAGCGTCAGCAGCCGCTGTAGGGTCCACCCATCAAAGTCCGAGACGATCCGGTTCCGCTCACAAAAGACCAGATCGTCCGCGAGCTGCTTCTGTCTCTGGAGAATGCCGTCGAAATAGTCTGCCATGTTCACTCCTTGCAATTTGACTAGTTCCAATTCGAAAGATCGCAATGTCAACCTGGGTATACTCAAAATTCGCCGGTACGGGGGCGGTACATAGAACGGACCCAGATACACGCTAACCGACCCCCACTACGTCAGCGCACCGTCGAACGTCCCAATTCGGAAGGTAAATGGGATATTCCCGACAACACTTGCCTTGCTGAGGCGTTAGGAGGGTCGCTTTCCCAAAATAAGTTCGCGATTCCGTTTTCCCGAAATTGTGTGTTGGACATGGATAGACGGAACTCTCACGGCTCGCGATAGGCCCGGTTTCGGTATGCTAAGCCAACCTGTTCGTCACTGCGCTGGAATTGGGCAAGAGTGGACTAGCGGCTAGGCGGCTAAACAACCCATATCCGGACGTTCAGGCTGCTCTTCCTAATTCCTAGGTTATGCCGTTCATTCATTTTTTAAAAGCAGATCCGTGCGTTCCGCTCAATCCAGATGCAGAACGGAGGAATGTGGGAGAGAGCCGTGGACGCGCGTGACATGCCGAACGGAAGCTCACTTCGAAGCGGACATTCAGACCTAGACCGATCTGCTTGCCGGCCTGCGATGGCCGATGCCACCGTCGGCCTGTATAGCGAGGCCGAGTACGACAAAGGACCCCATCTGATATGAGCGACGACGTGCACGAACAGCGTTTCCTATTCATCGGTGAAAGTGACGCGGATTCGGCCAAGAGCCGGCTCGCTGTCGCGAAGATCCCCTATGTGAAGAAGAAACTCGAATCGTCGCGCGCCAACTGGCTCAAGATTATCGAGATCGCGCAGGAACCCCTGCTTGGCGTGCTCGTGAAGCTGTCAGCTCGGGTGATGCGCTCTATCGCGCATGTCAAAGATCGGGACCATCTCGTTGACGAGCTGTTCGGTCGTATCTCCGTATTACCGCATACCATCTTCATTCATGACAGCTTCAACGAGACGGACCCACCTCCCCCACCTGCGGGCGACGATGAGGATCAATGGTTCGGCTCGTCCGACTATTTTGAACCCCTTGATCCAGCTCATTCCGAAATCATCCGGAACATGATCGAGCAGTTTGAGCTCAACGTCGTTTTCTACCGGCGCAATGTCGAGTTGAGCATCCTTGCCGGCGAATTTATTGATCAACATCAGAAGAACATGTTGTTCCGTTTTTACGTGCCGTCCCAAAAGATTTGGGCGACTGAAACGAGCGCCGTACTCCACCTATTCAAAGATTACCTTAACAACGCTGCCGGGATTAGCGTAACACAATCAACGCACAGCACTGCGTCCGGGACGATCTACGAGTTCTACGGCGCACATGAGGTGGTAGCCGAACAGGTCTCCGAGCAATTTGACAAATTCACGCAGCTGATGGACCTTTGCGTCACTGATCCAGATGGCGCTGAGAAGATGCTAGTCGAAATGGGCAGCGACCAACGTGGCGTGGGGGAGATCGTCACGCGCTACTCAAAGCAGGCCCGCCGGCTCTCGGTCGACATGCGTCAGGAGCGCGAACAGAAGATCCTCAGGATCCGCCATCGAATGGAAAACGAGCTGGTCGAGAAGGTCCCGAGCGGCGATTTCGGCCAGATCCTTCGACTTATCGATCACGTTCTTCCCGATCAACGGTCCTTCGCGCCCGTGCTCGGGATGGGCGTGCTACCGTTTGCGGCCGCGGCTGACAGGAACGTGACAATCAACATCCGCCCACAGATCATCGAGCAGGTGCATGGCATTGTCGCTCAAGAAGTCTCCGGCACCACCAATCTCGGTGTGCAGCCGATGCAGATACTCGAGTTAATCGAAGCGCTCGGCGGCACCCGGACCAACGAGCTGCGCTCCGCGCTCTATGAGATGGAGGATGCCGGTACATCACCGAGTGCCAAGCTGAGCGCAGGTGCCAAACTTAGGACGTTCTTGGCGAAGGCCACCACCAAGGTCGGCGAGAAGCTGGTCGATGCCAGCGTAGCCGTGCTCCAGGCCTATGTCCAGAAGGCCTGTGGCCTTTGACGCTCCCAGACGCTGCGCCTCCCTGACCAAAAGCCAGCCGAGCCAAGACCGAGCCACGTCTCAGGTCAGCGGCTGCTTTTGAGCACGTGCCTCGGCTGCAGGAATGACGAGTTGTGATGGAGAGCTGCCGCCAGTTTCTTGAGGAACTGGAGACCCACTAGTGGACGTTCAGAACGCTCTGCTCGCTTCCCAGCTTCGGTAGTTCATTCATGTACGCTGACCCGTCGCCGTGAACGACGTGTTGAGGACCCGGAACCGCGAAAAGTGGGACTTACCTGCCGGCCCAGAGCTCAGCCGCCAGCGCCGGGTTCCGTCCCATACTGCCGTTGCACCCGCCATAGGGCCGCTATGAACAGGACCGGCCCGAGAAAAGCATAGAGGCGCTTGTCAGCTTCTCCGCGCGCTTTGACGGATACGCTCATCTGGGTCGTCACCACTGAGGCGTTCGCTCAGCTTCGTCACCTTGTCGAGATATTCGTCCTCTTCCTGACCGCGCAGATTCGTCATCGCATTCACCCAGAGCGCGGTTACTATCGTGGACATGGGGCTGACATTCAACGCGATACTCGACGGATACGGCATCGACGCGCGACAGGTGCGGTTGCTGCGCCACCAGAATGGCGCGGTGAAGGGCCGCACGCTCTATTCGCTCTGGCGCGACGATCACCCCAGCTTTATCGCCTATCAGAACATCCAATCGAGCCAGAACCGATCTCGGCTGACATCGCCATATTGGGCGGCATTCATTGTCACGCCCGCGCAGTCGAATATGTTCGTCGGCCTGTATGAGATCGAGCGGATCGGCGAATGCCCCGAGGGGACGATCGATCCGTTCCGGTTGCACGATGCCACGGGTCTAGACCTTTACCGCTCCACGCTCGTGGGCATCTCCGAACCCGACATAGGCCGCATCTTCATCGATTGGGGACCGGGCACGCGCACATGGGCGCAGAAGGCCGCGGATCAGCCGAAACCCATTTTGGAGATAACCCGCACATTCCGGGAAGAGGAATTTCCCGGCTACACCCGCTTCATCGCCAACCTCTCGACCATCGGGGCGCTTCCTTCGTCTTGGCTGGCGACGCTGGGCGCGGCGAAGGGGATTTACCTCCTGACATGCCCACGCACGAAAGAGCAGTATGTGGGATCGGCCTATGGCGAGCACGGGTTGTTAGGCCGGTGGCTCACATATGTCCGCGACGGACACGGCGGTAATGTCGTCCTCAAGAGCCGAGACAAGTCGGATTATCAGGTTTCCATTTTGGAGGTGTGCGGCTCGGCGGCGTCGATGGAGGAAATCATTGCGACCGAGGGGCTTTGGAAAGCTAAGCTGCAAACGCGCGAGATGGGATTGAATGGAAATTAAGGGGGCGGCCTTGGACGCATCGACTGTGGATGAAGCGCCGAAGGTGAAGCGGCGATGGAATTGGTGGAAGATCGCCTTCTTCGTGATGCTGTTCTTATTCGAAGGCGCTCGCGAATGGGCTGTGATCGCAACATACGAACCTCCGAAGATCGCCGTGTCCAATTACGTCGGTCGGGTTCAGACACTCGTAACGGCGACCGGGCGCTGGCAGCGGCTGGATGGTGGATCGCCGATGGTGCCGGGCGCGACGAAAATCACCTGCTGGCAGAACGAGCGCAAATGCTACGAGGTCAGCTATGGCTTTCTGAATGGCTACGTGGGCGAACCAAGTCTGGACGTTTTCGACGCGAAATTCTCCGACGATGCCGTGACGTATGAGAACGATAATCCGAAATGCGCGCGCTACGCCGTTCGGATCGATCTCAAGTTGAAGAAGGTCATCGCAACCCGTGACCGGAAGGGAAATCCGGCAGAGGGCACCTGTCAGAACATGGAGCGCCGCATCGAAATGACGCTCGGCGACGGCTTCGTGTTCACGCACCTTGAGGCCGAGCATTTTCTTCCGATCTTCTGGCTCATCGCCAAATCGTTCGGAAACAAATGACGGATAAACAGCCACGCATCCGCGCGAAGATCACGAATGATTGGGTGGATTATCCGCACAACGATCTGTCGAACGCGGCATGGTTCTTCCGCGAGCGCATTAAGAAGGCTTTCGCAGAGAAGGAGCGGACGGACGGCATATTCCTCGACATGATGGCGTGCGTCACCATGATCGCGTTCTCGCTTGAGGGATATGTAAACTTCATTGGGGCGAAGCTGCTCGACGGGATGCCTGACGAGTGGAAGGATTTTGAACGCGAGACAGTGCGGGAGAAAATCAAAGCTATCCGCAAAATCACCGGCATTGAGATCGACTGGAATAAGCGCCCATACGTCACGACAGCGAAACTGCTCGACCTCCGCAACATGCTCGCGCATCCGAAAGCCCACCAGGCCGAGCCGAGAGAATGGATCGCCGAGGGTACTGACAGCGCCTTCAAGAAGATGCTTCGCGACTATGAACCCGAGTGGGTGCAGATCATCAGTGAGGCGTTCATTGACGAGGCATACGAAGACGTTGAGGCGATCTGGAAAAGCCTTCTGGCAGCCGCAGGTATTGAAGAACATGAATCGTGGAGCGGCGGTTCGCAGGGCTTTGAGTTGATCGACTTCCTACCACCGGAGAACGGACAGACGTGACCAACAAGCCTGATCTGCGCGATGTTGACGAAGCCGCGATGAAGAAATTCTGCGCGGCCATAGGTGAACTGATCCTGTGGGCCAGCCTGATAGACGAGCAGTTGAACAAGGCATTGGTAGGCATGTTCGCGCTTCCTGAACATGCCATGATCGAACCTATCGTCGCGCAGTTGGATGCCAGGCCGAAAGCGGAACTTCTGAAAAAGCGGGCGAAGACGATCCCCAGCAAGGATTGGAAGAACGGCATCACGAATTGGGTCGAGCGTGCCGAGAAGGCGAATGCAAACCGCAACACCGTCGCCCATCACGCCATCCGCATCGAGGGCGGCACCATTACCCTCCATACCAGCCAGCTTGGAAAAATCCTGAGCAACCTTAAGGACAGCGAAGGGAAGCTGGAAGCGGGCGACCGGAAGGGGCTGAGCGACATTCAGGCTTGGATCGATCAAGCCCGCAACACCTATATCGAAGGCCAGAACATCATCGCGAATTTGGATCGGTTTCGCGAGGCGGCGGCGAAGGCAGTCTGACGATGGCGAAGCTACCCAAGTTCTATCAATCGGACTCCGTGCTGCAAAACAGCGAGTTCGGCGAACTGGCACGACACCTCGGCTTTGTGGTCATCGTATGGGGCCTAGTCGAGGATGCCACACGGGAATTGCTCGATAGTGTTGCGCTTATCGGCGAGCGCAACACGTCCGTCAGGACGACAGTTTTGAGCATGACGCCGTTTCGTGGCCAGATCGACATTCTGCGACGGACGGCATTCATTCATCAGCCCGACAGCGATTGGTTCAAAGAGCTAGACGCGGTGCTGAGCGAGATAGAAGGTAAGTTGCATGAGCAGCGCAATCGCTTCATCCACGATCCGTGGGTAGAGGACGACGACGAGAAAATCGTTCGCACGGCGCGGGGCAAGCTGGAAGTTAGCGTTAGCAAGGACAAGAAGGGCAACCGATCCCTCAAGATACTTGAGCCGAAGCCGGCCACGCTGGCCGAGATTACCGACTTTCTCGACAAGGCATACGCTTGCTACCACAAGCTGATCCAGTCCCAACGCGACTATCTGGTCTGGCTTGTCGCGAGCGATGCACGACCGGCTTGGTTCGATGACGTGATGGATTAAGATGGTTTTCGGAAAATCTGAGGATGCGGCCGGATTCTCAAGGGCGAGGATAGAGTAGATTGGCCTAACCATACGGCAGCTTCGGACAGGTTCGGACGTCTGGGTCAGCGGACGCGAACGGCGTGAACTGGTCGACATCTGCTGCGGCAGCGATGACCGAATAGTAATCATTCAGCGCTCGATGTCGGCTCGAGCAGTCGAACGTTTGTTCATCGAAGTCCCTGCAAAAACTACGGTCTCCTGTAGCTCGGTCCGTCGGTGACGGAGTTTACGTCATCGCCCATGCAACAGACGCTGAACCCGCCGCGACCATGGCTGTCCCCACGGGCGAGGGTACGGGCGCTTTATAGAGGGACAGGGCGCCAGACTGGAGAGCAACACCTCGATCTCTGTGCCGGATAGCAAAAAGCGCGTTGCCCAACGGTCAACTGGATCCGGAAGCGGCAGCCCCGTCGCCGCGTACGAGCGAAGCCTCGGCAGCCCGCACCGCCCCGTAGGCATTGGCGTCGAGGAGCCGCTCGTAGATGTCCATGGCTCTCGCGCGCACCGGCCCGTTGTCGCGTTGCAGGGCGATGGCGATCCGCACCATGTCGTCGCCCATGCCGAAGCCCCGGGCGCCGATCCGGGCGGGCGCACCGTCGCGAAGCGTGACCGCGGCCGCCAGCGCTTCGAGCGCCACGTCCTCGAACCCTGGATGGACCAGGAGCCCGCTGATCGCGTCCAAAAGCCAGTGCCCGAGCGCTGCCTCTAGCGCGACCGGGTTCGCGGCGACCACCGCCAGGATGTCGCGCGTGCGGTCGTCGGGCGGCAGCGCGCGGAACCTCGAGAACGCGGTGGCAATGGCGGTGGCCAAGTCGCCGTCGGGCTCTCGCGCGAGCGAGACGACGACGTCATGCGCGCCCAGGCGAAGGATCGGATCCCCTTCGGACCATGCCGCTACAGCGCTGAATGCAAAGCCGGTCCGGGCGGAGGAGGGGCCGCCTGCCAAGATGGGCGTCGCTCGCCGCGACTGCGGGTCCTCGTTGCGGCTAACCACCGCTAGGCCACCAACGAACTCGCCCGCCGCCTGCCGCTGCTCGTCGGACCCGACGAGCCAGCGATCGAGGATCTGATTGAGGACGTCCTCCGGCAGCCGCCGCCGCAGTTGCCAGAACGTGCGGACCAGCAGCGGGTCGTCGAACGCATCCGGCGCACCCGCCAGGACGGCGCGGAGCAGGGCGTGCGCCTCATCGTCGGGCGTCGACCAAAGCACCTGACCGTAGGACAGCAGCGTGTGCGACCAGACGGCCGGGTCCTCGGCTCGGGAGGTGTGCCGGAGCAGCGTGCGCACGAAGGCTCCAACGTCGGGCTCGGGCCTCAGCAACAGCCCCTGCCCGATGGCGTCCAGGAAAGTGAAGTTGCCCTGCGGCACCATCACGTGCCCGCCGCCCGGGCCGAACAGGGCAGGCCTCGGCTCCCGGCGCTTGGGCCGGGCGTTTCGCCGCTCGTTCTCGGCGGCGGCCTCGGCCCGGCGTTCGACGCGCGAGGCGACGGCGTCCGGATCGTCTTCCAGCCACGTCTCCAGCAAGGCGACATCCCCGTCCGGCAACCCGCCCCGGCGTCGCGCGAGCGTAGTGAAGGCCCAACCGGCCTCGTTCCGCCAAGACCGGCTCGCGAAGCCCTTGTCGACGAGGGAGCGCACGAGCGCGACGATCCGCTCCGGCTCCAGCGCCTCGCATCCGGCCAGCTCGCGCAGGCCGTTCCCCGCCACGGCTTCGTGCCGGCCGGGGAGGAGGCGGTCGCCGACAATCCTCATCGCGCGTTCGGGATGAACCTTTGCGAATTCACCGAAGGCCTGTGCGAGCTGCCGCGCGCCGCCCGTATGCGGGCGCCGACAGTCAAACCGCTCCTCGGCGGCGTCGTGCCGCGCCTCGACCATCGCCACGATCTGGTCGTCGCTGGCCCGTGCCATCATTTCGGCCGACATCGGTGAGCCGACGAGGTTCGCCATCCCGAGCGAGTTCATGCGGCCCTTGAAGCTGGGCTGAACCGCGCGCCACTCCTCCACCTGCCGACGCCGGCGCGGAGTAAGCGCGCCGGGGGGCAACTGCGCCAGAAGCGAGAGCCGCGCCTCCTCCGCCCAGCCAATCATCAGCCGGCGGACCTCTGGCCCGCCATCATCGGCGGTCGGAGCGGGATAGCGGCTCCACGCCTCGATACAGTCCCTCAGTCTCGCGACGTCACCGGCGGGCAGGCAGTCGGATACCGCCCGAACCAGTTCGCGCGACGACCAGCCGTGCACCGTGCGTATCACACCATCGGCCCCGTCCCCGACTGCGTCGCCCACGTCCAAGCGGCGAGGATCGGACAGGAGGAATTCGAGGCCCTCCTGCGCTAGGGCTGCGCCGCCGGAAGCCAGCGCGTCGGCGATTGTGATCTGGACAGCCTCGACCTCCGTGTCGAAGAAGGGCCGCATCAGCGGCACGAGGTCCGAGGGCCGCCGTTCAGCGACTAGGCGGAGGGCGGTGCTGAGTGCCTCGAACGGGCTCCCGTCGCCCTTGCGATGCCAACGCCAATCCAGCACGGGGCTGTGGGCGAACTGCTTCATGCGGGAACGCGGCAGCTCCGCGTCGCGGGAGGCGAGCGCCACAAAGGCAGGGAGCAGCCGGGACGCGAAGACGAGAGGCTCCGCCTCGACCAGCTTGTCGAGATCGTAGATGTCGAGGTCCCACCCGGAGCCATCGCCCGCCGCCACTAGGTAGGTCGTTGCGACATCGGCCGCGTCCGCCGACCTCCCTGCCTCCAGAAGCTCGATGCCGAAGTGCGACACGAAGTGTGGCGCTATTGGCGATCTGCCCATTGCTTCGACAAGGCGTTTAGCGGCCCAGCAGTTCCAGAGGCGGGCCCGCTCTAAAGTGGACAGCACCGCGTCATCGCGGTCCGCCCCGCCCCAGTGACGGTCGATCAGCGCAGCCGCCGAGGAGGCGTCGACCGCCATCTCGGCGACGACCAGCGCCTCGCCCACACCGCGCATCCCGTCGTCCCGCATGACCAGCGGCAGCCAATCCGCCGCCAGCGGACGCCACGCCGACCAGCGGCTCGCAACGAGCGGCACCGCCCGCCGGGCGAGGGCGGGGTCAGTGCGAAGCAGTCGAGCGATCCAGCCGGCCTCGCGGGGCCGCGGCTCGTTTTGGCCTGCCACCAGGTCGACGACGAGATAGCGCAAATGACGCCTAGTGGCATCGCTTCCCAGCAGGAGGTCGACCGCCCCCTCGTAAGCCGGCGCGTCGTACGACCTAAGGCGCTGAAGCGCCCTGAGCACGGAGGCCCGCGTGAAGAGGCCGTCCTGCCCCCGCCAGGCAAACTCGGTTAGAGTTCTGGCGTCCGAGAGGCCGCGCGCTTGGAAGTCGTCCAGCCATGATTGGTGACTGTAGCCAACGCAACCGCCGTCGACGACGAGCAGGCCCGCAGCAACCGCCCTGCGGAACGCTTCCGGCCTTTCGAACTCGTAGACGTCGGCTGGCCGCCACAAAGTCTCTGTCCGCACCATCTCGTCTGCCAGCAGGACAAGAAGGCGACCGACGCCGTCGCGCGTAGCGCCGTCGCCGAGATCAGCTGTATCGAGCCACCGGGCGAGCAGCATCGACGGGAGCAGGTCGTCGAGACGCCCACCGCGTTTCGCGATGCCAACGAATAGCTTCAGGGCAAACGGCCGGCGGATTGTCTCTCGCAGCGGCCGGGGGACCAGGGACGGATCGACACCGACCTCGAGAAGTGCGGAATCGACCCGGTCGAGCGTCGGGAGCGTCAGCGTGGTGCGCTGGTATTCAAAGCGGGAGAAGCGGGCATCGTGGTCGGCCTCGAACGGGCGCGACGACACCACGATGTGGACCGGAGGGCGCTTCACCTCCCTGCCGCCTGGATGGACCTCCTCAACCAGACGTAGCAGCAGCCGCATCCGGTCGGACGTCCTGTCCATCACCTCGCTCACTGCGTCGAGCTGATCGACGAGCAGCACACACGGCCCCTCCTCGACGAGCGCATTGACACAGGCGACCACGTCGCCGCGCATGCCAAGCGAGCGCGAGACGTCCGCCATCGTACGCACGTCCGCGGGCAGCCGGTCCGCCTTCACGCCGAGGACGGGCACCCCGTCTGCCTCCAGCCGCGCGACGAGGGCTGAGAGAAGCGCCGACTTCCCCGATCCCGCCTCTCCGACCAGCAGCGTTTCCCCGGACGGCTCGGCGCGGATCCGGCTGAGCAGCTCGTTGAACTCGGGCCGCTCGATCTGCGCGCCCCAGACGTCGCGCGGCCACTCGCGGAGCTGGGCGGAGCCGGCGACCGCGTCGGCGCGAGCTTCCTCGGCCCCAATTGGTCCGGCTCGCTCGACGGCGCGTCGCTGGTGGCGAACGAGTTCGACCACGTTGGCGTTGATTGCCTCCGTGACCTGCCGATGAGCGACGTCGCGCCACGCCTCCGAAGCGGCGAGACCGCGGCGTAGGGCTTCGGCGAACGAGACCAAGGCCTCCTTCAACTCGGCGCGCCCCCCGGAGAGCGCCCGCCGGAGGTCCGGACCCGCATGCACTGGACGGCTCTCCGCGGCGGCTAAGGAGGCTAGTAGCGACGAAGCCACCGCCTCGGAGTCGGGCAGGCTGGAGGGATCCTCGACCAAGTCGATTACCGTCGGCGTGACGAATTCGCCGACGAACAGCTCCTCCCGCAGGCCGGAGGCGAGCGTCTGGTACTGTGCCGCGGCTGCCTCGATGGCCATGGAGACGATGTCCGCGAGCTCTCGTCGGGCAGCGCGCGCCTTCAGCCTTCCGAGCGCCGCGCCGACCAATCCGCCGGCCGACTTGTCAAGGACCAGCCCTAGTGCCGCGTCGACAAGCGCGGCGGTCGTGAGAATAATCATGCGAAGACTCTAGCGCGGCTGTGGGTTCCGCGCGACCACACTCTGTTTACGAATAACTGCGGGACCCGCTGGCCACAAGTATTCGCTGCTCCGCCTGCGGAGTCGATGCTTTCCTCGGCGTGGGGACGGTCTCGCCTGCGCTGGGCCCCTGCACTCAGACCGAGTGTCGAGCTTTCTAAAACCGGCAATCCAATCTAGGTGTCGTCAAGGAGGCCGCGCGCGACCTAGGCAATGTTCGATATAACGGGAAACGATGTTGCGGCACTGACCGATGCCGACCTGCGGACGCTCGTCACCCGCTTGGCGATCGCTGAGCTCGGTCGGCAGGGACTGCCGATCTCTGGCGTGACCGCAGGCGGCAGTCAAGACGCGGCGGACGGCGGCATCGATGTGCGGGTAGTTGTTCTCGACCTGCCAGCGCCCGACTTCGTTCCGCGACCGGTCACAGGATTCCAAGTCAAGAAGCCCAACATGCCGGCCTCGGCGATAACGGAGGAGATGCGGCCGGGGGGCTCGCTCCGCCCAGTGATCGGGGAGCTGGCGGACGCCGATGGTGCCTACATCATCTTCAGCGCGCAGGGATCGGTCGCGGACGGCCCGCTGGCGGCGCGCAAGAAGGCGATGCGCGCCGCCGTATCGGACCATCCAAACGCGGACTCGCTGCTAGTCGACTTTTACGACCGGGAGCGCGTGGCTGCCTGGGCGAGCGAATACGCCGGCGTTGCGGCGTGGGTGCGCTCCCGACTCGGCCGGGGCCTTAGTGGCTGGCGACCCATCGGGGTCTGGACGGACAGCAACGTGGCGAACGGCCCGCCCTACCTCCAGAACGATCAAGCCTGCCTGATCGACGAGCGGTCGAAGGAGCGCGAGAGACTGCCGATGGGCGAAGGGATCGCCCGCCTTCGAAACGCCCTCTCGTCACCAAGGCAGGCGGTGAGGCTGATCGGTCTGTCGGGACTGGGCAAGACGCGGCTGGTGCAGGCGCTGTTCGAGACGGGCGTCGGGGAAGAGCCGCTCGATCCCGCGATCACTGTCTACACGGACTATTCTGAGGAAACGACGCCCACCGCACGCGAGCTGGCGCACAGGCTGGTCGACGTCGACAAGCGGGCGATCCTCATCGTCGACAATTGTAATCCCCATACCCACGCCGATCTGGCCGCTATCTGCGCCGCGAACGCAGGCCAGGTCAGCTTGCTAACGATAGAATATGACGTGCGCGACGACGAACCTGAGCGCACAGACGTCTTCAGACTAGACCATTCGTCGCCCGCGCTCGTCGAGCAGTGGCTTGAGCGAGAATTCAGCCAGGTGTCGCAAGTGGACAGGCACCGCATCGCCGATTTCAGTGGCGGCAACTTCAGGGTTGCCCGAGCGCTTGCCGGCACACTTAGACGCGGCGAGAGCCTTGGACAGCTGAGGGATCGACAACTCTTCGAGCGAATCTTCAGGCAGCGCAACGATCCCAATCAGGCGCTGCTGCTGGCCGCGGAGGATCTGGCGCTCCTCTATTCCTTTGACGGCGAGGACACTTCCGAGAAGGGCGAGCTCGACCGGATCGGCGCCATACGCGGCGTCGCCGCAGGCCAGCTGTACGGCCACGTAGATGAATTGAAGCGCCGCGGTCTCGTACAGTTTCGCGGGAAGTGGCGCGCCATCCTTCCGCAGGCGATCGCCAACCCGCTCGCCACCCATGCGCTCGAGCGTATCCCTCCGGCCGACTTCGACCGTCTCTGCAGCCGACTGCCGATCCGCATGCTCAAGTCAGCCTCGCGGCGTCTGGGCTACCTCCACGACGTTCCGGCGGCCGGAACGGCGGTCGCGCGGTGGCTGCGTCCGAACGGGCCGCTCGGCGATCTTTTCGCCCTTGGCGAATTCGGGATGGAGATCCTGCGGAACATTGCCCCAGTTGCGCCCGAGGTCGTGCTTGCCAAGATGGAAGCCGAGATCGCCGGCCATGCCGGCGCCCGCATCCTGTCGACCGACAACCGGCAGCGCGGACAGTGGATCGGGCTGTTGAAGACACTCGCCTACGACGCCGCGACGTTCGATGTGGCGGCCTTCGCGCTGGCCCGGTTCGTGGCGGCCGAGCCCGAAGGGTACAACCACAACAGTGCCGAGCGTCAGTTCAAGGAGTTGTTCCAGCTACATCTGTCCGGCACGCACGTGGCACCCGTCGAGCGGCGCGATACGATAAGGCGCATGGCGGCCTCCGGCGAGCCCGGGATCAGGGCCGCCGCGCTCAAGGCCCTGGACGGCATGCTCGAGGCATCGCACTTCACATCGCTTAGCCAGCACGATTTCGGCGCACGCCCCCGCGACCATGGATGGCGACCGCAAACCTATGGTGAGATCTGGAACTGGTTCGACGAGAGTGTCGTGCTCACGGTTGAGCTCAGCCCGGCCCTGCCCGAAGCGCGCAAAGTGCTCGCCGACAACATTCGTGGGATCTGGCGCCACCACCGCTGCCAGGACGCGCTGGATTCTGCAAGCGTCGAACTGACCCGCCACGGACCTTGGATTGACGGCTGGATCGGGTTCCGTCAGTCGCTTGCCTATGACTCCGACGGAATGCCGGACGAGATCAAGGCGAGGCTGGTCCGCATCATCGAGCGGCTCAAGCCAACCGACCTGCTGAACCGGGCACGCGCGATCGTAATCGCCCGCTCGGGGGGCGGTTTTGACATCCTCGAGGGGACGGCCAAGGATCCGGCGGCGGCGTGGCGGCTCGCCGATCAGCAGGCTGTCGGACTAGGCAAGGCCTTCGCGAACGAACCCGACCTGCTGGTCACCTTGCTCCCGGAGGTCTACGCCGAGCGCAGCCCGCACCGCGCCTTCCAGTTCGGCGTCGGCTTGGCCGAAGGCTCCGCCGACCTCCGGAGTCAGTGGGCCACGCTGCTGGAGGCGTTCAAGGTCATGTCGGCGGACGGCCGCAACGGCACCGTCCTCGGCGGATTCGTCAAGGGCGCCTCTCGTGACCCCACCTTCGTCGCCGCCGCGCTCGACGGCGTCGCCGGCGACCCCGAGATGGTTCGGGACCTCACCTACCTGCAAGCGAGAGCCGGCATTAATCGCGAGGGGCTCACCCGGCTCGCGGAGGCGCTTGACGCTGGAGTCGTTGATCCGGTCTCGTTCCGGCAGCTGGCGAGTGGGGTGATTGATGAAGCGCCGGGCGACGCCCTGGCCGATCTCCTGACTCGGCTCGCCGCGTACCCAGGCGGCTCCGGCGTCGCGCTCGAAATCCTCCACATGAGCTTCCACTGCGCAGAAGACGCGAAGCGCGACTACAATCAGGACCTCGTCGCGTGCGGACGAAGCATTCTTTCGACCGCCGACTTCGGCAACCAGCATTCGCTTGGCGACTACGGCGCCGCGGAGGTGGCGAAGGTTTGCCTCGCGAGTCCGGGCGGAGAAGAAGCGGCACGCCTCGTCTGCCAACGAGTGCGCGACGGCTTGGACAGCTATGCGCTGTCGGCCTACCGCATCGGCCAATTCCTGAAGGGGCTGTTCACCGTCCAACCGGCGATAGCGCTGGACACATTCCTGCTTGGCGACGCCACCAAGATCGAGATCCGCCTCGAGCGGCGCTCCCCGCTCAACGACATGGACGTCGCAACCATGCGCGACTGGGCCGACCGCGATCCCGGAACTCGATACCCGCTTATCGGCCGGCTCCTTTCCATGTTTGAGGTCGACGGTTTAGACGAGGCGGTGAAACTGTCCGGCAGGTTCCTCGAGATGCTCGACAGCGCGCCCGACCGGACAGCTTTCCTCGGCAACAGCGGGCGACTGTACCCAAGCGGCTGGTCCGGATCGCTCGCGGACGTTCTGGAGAAGCGGCGTGTCCTGCTCGAACCGCTCGCTAGCCACGCTGATCCGGCAGTAGCAAGTTGGATGCGGAGGCTTGACGATTGGCTGCGGGACGTCGTCGCCGCCGAACGCCGTCGCGACGCCGAGAGGGAGGAGAGCTTCGAATAGCTCCAGCCCAGTCAAACCGGGGGTCGTCGGCTCCGCCACCAGCCTCGTCCAGAGGTCCGGTACGCCAGCAGGTTTGCAATCTTAGCCATTCCGTTTGCAATCACTAGCGTGCGTTCGAGCGCACTGCCCCCTCACATGAACGAATGACTGCTTATCGCGATCGCTGCCCGAAACCGGACAGGCCGCTTTCCACCAAACCCGGCCATTCCGCTTCCGCCCAATTGCGGACACTCGCTGATAAGCGCAAACGGGCGCTCATGAAGATGCCGTTCCTGCTTTCGCTACTGCTGCCCCGTCAACGCACAACCGAAGCGAAGGCGCGCGAAGCGATCATAGATTGCGGCATCAACCCGGATGAGATCGCGTGGCGCGTAGGTGATGACGGCTCTTTTGCGTTCGGCAAAAAGCATCCTGAGGCAGACGGCCTGACTGACGACCAAACCCAGCGCATACTTGATTGGGCGCGTCGCGAGCGGATCAAGCTGGGCTTCATCGCTTGGGAAGCCAGGCCTTCCTAACGTCCACTGTCCATCAATTGCGGACATCGGTTTGATCGTCCACCGTTATGCAGATGCTGCTACGAGGCGATCAGACATGAGCTACCAGACCGACCGTCGAAGCCGAACACGAGCCATCGCCGTATACGTGGCCCTTCTTTGCGTTGGCGCGGCGCTAGGCTTCCTTGTCAGGCTCGGCGTGATTACTGACCATATCCTCTGGTAGCAGCGGCCGACGGCCGTTCGAAGGTTCGCAATCCACCAATTCCGGCCATTCCGCTTCCGCCCAATAGCGGACGCTCACGCGCTCTTTTTCTCGCCAGGTATCCGCTATAGCCTATCGAGGAAAGTGGGGCATCGGCATGCACTATCCTTTGATGGACATCACAGATCGCATCCCCGAGCCGCCCAAATGGTGGCTGCGAGGCATTCCACGATACTGTGATTACCATCCGCACGTGGCAACCTTCGCCCTAACAAACTTGTTGGTGTGAATGCGCTGTGAAGGTTGTCAGCGTACATTCGATGTCGCCTTCGGAACAAGCGCAGTCTTGCAAAGTAATGTCGTAGAGCCGGTGCTGGGCTATCCACTTGACTCAACGACGGGCGCTACCATCAAAGAAGCGCACGACGACCCGCCATTCCATCTTGGGGAAGACGGCTTCAATTGCATCGGAAACTCGATGACGGCGGGGTGGGTCGCTATCCTACAGGTCTGGGAACGAAGCGGAGCGAAATGGAAGCGGAGATTTGACCTCGATGGCCCGTCACCCGACTGCTAGCCTCCATATCTTGACGCACGAACGTCGCTGTTAACGAACGGCAGCTTTCCACCAAACCCAATCGTTCCGCTTACCCCCAGATCCATCTCAATGATCAGGCACTTGCACGTATCACAGCAGCTAGACGGGCCGGCCCAGTTTAGTAGCTACGCTACTGTGCACCTTTTCCGCTGTGCGGGTGGACGAGCATATGATTGACGTCTAGCCTTGGTCCGAGTTCTCGGAGTCTTTAGCGATGCTGATAGCGCGTTGGTTAGT
>Ga0265797_10004742_pt1 | contig 20471 bp, 16 predicted proteins | sample P2T30metagenome_FD_192433 | JGI IMG/M metagenome (GOLD analysis project Ga0265797, IMG submission 192433) | Plant litter microbial communities from East Loma Ridge, Irvine, California - P2 T30 | ecosystem: Environmental > Terrestrial > Plant litter > Unclassified | place: USA: California...
GCCCACCGCATCGCCGGTCCCCGCATCGGGACGTCCGGTGGACTCCCGCGAGCCGTTCCACACGAGCACCTGCCGGGAGCAGGTTCGGACGGTCCGCGCCGGGATCCGGCGTCGTCACACGCACGTGATGCCCCCTCGGGGCGGTCACGGCCCGGTCCCCGCGTCGATCAAGTGATCGACGGCTGCGTCCGGAATCGACGCGGCACGCGGGAACGCGGTGCGTGCGCGCTCAGTTTACTCCCGGACCACCGACGGAGGCGACCGGCGCGTTGCCCGCGCGCGTCGCGACGGCGGACGGGAGGCCCGTGGCGGGCCCGACCCGGGCCTCCAGTCCGTCCTCCGGTCGTGTTCACCCCACCGAAGCGACACGTCTCCGGGTCCCTGCCCCGTTGACCCCGCGAAAGCGACAGGACGCCGCGGATGTTCCGCGCAGAACTGTCGCTTTCGCGACAGCGGCGTCGCGTCTCAGACCTGCGGTGCGGACCGCGGGCGGGTCGAACCACCGGTCGGGAGGCTCGGGGCCGCGTCCGCGAGGGCGGCCTGCGTCGCGGCGAGGAGCTGCTGGGCGGTCTGGATCCCGTTGGCGGAACCGGTGGTCGCCTGGCCGCCGGCGTGGGCGAGCAGCTGGGCGCCGATGGCGGGTCCGATGCGGTCGGCCTCGCGCGGGTTGCGCGCGACCCAGTCGCGGGCGATCGCGTCGGCGAGGCGCTCGGCGGCGGCGCCGCGCTCGGCGTCGCCTCGGGACCGGTGCCAGAGCCCGGTGACCACGAGGTGGGCGACGACGGCACCGACGTCACGGACCGGGAAGCCCCAGCCCGCGGTGTCGATGTCGAGCAGGCCGGAGATGCGCCACGGCTCGTCCTCGTCGACGAACACCTGCTCCAGGTGCAGGTCGCCGTGCACGACCTGCTTGGTCGAGCTCGACCAGCCGATGGAGCGGCGGCCGATGGCGTCGTACAGGCGGTCGATCTCCTCGGCGTCGTGCGGCAGCGCGGCGATGAGCGTGCGACGGTGCCAGTCGGCGTGGTCCATCGCGTCGGCGCGCGCCTGCTGGGTCATCGGGACGGTGGCGACCCGGCCGCTCAGCGCGGCGAGCGACGCCACGAAGCGGGGGTCGTCGGCGATGTCGAGGATGCGGCTGCCGGCGGGCACGCCGCGGATGCGCTCGAGCACGAGCAGGCCGTCGCCACGGCTGGACAGCACACGCGGCACCGGCAGACCGGCCGCGACGAACTGCTCGTGCGATTGCACGATCGGCGCGACCCGGTGCGGACGGACGATCTTCAGGAACAGGGTGCGCTCGGGGGCGTCCACGCGGACGACCGCGCGCTTGCCGGGGCGGTACGCCGCCACGGTGAGCACCGGGGCGGTGACGGGCATGCCGAGCGTGGTCAGCAGCTCGGCGACGGCGTCGCGGTAGGTGACCTGCGGCAGCACCGGCAGGCCGGGGTCGTTGGGGTACGCCCACACCGACACCGGGTCGCCCGTCGCCGGGTCGGTGACGATCGCGCTGTTCTGGTCGTGGGTGCCGCCGGTGTCGACGTAGGTCAGGACCGTGGCGCGCTGGCCGTTGCGGTCCACCGTGTCGACCTCGTAGCCGTACAGGTAGCCGTTGCCCGAGGGCTCGACGGAGTGCGCCCGCGCGGCCACCACGGAGGTCCCGGAGCCGGCGAAGGCCTGCGGGATGACGCGCTCATGGTTGGGCCACACGACATCAGTCAACCGTGTCGCGCGGGTTTCGTCGCGTTCGTGCACGGCTCGGCGCGCGGCCGGTGGCTACCGTGGTCGGTGTGAACCCGGTCGCGCGTCTCCGCAGCTCCAGTCGCACGCCGTTCCTGCAGGTCGTGAAGACCGCCGTCGCGGTGGTGGCCGCCGTGCTCCTCTGCCGTCTGGTGATCCAGGGGCCGTTCCCCACCTTCGCGGCCATCGCGGCCCTGCTCGTGGTGCAGCCGAGCATCAACCAGTCGTTCGTGAAGGGGCTCGAGCGGAGCGCGGGCGTCGTCATCGGCGTCGTGCTGGCCACCGGGTTCCACCTGCTGCTCGGCGACGGCGTGTTCGTGGTGCTGCTCGTCATCGTGCTCGCGATCCTGATCGCGTGGGCGCTCCGGCTCACCCCGACGTCGGCCACCCAGGTGGGGATCAGCGGGATGCTCGTGCTCACCGCCGGGGTCGTGACGCCGAACTACTCCGCCGACCGGATCCTCGAGACCGTGATCGGTGCGATCGTCGCCCTGGTCGTGAACGCGCTCATCGTGCCGCCCGTGCTGCTCGAACCGGCGCACCTCGCCGTCGCCCGGCTCGCCCGTGACACCGCGGTGGCGTTCGAGCGGATCGCGATCGGCCTGACCGAGGGGTGGGACCGCGAGCGCTGGGACGAGGCGCTCGTCGCGGCCCGCGCACTGCGGCAGCAGCACGCCAAGGCCGAGGCGTCCCTGGGGTCGGCGCGCGAGTCCCTGACGATGAACCCGCGCAGTGGACGGCACCGGACGATCCTCGACCGCGACGTGGTGACCACCGACCACCTGCGCGTCCTGGTGACCCGGGTCACCGGGATGACCCGGGCGATCCGCGACAACACCGCACCGGACCTGCGCGACGACCCGGTGGTGCACGGCATCGCAACCGAGGTGGCACGGATCGGTGCGGACGTCCGGGCCCTCAGTGCGCGGGTCGAGTCGACACGGCTCGACCCGGTGGACGGGGTCGGCGGAGCGGACGCCGCTGCCTCCGGGCCGGACGTCGGGCCGTGGGCGGAGGCCTCCGAGCCGGCGCTCACCGCGCCGCTCGAGGTGGTCCGGCCGAACTCCCGGCACTGGGTGCTCATCGGGGCACTGCTCGAGGACATCCGACGGGTGCGTGGCGAGCTGCTCGGGGAGGACGACTAGTCAGTCCGCGTCAGCGCGCTGCTCAGGCCGCTCGGTCTGCTTCAGCGCGCTGCGCAGGCCGCTTCCGACGCCGTCCGCACGACGTCCGACCAGATCACCGCGGTCGGCACGACGTCGGTCGCGGTCGCACCCGGGATGCCGGCGTCGGCGTACCGGCTGATCTCCGCGACGACGGCCTCGGTGCCGACCTCGCGTGCAGCACGGCTCGCCACGTCCGGCACGGCCGTCCGCAGTTCCGCGACCACGCGGTCGCGCGGTGCGTCCTCCAGTTGCGCGAGCGCGCCGATGCCCTTCCACGCGGCGTCCAGTTCGGCGCGCAGGCGCACGATGGCCGGGTGGTCGATCGAGTCGTTCATGATCCCCCAGTGCGGGCGGCGCATCGGGTCGCGCTGTCCGCTGCCGGAGCCTAGCAACGAAGCAAGCGGCACTCACGTCCCTAGAACGTGGGACAGACCGTTCTGCTTTGTCCTGTGACGAGATTCAGCGAGTCGGACCCGCAGAACGGCCGTCCGCGCCGGTTCGATGCCACGATGGGTCCGAGGAGGTCCACTATGCGGCTGTTGGTGGTCGAGGACGACGACGAGATGCGTGCCCTGATGGAACGCGGACTCGCGGCCGAGGGGTACCGGGTCACGGCCGTCGAGAACGGTGTCGAGGCGCTCATCGCCCTCGGCGAGCAGGCGTTCGACCTTGCGGTCGTGGACGTGATGATGCCCGGCATGTCCGGCTTCGAGCTCGCCCGGCGGATCCGTGAGCGCGAGGACCCCGTGCGGATCCTGCTCGTGACCGCGCGCGATGCCGTCGACGACCGCGTGTTCGGGCTCGACGCCGGCGCGGACGACTACCTCACCAAGCCCTTCGCCTTCGCCGAGCTCACCGCTCGGCTGCGTGCGCTCGGCCGTCGTGAGTCCGCCGGGGCACCCCGCACGATCGAGGTCGGGGACGTCTCCATCGACTCCGAGGCCCGCCGCATCTCGATCAAGGGCCAGCGCGTCGCCGTGAGCCCCACCGAGTTCGCCCTGCTCCGACTGCTCGCCCGGTCCGCCGGCAGTGTCGTCGACCGCCCGAAGATCCTCGAAGAGGTCTGGGACGGTTCGCAGCACGTCGACCCGAACGTGGTCGAGCAGTACATCTCGTACCTCCGCAAGAAGCTCACCGCGCACGAGGCCACCGTCGCCATCGCCACGGTCCGCGGTCGCGGGTACCGCCTGGATCTGCTCGGGGCGTGAGCGGGGCCGACGACGCCCCACGATCGGACCGCCGACGCGGCGGTCCGATCCGGCCGCTGCGTCTGCTGTCGCTGCGTGCCCGGATCACGATCGGGTCGACGGCGATCGCCGCGATCGTCATCCTGCTGCTCGTCCTGGTGATGCGCTTCCAGGTGGTGAGCGTCGTCGCGAGTGCGACCCGCACCCTGCTCGACGCCGATGCCGACCCGTACGTCGCCACGCTCGAGGTCGACAGCGACCCCGACCTCTCGCCGCCGGGCAACGCGCAGCTCGTCGCCGTCGTGTCCCCGTCCGGCGAGATCGTGCTGTCGACGATGCCCGACCGTGTCGAGCAGGCGCTCGGCAGTCTGCGGTCCACCCCCGCCGGCACCTCGATCATCACGGCATCCGGCTCGGAGTACCGCGTCGTGGTGGAGCACCCCGTCAACGAGGCCGGCCGCTGGACCGTCGTCGCCGCCCGCAACTCGCAGGCCGAGGCCATCGTCGTCGACGACCTCACGACGACGCTGTCACTGACCGGTCTGGCCATCCTGCTCGCCTTCGGCGTGGCGTCCTGGGTGCTCGCGACCACCGCGCTGCGCCCGGTGAACCGGATGCGCCGCGAGGCCGAACGGCTCTCCGTCGCCCCGGAGCGTGCCGAACTGCCGGTGGGCCCGGCCCAGGACGAGCTGGCGTCCCTGGCGACCACGCTCAACGCCTTCCTCGCCCGGACCCGGCAAGCGACCGAGCGCGAACGCCAGATGGTGTCGGACGCCAGCCACGAGCTCCGGACGCCCCTGGCGATCCTGACGACCCAGCTCGACCTCGCCTCGCTCGACGGCAACGACGCCGCCGCCCTCGCCGCCCACATCGAACGCGCGAAGCACAGCGTCGCGCGGTTGTCGCGGCTGGCGAACGACCTGCTCGCCCTGTCGCGGATCGAGGAGTCGGAGCGCCGTGAACAGGACGGCGACCGGCGCCCCGAGACCGCCTGGTCGGACCTCGGCGACGAGGTGATGGCCGCGGTCGACCGCGTCCGGCTCATCGCGTCGGCGAAGGACGTCACCGTCGACTTCGACCTCGAGCCGCCCGTCGCCGTCGGCGGTTCCGGCCCGGGCATCGGCGGCGGCACCGTCGAACCGCGGTACCGGATCGACACCGGCGGGATGGCCCAGCTCGTCACGAACATCGCGGGCAACGCCGTGGCCGCACTCCCCCGCGGCGGCGGCATCTTCGTGTCCTGGCGGAGCACCGGCGGCGAGGGCGTGCTGCAGATCACCGACGACGGCCCCGGCGTGCCCGAGTCCTTCATCCCGGTGGCGTTCGACCGCTTCACCCGTCCGGACGAGGCCCGGACGTCCCGCCCGAACCCGGACCCGTCGACCGGTGCCGGCGCCCTGCCCGGCGGCTCGGGGCTGGGACTCGCGATCGTGCGTGCGGTGGCGGAACGGGCGGGAGGCACGGCGTCGCTCCGCAACGTGCCCGCCGGTGGGCTCGAGGTCACGATCAGCCTGCCCGAGGTGCGCTGAGCACGACCGCTCACTCGGGCGCGCCCGCTCACCCGAGCACGACCGCTCACTGGAAGTCCCGCGAGCGGGTGCGGACGGACAGCGACAGGTGCTCGATGCGGTCCGCCACCAGGTTGACGACCCCGTCGGGCGAGCGCTCGAGGATGCCCCGGACGATCACCGCCGGGGACTCCCGCGCCACCCGGCGGAAGCGCCCCCAGACCCCGACGCTGCAGATGACGTTGACCAGCCCGGTCTCGTCCTCGACGTTCAGGAACGTGATGCCGGAGGCCGTCGCCGGACGCTGCCGGTGCGTCACGATCCCGCCGACCTCGACCCGTCGTCCGGTCTCGGCGGTCGCGGTGTCCTGCACGCTGAGCACCCGGCGGGCTGTGAGCCGATCGCGCACGTGCCGGACGGGGTGGTCGTCGGTCGTCATGCCCGTCGACCACATGTCGGCGATGAGCACGTCCCCGCTCGTCATCTGACCGAACAGCGGCGGCTGCACGAACACCTGCGTGTCCGGCAACTGGTCCGGACGCTCGGCGGCCGCCTGGGCAGCCGACCACATCGCACCGCGGCGGTCGATGTCGAACGGGGCGAAGGCGTCGGCGGCGGCGAGGGCCTCGAGCTGCGGCGTGGTGAGACCGACACGGCGGGCCAGGTCCGACATGTCGCGGAAGGGCCCGTTGGCGTCCCGCTCCGCGACGATCTTCTCGGCGCTCTTCCGGCTGAGCGACGCGACCTCGGCGAGCCCGAGCCGCACGGCGAAGGCCCCGTCTCGTCGGTGGCTCGCGGTGTCGTCGGGGAGCGCCTTGTCGAAGGGCAGCACCGGTGGCTGCTCGGTGGCCAGGCACGCGTCGTCACCGGCAGGGGCGTCCCCGTCCGGCAGCGGTTCGAGCGTGGCGTCGACCCCGGACCGCAGGATGTCCGGTCGCAGTACGCGGACGCCGTGCCGCCGGGCGTCGGCGACCAGGGTCTGCGGTGAGTAGAACCCCATCGGCTGCGCCCGGAGCAGTGCCGCCAGGAACGCCCCCGGGTAGTGCAGCCGCATCCACGCACTCGCGTAGACGATGAGCGCGAAGCTGATCGAGTGGCTCTCCGCGAAGCCGAAGTTCGCGAAGGCCTGGATCTTCGCGTAGATCGCGTCGGCGTCGGCACCGTGGATGCCGTTGTCCGCCATCCCCGCGTAGAGCTTGTCCCGCAGCCGGTCGATCTTCTCGTGCCCGCGCTTCGACCCCATCGCCCGTCGCAGCAGGTCGGCGTCGTCGCCGGAGCAGTTGCCGACCGCGATCGCCATCTGCATGAGCTGTTCCTGGAACAGCGGGACCCCGAGGGTGCGTTCGAGCACGGGTTCGAGCGCCGGGTGCATGTAGGTGATCGGTTCCTCGCCCGTGCGCCGGCGGATGTACGGGTGCACCGCGCCGCCCTGGATGGGCCCGGGTCGGACGAGCGCGACCTCGATCACCAGGTCGTAGAACCGCCGCGGGAGCAGTCGGGGCAGGGTGCCCATCTGCGCGCGGGACTCCACCTGGAACACCCCGATCGTGTCCGCGCGGCAGAGCTGGTCGTAGACCCCCTGTTCCTCCTTCGGGATGGAGTGCATCTCCCAGCGCTCCCCGCAGTGCTCTGCCGCCAGGTCGAACGAGTACTGCAGGGCCGCGAGCATGCCGAGCCCGAGCATGTCGAACTTCACGAGCCCCATGTAGGCGCAGTCGTCCTTGTCCCACTGCAGCACGGTGCGGCCGTCCATCCGGGCGTGCTCGATCGGCACGACCTCGCCCACCGGGCGGTCGGTCAGCACCATGCCGCCGGAGTGGATGCCGAGGTGCCGCGGGAACCCGAGGACGTCGCTCGCGAGCCCGACGACCGCCGGCGGGATGTCGTGGTCCTGGCTCTCGGTCACCGAGCCCCACCGCTCGACCTGCTTCGACCAGGCGTCCTGCTGCCCGGGGCTGTGGCCGAGCGCCTTCGCCATGTCACGCACCGCACCCTTGGGCCGGTAGGTGATGACGTTCGCGACCTGAGCGGCGTTGTGCCGGCCGTACTTGGCGTACACGTACTGGATCACCTCTTCGCGGCGGTCCGAGTCGAAGTCGACGTCGATGTCGGGTTCCTCGTCGCGCATCGCCGACAGGAACCGCTCGAACGGCAGCCCGTACCGGATCGAGTCCACCGCGGTGATCTCGAGCAGGTAGCAGACCGCCGAGTTCGCCGCCGAGCCTCGCCCCTGGCAGAGGATGCCCCGGCCGCGGGCGTACTGCACCATGTCGCGCACGATCAGGAAGTACCCCGGGAAGTTCTTCTCCTCGATCACGGACAGCTCACGCTCGATGCGCTCCCGCTTGCGGGGGTCGACGCCGTCGGCGCTGCCGGGGTAGAACCGCCGGGCACCCGTCCACGTGAGCTCGCGGAGCCACGACATCGCGGTGTGCCCGTCCGGGACGTCGAGGTCGGGCAGCCCGGGCTGCACGGTCTTCAGCCGGAACCCGAGCTCGTCGGCGAGCTCCACGGTCCGCTCGATCGCGCCGGGGTAGCGCCCGAACCGTCTGGCCATCTCGGCGCCGGAGCGCAGGTGGGCGGTGTCGGCGGCCGGCAGCCAACCGTCGATCTCGTCGAGGCTGCGGCGGGCACGCACCGCCGCGAGTGCGGTCGCCACCGGGAACCGGTCGGGGGTGGCGTAGTGCACGTTGCCGGTGGCGACCAGGGGCAGCGCGTGCTTCGCGGCGAGGGTGGCCAGGGCGTCGTTGCGGGCGCTGTCGAGCGGGTCGCCGTGGTCGAGCAGCTCCACGACGACGTTGCGGCTGCCGAACCGGTCGAGCAGCACCCGGAGCGCGGTCTCGGCGGCGGACTCGCCACCCTGCTCGAGGGCCTGCCGCACGGATCCCTTCCGGCAGCCGGTGAGGACCCGCCAGTGCCCGTCGGCCCGCGCGGCGAGGTCGTCGAGGTCGTACTGCGGGCTGCCCTTCTCGGACCCGGCGGCCAGGTGTGCGCTCGTCACCGCGCCGGCGAGCCGGTGGTAGCCGTCCTGGCCGTCGGCGAGCAGGAGCAGGTGCGAGCCCTCGGGGTCGGGCACACCGTTCTGCGGTTCGGTCAGCCCCAGGGACAGCTCGGTGCCGAAGACGGTGCCGACCTGCGGGTACGACTCGGCGACCTCGGCCATCCGGGCGGCCCCGTAGAAGCCGTCGTGGTCGGTGAGCGCGAGGGCGTGCAGTCGGAGCCGAGCGGCTTCTTCGAACAGGTGCTCGGGCTGGCTGGCGCCGTCGAGGAAGCTGAAGGCCGAGTGCGCGTGCAGTTCGGCGTACGGCACCACGGGCCCGCCGTCGGTGTCGAGCGGCGACGGGACGTACGGCTCGCGCTTCCGCGACCACGCCGGGCTGTCGCCGCCGTCGCCGTCGTGCGCCGTGCCCGGGCTCCGCTTGTCGGACAGCGCGCGCTCGAACTGCGACCACGGGATGGGTGGGTTGCTGTAGCCCATCAGGTCACGCTCCTGTCGGTGGTGGTGGTCGGGGTCACGTCGCGATCGCCTCGGCCCACCAGCGGTGGTCCGCCAGCACCAGGTACCAGGCGCGCCCCTCGGCGTCGACGAGCTGCAGCCGGTGCAGGCGTCGGCCGCCGGACTCCCACCACCGGACGACGAGCGGCCACGGCCCCGCCCAGGCCGTCACGGCGGAGAACCCGCCGCCCCGGTCGCCCTCGGCGCGGAACCGGTCGGGTGCGCCGGACAGCACGCCACGCTCGTCGACGTCGACGCTCGCACCACCGACGGCGACGACGTCGACCGGTCGGGGGCGCTCGAGCACGGTGGCGGGGGGCGGGCCGGGCAGCTTGCCGGGCCACGGGCGGTCGCGGACGGTCGCCAGGGCACGCTCACCACCGGCGGGCGCGTCGCCCCACGGCACGAGCACCACGCGCTCGGACAGGGTGCGGCCCCCACCGATGCGCGGACTCACCACACCGTCGTGGCCGACCATGCCCTGGATCCGGGCGAGGCCGTGGTGCACGCGCTCGTCCGGGCCGGATCCCCACAGCCCGCGCTCGTGGTTCGCCATGTCGTCGACGGCGACCGGCTCGAGCACGACCGAGGTGACCGGCGCCTCGAGCCCGCTGGGGTCCACCCCGCCGGCGAGCTGCCACCGCACCCGGTCGACCACGTCGGCGGCGTCGAACCAGCGCGGGTGCGCCCAGGTCCGTTCGAGCAGGATGTCGCGCTCGTCGACGATCCCCACGCGGATGGTCGTCGCCACGAGCCCCGCGGCCCGGAGTCGCTCGGCGAAGTCGTCGGCGGAACGCCGGAACGCGAACGCGATCTGGTCGGCGCGGTCCAGCGGGGGTTCGAACGACGCCTCGACCCGGAGTTCCGGCGGGATCTCCCGCGCCGCGATCTCGCGGGGGTCGCGGCCCCCGGCCAACCGGTGCAGGAACGCCCCGGCCACGCCGAAGCGGTCCCGCACCTGTTCGTCGCCGAGTGCCGCGAAGTCGCCGAGCGTGGTGATGCCGAGCCGGTCGAGCACCGTTGTGAGGTCGGGGTCGCCGAGCACGCCGAGCGGCAGGTGCGCGAGGAAGTCCGCCGACCCGCCGACGGGCACGAGGCGCACCCGTTCGCCGGGACGCACCGGACGGGCGCGGGCGGCCTGGTCCGCCGCGAACGGGGTGTCGGCCACCCCGGCCCGCACCGCGGGGGCGCCGTGGTCGGCGGCGATGCCGGCGAGGGTCGCCGCCGCCGCGCGCTCACCGCCGTAGTACCGGGCCGGCCCGCGGGCACGGAGCGCGAGGGTGCCCGGCCGCAGCACCTCGACCCCGGGGACCGCCGTCTCGACCGCACGGATGACGGGCTCGAAGGCGCGGTGGTCGAGGGCGTCGTCGTAGGGCTGCACGAGGAGCTCGGGGCACCGCGCCTGCGCCTCACGCACGCGGAGCCCCCGCACGACACCCTGCTCACGCGCGGACGCGGAGCTCGCGAACACCAGCCCCTTCGCGGTCAGGGCGAGGGGCTGCTCCGGCGGGGTGCCACCGGCCCGAGCCGCCGCGATGACCGGCCAGTCCGGGCACCAGAGCACGATCGTCCGGGTCGGGGGTGGTTCGGGCAGTGCCGCTCCCCGCGTGATCGCGTCGGTCCGGACGCGCCCGGAGGCGATCACGACGCCACCGCCACGGGCCGCAGCACGCGGGTGTCCCCGGAGCCCACCGTCGGCACCGGTGTGGCGGCCCGGACCGCACCGTCGGCCGCGGGCAGGAGCAGCTCGGCGGTCGCCGGACGCACCGCGCCGGCCCGCCCGGTCGCGGTCACGGTGGCCCGGCGCTCCGTCAGGTGGCCGTGGCCCTGACCGATGCCGCTCCACGTCGAGGACGTGACCCGCAGCGTGACGTCCGCCCCGGGCCAGGAGCCGAGCGCGACGAGTGCGCCACCGCGCTGTCGCAGGCGGGCCGACAGCCGTGCAACGTCGCCCGGCACGACCCGGCTGAGCGGTCGGGTGAGGACGATCTGGGCGACGTCGGCCATCGCCGCCGTCACGGCGAGCCACTGGTCACCCGGATCGGGGACGAGCACGAGCCGTTCGAGGTCGATCCCCGCGGCGGCGGCGGCTTCGATCCCGAAGGACGGCACCCCGACGACCGCACACCACGCCCCGGCCGCCGAGGCCGCCTGCAGCATCGTGATCGCGAGCAGCACCGACTCGGGGACGGCGTAGGTGCCACCGACCCGGATCGCGCCACCGGGCAGCAGGGGTTCGAGCGCCGGGGCCGTGGGGAGCCCGGCGGTGTCGACCCGGGTGGACTCCATGTCGGCCACCCGTGACCGCAGGGACGTGATGCGGTCGAGCGCAGCCCGGGCATCGCTCAGGTGGTCCGACCCACGGCGCGCACCGCCACCGGCCGCGCCACCGCCCGCACCGCTGCCACCGCGTGCAGCACCGCTCCGCCCGCCCCGGTCCGGGGTGGGCGACCGGAGTGCCGCCGCCGTCTGCATGCCCTCATATTCGAACATGTGTTCGATGATGTCAATCGCGTCCGACATCCGTGGACAGTCCTGGTCGAACACGTGTTCGGATCAGGGCATCAGCTCACCAGCTGGCGACCGCCCCGACCCCGCCGAGCACCGACCGCGTCTTGGTCTCGACCTCGTCCGCCTCGTCCGCGGGCACCGACGACCAGGTCACCGCTCCCCCGGCTCCGAGGGTCCGGGAACGCACCGCCCCCGACTCGTCCAGCACGGTCACGAGGCTACGGATCGCCACCGACAGGTCGACCGCCCCGCTCGCCGAGAAGTACCCGATCGCGCCCGAGTACACCCCGCGCGGCGCCCCCTCGAGCCGGTCCGCGATCGCCGTGGCACTGCTCTTCGGCGCCCCGGTCATCGACCCCGGCGGGAACGCCGCGTGCACCACGTCGGCCCGCGACGTCCCCGGCGGCAGCACCGCCCCGATCGTCGAGACCAGCTGGTGCACGCTGGCGTACGTCTCGACGGCGCACAGCCGCTCGACGTGCACCGACCCGGGCACCGCGGTCCGCAGCAGGTCGTTCCGCAGCAGGTCGACGATCATCACGTTCTCGGCGCGGTCCTTCGGGCTCGCCGCCAGGTCGTCCCGCGCGGCCGCGTCCGCCACCGCGTCGGTAAGCCGCCGCCGCGTGCCCTTGATCGGCTCCGCGAGCACCGCTCCGGCCGCGTCGATCCGCAGGAACCGCTCCGGTGACCGGCTCGCCACGCGCAGCGCGCCGAGCCGCAGGAACGCACCGAACGGGACGGGATCGGCCGCCCGCATCCGCAGGTACTCGTCCAGGTGCGGGTCCGTACCGGGGCCGCCACGGGCCTCCAGTCCGACCGCGAAGGCGGTGGTGAGGCAGACCTGGAACGCGTTCCCCTCGCGGATCTCCGCGCGGCACGCGTCGACCGCCCGCTCGTAGGCGGCGCGCGTGACGCGTCCGGTCGCCGTGGACACCCCGGCCGGGAGGCCCGTGGCCGCGTCCACGACGCCGGCCGACGTCGTGGGGATGGTGAGCTCCTCGAGCCACGCGCGGTTCCGCGTGCTGGCCGCCGGTTCCGCGTCGGCGACGAGCGCGAGCGCCCAGGCGCCACCGGTGTGGTCGACGACGACGGCGCGGTCGACGAACCGCAGGTCGGCGTCGGCGTGCCCGTCGGCGGTGCGGTCCGGGCCGCCGGACTCGCGGCCGAGCTCGTAGCCGAGGAACCCGACCCAGCCCAGCGCGAACCCGCACCCGACGACCGGCTCGGGCAGGCGGGGCGTGCGTCGGAGCAGGTCCGCCAGCACCGCGAAGGCCGGACGCTCCTCGGATCGGGCGGGCCCGAACCACCCCTCGGCGGGCGCGGCGACCGTCAGGTGCGCGCGACGGTCCTGGTGCCGGAACCGGGCGGCGAACGGCCCGTCCGTCCATGCCAGCACGGACCACCGTGCCCGGGGTCGAGCCGTGGCGGGGGCACCGTCGGGCAGGCCGGAGTCGAGCCACACCAGGTCCCCGGGGACCTGCGCCGCCAGGGCCGCGAGGTCGGGGACCGGGTCGAGTCGGCGGACCTCGACGCGGACGCCGGGGTCGGGGGTGCTCAGATCGCGGCGATCGTCCATGCGGCGGCGTGCGAGGCACCGGGCGCGAGCACCAGGAGGCCGCGGTCCTCGCCGTCGTTGAAGGCGTCGGGGGCGCACGTCATCGGCTCGACGGCGAGACCGGCGCGGTGGTACTCGGGGACGACGTGGTCGGCGGTGTGCACCTGCGCCCAGCCGCACTCCGGCCCGAAGGTCGCACGGACCCCGTGACCGTCCGCCGCCGTGACCGCGATGGTGGCGAGGCCGGCGGCGTCGCGGTCGAAGCCGGTGAAGGCGTGGTCGATGAACCGGTCGCCGATCAGCGTGGGCGTGCGCAGGTCGAACTCGTCGTGCACGGGGACCAGGTCGGTCGGGATGAGCCGGTCCGGCGTCACCTCGAGCACCTGGGCGGCGGGGAGCGTCAGGGTCCAGTCGTCGACGGTGCCGGTACCCGCGACGAGGTACGGGTGCGGGCCGGTCCCCCACGGTGCGTCCTCGGACCCGGTGTTCGTCCCGGTGATCGTGGTGTGCAGCCCCTCGGCGTCGAGCCGGTACTCCACGGTGACCTCGACGCGGTACGGGTAGCCCTGCTGCGCCTGGACGGTCGTGGCGAGCACCACGCGGTCGTCCGCCTGCTCCTGCACGCGGAAGTCCGTCCACGCGACGAGTCCGTGCAGGGCGTGGTGCCGTGCGGGCTCGGTGAGGGCCATTTCGTGATCGACGCCGCCGAACGAGTACTCGCCGTCGACGATCCGGTTCGGCCACGGGGCCAGGACGGCACCGCGGAAGACCGGGCGGACCTCGTCGGCGTCGAACGGGACGACCAGGTCTCGGCCCTCGTGCCGCAGGGTCCGCAGTGTCGCTCCGACCGTGGCGATGTCGGCCGTGTACCCGGCGGAGGCGATCGTCAGCGGGGACCCGGACAGCGGCGCGTCGTTGCTCATGGGCTCAGCGTATCGGGCCACCGAGTCTCGCCGGGCGCACGAAAAACCCCGCCGTTCCGAGGAACGACGGGGTTGAGGGTGGATCTGAGGGGACTCGAACCCCTGACCCCCTGCATGCCATGCAGGTGCGCTACCAGCTGCGCCACAGACCCAGATCGTGCTGTTTCCGTACCGACCGGTTCCCCGGAGGCACCATAGAAGCGTACACCATGCGAACGCCGGGCAACGAAATCGAAGCCGTCACCCGGGCGCGTCGCTGATCAGGCGGTGTGGTCCACCGGGAGCTCGAGCGGGATCGTCGGGCAGTCGGCCCAGAGACGCTCGAGTGAGTAGTACTGGCGGTCTTCGTCGTGGAAGACGTGCACGATGATCTCGCCGAAGTCGATGAGGACCCAACGGCCCTCGGTACGGCCTTCGCGGCGGAGCGTCTTGGCACCGAGCTCGAGGAGGCGTTCCTCGACGGCATCGGCGATGGACTGCACGTTGCGCTCGTTCCGACCGGTTGCGAGCAGGAACACGTCCGTGAGCTGCAACGGCCCGGTCACGTCGAGAGCGACGAGGTCCTCGGCCTGCTTGGCGTCGGCCGCGAGTGCTGCGGCCTGCACGAGTTCCAGTGCGCGAGTGGAGGCGGTCACGGATTCCTTCCGGTCGTCGAACCGACGGACAGCCGGTTCGCTTGATGGGTCACGATCATAAGCCACCCCGCCGACAGCGGCCAGGCCAGGGTCGGCGGGGTGGTGGAGAACGGACGTCGAGGACGGCAGCGGTCAGCCGCCGAACGCGTGGGTGGTGAGCAGTGCGGTGATGATGACGCCGGCCGCAGCCAGCCCGACCGCGCCGACCGTCACACCGAGGATCAGCGGCGTGCGCGACTCCTTCGGCTTGGCGGCGGCGAGCACGACCTGACGGGTCGAGGTGTGGCTGGACACCGCGCGGCTGGCCCGCACCGGGCTGGCATCGGTCTCGGGCTGCTCGTCCTGCTGCTCGAGCAGGCGGTCGACCTCGGCGCCGTCGATCGGCCGGTGCGACCCCGTCGACGACAGCGACGCCGGCAGGTCGATCGACCCGGTCAGGATCACCTCGCCCGTCGCGTTGAGCGCACCGGTGGGGTCGGCCAGGGCCGAGTTCGGCAGGATGATCGCGTTCGTGTTCGTCACCGCGACACGGCGGGTGCCCGTCTCGGCGTCGTGCACCTCGGAGTCGTTCGAGTCGTGCGCCTGCTGGGACCAGTGGCCGGCGGGCGGCGCGAAGGCCGTGGTCACCGGCTTCGGCTCGGTCGGACGCTGGAACGCCGCCGGGACCTTCGGGGCCTCGGTCGCGGGCTCGGGCAGCGGCACCTCGTTGGTGTCGTCGTCCTCGGCGTCGAGCGAGAGCGGGAACACCGCGGGGGTCGCCGCGGCGGCGTTCGTCGGGATCGGCACCGGCGTGACGGCGGGCTGCGACCCGGCAGCGGGAGCGGGAGCGTCGTCGGCAGACCGGGCCGGAGCGTCCTCGGACGACTCGTCCGCCGGTGCGACGTCGGTGGTCTCGTCCGCATGGGCGTCGGGCTCAGGGACGTCATCCGCCGGGGCGTCGGTCTCCGGCGCACCGGACTCGGGGACGTCGGTCGCGGACGCGTCGGACTCGGTGACGTCGGCGGGCGGCGACCACGTCGACCGGTGGCGGCGGGGCTCCTCGGCGTGCGCAGCGGCCTCCTCGAGGGGCTCGAGCGCGTCCGGGGACCCGTCGGCCTCGGTGGCCTGGGCGACCGCGGCCTGGTCGAGGACCGTCGGGGCAGCGGGCTGCTCGTCGTGCGCGGCCTCGGCGTCCGGAGCGCTCTGCGGCGCGGCGGAGGGGTCGATCGTGTCCACCGACCCGAGGACGTCCTCGACGGTGCGGTCGGACGACTGGGGCGTGGGGTTCTGCAGCGGGACCGGCAGGACCGCCTGGCGCTCGGCGGCACGGAGCTGCCGGATCTGCCGACGGGTGAGCCCACCGCTGCCGGGGACGATCTCGGTCGCGGAGGCCGGCGGGAACGGCGGCACACCGGCCGCGGGTGCCGACACCGGGACGGACGCGGCGGATCCGGGGTCGGTCTGCGCCGATGCCGGCGCGGACGACTGGGCGGGGCCACCGGGGGCCGGGGCGACGTGCGACCCCGGACGGCGACGGGACTCGGGGGTCTCGGCGGCGGGTGCGGCGACGGTCGGGGGCGGCGTCGCGGGCTGCGAACCGGCCGCGGCGGCACGCTCCCGCTCGCGCGCCTGGCGCCGCGACAGGGGCGGCTGCGCGTCGGACGAACTCATGCAACGCTCCGATACAGATGGTGCTTGGAGATGTACTGGACGACACCGTCGGGAACCAAGTACCAGACGGGGGAACCCCGTCGAACCCGGTCACGGCAATCCGTCGACGATATGGCCAGTGCAGGGACCTCGAGCAAGCTTACGTCCCGCTCGGGCAATCCGGTGATGCTCAAGGCGTGTCCCGGACGCGTCACGGCGACGAAGTGTGCCAGGTCCCAGAGTCCATCATGGTCTTTCCAGTCGACGATCTGCTGAACGGCGTCTGCGCCCGAGATGAAGACGAGCTGGGCATCCGGTCGTTGTTCGTGCAGGTCCTGCAGCGTGTCGACGGTGTACGTCGGCCCCGGACGGTCGATGTCCACGCGGCTGACGGTGAACATCGGGTTCGACGCGGTGGCGATGACGGTCATCAGGTACCGGTGCTCGGCGTCGGTGACGTCGGACTTCATGTACGGCTGCCCGGTGGGGACGAAGACGACCTCGTCGAGGTCGAACGCCCGCGCCACCTCGGACGCCGCGACCAGGTGCCCGTGGTGGATGGGGTCGAACGTGCCACCCATCACGCCGATGCGTGGCCGTCCGGTGGTCTCGAGCATCGAGTGGTCGGTCAGATCTTGGTGTGACCGAACTCGTCGACACCCGACTCGTTGTGGCGGGTGGCCTCGAACTTCTGGGAGTGACGGTACGCCACGTCGCGGAAGCTCCAGGTCACGAAGCCGAGGAAGATGAAGAAGAGGGCGCCGACCATGGGGAACACGAACGCGGGCGCCCCGGAGGCGTGCTCAGCAGCTTCTGCGAGGAGGGTCATCGTTCGTGCTCCGTTCGGTCGGGGAAAGACGCCGTTCAGTCTAGCCGCGGATCTGCCCGGACCCGCGCACGATCCACTTCGTGCTCGTCAGCTCCGGCAGGCCCATCGGACCGCGCGCGTGCAGCTTCTGCGTCGAGATGCCGACCTCTGCCCCGAAACCGAACTCGCCGCCGTCGGTGAACCGGGTCGAGGCGTTCACCATCACGACCGCCGAGTCGACGGTCGCCAGGAACCGTTCGGCGGTGTCGACGTCGTTCGTCACGATCGACTCCGTGTGGTGCGTCGACCACCGGGCGATGTGCGCCATTGCCGCGTCGACGTCGGGCACGACACGGATCGACAGGTCGAGGTCCATCGACTCGGTCGCCCAGTCGTCGTCGGTGGCGCGGAGCACCCCGGGCACGATCGCCCGCGTGGCGTCGTCACCGCGCAGCGTCACACCGGACGCCCGCAGCCGGTCGGCCAGCAGTGGCAGGAGCCGTTCGGCCGCGGCCTCGTGCACCAGGAGGGTCTCGAGGGCGTTGCACACGCTCGGCCGCTGCACCTTGCTGTTCAGGACGATGTCGACCGCACGCTGCTCGGGCGCGGACGCGTCGAGGAACACGTGCACGACGCCCGCACCGGTCTCGATGACGGGCACCTGCGACTCGGTGACGACGGTCTGGATGAGTGCGGCGCTCCCCCGCGGGATCAGCACGTCGACCAGGCCCCGTGCCCGCATGAGCTCGGTGGCACCGGCGCGGCCGAACTCGTCGATGGTCTGCACCAGGTCGCGGGGCAGACCGACCGACTCGACCGCGTCCTGGATCCGGGCGACGAGCACGGCGTTCGTGTGTTGGGCCGCCGATCCGCCACGGAGCACGACGGCGTTGCCCGACTTGAGCGCGAGCGAGGCGATGTCGACGGTGACGTTCGGGCGTGCCTCGTAGATCGCCCCGACGACACCGAACGGCACGCGCACCTGGGTGAGCTGGAGTCCGTTCGGCAGCTGCGACCCGCGCACGTGCTCCCCCACGGGGTCGGTCAGCCCGACGACGTGTTCGACCGCGGCGGCGAGGGCCTCGATCCGGACGGGGTCGAGTCGCAGCCGGTCGAGCAGCCCGGACGAGAGCCCGCCGTCCTCGCCGGCGACGAGGTCGTCGTGGTTCGCGGCGACGATCTCGTCGGTCGCGGCACGCACCGCCGAGGCGATCGCGCCGAGGGCGGCGTCCTTGACGGCGGTCGTCGCGGTCGCGAGCGCCGACGAGGCGGCCCGTGCCGCCGCGAGTTTGTCGGTGAGGGTCGGGGCGGGCGCGATCGACGACATGGACCGATTGTAGGTCCGCCCCTCGGTTCGTGACGGGCGTGCCGGACGCTCGCCGTGCCTCCAGGCCCGGTCCGCCCCACCGACCGGTCACGACACGTCGTCACCCGCCTGCCGAGCGGTCACCGATCGTCGCTCCGTGACGCCCGCGCCGACGGTTCCCGACCACACAACCGCGTCCCGTCGGTGAGCCGTGACCGCCTGGAGGCCCGGCACCGGTCTCCGGACCCGCACCGGGCCTCCAGGCGGTCGCGCCCACCCCGCCGACCGGTCACGACACGTCGTCCTGCGCCACGCGAGCGGTCACAGACCGTCGCTCCGCGACGCCCACACCGACGGTCTCCGACCAGTCGGCACCGTCCCGACGGGGAGTCGTGACCGCTCGCTGCCACTGGCGCGACGCGGCGCGGCACTGTGCGGACCGTGTCAGGGACGCGGTGCGGCGTGGAACCAGGTACCGAGGTGTTCGCCGGCCAGCGCGCGATCGACCAGCGCCGTGTCGGTCACGAGCACCGCGGTGCCCGCCTCGGCCGCGAGCCGCGCTGCGGCGACCTTGGTCCCCGCTCCCCCGGTGCCGACGCCGGCGGTGCCGATCGAGCCGAAGGTGACCCCGGCGAGCTCGTCGCCGAACGGCACCTCGTCGATGCGGGTCGCGCCGGGCTGCTCCGGGGGTGCCGTGTAGAGCGCCTCGACGTCGGAGAGCAGCACGAGGGCATCGGCCCCGAGCAGTCGGGCCACCAGGGCCGCGAGCCGATCGTTGTCGCCGAAGCGGATCTCGTGCGTGGCGACGGTGTCGTTCTCGTTCACGATCGGCAGCACGCGCAGGGCGAGCAAGCGGTCGATGGCGCGCTGGGCGTTCACCCGGTGCGTGGGGTTCTGCAGGTCACCGGCGGTGAGCAGGATCTGCGCCGCGACGACACCGTGCCGGTCGAGTTCCTTCTGGTACCGGAACATCAGGACGTTCTGCCCGGTGGCGGCCGCAGCCTGCTGCGTGGCGAGGTCGTCCGGCCGGCCCTCGAGCCCGAGGAACGGGAACCCGGTCGCGATCGCACCGGACGACACGAGCACGACCTCGGTCCCCCGGCCGTAGGCGGCAGCCAGCGCGTCCACCAGGGGGCCGATCTGGCCGGCGGCGTCACCGCTGACCGAGGACGAGCCGACCTTGACCACGATCCGCCGCGCACGCGGGATGTCCTCGCGCCGGGTGACGGGTCCGAGGTCGGTGCGGGCGGTCGTGTCGGTCATGCCGCGGTCAGTCCTTCTGGTCGCTGGTCTCGACCTGGTCGGCGTCGAACTGGTCGCCGGTGCCGAGCTGGTCGCTGGTCACCACGTCGTCGTCCACCCAGAGCCCGGAGACGCGCTCCTGCTCGAGCTCGGCACGGGCAGCCGCCTTGGCGTCCATCCGCTCGAAGTACTCTTCGCGCCGCTCGTTGCGGGTCGGACGCGACGTCGCACCGATGCGGGCGTCGGTGCCACGGGCGCTCGTGATCAGCTCCGCGGTCGACGTGAGCGTGGGCTCCCAGTCGAACACCATGCCGCCGTCGCCACCGATGACGACGGTGGAGCCGGCGACGGCTCCGGCCTTGAACAGGCCGTCCTCGACGCCGAGCTTCGCGAGCCGGTCGGCCAGGTAGCCGATCGCCTCTTCGTTCGTGAAGTCGGTCTGCTGGACCCAGCGCTCCGGCTTGGCGCCGCGGACGCGGTAGAAGCGGTGCTCCTCGCCACCCTCGGCGCGCACGGTGAACGGCTTCTCGTTGACCGAACGGGGGCGGAGCACGATGCGCTCCGGCACCGGCTCGGCCGCACGGGCGGCGCGGGCCTGCTCGACGATGTCGGCCAGGGCGAACGTCAGCTCGCGGAGCCCCTTGCGGGACGCCGTGGAGATCGGGAAGACGCGGTAGCCGCGGCCCTCGAGCTCGGCGGTGACGAACTCGGCGAGCTCCTGCGCCTCGGGCACGTCGATCTTGTTCAGGGCGATGAGCTGCGGGC
>Ga0265797_10004744_pt1 | contig 20467 bp, 19 predicted proteins | sample P2T30metagenome_FD_192433 | JGI IMG/M metagenome (GOLD analysis project Ga0265797, IMG submission 192433) | Plant litter microbial communities from East Loma Ridge, Irvine, California - P2 T30 | ecosystem: Environmental > Terrestrial > Plant litter > Unclassified | place: USA: California...
CCCCCCCCCCGGCAAAGCCCGGGTAAGCGGGGCGTCTTTATTCCGTTCGGAATCACTTCGGATTTCATTCTATGGTACCCATCATACCCTCCGAGCTTAGCCCTTGTTGCCGCCGACGCCACTATCGTATCCCTACACCGCCGTCACATTGCTCGTTTCGCCTCGCAGACCATCAAATTTCGAATATTGAACATATGCGCTAGTTTACAACGAGCATCCAATGTCGTCTAAACACTGCCCAGGTACCCATGGAGCCACCAAATCTGGTGGTGTCGGAGCATGGTTTATCTCAGTGAAGGAGCTGTTCGATCAAAAACAAGTAGTTCCGAACGAGAATAGTTTAAACTCCATTCGTGGGGTTCACTGAAAAAGAGGTAGTTAGTGCACATTATAATTCCAAAGATAACCAATCTATATCAACGCTACGGTAGATTCAACCCCAGATTAGCCCAAGATCAACCCCAGTGTTCGTCTGCGCCAGATGTCCAAACTCTCCACAACACCGCGTCGACCTCAACGTCCAGCTCAACTAGTCACTGTTCGCCAGTCAAGTCCCACCAGCTGTCGCTATCTGAAGCGCTGTCTGGAATAAACACACCGTATGCAGGTCCACGCTGTTGTGCTAGAACCTGAGTAGCATAAGACATCCTTGTCTTCAATTCACCCGCCTGGATGCGAAGAATAGCAATTGTCTTGCTGTAAAGTCCCGGCTTTGGAACTCGAGCTAGATCCCGAGCCAACGTCAGGCAACGCGCTGCTAGTCGAAGATGATCCGTGGCTTGGTTTCCCGTCATTGAGTTCAAGCTTACCAGACGGATGCCGCTACTAGCGCAGTACCTATCGTATCTGCTGGCAATCGCCTGCCAATGTTCGCCAACACCACCACCGAGCTCAAGCATGATGTGACCCCTAGCATGTACACCTTGAGACCGCACAAGCTCAGTCACCCCTTCCAGCCACTCCTTGACTGCGCGTCCATTGCTAGGATAGCCAAAACACACGACCATGTCCCATACCATGCTCTTCTTCTGGGCTTTCAACATAGCGCGGACAGTTGCCACGTCTGGCATCGTCCCATTACCGTTGCTGGCGTGCAGTACTTCGACATACCCTCCGTGACCAGGGCGATGAACTTGGACAATGTCGTGTAGGACTTCGCCAATGGCCCTGAAGTTGTAGGGGCATATAACCAGTACCTTGCTCTCACCCCCGACCTGGGCGTGAATCAATACATCCAAATACGGATAGAGACTATCAAAGACTGCCGTTGTCCGCTCACCATGGTCCAAAGGTATCTGAGCATCATCGTCAGGATCAGCACCATACCACGAGTGGTAGTTTGCTGTTTGCTCCTCATCCATGATGGGGGCGTCGAACGGATCTCTAGTGGCAACGACAGAATGACTGGAGACATTCCTATCCAGGGCAGTGATCACAGCATACGAGTCTGTTGTAGCGGGCAGCGCATCCATTACGCGAGACTTACTCGATCCGTTTAGAATCTCCATGGACTCATCGTCGGCTACTACGTAGCCGTGTACGCCCTCGTACGCAACAGTCAGGTTATGATCGCCGTCTGAAACCCCTTGCATATTGTCTGTGTCCTCATCATAGTGCTCTAGCTTTCTATCCAGGCTTTTGATATGTCTAGGGTTGTGGGTCTTTCGCAATTTGTATTCGAAATCTTCTACCTCGCTGTCAGAGACAGAGCAAGAGTCAATCTCCTCCTCTGAGAGGACGTCGTTGTCAATTGCGTCGTCAAAGTCGTCAAAGTCGTCGAAGCCAGAGTCGGACTCGTCGTCAAGGTCGGAGTCGGAGTCGGTAAAATCTTCATCGTCCATAGCCGAGAAATCGTCATTCTCGCTATCGTCAATGAAGTCCTCGTCTTCTGTGTCCCAGGAATCATCAGTCTCGATATCTTCCTCTAGTTCTTCGTCTTCCATCTCTTCGTCATCGTCCTCCATCTCTTCGTCTTCCATCTCTTCGTCTTCGTCTTCCATCTCTTCGTCTTCGTCTTCCATCTCTTCGTCATCGTCTTCCATCTCTGAGTTCTCGTCCCCCATCTCTGGGTTCTCGTCTTCTGTGTCTGAAAGATATCTGCCGTTGCTCTCGCTACCGTCGTTCTTCTCGAAGTTTTCGTTCTGCGGGTTATAGACGAGGGCAGGCAGGTAAACCATGCCCATGTCCATGTTAGCGTCTACAGTGTCGCCCATAGTATTGTGAGTGGTATTTTGTCGTGCCAAACTAGATGTGTTTGTATCTTGCCAATTCGGTCGTGGTAGGTCAGGAGGAGATGATTCTGTGTAAGCACTTGCTGGTGAGGATTTTGCAGAATAAGAGTCGTACTCTTATAGCTTGAGTTCTGCTACATTGTGAATCAAATCTGCATCATGTTTAACGGCATGTATGGCTCAAAACACGGTCTAGCCTATGTCTTGTCGTGTCTGCCTCGCTTTCGTTTTGTCGCAAATGGTTCCTGTTCTACTATTACCCTTGTCTAGAGCGGTATGAGCCCTGCGTTCCAATTGTCTCTATCGTGATTCAGCGCATTGATAGATTCTTAGCTTTCCAAGGTTTGCTGCAACGGTGAGGATCTACCCTCAAGAATGGCAAACAACAATCCATTCGTACAAATTGCTATGGCGCCAGTCGAGGTTTGTGTACCTCTGCATCCGGCTGCTTAAAAGGAGTACATCGCCTCAGATTGAGGTGCACCTATTTTTTTTCCGCGTCTGCCCATGTCTTCTGACCGTAAGACGTTAGTCTATTGCATCTAGCTATCCTGATTCTTTGCCCTTTGTTACAAGACAGTCTAAGACAATTAGAATTGGTCAGAGCTGTGTGTTCACTCGACTTGTATGAGAATCTCACATGTCTCAGAAGTTGCCTCTCCAACCTGCGAGTACTTGAGAGAAGAATTGCTTCTAGTCAACCAACGCCTACCTCTACTTGCCCTCACTTCCACAACGCCTTCTCCAAAACTCCCGATTCTCCGTCTACAGTCTTGAAAGGAAGCTTGCACAACATATACTAAGATGCGCTATCAAGTGTCAAGGTCTAGTCGTTATCCGGGAAGCTCGTTCCGCAACCAGTCTGGCACAACTTCTAGGTCAGCACCACTTCAAGGTACATGCATAACTTTAGCGCTTCAGTTCACGAAAACAATAGCTGACTCAAGCTTCAGACGCGGCAGCAATCTATCGTGACTGCGGTGGCCTTTCTAGTGGGTTGTCACATAAGCTTCGAGTTATTGTAGCAGACATAATCGAAGATGGGTGTGCGTTCAACGCTGTCCACACTCACGCACGATACCTGCTAGCAGATCATCTCGGTGCACCAGTCACGCTGATAGCAACCAATTCATGGTGGCTCCAGGCTACTGATAGTGTGATTAATGAAGCCATGGTAGGATACCATCTTTGACACAGATCCCTCAAAGCTCATGCATATTGTAGACCCATTACATCGATCAGAAGTACGATCGCAAGGCCATCACGGCCGAAGAAGATCTAGTCAACCACCAAGGCCAGTCACTAAGCGCGCGAGCAGATGCAAAGCGCCGGCATACATTACATGCGAGCCTGCCCGACACCAAACGTTTCAGGCAAACCGGTGGAGACGAAGAGGGCGAAAGAAAACGTCGGAAAGGAAGACCATCTGTTCAAGACGACGATGTCATGATTCTTGAATGTGTCTCCCGCTGCATTCCGGAACACAATACTGCCACAGGTCTAGACATGTTTGTTTTGGATGGGTGTAAGAGTGTACGTCTGTGTCAGAGAGCTGCCTAGTTCATTACTGACTGTGCAGCTGTGCTGTGAGGAGTGTTTCAAGGCTTACCGAGACCGCGATCATCGCCTTTACTGCCCCCTGCATCTCGCTTCTGGCCTACAACAGCTACGTTCCCTTCGAATAGACAACATTCTTGACTGTGGTATATGCATGGGAGGCGTTCCAACCTATGAACTGGTCGATGTACCCTGCGGTACGTACCTAGGCAGTCTTCCACTATAGCTAACAAGTAGTATGCTAACAATTACAAGGGCATCCCATCTGTGTTCCCTGCCTCGAGCAGGTAGCCTACCAGCGCGCCCAGGGTGACTCGAAAGGTGGACAAGCGCGGAACGTATACCAAGATGGAAATGGGGCGATCTTGACCATAAGCCCAGAAGAGTATCATTGCGAATACTGCTTCCCACACAGGCCTAATCCCAATCCGCCAACAGTCGCCCGTCTCCTTGGGTCATTTTTAGATGACCACCGTGCCTTTTCTTTCCCATAAGAAGGGTGATCGCGAATACACCTGGCTAGGTCTGCCTAGAGGTGTTACTACGGCCAGGAAAACGAGTGCTGGTAACTGTAGCTGTAGCATTATTATATGTAGGAAGCTTCCATCTAGACCCTTGTCGTCTCATCTTGCGCATACCGGTTTGCTCGTCCACCAGCCCCAAGGTCACCCACATCGCGCCCATCAGCAGACCATCCATCCAACCAATTTCCCAGTCCAATGCGCTCGCCAAATCCAGACGAAACCCTTGGAAGAGCAGCCTAAGACACTCGCAGACATTCTACGGCGCGGCAAGGCGCACGACGTTCGCAGTGCGTCTATGAGTACGCCGGTACCCTACTCTGCCCAGGTGGCTCGGCAAATGGAAATGGTGGAAGGTTTACATTCAACATGTTCATTCAACAACAGCCACATCAAAGACGACCTTAATCGTTGACAAAACTTGATAGAACACCTGGGCACACCGCCCAAAGATACCAAGGTATCTAGGCACGTATGGCATCTATAACCTCTATACAGCAGTAACCCCGCCAAGGAGTCAATAGCTGTCTGGCCAGTTCTATGCCCAGGTGGTACCACCGTTCATCGTTAACCGCGCGATTCTAGCCAATGCTTCATAGCTAGAGTAAAGGGCTGTTGAGTTTGCGGGGATGCGGGTTCGGGGTCGGGTGGGCTCCACCGCGTTCTCTCGGCCGCACGGGCGTGTGGGCCCAGTACCGGTAGCCGAGCTTGAGATGAACGTGCGCTAGGCCCCAATTTAGTACAGTAGTGCCCGCAAGCGAAAGCCGTCGATCACTCCGCCAACTATCGCCGCCATGGGTCCCCGTTCACTCTTATGGGCTTTGGAGCCGCTCTTGAAGCGCAACAAAGGTGCTGACCACGAGGCCAACATCTTTGCCGTTCTTTACCCCTCCGCGCGGATCATACGCGCCTTCGAGTTCGCCGCCGTCGACGGCGCCGTCGATTGCACCGAGCCCCAGGGCACAATCTCTCCTCCTCACAGCTACGCCGAACGGTTTTGGCGAGCGCGCGAGTGGTTCACTCGTTACAAAAGGGACAAGGAGCACGTGAAGGAGTTGGTACTCTTCGACGTCAAAAGCTCATCAGAACAAGACCCTTCTGCTCAGATCTACCTTACGTCGATCGAGCAGAGCAAATCCGCCGCGTTCTACATTTGCGTCTCGGGTTCCGATCCAACCTTTGTCGAGCTAATACCAAACACACATATGCCACCTGCCCCGCCGCTGGGTAAGAACGCGTCAAACACGTATTTCCAGTTGAACACGACAAGGACACCACAAACAAGCCCTTCCCAGAATGGTCCTCTAAACCTCTGGGGCTCACCATATCGAATGCCATTAGCCCTATTAAGCGACGCTGTAGCGCGCATAGTAGACTGCGCACATGGCCACGGGGACTACGCGAACCCATGGACTGGTCAGAGCTTCCCTGGCTGGCGCCCCGCCAAAGTGACGAGTTTCGCGCCCTTCTTGGAACCACACTCCACTAGCCAGCATTACAATGCGTTCCTGGGCGTTATGGACATGTATCGAGCCATTCTATCGAACCCACAAGCCGATCTCGTCTTTGATTTCGTGCACCTTGCTCCGCGGCTCGCCGATTTCAAGATTGTCAAGAACAATCGGCAGTTCCTCGTACAGTACAAGAAGGATGGCCGCACCGATCGATCGGCCATTACAAACAACCTCAGAGCATCTATTGGCCGTACTGGCACGGGAGATGAAATCAGGTACTACTTCACACCCTTCGAGAGGTATTTTCGCGCAGCCCCTGATTCGCTACACGATTGTGCTGACATGAACAAGGTTTGACTTTTTGCTGTATGAATTCGAGTACAAAAGCACAATCGCCGCCGTCCCATATCTACTCTTTATACCAGAATGCCGCATTCCGGAAGAATTTTACACCACCCAAGACAAGGAAGCCGATTTCGGTAGATTCCAGGCCTATGGTATGTTCATGGACGCTGAGGGCAGGTGGGTCGAGCAGATCGCCCGGATCATCGAACAACATCCCGCACCACGACTTGAGTCCTCGCGTCGGATGCGCGCCAACGGCTTCACTTCATACTTGTCAAAAAAGGTTAATGAGAGGTTGGCCGAGTTGCTTGCCATTCAGGCGCCACTTCGTACGACACCTTCACCACCACTGGCTGCGTTGAGTAGCAGAAGAACACCCGAGACCTTCCAGAAACGACTCTACAACGGTCTTATGAAACAATGTGCTCTTCGCAGATCGGGCCTCGTAGTAGCGCTGCCCCCGATGGGTCCCTCGGGAGACTTTGCCCTTCTCTCGTACCGTTGGACAGAAGTCGAATACGACAACTTCCAAAGGTCTACCATTCCCCCCAAGTTCCTTAGTCAGCTACCAAGCATGACACCAATAGTGTGTCTCTATGCTTACGCCAAGCAAGCGCCCACCACCTCTCACGGTCCAGCCCTCTCGTCAAGTCAATTGCGACGTCTCAATTCGCGCGAATCGTCCCATCGGCTTCTACTTTTCGATCCTCTGCTTCCGGAAACCCTGGACCTCCAGGGCCCACTCTACGTAGTCCCTACAGCTGATGTTAGTCTTACCGCCGAGCAAATCCAAATCTACACTAGCAACCTTGAAACCGACAAGAGAGCTAAAAACCCCGAACGCTCCATTCGTGTACCGTACTTGTCTGGTATGCTGCATACCCGATGCGCCATTGCAGACTATCTGGTAGCAGCTCGAGGACCCCTTTTGTACCAGCGCAGCCACGATGACGCCTGGAGTGAGCTGTGGGGATTGCTGCATCGTTTCCTAGATGTCAATAGTTTCTCCTACCCAGCTACAATGTTACGAGAACCTAGAGAGTATCGCACCACCATCCAAGCGCTTAATGAGAGGCTTGTTACTGAGGTCGGGAGCATGCCCCAGGAAGTGGTCAGCCAAGGCGCACAGGTTGAGTTGTTCGACATGAATGACGACGTGAGCAAAGGCAATGATGCGTAGAAGCCAAAGGTGACGGTTTGACATGAAGAGAGGTCTTGGATTTGCGATACCCCTCCTTCAAGGACATCTTCTCGCGTATCAGTTGCCCCTCAGCTGTCTTGGAGGTACCCGAAATCACCATGTGCACAGGGACATCGCTTGCTATAGACACCAACTCTGAGCAATAAAACATGGAATTAGGGCATAGAGAAAGTGTGTATTTGTATGGTGCTAAGGCTAACGGGAAGAGAGCGAAGCTCTTGTGTTGACGATACTTTTCTTTTCAAGAGGACCTGATTGGATAGGTACACATAGATTTTGGAAGTTGTGAGTCGCTCATCTGCGTTGCGTCACCAAATTACCACGGGACAACATAGGAAGACCAAAGTATCGCATCCCAAGTACACCAGGAAACTCCTTCCTTGTGATGGATGCAACTGCTCCCCTCTCTGCACCCATTTTTATCGCGTCCATGCTTGACGCCATTAATACTCTCTTCAACACTTATCAAGAGTCGGGTGGCTGATCTCTGGGCTTTAGAGCGCATGTCAGTATAACGAGGCATTTTGCTTGAACCTGGCTACGTACTGAGTGGGTCCTGGTCCCCGGATTGGACATGCATCAATCCAGGCTCTAAATCTGCCCTTTTGCTCGTTGGACAAGTGACCGCTGTGCTGAACTAGAAGACTAGCTCGATACATTTCTGCCTCCTGAAAGATGCGTTGCTCCTCCTCGTAGCGCGGAACTTGCTTGTAATACGTAGACGGATCGGTTTGGTCGATGTCGTGGAGACGAGAACGAGCGCAGGCAATTCTTGTCATAATATCCCGCTGGAGTGAGCACTCGACCGCCGGTGCACCAGGCCGCAATTCGGGTATAACATGGGAGACGACTGCGAGGTTTCCAGCATCGCTGAGAAGCTCAATAAGCTGGCTAGCATAACGAGACATTGTTTCGGGATGTGTCTCGAGGCGTGGCCAGACGTATAGACATAATTCTTGTAGCTTAGAGCCAAACTCACTGCCGGAGTGAGGTAACTGGGAAAACTGAGTGTCGAGCGCATTGTTGTTGTTGTTGTTGTTGTGTGCTGGATTCATAATGTCGCGCGATTGCGAAGGTCAGCCTGTCTTGGTAGAGGTGCAAATACGTATCAGCGAGGGGTACTTTATATGCAATGTACTATTTTCGCCTTCCACTAGCGTGCAATATGCGCACGAAAAGTACAAACGACATGTGCAGTCTTTAGTACCCGTGGATGCTTTGCAGGGGGCGAAGGCGGTTCCACTTGGCTATGGTTTTCATTTTCGTCTGCGTTTCACGACCGACTTCTAATCCTGTTACATGCAGCCTTCGTGCTCGCTTGACCAGCTCCAAGGTTATCTCAGCACGCAGACACAGATTACACCGAGGCAAGGCTTAGACTGTCTTGCAACACAAAAATCAAGGGGCTGTGGAATCTCATTGTTCGAAGAATCATTTTTTTCGTCTTTGAAAACCACGAGGAGGATATATCTAAATCACGCGACCTGCCTATTTCTTCCAACACTTCTAAGGTGGCAAGGCATTCGTTTATACGAGATACGAGCCATTCCAGGGTACATCGACGTCAACCACCCGGTGGACCATAGTCGTCTTCTCAGCGCAGAGCGTCGAACCTCCCCAGATGCACACGAAGGGGCCGCAAAATCAAGCCCCATAATTGCTTCGACATGCCCCAAGTAGAGTTTGGTATGTTTCCATGGTGATTTGCTCAAGATAAAGGGCGCTGTCGTCCTTCGCCGTTTGCCAGTCCGAATCCCAATCGATGTAGATCCGCGTTTTGCGGTTGCGATGCATAAAGCCTTTATGTAAAGCCGCGCCGATCTTGCGTGTCCACAAGTCCCAATCCTCTCTGGTTTCCGTGATCCAGAAGCCTGGGTAGTCTTCTAGAACTCCCTTGACAAGTACGACCTCTTTGATATCCTGGTCAAAGAGCTTACAAAGACCGCTCAACTCTATGTATTCCCAGATGCTGGCGTCTGAAACTGGCGAGTCGATATACCCACGTAGATCCTTCTGCTGAATGCCCAGCTTCAGGGTACGCAACGGCGCCTGCAAAGCGCATTCGCGAACTATGTCGAGCTTCGAATCGGCCGCAAAGGGGCATGAACTCCAATACGGGAGGCAGATGGTGTGGAGAAGCGCAAATGGTGATGCGCGGCCGGGGAAGTGAGCCAAGAAAGCGCGCAGCCATGACGTTTCGCGCCTCACTCCTTCGTAGTCTTCGGCTACAAAGACGAACGTGCTCTGTCGTATCCACGCCCGACCCACACCGACGCGGATGAACTCGCTGATGCGGCAGACTTCGGGAAGTACTGCTGGGCATATCGTAGACCTATCATAGACAGAGGACAGTATCGGAAATGCTCGTGGGTCGTATAGCCACTTTTCCAGCTGTTTGTAGCCAGGAGAGCCTGTCTTGCCCACTCCAGGTCTATCCTGTAGACCCTGAAAATGCTGATCGGCCGCATGATCAAACACCAACCTCTTGATATCTTCTGGGGTGTGATATTCTAGCCGTGCGATAATAGGTTTGGCACTTGTTGGATCAAGCATGCCGCTTATTGCGTTGAGGATCGTATCCTTCCTTGTTTGCAACATACGGAGATGGAAGGTCGGCCGTGGGTCTAGCAAGAGTGATCTGAAGGCCACAAGAGCCTGAACGATGGGGTCCTCTACATCAGGCACTGTCGAGACTGTAGTCGATAGAGCTCTACTAAAAACAAACGGTTAGCATACCAGTGTGTGAGCCTAAGAAAACAGTAGGGATCTACATACTCAGCACCGTTGATAGCCTCTTCAAGCGCTGCGTGATTTCCTTCAACATAATCATTGTATCTTTTTGTGTTTGATGTGCGCCTGCAGCAGAGTCAATATCAAGCCTATGTACCTATGGGATGGATATAACGAAGGATACGTACGGGATGCTGTCTGCAATGCCTTTGGCCGATCTCCCATCTCCACGATCCGCTTCATTTCCCTTGACAGCATCAGTTGAGCGAGTACCAACCACAGTGTGAGGCATTGTTGCATTTGACAAGGCGTGTGTATACTTCATTCAGCCGCCTTACAAGCCTGTCCTTATAACGTATATAGATGGTGGCGCTTGCTTATGACGCAATCGCAATCACTGCGCGAAGACAAAGAGACAGTCCAAGCTCAGACACAAACCGAGCAGTTGTCTGAGATCTAGAGACGCCTGTTCTTTGATGACTCCCTCACCGCGCTGGACGTGTAAGTAAAGGTTGCGCGCTGATGCACACAGTCTAGTTGGCGGCCAAGAGAATGGATTTGTAGCGGCGGACAAGCGGTGTTGTGAGAGACTGCTGCGAGACTGCCCAGGTGATGTAATGGAGGAAGGAACAAACACAAGCCGCCTGTGCCAGCAACCGCTTGGCATGATTGTGGACATGGCAAACAGACCTCGCGTGCAGGAGCGATGATCCACCGCAACGGCGATTATCCCTTCATGGACGAGCGCATTATGCGATATACTACTTGTTGAAATGTCCAAGATTGGTGTTGGACAAAGTAGAGGGTGGTGGGTGGATAGGCTTTGGTTGGAAGGCGAGCCCCACCGGTCACGCCTTCCCTGGTCATGGGCCCTATAACACACCTCTGATACTGCTTGTCGACAAATGTGCGGAGGAGCGCACGAGTGCGAATGCGCCGGGGCTTGGGCGCGTAGGCTGCACGGACAGACATGTAGGAAGAACCCGAGACACATCTGGCAGCCCAGGTCGCCATCTGCATCAGCCCGTTAGTGTTTTACCCCGTTACCGAGGTGGCGTCAAAAATGACAGAACAGGGAGGATTAGGTCCCGACTGGTTGTTACAAAGAAGAAACTGCAAGCACCAGCAAGCTCCTGTGCCCTCTCATACTTCGGGTAGAATGCATCCTTGCAAGGCCTGAGCAGTCTCAAGAAGAAAGGGCGCCAGCGTCGGTCTCTTTTCGCGACAAGATGGAGACGGTACCAGGTGCCACTTTGCAAGTCTGACTAGATTACCATGCTAGATTCCCTACGTAACTACGTGTATGCGGATTGTTCCTCCAATGTTGAGTCGCTGTTATTGCTTTCGCCTTCGCCTGCCTCATCTGTCCAAGCTGCGTCCTTCTCGACCTGCCCCAAGCGAGGGCGGAAACGCCTGGAGGTAGGCCCCGCTTTGGAGGCGTCCATGTTGGGAATCAATCCCAGCGGACAGCCTGGCTCGGGGTTTCTAGGGCGGGGCACTGTTGTCCAAACTTCTCGAAATGAGAGCGGCGCGGGCTCTGGTTCTTGGCAGCGCTCGCGAATCTTATAGTATAGGTCTTCGATGCCCTCAACCCTGTACTCGTCTAGCTTTTGTAGAAGGAGTGCATTCTTGTCCGTTGTAGCAGAAGACCAGATCGCACGCTGGCCTTTGTACCAGCCGTCCTTTCCAGGTTCTCCCAAGATTTTCGATAGCTCTGAGCCCAAGAGAACATAATGTGCTGTCAATGTCTCGAGAATGATGAAGGAATCGGTACGAAAGATTCGCTGGTGACCATTGCTGCTGTACTGGAATGTGTAGACGGGCGTGTCCAATGCCGGCGGGTTACAGAGGCCATGGCACGCAAGGTATCGTACTCGGTGACTGCTTCCCTGGAAGCTAGCTGAGCTTTCAGCGCACCAATTGTAATCCATGAACATTATGGCCGGGAAATCGTGTCTAGTGTCCAGTCAGCGCAGCACAACTCTCGTATTTCAAACAAGTTACCCTGCAGCCTCTATCGTCCGTGCATCGTTCTTTCCGCCCACCTTTTTAAGCTGATCCTGACTGGGAAAGAAGACAAAGTATCCTCCATGGCGTTCCGCTTCCTCTGTTGCTTTGCTATTGGCCTGGTGAACCACGAATTCGTTGAGAGCCATGGTCGTGACGGCGTTGGCGGCCAAGAACATGTTCTGAGTACCGTCCGCGGTTCGGTCAGCGACAATGTGCTCACTCGCTCCCTTGTTCCAGAGTTGCACATGTTCTTCGTGCGTGTCTTTCCAGAAGAAGCGATCCGACGTTGGTATGTCCCGCAGTAGCAGTACCTGATCGTTTCTCGGCATGGCGGCTTGGAGAAATGTAAGAGCCTTTTTAGGTAGAGCTAGAGTGGTTAATGTCACAGTGCGAAGGAAACATGTCTGATGCAAACGTCAGGCGGTCGTCTCGCGCTAAACCGATTCGGGCTGACCGAGGTCTGTGCCCATGTGAACCCTGACGCGCCCAACAGCCCTTGTTTGATGCGCCCACCTCACGCGCCCACCTCACGCGCCCACTTCACGCGCCTACTTCTTCCCGACATTCTTAAACGTCTTGACACGATCAGCGGACACACCCAAGACAAATCTTCACCAGATCACACTACTAATTCCCTCGCCGACTTCTCTGCGTTCACACACTAAGTTTCTGGGCTACTCATACTCCAACTACTTTCACATCCTGCAGTCATGCCGCTGTGTTCCTGCTGCGGGCGAGAGATCAATCGAACGACCGCTGCAACGTGCGTAGCTTGCGAGGAATCACTTTGCAAAAGCTGCAACAGACGCCGTGTCAAGCGGGCGGGGAAGCGACAGTGCGACCATTGCATAAAGAGAAATGAGGTCAGAAGCGCACGATGCAGAGAGAGGCGCAACAAGCTCATCAAGGATCCTACGTTGGGGAGGTCATTGTGCACCAAGTGCAGAAAAGACAAGCCGAGCACCGAATTTCGTCGTCTCCTAACGCCTGCCCCGGATGGAAACCCGTACGAGCGTAGCTGTCTCTCCTGCCTAAACATCCCACAGCCTACGGCCGTAGCTTTTCTCACTGCGCCGACGGAAACAAATCGTGAGGCTTTGGCCGCGGTATCTGTAGAGCCGAACGCAGAGAGTGCAAGACAACAGGGAATTGCGAGTCGACAAGCGTCTGGGACGAGCAATGGGGACACGCGGGAATCAGACGACATCACGGACGAAAGACGTAGTCTTGACAGCAGGAGTGGCAGTAATGCGCCTTATGCAGACTTCGTCGCCCAACTCACGAAAGAGATTGCTCAAGTCGTAGAGCACTGTCCCACGTGGCTACACAAGTCGGACCCTCTTATGAGACACTACCATGAGTACATCCGCATCTATAACCACCATGAGGGTGGCGATGGACTCTACGCGTCCATGGCTACTTTTGGCAAAGACTTGGAGCTCACCCAGCCACAGGAAACTGAAGCGGCACAAGTTCTGTGTGCTTCCGCACAGCAGCTTCGAACAGCTACCGATAGGGCTGCTGGCCTTCCGGATATCCCGTGTATCTATATACCAAGGGAGGAGCAGGCAAGGCTGCCGACTGTGAGCGACCTAGTCACAGAGCTTCAAGCATGGACGCATGCGAAGTTGGAGTATCAGCCGTACTCGCGTGATATGAGCAACGAGCCTTATATGTCTATCCCGGAAGTCTGCAATCGTCTTGAACAGCGAGGCAGCACTGCGTCGCTTCCAACGCTGCTTGATGCGGGCACCCCTCCCTACAACTTTCTAGACATTTCAGGATCCAAGCTCGAACTGCATCGTCGTCCTGTACTGCTCGATGACCTCAACCTTCGTCTGCTGCATCGCGCTGTCAAGAGAATCGATGCCCATCATCAGCCAGGATCCAGAGACCTTGGAAAAGAGCATGTTAAGCGCCGTTCCACATCAGAACTGCAACATGTCGATCTGGAATCCTGTCTCGCATTTCTTCTCCTCGGAGAACGGGGTGCGGCTTCTGGCTACCATATGGACGTGCTTGACGGAACCTGGGTCCAAGTAGTTACTGGCTTCAAGCTGTGGTTTGTACCCACTCGCCGTGTAACTGAACTAGAAGCAAACAAGTTTGGAAAAGAGGGGGATGCTTGGACCCCCCCTGTAGACCTCTTCCGCGCAGTGCTACTTCGTCCTGGGGACATGTTGATCATGAGGCCTGGTTATTTTGTTCCTCATTTCGTACTCACCGGTAAAGACTCGCTAGCAATGGGTGGAATGGAATGGACTAGAGACAGTGTACCCTCAGTTCTCGAGCAGCTCCGATTTATCATCCCACAGTACAACTCGACCAACGAACCAGTTCCTAGGCAACTGACCCAAGTTCTCGACACGCTTCCTAGTCTAGTCCCCGAGCATGCCAATTGCGTGATGGAGTTTGCAGCGGAGCTGAAAAACAGCAATCTACTATACTGTACCTGTGGGCGCAGATGTACATCGAAATGTACGTGTAGAAAAAAAGAATCTACCCATAATGGTTGCACTTCTTGGTGCCACAACGCCAAGGGTCTACGCTGCTGTGCGTAGCGATGGAGCAGGTGCTGGGATCATCTTGCTAGATTGGAACCGACAAAACGTACATCCAGCGACCCACAACTAGCTCGCCTTTCTTCACACAGACTAGGATGAAGAGGCAGTACGGGCCGAGTATAGTTAAGGCCAAGGCTATAGGTAGCTTTGAAATTCGTATGAAGGAGATGTGCAGAGACTTCGGCTACTATGGATATTCAATTGCTCACTCCAACGCTCTAGCCAAGCTTTCAACGTTGATCGCTGCTTCTGTCCGCTTCCTCCGACCACTAGCATTATCCTCTTCTTTTGACGACACCTCACCTTTAGCATCATCACTGTGGTGATTCTGGAACCTCGCCTGTGCATTTCCAGTCCGGCAAGGTAGCTGCAGAGTCGATGCAGTTCTTTCCGGCGTGCTCGTCGTCTGTAGCATCGATCATGGTATCGTCCTCGTCCGTGGCAGCATATAGTGTTGTATCTTCTTCTTCTGGAGGAGCATCGACCATGGGAACGTCCCCGCTGTGCCTGGTGACCTCATCAGAGCCAGCCTTCTCTACTTTGTTGCTCTTGTAAGACCAGCTGAATTTTGCCTGTTTTGGAGACGATGAGGTTAACTTGCGCTTCTCTCCTGCCATCATATTGCTGCTTTGTAGCGGTACATTAGGGGTAGCTGCGACGGCAGAAGTGACTGGTGCCTGGTCGCTGGCTGGTGCCTGGTCGCTGCCTGCCGCCACGGCACCCGTGCACGTCTTGAGTTTTTCGATGGCCGCTTTCGTATCGATCCGCTTTCGTTGCTTCACTATATCTAGCTCAGCCTTCTGCAGTGCCTCTGTAATTGTCAATAATTGTTGCCGTATAGGTTAGGGTTTTAGACTTACTATACAGCTCGCGAAGTTTATCGCGAAGTTGTATGTCCTCTACATCCTTCGCATGGTCATTGTAGTACGCCATAAGATACAGTACAATGTGCTCGTTAATAGCGTGGATAGTACTCTCCATGTCTTGTACCCCGCCCTTGGCTGGACTATTAGGAACAGTCGATTGAAGATGGTTAAGGACTTTAATAATGGCGCTTCGCTCTGAGGAGCCTTGATCGAAGTACCGGATTATGATGCATTGCAGGTGATATGTAGTCGCTTTTCTCATAATGGCGCTAATTTCAGCTTCAGACGGCCCTTGCTGGCCCTGCGTATTGTTGCCACTGTTTGAATCGGGCATAGAGAGGGTAAGATACGGTTCTTGCGGAAGGGCAAGCTGACAGTGTTCGTATGCGTAGTCACGACAAGTTATACGCTAGATAAATTGATTTATAAGAAGGGCGTGGGGCGGTAGAGAAGCCGTCTAGCTTGCATTTGTGTAGCCAGTTGTGAAAGCCGCAATCTTGTCCAGCACGCCCACAACGCTGCTTGCCGTGTCGTCTCTTGCTAGAGTTACACAAAGCGGAGTAAAACTACTAAATGCAAGCTGTATAACAATATTCCTAATAAGGCAAACTTCAAAATTTCTCTCGTCTACGGGTTGCGCTAGTCAAGATTGCTGTAATTACACCCAGGTAGGTAACCCTGTGCGACAATTCCATCTACACCTTGCATGCAAGCTACCGTTGCGACGTAAAGCGTAGCCGCTATAATATAATTGTACTATTGCGTAAGATCACGCTGCATGCGCACAAAGTCTAAACCAGTTTCTAGCAGAAACTGCACGCTGCCAGATTAGCTTGGTACGACGAAGTTCTACATGGATACAATGTCTGCAGCTTTGCGTACATCACGACAATCAAGACATTTTTAGATCTGTTTCCATCTACTGTCTTAGTTTGCTTTACGAGTCAAAGCTGCTTGCGGCTTGCTTTAGTAGAAGAAAATAATCACGGTATAAAGTCCGCATCGTCAAGGCTCTTTCCCGCAGTATGTCAATACAGCCCAATTAGTACTTCATTAACAAGCATTCACGTCTATCTACAATGGCTAATAACTCCACAAATACAAATCCCAAGAAGAAGCCTCACATTGTCGCTCTTAATAGTCTTGCTGTTGCATGGGGGAGAATAGTAGAAGGAGACGTCTTTGCTAACCTTGGCACTGTCATCGCCGCTGAAAAAGTCAACGCTGTTCTTGTACGAGGTAGTAAATTATGCGTTCTATTGTTGTCTACTGCTAACCTTCTAAAGGACTAGATTTCGCTCGCGCTGATGGCATAGTACTCCCGCAGACTAAAGATGCCAGCTTCAAGACAGATCATGACTACGATGATTTTGCAAGGTATCAGTGGGCCATACAACAACCTCGTGGTCGGCTGTTTGACATCAAGTCAGGCCTCACTCATACTAACATATGGTCGCAGTGCGGGATGTACCTCATTCAACTACCGCACGAGCCAAACGTTATCTATGCTGTGCCGGAAGAGGCGAGAGGCATAGCTAGAACAAGGACACCAGAGTGGGACATCAGCTACACGCCTGCTCATCTCTATGCACTGAGATGGCCTCGACACACGTGGGGTAGTCTCCTAGCTCAGATGGCGACGGCTACCACAACGCTTCACAACCCGTGGAGTAAGAGCATAACACGTTGCAAGAGGGATTCTGCCCACTCAAAAGGGTCCGATGTACACGAATTCAGGCACGAATGGCACGGCAATAGCGCAGACAGCATCCTTCAGCTTATAAAGGAAACTGCAAGCATCCGCAAGCAGTCAGAAGGTTCGATTCAACTCAAGCCCACGCCGTACCAACCGTACGGTGGCGACTTTGCCTGGGAATTCAATGATGGGGAAAGTCATACATGTAGCTTTGTGCAACATAAGGCAGGTCGCACGTCAAACATCGTCATTTCGGCATTCCAGCCAAGGGAAAAGTTCGACCACCTTATCTGGGAAGATACTGCAAACTCCCATCTTAACCTATACGCCCGCGATCAGAGAAACCCAGACACTTTCCAAGAATGTCAATACAGTGTAAACTGCCAAGCCCGCCATGCACCTGCAGTTTTGGAAATTGTACAGCATCTTCTAAAGACGTTAGATGACGCCCGTGCGGGTTGGGAAGCTAATGTTCGCGGACGATGGTTAAGCAACGCAGATGAACTCGACCTAGAGAAAGCATTGGAACCATCTGGAGAAACTGATAGAATCGAAGCAGCCGAGCTGTACAACAAATCAAACGCAGATATGGAAACCGACCTAGTTGTTAACGCAGGTGAGATGGCTATACTGCAAGCGGCTGCGGAACGCATTCGGCAGGAGTTTAATCGACTCTCTAAAAAGGATGGGAGAGCGTATATGCTGCCTCTAGGGAGTCTCTCCAAATTGCATCCCTTAGGTGACATGGTCATCATAAACGTGGATAAGTCGAAGGAACCATGGGATGATCGCGTTATATGGTCATGGTTACACGAATGTCGCGACCTTACAGACATCAAGGGTATTGTTGTCCGCATAGCACCTCGAGGCGCATCATCGTATCAACCCAATAGGTACTTGAAGATGCCTCTTCATAGCACTACTCTGCCGCTGGCCAATCGCCGCACCTTCCTTCCCATCACACGCCGGCCAGCATACATTCTAGGCTACCAACCGCCCCCAGTTGGAGGTGACATTCCCCAACAGGTTCTCTTCATCTCTACGGACGAAATTCAGTGGCCTAAAGCCTTGCATTCATGCCAGTGGGAGTCTGAACCAGAATCGGAAAACGCAGAGTGGTCTTTCCAGCCAATGCGGCTTCTTCACTTCACTGGTCATAGTTCGAGTATCGATGCAGTAAGAACCACGGGAGAAGAACTCCACAGATGGAACACGCTTGAGAGTGTAGTGCAGTCTCTACGTCATTTCGATGATCTCACGGAAGCAATACCTCTTGGTGAGATATTCCGAGCCCCCAACCTGTACGGGACTGGCACCCAATTTCGCTACAGCCAGCAAACAGAAGAAGAAGAACATAATAGCCAGAGTAGCGACAATGCAGAAGACGAGAGTGGCAAAAAAGACCACAAGGAAATTAATAGGTTGCGCAACAACGAAAATAAAAAAATTGATAGGTTGCGCTCCGTCTGCATATCTCACGATCCCAAGATGGCAATCTGGGAAAAAGGCGTCTTCAAGAACTTGACACAGCTAGAACAGATGGCACAGTCGATAACTCAAGGTGAGGATCACATTGAACGGCAAGCCAGGAAGGAGGACGAGAGAAGAAAATCTTATCTTAGCCATGTCCCAGCTGCCGTACTCGCGGAGTTGTTCGAAGCGTTCCCCAAAGATGTCCCGCCTGGAGGAAGATCTCCTAGACAACCAATGGTTGACTGGCTATGGAATGTAAAGAGGGTAAAGCAGGCATGCATCAGTGCTGATCAGCTGAGTGGGCGACGTAAATGCGAATTGATAGACGCTGCAACATTCCGGGACTTGATCCTTACAGCTCTGTCTAAAGCGGTTGACGGTGAGACAGACAAAGAAAGGAAGGAGGCGGATGAATATCGAAAGCAGATAGAGAAATACGCGGAGAAAAAGTCCGCGTCTAAGTAATTCACCTAGACATGTGCAAACTAGCCTAGTACATGACATATGCATCTTTGACTTGCGGGTTCTCTCATTTGTGAGAGTATCTTATCGTTTGCATCGTTGAGGTTGCGGAAGTTGTGATTAGCTCGTCTCACTCTGGGTCATCTCTGGGTCATCGCACATGACATGTAAAACATGCAACCACCTGATTCACTTATGCAATCGTACACTAGCGTCACTCGCCTACTATATAAGTAGGACTTCTTCCTCCTAATCTCTCCCTTCTTTCTGCCCAGTTCAACACCACTACCATACGATTCTAATCAACTCTTCAACGCACCCAACACGTCACTTGAAATGGCTCCCCGCAAAAGCAAACTGCAGCCAGATGCTTCGGAAACGCTAGAACTACCTAACAAGAACAAGACAAAGGCACAGTCTGCGCAAGAGAAAACTACGAAGACGACTGTTCTGAAACAGGATCCTAAAGACTGGTATCTCGCTCTCGCTCTACCTGTTAATCGCCAAATGCTGTATGATAGTACCTTCATTGCAGGAGTCGAGAATCATGACAACGACATTCTACACTACACCGGTAGTTTATGTACAGAAAATAAGGACAGAGACGAGACACTAGAAGACCAAAAACCTCTTACGCTACAGATAGCGCTGAAACAGCTGCGAGAGGGCACAGAGTTTAGCAATGTTCGCTCTATTCACGAAGCTGGGATGATAGCGACAAGTCTGAACGACTTTTGGTGCAGTACAAAGACAAGTTGTAAGTTTATTAATTCGCCTTAGTAAAACCTAACACAAGCTAATTAGACTCTAGACAGATGCCTGTGGTCCTTTGTAAAAGACCGACAGTACAGCGCAATGTACGTGTTCCAGTTCGCCTGGAATGACTCGACTAGGTGGGAGGGTCTTACTATCGTTGAGCGTCAGCATCTATGCAGTCTACAAGGCATGCGTATTCAAGAGTAAGTGCTATAGTAACTAAGTTTTGCGCTACTTCTAACAATGTAGTAGCGAACAAGAAGTCTTGCGCGTCTTCTTTAACCCAAAGCTAACTAAACCTGCTGCACACAAGAAGCTACCAGTACGCTTTAGTAACCAATATCCCCAGCTCAACATACTAGACCTACCAACGAACTACCAGAGTCGTACAGCTACTACTTTTCTTCTCTCCTGCTACCAAAAGGAAACTGAATACACGCTTACAGTCATAAACACAGAGCGTGTAAAGAAGCTTGTTAATAACCCAGCTTCAAGACAAGAATGGGGGAACGGTATTCCAAGGGGCAGATATGGCGAATATGGCGGCGAAGCTAATCAACAGTACACAACTTGGCAAGAACTAGCAGATGGAGTTTCGGGT
>Ga0265797_10004745_pt1 | contig 20466 bp, 19 predicted proteins | sample P2T30metagenome_FD_192433 | JGI IMG/M metagenome (GOLD analysis project Ga0265797, IMG submission 192433) | Plant litter microbial communities from East Loma Ridge, Irvine, California - P2 T30 | ecosystem: Environmental > Terrestrial > Plant litter > Unclassified | place: USA: California...
ATTGGCTTTATTCGTCTGGTCAATGGCTACGCCTGCATCGGCAAATACCGCGTACCGACTTGCTTCTATAGGCGAGAAATGCTTTGCCCCTGGTGTATTCAAAACTGAATTGACCATTCCCGTAAAGGCTTGAACAGAGTTTTCTATTGTTTTTAATCCAGATCTGGTTAATAGTAAACCGCCATAATATTGCGTAAATCCTTCAGCTAGCCACAATTCATCACTCACATTTGAATGCGCAAAGTCAAAAGGTTCTAATGTTTTCGGACGAAGTCGTTCTACATTCCAGCTATGGAAATATTCGTGTGAGAATGTTCCTAATAAATTGGATTCATAACCTTCTATTTTTGGTGTGCGCTGTACGATTGATGTAGAATTTCTGTGCTCCATTCCATCACCGGCATTATCCGGATAAACATCATCCAGAAAGTAATAATTACCATAATCGTAAGTTGGGAATTCGCCCCAAACGGCTAAATGCTCATCAACCATTTTCTTGAGCATCTCTGCATAGCGATCTATAGCAGCCTGATTATCATTGGAATGGGTAATCAGGTGAATGGTTTGTGCCTTTCCGTCTGGATTTTTCACTTCCCATTTCGCTGTTTTATAGTCTGCAATTTCCACTGGGCTATCCATAAAATATTGCAGATTGGCTGCGTAAAAAGTGTTTTTACCCATGGGTTTTAATTGAGTTGCCACTTTCCAGTTTTGTTTATCAGCATAGTTAAACTCAACCAAACGTGCACGCGCATCCATCCCTACCGGGAAAGCAAAGGTTGCTGGAATATTCATGTGGGCATGGGTATTGTCAAAACCTGCATAAGTGCCATCAATCCAGTTACCAAATACCGTATAGGTTACCTTAACTCTGTTGCCATGACCAGCAATTTCATATTCATGACCAGCAGGTTGATTCACCACTAATGGTTTCCCACTGGCATCGAAAGCCTTGAGGTTATACACATTTTTACCAAACTCATGCGTGGCATACCGCCCTGGAGACGACCGACTCATTCTAATTGTTAGCGGACCCGCTGGCACGTTAGAAATCTGCAGGCTAATTTCTGCCTCATGGTGAACGGCATTAGGGAAAGAGACCGTATAACTGATCTCATTCTGAGCAAAAACGCAAAGTGAGAGCACACTAAATAAAGTAGTGCCTAAAAATTTCTTCATGAAAAGGGATTTAATGGGGTTAAAGTAAATAAAAGCGCTGGTTTTTCAATTATTTACATTGTACATTTTTAGCAAATCTCAGCAAATTAAAAAAGATGATTGCTGATAAATCTAAGCATTAATCCTGATCCCAATCATGCCGCTCCAAATCGCGGTGAGCTTTTCCTTTGATAATTTCTTTGCGTTTGGACGATTCTGAATCTACCCGGGTTTCATGAATATTATCGGCCACTTCTAAATGGAAATCCTTGTCTTTTTTAGATTGATAAATAGATACCTCATCACCATCTGCTGTAGCATAATCATATGGACCCCTGGCACTCATCAGCTTCACAAAAACAGGCAAACATTCAAAAAAGATGAAGAGCAAACCTATAAAAGTTACTGCGGTGGCAGTATTGCTGTCGCTTGTTCCATCTACATTGAACTTCAGCTGCCCTAAAGCCCAGTTTCTATCTGCAAAGCCAGCGAGGTCTGCTAAGCTATCGAGTTGCTTTTTGGTATAAAGTTTTTCAGTAAACAAGCCATCAAATTCCTTTCGCTTGTCTACAAAAGATTCTGATTTGTTGATGGTTGCTTTAAGGGAATCTAACTCTACCTCGCGTTGCTTTATTTCGGCTTCTTTCCTTTTTGCATAAGGGCCGTAACCCATCACGCCCGATGTTTCAGCTGTTTTGTTGCCAAAAATTTCGAAATTCAGCTTTTGCCGATCGGCCTTAATTCCCTTTTCCAACGAATCTCTGGTAGCTTTCTCGCGGTTTAACCTGCCAAATTCTACCTGATATTTGTTTTCGAAAGCTTTATTTAAGGTATCAATCTTGGATCGTTGGCCATTAAGGTAACTAACTTTTAAACGTTCCTTAATTTCTTTATCGAAAATTTTTAGTTCAATTGGCCGGGAAATCACCATGCCGATCATAATAGCCAGTAAGATCCTCGGTGTAGCCTGCAAAAGCTGCTTATTGGTACTGGCGCTTTTGTTGATACTCGCTACGATGTACCGATCCATATTAAAAATGGCAGCCCCCCATAGAAAGCCGAAAATAAGCGCAAAAATTACAGCCAGATCGTCTCCTTTAAAAACGAAATACATGGCATAACCACCAGAAAGTGCAGCAAATAATCCGGTAAAAAAGATGGTGGCACCTATGCCTGTATATTTATTCTGCTCTGTTGGATACTTTTCCAGTGTAGGGATGTGTGCGCCAGAACAAAACCAGAAGAAACGGTTCAACTTGTCCATTGTAACAATTTATAGTTAAACGCCTAAGGGTGTAAGTTGTTACAGTTTAAAACACGATTATATGGCATTTTTTTGATGTTAACCGTAAAATTGAATTCCCTATATTTGCATAAACACAAAAATCAAAATGAAAGAAATATCGGTACAAGAACTAAAAGCGAAAATTGACAATAAAGAAGATTTTCAATTAATCGATGTTCGTGAGACATTCGAATACGAAGTTTCCAACCTTGATGGCGAGAATATTCCATTGGGCGGAATTTTAATTGAGGCTGATAAAGTTTCAAAAGATAAGCCGGTAATTATCCAATGCCGTAGTGGAAAAAGAAGCGCAGCTGCAGTAATGCAATTGGAAGCGCAATATGGCCATGAAAATTTATATAACCTAAAAGGCGGTATTTTAGCTTGGCAAGAGGCTTTCGATCCAAATATGCCAGTATATTAATAGCCGGAATGAGTGAATTTTGAATGAGTGAATATGATTACATGGCGCTTATTCGAAATTCATTCAAATTCAATTCTTCAATCATTTTCTCATTCAGTCACTTTCTAATTCAGTCACTTTTTCATTCAATCATTTTTCATTGTGGGTAAAAAATTTGCTTTAAATATTTTCTATAACCTGGCCATCATTCTTTCTATTTTTGGGTTGGTTTGGTGTTACAATAATGCTAAGTACCTTCCTGCCGGATTTCTGGTTGGCGTAATTTGCTGCTTACTTTATTTCAAATACCAGTTATCGAAAGACCTCAGAAAATCTTTTAAAGAAAAAGATCCGAAGTAACGCCTTCCAAACCTAAACCAGGTAAGTTCTTCAACCTATATTTTCCATTTTCGAATGCCGGATTGGTAAAAGGATTATTCAGCGTTAGCCATGGTCCGTCTAAATCTGCCCAGTTGCAAAGCGGTGCCAGTGCAGCTGCCGCCAGTGTTGCACAACTGGTCTCGCTCATGCAGCCAATCAATACTTTCATTCCAAAAGAACGGGCTTTTAAAATCATTTGATGGCCTTCATGCATGCCGCAGCTTTTCATGAGTTTTACATTAATGCCATGGTAAACGCCTTTTAAACGTTCCATGTCTGCCAACCGTTGCACCGCCTCATCAGCCAATAATGGAATGGGACTTCTTTCTGTTAACCAGGCATTCCCCTCGTAATCATTTTTATCCATGGGTTGCTCGATTAAAACCACCCCCTGCTGGTGTAACCAGTAAATAAGGTCGATGGCCTTGATTCGATCTGCCCAACCTTGATTGGCATCAACATACAGTGGAACATCTGTCAAACTGCGAATGGTTTCAATAATCGCTCTGTCGTTATCTCTTCCCAGTTTGACCTTTATCACTTTAAACTTTTCTGCGTCTTTTAGTTTCTCTCGAATCACTTCTGGTGTGTCAATCCCGATGGTATAGGAAGTAACGGGCATTTTCGCTAAATCGGCACCGTAAATTTCATAGCAAGGCTGATTCAAAATTTTACCATTAATATCATTCAGGGCGATATCGATTGCGGCTTTGATGGCCGGCTGTCCAGGTGCAAGCGTGTCGAGGTAGGCAATAATTTCCGCAAAATCAAAAGGATGACTGAACGCAGTCAAATCGACCTGTTTCAAAAATGCCTGAGCAGTTTCATAACTTTCACCCATGTAAGGCACCATCGAAGCCTCTCCATAACCCGTTATGCCCTCATATTGGATTTTAAGCAACATTAATGGCGTACTGGTCCGCGTAAATTTGGATATGGAAAAAGGATGTTTTAAATCTAATTCGAAGGGCTTGCAACTAATTTTCATGATCAATCGTCTATCTATTTAAATACGTGATTACTTACTTGCAAATCTCGTAGCCTGATGAACAAAACATTTGGCTATATTCAACCGATTACTACTAAATGCGCTGGTTATGAAAAACGTTTCAAGATTACGGTATTTTATTTATTTATCCCTCATAATTTTAGGAGGATGTACCACAGGAAAGAAAGCTTTGCAAAAAGGGGATTATGACAATTCAGTTGCCAAAGCGGTTGGAAGATTGCAAAACTCACCAAAAAATACAGAAGCAACTCAGGTATTAAAAACTGCTTATCAGCTTGCCTTGCAAGATCATTTAAGAAAAATTGATGAAGCAAAATTATCCAATGATTTATTTAGGTGGGAAACGATCATGTACGATTATCAGAAAATAAATCAATTGGCTGATGATATCAATACCTGCCCGGCATGTTTAGTAGTTGTACCCTCCCCAACGAAATATATTAAGGAGTTAGCAGATAGCCGATATAATGCTGCCGCGGCGAGATACAATTCTGGCATGACCTACCTCAGCGAAAAGAACCGTCTGGCAGCTAAAAAAGCATATTATGAATTTGAAAAGGTGCAGAATTTGCAACCGAATTACAAGGATGTGAAAGCAAAGCTTGATGATGCATTCTGGGCAGCGGTAACGCGGGTAGTGGTGCAACCCATCATCGTTAACAGAGGGCCATATAAATTAAGTGGTGATTATTTTCAGCATCAAATTGATGACTTCATCAGCCGCTACTCCAGGAATAAATTTGTGATTTTTTATGCTGAAGATCAGGCTACCAATGAGAAAATTGTTCCTGATCAGGTATTGAGTTTAAACTTCGATGATTTTGTAGTAGGGCAGACTTATGTTAAAGAAAGGGTAGAAAAGCTGAAGCTCGACAGTGTAATAATTGGCGAAACCCGCGATAAGAAAGCCGTTTATGGCACAGTAAAAGCAACCTTGAGCATCTTTGAGAAAAATATTTCATCTTCTGGTTTACTGGATATGACCATTACCGATTGGCAGAGCCGGAAAATCATTAAACAACAGAAATTTCCGGGCACCTACGTCTGGAGAGATAGCTGGGCCAGTTATCAGGGTGATGATCGGGCGCTGAACAATAATCAATTGGCCATGACCAGGAGGAAAGAAATCCTTCCACCACCGCCTGATGCTTTGTTTCTGGAATTCACAAAACCTATTTACAATCAACTGGTAGATGATATTAGTGCTTTTTATAATAGTTATTAAGAAAATGGTGAAGCATAAAACTAGTCTTTAACAGGTCTTGCTTTGAAAGAGGAGGATTAGCAGTGCTGTTAAGATCTCTAGTATATGATGCGCTTGGTAATCCAAACGTTAAAAAAAAACATCATACCCCAGCCCTATAAATATAATGGCTAATATTGCAGCAATGAATACTGGTTTATACAATCCTTTCCAAAATTTCGATTTTTTATATAAAAAATGCTTCTTAAGTGGCAATACTTTCAACTCGCCGGTCATTCAGGTACCCCTGCTGCCGAAATGGTTGTTGGCACAGGCTGGGTTAACTGGTGAGGAGCAAATTCAGTTTTTGGATGAAAGTATTCGATCATACAACACGCTGGTTATTCCTGTAAACAGTGAAGTGAACGAACAGTTTCTAAATCCGCTTGAACATAAAATTGAGCATGCATTTAAAGCTGGATTTGATGGTATTTCTGCATTACCAGAACTTGATCTTTTTAATTGGATTGGTAAATTCTTGTATGGTTTTGTATATATCGAAATGCAATCAGCATTGCGAAAAGAAATGACTGCCGATGGTTTGAACATGTCGCAATCACTGATGATGAAATTTGCAAACCTGAATTTCATGTTACAAAATTTATATACCAGTATTGAGTTTGAAGATTTTGCACCATGGTCTATTACGATTGTGAAGCTTGAAAATGAAGAAACCCCATTCAGCTTCCGCGATGAAATTAATACCCTTACCTTTTCCCTAAAGCTGAAAGATTTTGGCATCATTGCCTGTCTGCAAGATAATGGTACCAATAAACGTTTTCACCAGGAGATTATTAATGAGGTTAAAGACAAAGCGTTAACAGCAGAACAATTTGAAGAACTGACTGCCCGTTTCTATTACTCTGCCTATCTTTTCAACCGTTTACCCGAATATACTTTCTTGCCTGTAGAAGGTACTACTTACATTGAAGCCATGCCGCTTCGTGGAAATATGAGTAAACCGCTATTTGATGTTTGGCAGCATAAAATTTATGCGCAGGTACTGGAAAACTTCTGGAAGCCCTGGGGTTATGTAAAATTTGAGATCATTAAAGATCCCAATAACCCGATGAGTTTCTTTGAAAATCCCTGCTTACCTGCCGCCGGTTAAGGCAGACATGAAATGCTGAATAATACCGGGTTCAAAAATCACCGTAAAAATTAATCCGGTTAAAGCACCAAAAAAGTGTGCATCGTGATTGATGTTATCTCTCGAATTCTTTGAAGCATACATGCAGTAAACTAAGTACAAGCCCCCAAAAATAACTGCAGGAATCCCGATCGGGATAAACATAATGTAGATTTTTGAAAGCGGGTTGAAAAGAATATAGCTAAAAAGTACCGCACTTATGGCGCCAGATGCCCCGAGACTATTGTAATGAAAATCATCTTTATGCTTAAATACTGTTGGTAAATCGCTTAAAATCAAAGCCAGGAAATACATTAATCCAAACTGCCAGCTCCCCATCAGTTGTTCTAATGTAAAAGCAAAAGCATAAAAGGTAAACATGTTAAAAAACAGGTGCATCCAGTCTGCATGGATTAATCCACTGGTAATAAGCGTAAAAACCTTATGCCCTTTGGAAACGCTATAGGGGTGCAGCATGAATTTGCCATATAGACTTTGATCGTAAAAAGCGTACAAACTGGTAACCAGTGTAAAAACAAAAATAATGGAGGCTACAGGAGCCATGTTTAAGTATTCCATTTGGGTTATTTAAAATCAAATTTCGCAGTAACCATTAATCTGGCAATTGGATATCGATTGTGTGTTTTCTCGTAATAATCAGAATTTTTATAGACAAAGTCAAGCTGCGAAGCTGCATTTTTAGCAAATTCAGGATCAGATGACTGTTTATCTTCGAGTTTAGCCTTCAGATCAGGGTTGTTTTTTAATAAATCATTTGCCGTATCCTCGAAAATATAAGCTGAGTAATGCTCTTTCATGTCGAGAATAGAATCAAAGAAATTCCAATTAAAAAACGAATCGGTTGCCTGCGGTTCCAGTGTTTCTACAATGTACCTGTTCTTTGGCTGATTTACGAAAATGATGAAATCGCCAGCGTAATATTGCAGATTCTGCTTTTTAGTGCTCAGTTTTACCGCCGAATGCAGGTAATGGCCTTCATAGGGCTTTGCTCCGGTTTTAAAATCTTCGATATAATAACTTTCTACATCAACCTTGGCATCATTTCTCAACTCCTGCATTTTCACATGATTCAGTTTTAAAAGTGAAATTACTTTGTCCCAGGCTTTAGGAATAATATAAGCTACAGGTTTTTGAATCGAAACTCCTGGTTCATATTTATTCCACTCTTTAATGTTTTTCGTGTATGGTTTATTGCGGTCGTAATACAAACGATCAAGCCCACTAACTCCACTTGGTTTTTTCCCTGCTTCAAAACCTTTAAATGGAATTTCGTTTACTACCTCCTTATTCAATTGCCAGGTGAGTGGAAATTCATTTTGTTTAGCTACAAATGCATCGGCTTTTTGTTTATTGTCGAAAATAAGCTTTGCATCTCGTTGAACAACCGCCACATAACTTTCCAAGAGCTTATAGGTGGCATCTACCCGCAGATTGAAAGATTTTAACATGTGCGTTTCCGGCATAAAACCAATTACATTATGCAATGCCGCATATCCGGTAGAATAGCGTGGAGATTCGATAAATCCGGTAATGCCACTTTCAGGGGTTTCACCTATTGAATTTACGTAAGGAATCATCGGATATCCCTGCTTCTCCATTTTTTGATACAAATCCGGCACCAGAGTATTCGCCAGGTAATTAGACAGAATGGAATTTAACTTATCCTTTTGAGTCGGAATAAGCGTCATTACATATTGATAATCCGCACCGTTGCTGGTATGGGTGTCAACAAAAATCTGCGGTTGCCATGTATTTAAAATTAACTGAAAAGCTGCTGAGTTTTTAGTATCGGTTTTGATAAAATCCCGGTTTAAATCCAGGTTTTTTGCATTGCCACGAAAACCATAAAACAATGGGCCATTTTGGTTGGCTCTGGAAGTAGATGACCTGTTGAAACTTCCATCAATGTTGTAAATGGGAATGATGCAGATGATAATATCTTTTGGTAGTTTTTTTCCAACTAATAAATCTCTCGCTAACATCATTGAGGCATCTATTCCTTCTGGTTCGCCTGGATGAATTCCATTATTGATTAACAGAACTGTTTTCTTTCTTTTCTGGATCTCCAACGGATCAAATACTTGATCTTTCGACAAAACCAATAAATGTAGAGGTTTGCCGAAATCGGTATTTCCATAACTAAGAAGCTTTGCCTGAGGGTATTTTTGGGAGAGACTTTTATAATAAGCGATGGCTTCGGGGTAGGTACTGGTTTGGTTTCTGTTACTTTTCTCGTAAGGCGTTTGTTGTGAAAACACGTAAGAGGAGCACAACATTAAACAACACAAAAAAACGTTTCTCATAGCCAGCAATTAAAGCAATTAGGAAACGAAATTACAAAGTTTTACGGTATGCCTTAATATTTCCGAAAAAGTATTTAAATCCAATAGTATATGCATTGAAAGTATCTGGATCGTAATTCTTGAAGCTCTTCGAAAAATCATCATATCCGTCTAAGCCTTCGCCAAAGGTGAAATTACTTTGCGCATTAAAATTGATCACATAACGCATATAACCGTAACCATCGTATAAATAATAATTAAACCCAAGATTTATGGGCACCAGAAGATTTACGGATTTATCATTTCCGGGGAAAGGGCCAAAACCAGGTTCATATGATGCCCAACTTGGCTTGTAACGTACAATATCTGTAAGATTGTTATTGATTGCACCAACACCAATCCCCATATAAATTCCTTTAACATTATCTAAAAACCCACTTCTTTCAAAATCGAGCACTTCGCCAATTGCAAATTTTAGATTTGCAGTAACACTTGAATATTGGTTTACAAACTGCCTGTTGTGAGGATCGGTACGGATATCTCCGCCCTGTACCAAACCATATTGGGCTTCTAAGCCAGCGGTAACAAATGGCGTAAAATGATAGTTAAGTTCGGCGTAACCAGTATGGCCCCAGTTACCTTCTACCACATCTGTTTTAGAAAAGTTGGGCCCAACGCCCATCCCAAGAGACCATTTAAAATAGTTAGATTGCGCAAAAGAAAAATGTACAAGCATAGCACACATAACAGTCAAGACTGTCGGCTTGAGGAACTTAGGCATCACGGGGGTTTTTTACAAAAATAATATGTTTATTGAATATTTATAACTTTTACCTTTGATTTATGAGCAAGTACATCAATTTAAACCAATCATTATCAAATAGATTTATCAGCTATGCGAAAATAGATACGCAATCTGATCCAAATTCACCAACCTGTCCATCTACCATGAAGCAGAAAAACCTGGGCGCGCTGTTAGTAGATGAATTGTTGAAAATGGGCATTTCTGATGCTGAAATGGATCATAATGGGTATGTTTATGGTACAATCCCTTCCAATACAGACAAGAATTTACCCGTAATTTTCTTTTGTTCACATATGGATACCTCGCCTGATTGTAGTGGCGAGGGCGTTAAACCGATTGTACATGACAATTATCAAGGGCAAGACCTTATTTTGCCCGATGATCACAATATCGTACTCAAATTGGCAGACCATAAGGATTTAAAACACCAGATTGGCAATGATATTATTACCGCTAGCGGCACTACGCTATTGGGTGCAGACAATAAAGCGGGCCTTGCTGCAATTATGGAGGCAGCTAATTTTTTGATGAAAAATCCTGATGTTAAACATGGCACAGTGAAAGTGCTTTTTACACCAGATGAGGAAATTGGCCGAGGAGTCGATCAGCTGGATGTAGCTAAATTAGGTGCAGATTTCGGCTATACCATAGATGGTGAAACCTTGGGATCAATTGAAGATGAAACCTTTTCTGCTGATGGCGCAACCTTAATTATAAATGGTGTAAGTACCCATCCCGGTTTTGCAAAAGGTAAAATGGAAAGTGCAATAAAAATCCTTGCAGACATAATTGCCGCTTTACCTAAAGATACTTTAACGCCTGAGGCAACTCACCAAAAAGAAGGATTTATCCATCCGGTAAGTATTTCCGGGCAGGTAGAACTGGCTGAAGCACATTTTATCATCAGAGATTTTACTGATGAGAAACTGGCAGAACATGGACAATTCTTAGAGAAAACGGTTAAAGAGGTCATGGCTAACTATCCAAACTCCACTTTCGATTTAAAAATTAAGGCACAATACAGAAATATGAAACAGGTGTTGGATCAACACCCACAAATTGTTCAAATTGGTATTGAAGCTATTGAAAGAGCAGGAGTAGTTGCCAAACCGCAAAGCATTCGCGGCGGAACAGATGGCTCCAGATTATCTTTCATGGGCCTCCCTTGTCCCAATATTTTTGCCGGAGAACATGCTTTTCATAGTAAACAAGAATGGGTAAGCGTACAGGATATGGAGAAAGCGGTGCAAACCATCATTAATATTGCCTGTATCTGGGAAGAGCAAGCATAGGTTTTTAAGTGTGGAGTCTCTAGACAGAAGGCATAAGTTGCTTGTTCGATGTGCTGAGTCTGTTTTTACTTAGATTGAGAATAGACTCCAGACCCCGACGCTAAAGCTGTCCGATATCAAGCCGATCAAATTTGCCGCTTTTATTCAGTTGAAATTTGAAAGTTGTTTTGAAGTCTCCCCATTGATCTGAGTGGAAATTGCCGGATACCGAAAGGCCATTATCTGCTACATGATCAATACTAAGGAAGCGTTCATGACCAAAAGATTTTTTAAAGAAATTGTTAAACTGCATTTGATTGCCATCATCATAGAAAGCCACCTCATCACTAAATAAGGGGAACCAACTTTTTAGGTCGCCGTTCTGTAGTGCTGTTACGGCGGCTTTTACTTTTGGATTTGATAATTTCGATAAATCTACAGCCATATTTTAAGTTGTTTGATGTGCGGGTTGCCTCCAGACTCCTTAAATAGTGTATACTTGAATGTTAACAAGATAATCTGACGGCGAGTTGTTCCTGATGCTGTTAACCGGGCATTCAAATTTAGTAAAAAAATATTTTTTAAAGCATCATAATTATTACTTTTAGCATATAATGATAACTCTTGAAAACGATTACATACAAGTAAGCTTAGCAGCTAAGGGAGCAGAACTCCAGCGTTTATTTAGCAAAGAAACCCAACTGGAATACCTTTGGAATGGCGATGACCAATACTGGGGGAAACACAGTCCGGTTTTATTTCCAATTGTTGGTGCTTTAAAAAACGACAGCTTTACCTATAAAGGTGAAACTTTTCATTTGCCCCGCCATGGTTTTGCCCGCGATCAGGTTTTTGAAGCCGAAAAAATAAGTGCTAGCGAAGCGGTTTTCACCTTAAAGGAAACGGAAGAAAGTCTAAAGGTTTATCCTTTTCGTTTCGAACTCAAATTAAAATATAAACTCATCGAGAGGAAACTGAACCTCACTTACGAAGTCGTTAATACCGGGAAAAACGAATTGTTATTTTCTCTTGGTGCACACCCGGCTTTTGCTGTACCCAACACACCAAAAACAGATTATAATGATTATTACCTGGCGTTTAACGCAGATAAAAAATTAACCTTTTGGAAGCTGGATAGTGGCCTGATTGCAAAGGACACAGGGAATATTAATCTGAATGGGCATAAGCTAAACTTAAAACACGAGCTATTTTATAATGATGCGCTGGTATTTAAAACCCTGCAAAGTAATTGCATCAGTTTATTAAATACAAAAAATGATTTCGGCCTGCATTTCCATTTTGAAGATTTTCCTTTTTTTGGAATCTGGGCGGCTACCGATGCCCCTTTCGTTTGCCTCGAGCCCTGGTGCGGCGTAGCCGACGATGTAGATCACAACCAGGAACTGGCGCATAAAGAAGGGATTATCAAATTAGATGCTGGCCAAAATTGGGAACGCTTTTGGGAAGTAGAATGTTTTTAAACTTATAATCAGAAAGGGACTTAACGTTCCTTTTTTTGTTTCCGGTCGTTTCTCAAATACTGTAGATGGTAGAGAAGAGCAGGCGGGAAGAGCAAATCCAGTCCACAGTTTGGTTGTAAATGAATTCAAATTTCAGGAAACAACATCAAATCAATCCTGTTGTATTATGAAAGTTTTTAACAAAAAAGATAATCATGGATCAACAGGTAGAAAAAAATAAAGCAATATGCAAAGTGTTTTTTGACGAGTTATTTAATCAAAAAAATATTGATGCCATCGACAAGTTTGTTGCCAGTAACGTGAACATTCAAAACCCATTTCCAGGACAACGAACCGGAGCAGATGGTTATCGCGATATTAGCCAAATTTATGGCCTTGCATTCCCGGATTTAAAAATTAGCTTCAACCACATTTTAGGAGATGCAGATCAGGTAACCTGCCATTTCACTTTGGAAGGCACTCATAAAGATTTATTTATGAATGTATCTGCAACCGGAATTAAAGTGAAGTACGACGTTGTTTATATTTTAAAATTAACAAACGAAAAAATTACAGAGCATTGGTCTTTAACTGATTCGCTGGGCATATTTCAACAGATTGGGGCAGTAGCCATATAGAAATTTCCTGTTCGAAGAGAGAATGATGAGCCTGTCTGGATTTAAAAATTATTTTAGCATCTAGACAGGCCCCACTGGATTGCGCATGATTATTCAAGCCGCAAACTATCCAAATAAATCACTACTTAAATAGCGGTCGCCACGATCGCAGGTAATAAAAACCAATACCCCGGCATCCAGCTCTGAAGCTAAACGGATGGCTGCTGCACACGCACCTCCAGAACTCATACCCGCAAAAATTCCCTCTTCTTTGGCTAATCTCCTCGACATCTCCACCGCTTCTTCCTGACTAATGTCCATTACTCGGTCTACCCGTTCCGGCTCAAAAATTTGAGGCAGATATTCTTTTGGCCACCGTCTGATTCCCGGGATGGAAGATCCCTCCGTTGGTTGACAACCTACAATTTGAACCGCTGGGTTTTGTTCTTTAAGGTATCTGGAACAGCCCATTATTGTACCTGTAGTGCCCATAGAACTGATAAAATGGGTAATGCTTCCAGCGGTATCCCGCCACATTTCTGGTCCGGTGGTTTTATAATGAGCCAGATAATTATCCGGATTGGCAAATTGATTGAGTAGAAAATAACCATCAGATACACCTTTTTCTTCCGCATAATCACGGCAGGCCTCAATACTTTCTAGCAATGTAACTTTTGCCCCAAATGCTTCCATGGTTAGCTTGCGCTCACGGGTAGAATTTTCTGGCATTACCAGCTCGATGTCTAAATCATAAAGCTTCGCAATCATGGCTAGTGCAATGCCGGTATTTCCGCTGGTGGCCTCCACTAACCGGGTTCCTTCTTTAATCTCGCCGCGTTCAATCGCACTGCGAATCATATTCAATGAAGCCCTGTCTTTAACACTTCCACCAGGGTTATTGCCCTCCAGCTTGGCAAATATTTTTACGTTTGGGTTCGGACTAAGTTTACCTAGCTCAACCATTGGCGTATTTCCAATCAGATCTACAATTCCCGCCATAATGTTCTAATTTTTCTCTTTAATATTTCTAATGGTAATGGTTGGGGAGTGATAAACCATAGAATAAGGATCTACGCTTTCTGTTAACCACACATTCCCACCAATCACACTGTCGTGGCCAATAGTGGTTTCACCTCCTAAAATGGTTGCACCCGAATAAATAACTACACGATCTTCTACCGTTGGATGTCTTCTGGTACCTGCAAGCGTTTTCTTTACACTTAATGCACCTAATGTTATTCCTTGATATAGCTTCACATGTTCCCCAATAACAGTAGTTTCCCCAATTACAATGCCAGTGCCATGGTCGATATAGAAATATTTACCTATTTCTGCCGCCGGATGAATATCGATTCCGGTTTTGGAATGTGCATGTTCGGTTAGTATCCTAGGGATCAGCCGGAGGCCTAACAGATGCAAGGTATGCGCAATGCGATAAAAGCAAATGGCGTAGAACCCTGGGTAGGTTCGAATCACCTCAAATTCGCTTACCGCAGCTGGGTCGCCTTTATAAATGGCAGAGATATCAGTATTTAAAATTTCATAAAGCGCTGGCAGCTGTTCGAAGAACTGATTGGCCAACTCCTGCTGATCTTTAATCTTTCCGTCAGAACTGGCAGATGCAATCATCAACAGTTCAGTTTTCAATCTTGAAGCATATGCCACTAATTCACCTTCACTTTCAAACTGCGTAACGCTATGTTCGGGATAAAGTAAATCGACGATCTTGGCTGCCCATTGGGCAATAATATCGTTAGATGGCATTCGGTTATCTCCCCTCCGCTTGCCAAATAGATAACCGAAAAAGTCGTTACTCATAAAAAAAATATTAAATCTGATTTGGCTTAAATGCCTTTGTTTTGCATGGTAAATATATCCAATAACCGTTTATTTATCCGTCATTTACGGATCAAAATATAAAGATGGTATAGGTTAAGCAAGTGTTTCTAGATATTTTTAGTCTCCTGCATACCTCAGAATCTTTAATAGTTTGATAATATGGGATTCATCGGAAATGGCTCAATAGCATCCTGATTATGACAGCTAAAACTACTACAGCTTTATTCTTTTTGCTATTACGGCCATAAATTGAGTTATATCCTAACGATCAGCAATATGCTTTGAAATAAGCATAAAATCATCGATTGTAGCAGTGACGCGATAGTCAAAAAATTGATTATTGTCAAAACAAATCGTTAGATCAAGCATTCAAAATGTAATATTAGATATACATGGAGTTCAATTTGAGGGAGTATTTATCTATCTTTGCGGCAAGTTCCAATAATAAATATGAAGCCATTTTCCATCCTATCCCTAATTACTGCCGCGATAACAATTTTAACCAGTAACGCTTTCTCTCAGACTCAAGAAACAGCAAATTTATTCCCCTTATCATTTGAAGTTCAGGAACATGTTAATGGAAATGAGCTCATCCAAAAAATGATTGCTGAAAAACGTAAATATAATAGAAATCATAATGCTGAAAAAGTTCCAGTATTACCTACCCCAAAGCATATCTTAAACAGAAGTAAACCAACCATCATCACTTTCGATGGTTTGGAATATTTAGTGCAAAACAATTGTGTACTGGGCATTAAAGGTTTAAACCTTCCGGAGGATGTTTTAATACAAATGACAGCAAAGCTGGTTTTTCTGGATAAGGTTCAATTCGATTATGCCGAAAAAATTAACCGCGCTTACAGTAATGGCGGAACTGATATTCAAAACATCAGAAATTTGAATAAGTGGTATTTATTAACGCTAAGAATTCTTTCGTCTACAGTAAATGACATTGCTTCGTTAACTAAGAAACATGATGCTTCTTCTTTAGCTTCCAATTTGATTAAAATGCCTGTGCCGAATATTGATGCGATTAATGCACCAGCAATGGCTCAGCCTGTGGTGAAGCTGGCAAAATAATCTACTTTTCTCAGAAATTTGAAGTCCTGATATTTTAAAACATATCAGGACTTTTTCTTTTATGGTTGTTTTGCCAGTTTTTTCTGAATGATGTACTTATTCAGCATATATCCCGTCATTGGCATTAATCTTTTTCTGCTATCTGTTGGAACAGCCCCGGAGTCTGTGTAGAAATCCAAGCTATCGGCCCACACTTTATTATACCACACCTTTCTTACTGAATTCATGGTAAGCGTATCTGGTTGAAGGATCCTCTTTAACTTATCTTTTTTGGGCTCATCAAAAGCAATAACAGAAAAATCACCTTGTTTTTCATCGCAGGCAACCGCCTCATATTGATGACCATTCCAATACATGCATTGCTTTTTTGTCGATTTAACGATTACATAAGTTGAGGCCAGGACGAATGCCGCTGCGGTAAAAGCATAAATGGTTTTATGAAACTTTTTAGGGATTTGCCACCGGGTGGAATGAATCGGTGGATCTACAATAGGTGGATCTATAGTATTTCCAATAATTGATTTTATTCCTTGCTCTTTATCTTTTGTATGCGATATGTCGTCAGCTTCTAAGCTTTCATTTTGGTTTTCAATTTTGTCATCACCTGCTTGAATTTCCGCTTCCGTTGATGGATTATCTGCTACAACTGTTTCTTCTTTTTTATCTAGAGGTGTTGAGATATCATAACCTTTTTTAGGTTGATAAGGCCGATCCTCAAAATCAATCAGCCAGGCTAAAAGCTCTAAATTTTTTTTATCTGGTTTAGCAATACCACCTTTAAAAAAAACAGATAAGGCTTTAAATTTATCTGTTGGATGTTCATCAATTACTCTCAGGTATCCTTTGTCTCTTTCAGGACCAAAAAAAGTTCTCAATACTACATCATCTTTTTTCGGATTATACCTTTCTCTAAAAACATTCAGGCATTCCTGCCTTAGCATAGCCGGGCTTATGGCATTTAAGTGTGGCAATTGGTCATCAGCAAGCTTTTTTCTATAAGCTGATAAGACCTCGTTCTGATAATATTCAAACATGTTAGAGACGATAATTTGCGCAAAATAACCGGAATTTCCGGAATTGCAAAACGGAATACCGGAATTCAATCGGAATGATCAGAATTACCGGAATCGCCTGCATATCTGCCTGTTAATCCGTCATACATTTGTTCCAGACAATCAGCGCAAGTGTTGTGAAAAAAGAAAAACAACACCGTGTAGATTTCTAAATAAAGACAAAGATGCGGAAGTAAATAGCCGGTTTGGGAAGCAGTTATAAGCTTCCGCATTTTAGTCTCTTACTTCCCAAAAATTTTCAGAAGGCCTTCTGATTTACAAATCGTAGCAGCCCCCCGAGCGGTTCGGGGGAACTACAAAAGTATTTCACTTTTAAAATTTTTGAATCATGTTTTTACCCTATTTTATTGCCCTTTTCTTAGGATTTGTTAATCCTTCAAATACGTCATGTGCCAGCGGCACTACCACCACAGTAAATACAACTAACAGTGAAGATGGTGATCCAGGCGATCAGCCTCCAGGTGACGATACTGGTGGTGAGACTGGTAGTAATCCTCCTAGATAGAAAGAAATGCGGGCAAAATTTTGCCCGCATTTTTAGTATATTAGAAAAATTTTAATCAAAATTGAAAAAATATTTACCTCTCTCCCTATTATTCATGTTGTTTTCCTGTTCTCCCGAAAACCGTGAAAATCTAAAACCTAAAATTGTAGATACACTGTATGAAAAAGCATGGCTTTTTAAAGAGAAAAACATAGCTGACAGCAGTTTCATTTATTTTAACCTTGCAAAAGAGCAAGCGATAAATAATAAAGATAAGATCAAAATTGCTAAATGTCTGATAAATATGGCGATAATTAGCGAGGAAAAAGGCGACTATTTTAGTAGTCAGGACATTTCTTTATCAGCACTTAAATATTTAAATCCCTCTAATGCAAATGAAGTAGAATTATTGTCGTCGACTTACAATGAGTTGGGACAGGCGTCTTTCTTATTAAAAAAATACGACGAGGCTGATAAATTTTATCTTATCGCATTGAATTTAACAAAGGTCGCTAAAAGCAAAACTATCTATCTAAACAACATAGCAATTAATAATAGCCACCAAAAGAAGTATGCTGATGCTATATCTCGATATAAAGAACTTTTAGCTATGGACGTGATTAAATCTGATAAGAACAATTATGTCAGAGCTTTATCAAACTATGCGAAAACTAAATGGCTTCAAGATTCTAATTTCAATGCCGCTCCAATTTTACGAAAGGCGCTTAATGCTAGAAAAGAAAGCAATGATTTTCTCGGATTAAATGCCAGCTATTCTCACCTCTCTCACTATTATTTCAAAAAGAAGCCTGATTCAGCACTATATTATGCAAATGAGATGTATCGCATTGCAAAAACCAATAAAAGCCCTTTAGACCAAGTTGAAGCTCTCCAAATGCTAATTAAACTTAGCCCTTCACTTATTTCGAAACGATATTTCGATAGATATCAAGATCTCACTGACAGCATATATATAGCAACTAGCAACGATAAAAATCAATTTGCCCTGATCCGTTACGAAACTGAAAAGCACAAAGCAGATAACCTGATTTTACAAAAAGAAAACAGCGAGCGGAAATACCAAATCATCATCATTTCTTCAATAGCCTTATTCGTACTGCTCGGTGGCATTTTCTGGTACCGAAAACGGAAGCGAGATATTGAAACAGAAAGCCAAAAAGCCATTACCGATAGCAAATTAAAAACTTCTAAAAAAGTACATGATGTGGTTGCCAATGGATTATACCGGGTAATGACCGAAATTGAAAATCAGCAAGATTTAGATCGAGATCTTGTACTGGATAAGATTGAAGACCTTTATGAAAAATCGCGTGATATCTCCTATGAAAAACCAACAGAAGCCAATAAACCTTTTCACGAAACTCTTTCTGAAATATTAACCTCCTTCGCAACAGCACACCGAAAAGTTTTAATTGCTGGAAACGATGCCGAATTGTGGCTGAAAGTCAGTGAGCAAACCAAATACGAGTTGGAACACATTATTCAGGAGCTGATGGTGAATATGAAGAAACACAGCCAGGCCAGTAATGTGGTGATGCGCTTTGAAAGTGTTGGTGAACAAATTAAAATTTATTATACGGATAATGGCATCGGAATGCCCAAGCAAAAGCAATTTAATAACGGCCTGCGGAATACGGGAAACCGTATAGAAGAAATTAATGGAGCAATTATCTTTGATACCGAAGTGGAGAAAGGACTTAAAATTCAGATCTCATTTCCTATTTCCTAAATATTAATGATGATGTTTAAAAGCGTATTAATTGCAGAAGACCAAGAAATGACCAGCATTTCTGTGCGTAAAACTTTAGAAGACCTTAATGTAACAAAAGCTGAATATACCTATTACTGCGATGATGCATTACTCCAGATCAAAAAGAACCTGCAAGGTGAAACTCCTTTTGATTTATTAATCACCGACCTCTCTTTTGAGGAAGACCATAGAAAACAAGAAATTGCCGGAGGAGTAGAACTCATCGAAGCGGTTAAAAAAATAGCACCCAATATTAAAATACTGGTATTTTCTACTGAAAAAAAACCTGCATTAATTGACGAGCTTTTTAAAAAGTATGGCATCAATGGTTTCGTACGTAAAGCACGCCATGATGCTAAAGACCTGAAGTTGGCCCTTGATGCCTTAGCCAAAGGCAAAACCTATCTTTCGCCAGATTTAAAACAAAGCGTAAAGCAGAAGAACACTTTTGAATTTACCAATTACGATATTACCATTATCTCCCTACTCTCACAGGGTACACTGCAAAAAAATATTCCTTCTTACCTCCAGGAAAACGACATCAGGCCATACGGTTTAAGCAGTGTAGAAAAGCGGCTAAATATGATGAAAGAGGTGCTGGAATTTTCTAAAAATGAGCAATTAGTCGCTTACTGCAAGGATTTTGGAATCATCTAAACTTCTAACAAAAGAACTTCGCTATTGATGCCATGATCAGCCTGGAAAATGATTAAAGGAGAAAACGTTTTAGCTTCGATCACACTCTTTTAATCCACCACAACCCAGGTAGCGCTTGCGGTTCCCAATCTTGTTCCGGATAAAATCTTAATGGTCTTGTCTGGTTTTCAGGTTCAAGGGTTAAGCGGTTCATGTGGTCCCAGGCATTTATGAGCGCGCAGAAAAACCGTTTGCTCCTTTTCTGCCTTATAATCAACATTCTTGCTACCCTTTCATTTTTTTTAAAAATAATCAGTGCTTTACGGTTTCCCGTATAAAATGCCTCGTGCGTAGTCTTAATTTTGAGGTAAGAAATCACCCAAAAACAAAATACATTTAACAATTAACCTCTCAAAAAATGTTGAGGCTGCCATCAGGTTTTAATAGAAAGTCTGGCAGCCTCACATTTAATTTTGTAAAAGTATTGTTCCGCATCCCATGAAAACACTTTTATTGTCT
>Ga0265797_10004747_pt1 | contig 20457 bp, 15 predicted proteins | sample P2T30metagenome_FD_192433 | JGI IMG/M metagenome (GOLD analysis project Ga0265797, IMG submission 192433) | Plant litter microbial communities from East Loma Ridge, Irvine, California - P2 T30 | ecosystem: Environmental > Terrestrial > Plant litter > Unclassified | place: USA: California...
TTGAGTCGAGTCGGCTTAGCCTTTTGCTTATGTATACTGTAGACGCTCAAAGCGATGCAGGGCCGCGATGAGTCGGAGCGGGCTGGGCGGTGCGCCCGGTGAGGTCACCGCCACACGCCTAGCGGCTCGCTAACGAGAGCGTCTCTCGAACCTTCCATGTTCGCATTTCAGCTGCAGCCCTTTCTCCGCCCTTTCACTCCCCCGTCCACGCTCACGCTCATATGCAGACCACGCCCAGTCGCGTATTCCAGCCAGCTGTCCCTGTACCAGGCTCTCAATCTGGAGCCGACAGTCTGCTGCCTTGTAGACATGAGATAGACACCTCTTCAGTATACGTCGTCCTTCCTTCTCAATGATGGACTCGTTTGTCAAAAGCAGGAAGACCAACCCACCCATCCGTGTCAAGCTCTCACTTGTATATTGACCAAATTGCTTGCGTGTCTGCTCCTCTTCAGTGGACAGCCGCTGGTGCTTGGCACGGGACATTACATAGCCACCACACATTTGCTTGTTTGAAGTATTCATTGATGCGCTGTCGCGCTTACATACTCTCATCATGTCTACGTGCTCTAAGCTCATGGACTTTTGACAAAGACTCGTCTAGAATTCAACGAGCACCCAACCAGCCGCCGGAACGCCATTGCATGCATGCAGCCATATCGATTCACATTGTCCACATCCCTCTCGTTTAAACCCATACATTACAAATTCGCCTGCGCAACCTCCCGTTCAACCTCGTACATGAAGTCAAAGTACGGCTTGTCGAAGTGGTGCACACGAACGTATCCGTCTTCTCCTCCACTGCAGTAGCTGGTGCCTTGAGGGTGAACAGCGACGTAGTTGAGAGGCCCAAAATGGCCACGCACACGACCAATTTCCTCCATGAAGATCTTGTGGTAGAAACGGGCCTCGAATTTGCCCTGGCGAGCAGATGTCGTGGTCACGTCCATGGCAGCTTGTCCTCCGCCGAGGATAACGTAGTCCTTTACTGGCGTGATTGCTGCCGAGTTCAGTGGTGTGTCGGCGACGTATGATTTGAGAACATTGAGGTCTTCGACGTCGAGAAGCTAACATGTGTTAGACTTGAACATGCTCTCGCTATGCTTGCTGTTTGAACTTACCTTGGCTGTCTTGTCCTTGCTTGCTGTGATGAAGTATGACCTATCAGGTGCCCACTGAATGTCGGCTGCCAGTTGTCAGTTGCCGTCCAGACCTGAACTGTATCAAGATACTCACTGATCTGCATGTCTGGCTCATGCACGTCGTAGTTTGAGCTGAGCAGTTCTCCAGTCTTGCCGTCCCATTGCGTTACCGAGCCGTCTTCGTGGCCGCTTATGATGTATTTCGCAAGGTACGAGAAGCCAGCGACCGTCGCCTTGGATTCGTCGCATACAATCCTGAGTAGCTGCTCATCCGACTGTTGCGCCTCTGGATCGGGGTTGATGGGGTAAACGCAGATGGTGGAGAGATGGCCGGATCGCTTCTCCGTAACGCCGAGCAGCTGTCTACCGTCTGGCGAGAATTCGCAGCGCTTGATACTAGTGTTGAACTCCCAAGTGTGTAGAAGCTTGCCCGTCTGGACATGCCATAATCGCATTGTGTTATCCGCGCCACCCGTCGCCAGTAGCTCCGAGGACGGGTTCACGTCGACCGTCCATAGCGCTCCCTGATGTCCGTGGTATGTTCCTATCCGCTCGCCGTTGTGCGAGTCTGCAATCGCGTCAGTCTTGGTCCCCTTCTTCCTTTGTACAGGCTTTGTACTAACACCAAGCGCAAACGACGTGATCCTGAAAGCGTCAGTATTTTTGCAGCAGAACACCAGCGAATCCTCTTACCTTGGAGACGGAGAAAATGATATCTCCATCAGCGTTGTACTGCCCTTTTGTTAGTCTCGCCAGTCCCGACCATCGTGGCCCTCACTGAGACATGCCTTGACCTGTGTGAGCGCACGCTCATGTCCTGAAAGAAGAATCGGCCTCATGTTTGCGATGTCTGTGTGGAGGCGGGTGTGGTTGTCGACTTATACGTGGCGGGCGGCGGCTGTGAATTTCGGCTGACTCTTTTGCATATCGACCTTGAGCGGCGGGCGAAGTGGGCTGCTTGGCGCTAGCCGACTAGCGTCTCTGTCCCCACGTCCATCCCATGGTTGAACAACGACTGCACTGCTGAGCCTCGACAGCCTCGCTCCCTTGACTCACACATCTATCCAGCATACCCCGTCTGGCATGATCCAGACCTTGGACGCGATATATTGGCTCAAGGTATGCTGACGTCAGAGTTAGGATCATTGATGAGTCAAAAGGGCATCGGTGCTTGAACTGCGCATCTCACGGTGTAACAGGATAAAGGCATGCAACGGAAAAAACGCCGGTGCAGGCGCTTGTTGTGACTCAAAGACCATTGTTTGTGTGTTTATGCTAGTTCGAGCGATCGGGTCATGTCTACTCGAGATCAGCGCACGTTTGATTATGGCTAATAACGAAGCCCCCCAATTCAGCATCCGAGTGTTGGACTGTGATTCTGACTCACCACGTCTCATCATGGCTTACAGTCAAGTAAAAGTGTTTCGATTCACGTACTTATCACGCTCGTGTTTTTGTAGTCTTTGTTCTAGTAATATCACCCATGTTCGTCGCCGTTGTCTTGAACACTTGTTCATCACTGTTGATTACTATCAAGAAGAACTAGTGGGAGATTGACAAGACATATCAGGATGACTTCGAATTGGTAATGATAGCCGTTGCTAACTCCTGGGATGCATGTTGTTCGACAGTGGAAGATTGGGTCTGATCAGTAGAGTGAGGCATATATGTACGGGTCTGACTATAACCAGCACGCATTCATGCTGGCTTCAGATGCTCAGTCAGTTTCACTTCGTCTAATCATTACCACTCTCTTCTTCGACTGTTCTCGCGATGCTCCTTCACCGGGAACACACTCATTGGCGCTTGCCGTTTGCTACTACTGCAGTCTTGGCGCAAACGCACTCTTGCTTCTCAAGCACCAGCCCCTCAGAGCCCACAACAACCGACCACGTCAATACCACCTTCCCAAACACCTCAAACTCCAAAGCTGAACCACAAGACCTTTGTTCCTGCTCGTTTGATGGTGGTGGTGGCAGCTGCAGCACGCAACGCGAACCGCAGTCATGCCGAGCCCATCGCATGATAGTAGCACCATCGCAGTAGGGCTGAACCAACTGGAGCTTCTGGAGCCGGACAATTACATTGTAGCCACAGGTCCAGGCAGCGAGCAGTTTATCGGCACTCCCAACGGCTACAAGGCGTAGGTTACTGGAAGTAGCTAAACATAGTGTCATGACTAGCTGACCATGTCGCCCAGCACACACGTACCACTTCCCATAGCCAGCGCGATCGCTGCCGGTAGCATCAAAAAGATCACGTGGGCTTCATATGGATTCAAGCCTGAGTCCTGGTTCTTCGCCTTCGAGCTGGCAAATGGGAAGCCCACCTTTGAATGTGGCCGCGACATCCCGCTGGCCCTGGCCTCGTTCATCAAACGTCTCAAAGTCTCAGATCGTCTACTCGCTGCGCTCCGCGTCCAGCTTGGAGACAAAGATTCCTTTGTAGCATGGTCCAGTTCAGCCTGGGCTTGCGCAAACGTTCCGCATCAGCTTCGAGACAAACTGTCAGTGGACCACTGTAGGCTGACTTGCCTGACGACTAACTTTATTCTAGACGTGAAGGTAGTTCTGTTTCTCTTCAAGGAATCAGTATGACAAAGGGCGAGTTGAGAAATGGCACGTTGGACAACGTTCAATGGCATGCCAATGGATCGTTCTACATCAAGAGTGGCCACATCCATCTTGTGAACTTCCAATCGAAGCTCATGAGCTCAAAGTGGGATGGGCTATGGGGAAGTCTTGTGCGAAGCGAGCGGATACGTAAGATCAACGAAGAGCTTGCTGTAAGTATCCAGCTTCTTGTTCGAACGTTGCGACTGACACTTGAAGTATGTCGCCATCAGTCCGTACTCACGTCAAGGAGCAACTTTTGTGTTTATCAAGAAACAGCTGCAGGGTTACGAGCCGCGGTTCATTGTGAGCTTTGAAGGAGAGCCTGTGCATTCCAACTTAGCCATTGGCACCTTGCAGGCTGCTATCAATCCAGTCACCGGCGGTGAGGGTCCTCACTCACTTCAGCATGGACAGCAGGCATTCCCACTGCGAGACGGGGCTCCTCTCCCAGACCATTGTATTCAGCATGTTCTCCAGGTACCAGAGAAGGACCTTCCATTTCAATGGGCCATGAGCAAGAAGTCAGGCCGACCGCACGTGAATGATGGATGGGAACTGGAGCTAGAGAAGGGTAAGAAGGTCAAGGTTATACGGAACATGGAGCGTGACTGGTTCCTGGTCATCGGTGCAAAAGGCAAACAAGGTTATGTGCACGGATCCTGGCTCGACTTTGGCGACAGAAAGGTACACTACGATTCAAAGGCCGCGTACACGCAGTTCCAGCGAGATATCGAGAAGCTACAATCAGTATCTGGTCAGCTCGTCAAGTTCCCGACCATGGCCAGCTACGTAGACGAGTGTACCAAGCCGGGATGCCAAACACTAAAGGAGGACGACGCTACATTGGGCATCTGCATCCATGACCTGGGGCAACTGCTGAGGGCTTCGGGCAGCTGTTCGTATGAATGGCTCAGGGAGGGACGCAATGTCTGGCATCCAGACAGGTTTGCCCGCTTTTGCCATGCAGAGCATGTAGACAAGTTGAAGCCTATGTCGGAGCAGATGTTTGTCATGTATACCAAGCTTATGGACGCCTACAAGGGTTAGTTTGAGGGATATTGCGGTTCCGATTGCTGGCTTGATGGGGCCCCGGAGTGCGCTAGGCTAGGACAGTCGGCGAGATAAAGTTTTGGCGTCAATGAAGACACAATACACGGCTGGATGGTAACGTTGGCATCGAACATGCGGGCACTGCGTAATTTTCCCATAAGAAGAATGTGCCTTCCAAGCAAATTTCAGGGCTGGTGTTTGCCTATGAGGGGGTTGTACCGTACGTAATGATGCAGACGCGACTCGTGCAGAAGAAAGTTCGGCGCCGGGTGGCTCTCTCACCTTTCTCCGAATCGGAGTGCAGTAGCATCGACCGGACTAAGTGAATGAAATGATAGATAGGACGGTATCAGCACATCGCGCCACATACACTCTTCTTGGAAAAGATACGCCGACTGGGCTGATAGGACGATGAAAGTGTATCCGATCTGCGGCGGACGCGTTGGTGTTCTCGCCCGTTGCTTTCCGCAAGCTACAACAGCTACCCCGCCGCGAAAATATTGGTGCGCGACATCTCCCCGCCATCTATATACCGTGGTGAAGACTGCAAACAGTGCCCGACACTTCTCCAGCACGCGCTTCACCATGGCTGGACAAAAGATTGACGGCACCGCGATTGCCAAGAGCATCCGCGAGAAGCTGGGTGCCAAGATCAAGGAGAGGCAGGAAAAAAACCCGCGATATCGGCCAAGTCTGAAAATTGTCCAAGGCAAGTGGAAAAGAGTATTGCAGCATGTACGGCGACGCCAAATGCTAACACGACACAGTTGGCGACCGCTCAGACTCCAGCACCTATGTGCGCATGAAGCTCAAGGCCGCCGAGGAGGCCAACATTGACTGTGAGCTTGTGCACCTCGACGAGAACCTGACCGAGGGCGAGCTCCTGCACAAAATCTACCAGTTCAACAACGACCCCGCCGTCCATGGCATCCTCGTACAGCTACCCCTCCCAAAGCACATCTCGGAGCACACCATCACCTCGGCCGTTGCCGACGAGAAGGATGTTGACGGCTTCGGCATCCAGAGCATCGGTGAGCTGGCCAAGCGCGGCGGCAAGCCTCTGTTCACGCCATGCACACCCAAGGGTGTCATGGTGCTGCTCGAGGAGGCGGGAGTTGACATCAAGGGCAAGAACGCCGTGGTGTTGGGGCGCAGCGACATTGTGGGCAGCCCTGTCAGTTACCTGTTGAAGAATGCGGATGCGACTGTCACCGTATGCCATTCGAGGACGCAGGACCTACCTGAAATCGTCCGTCGGGCAGACATAGTCATTGCTGCTATTGGCAAAGCCCAGTTTGTCAAAGGAGACTGGCTGAAGCCTGGCGCCGTTGTCATCGACGTCGGCACAAACTTCATTCCAGATGATACCAAGAAAAGTGGTCAGAGGCTTGTGGGCGACGTTGACTACGACTCGGCAGTCGAGGTGGCATCGCACATCACTCCAGTTCCCGGAGGTGTTGGGCCCATGACGATTGCCATGCTGCTACAGAATCTCGTCGATTCGGCTGACGCCACCTACGACCGCCAGAAGAAGCGCAAGATTTCGGCTCTCCCGATCCGAATTGAAGACCCCATACCCTCTGACATTGCTATATCGCGGAAGCAACACCCAAAGCAGATCACGGCGGTAGCAAAGGAAGTGGGAATCCTGCCTCATGAGCTGGAGCCGTACGGTGCTACAAAAGCAAAGGTCGATTTGTCGCTTCTCAAGCGCCTCGAGCATCGCCGGAACGGAAGGTACATTCTGATTGCTGGTATCACACCGACACCTCTGGGAGAGGGCAAGTCGACCACCACCATCGGAGTAGCACAGGCATTAGGCGCACATCTTGGCAGGATATGCTTCGCCAATGTGCGACAGCCCAGCATGGGGCCTACTTTTGGCATCAAGGGTGGTGCTGCCGGTGGAGGATACAGCCAAGTCATCCCTATGGACCAGTTCAACCTCCATCTTACCGGTGATATCCACGCCATCACTGCAGCAAACAACTTGCTCGCCGCCGCCATCGAGACGCGCATGTTCCACGAGAACACACAGAAGGATGCTGCCCTGTACAAGCGATTGGTACCAGCCAAGAAGGGCAAGCGCGAGTTCGTGCCTGTCATGTTCCGCCGTCTCAAGAAGCTCGGCATTGACAAGACAAACCCAGACGATCTCACTGAAGAGGAGATTTCCAAGTTCGCCAGACTGGACATTGACCCGGAGACCATCACCTGGCGCCGAGTTCTGGATGTCAATGATAGGCATCTGCGTAAAATTACCATTGGTCAAGCACCGACGGAGAAAGGTCAGACACGTGAGACTGGATTCGACATCTCAGTCGCTAGTGAGTGCATGGCTATCCTTGCCCTCAGCAAGGACCTTTCAGACCTTCGCGAACGTCTCGGCAGCATGGTCGTTGCTAGCTCGCGCGCCGGTGACCCTGTGACTTGCGACGATATCGGTGCTGGTGGTGCGTTGACTGCTCTGCTAGTGGACGCTATCAAGCCCAACATGATGCAGACGCTCGAGGGAACCCCCGTTTTTGTACACGCTGGTCCGTTCGCAAACATCAGTATCGGTGCCTCGTCTGTCATCGCTGATAGGCTTGCTCTCAAGCTGGCTGGTACTGAGCCGGATGAGGATCATGACGCGCAGACTGGTTTCGTTGTCACTGAAGCCGGCTTCGATTTCACCATGGGAGGTGAGCGATTCTTCAACATCAAGTGCCGCTCTTCCGGCCTTGTACCCGACACGGTCGTTATCGTCGCCACAGTCCGAGCACTCAAGAATCACGGCGGCGGCCCCGACATCAGTCCCGGCGCTCAGCTACCCGAAGTCTACCGTACCGAGAACGTCGATATTCTCCGTGCCGGTTGTGTAAACCTCAAGAAGCACATTGAGAATGCCAAGCAATACGGTGTCCCTGTCGTCGTGGCCATCAACCGCTTCGCAACCGACACCCAAGCCGAGATTGATGTCATCCGCGAGGAAGCCATTGCTGCTGGTGCCGAGGACGCCATTCCGGCCAACCACTTCGCCGAGGGTGGAAAAGGAGCCGTGGATCTCGCCCAGGGTATCATTGCCGCTTCGGCCAAACCCAAGCCCGACTACAAGCTCCTGTACGACACTTCGAGCGGCACCGTCCAAGAGCGCATGGAGATTATCGCTAAGCGCATGTACGGTGCCTCGGCCGTCGAGTTCAGTGAGCTTGCCCAAAAGAAGGTCGACACATACGTCAAGCAAGGGTTTGGCAATCTCCCTATTTGCGTAGCAAAGACACAGTACTCTCTCAGCCACGACCCAAGCCTCAAGGGTGCGCCAACGGGCTTCACGGTTCCCATCCGCGACGTCAGGATGGCGGCTGGTGCCGGTTATCTGTATGCGCTTGCGGCGGATATCCAAACGATTCCTGGTCTGCCGACTGCTCCTGGCTATCTCAATATCGATGTTGATGTTGAAAATGGCGAGATTGATGGTATGTTCTAGACGTGTGGTAATGAAGAAGATTGAAGAATCAGGTGGGGCCGTGACAAAAAGAGCATTCATTCAACAAGCTTCATGTCCTCGGCGGTGATTGATGGGAAGAAAAGAGAAGCTTTCTATCATGGTATCATGGCTTGTTATGATTAATATGGATTGGCGTTTTTCATTTTCTTTCTAAAGAAATGTTCAGATGGGCACAAGGCGCAGGTTTCTTTTCCGCTGCCTCCAAAAGGTAGGTTGTTTGAATGTTCAACAGCATTCGCATTACCTCTGGGGTTGGGGTTGTTGCATAGGCGCTTCTTATGAGTTCTTCTTCAACATGGAAATAACGGGCAAAGAAAGGGTTAGCAGGCAGCATTCAAGCGTTCAAGGCGAAGGTCGGTTTTCATTCAACTTGGGAACGGACTTTGGGCTAGGAAATTTAGTGCTTCTTCACTTGATAGATGGACGACATGTATGCATAAATGGAAGCCCGAATCAGACAGAGTGGTTTGAATATAGAAACATTTCATGCATGTCGAGTATGTAGTCTCCATGTTGAAGTACTGGTGGCTAGCAAAAGCTGCTTGGAATCACAACTGTGCAAGGTCACTTTGCATGACGCTTCTTACTCTGTCCCCCCTTTCTACTAAACACGACTATGCTCGAACAAAGGTTGTTGAATTTTCCATTTGGCCTTCAACTTCATCTAGGAATCAGACTTCTAACATGCTATGCGGATGCGTATCGTCAACTCATTAGGAATGTAATCAGGGTTCGTCTACATCATGCCGAGATCCGACATGGCCTTGGCGTAACTGTCCCAGTCGGTAAGGGCGCCGAGAGCACGGCGCTGGTGTGCGCTAAGAAGGGTAAGACCGTAGATGTAGCTTGCGTTGACCCATCCAAAGCTATTTGCGTGTTAGCGGCAAATACACATGCAAGTTCTTGGTGACGAAACATACCCTTCGCGAGGAACACCCTTGAAGTCGCTGCCCTGGTTGCCATATTCGGCCTCGACCTTGTGCGGATCAATCTTCCTTGTAACATCGTACTTTTCAACAACAACACCGTTGAAGTCAACAAACGCCTTTGTAACCATGAACAGCCAGCGGTAGGCTAGACGCTGGGCCTCAGCATCGTAGCCATATCGCTGCATGCCAACCCATGCAAGCATCTGCTGTGGTGCCCAGCCGAAAGGATAATCCCATTGTCGGTTGGGCCGATCAAGGCCAACCTTGCCACGCGACTTCTCCGTACCTGACACTAGTCCACCAAAGGCTTCGAGCTTAGGCAAAGCCTTCTCCACTAGGATACTAGCCTGGCGGGGGGTGGCAAGACCGGACCACATGGGCCAGAAAGTAGTGGCACTCTCGTAGCCGGTGCGTTGCTGCTTGACGGTGTTATAGTCAAAGTACATGCCGGCTTCTTCGTCCCACAGGTACTTGTCCACCTGAACGCGACGTTTTCTAGCGCGGCGTTCCCACGAAGCAGAGTTTTCGATTTGACCAGGCTTCATGTCACCTGTGCAGAATTCTGCTGGAATCTCGAGCTTGTCGCCAAAGTGATTGCGAATGCAACGGCCAATGTCGACTTCATACTTGTAGAGCAGCGCATTAATATCAACGACGGCAAGATCTGCAGCAACCCTCTCGAGGCGATATGAAGTATCATGGCCTGATTCGCGCACGGCGCGGTCGTGCAAAAAGTAGTCGTCGAGTTCGGGTTCGGTCACGCGTTGGTAGTTGTAGGCGTCAACAAACTCTTCAAAAGTCATACCGTGCTTGTCGGCGTAGGGCTTCAGAATGTGCTCGAAATGAGTGGCTTCCGTCTCAGGTGGCACACCCAGTCCTCCAGGTCGATAGCGAGTGAGTCCAGTGACGGGATCCAAACGAGGCGGGGACATCCAAACCGAGTGGTATTCCTTGATGGCAGCAAGGATAGCCTCGCGCAGAAATTCGAGCGCACCGGGCTCGTGCTTGATGCGTTCATAGCATCGTAGAGCCATGTCGGTAAGAAAGGGCGGTTGGGAGCGACATAGGTAGTAGGTACGGTTCGCGTTGAGAATCTTGTTGTAGTGCTTGATGCAGAAGCAAAAGTGAATGACCATGGATTTGACCAAGTCGACACGGTCATTGACAAGGAGGCCCAGGGACTCCATGTAGCTGTCCCATCCGTAGAGCTCGTTGAAGCGGCCGCCTGGGACCACAAAGGGCAGGCCTCTCAAGTCCTTCTTGTTGGTTTCCGGGTCAACCCACTCCTCCATGGCAATAGCGAGCAGACCGGGCGCTTTGTTCAAGTCACGTACATATTGGTCGTTGTCGCAATCCTTGGGCAGCCAGACCACGTCGAGGCGCATGTCGGGATGCTCGCGGGCAATGCGGGTGTAGTATTCGTGTTGCTCGGGGGCACCTTGGGGAATGTATATGCGGGGGCGTGGATCGTCGGTCCAGTCCTTGGGGTCGACGCCAACTTTGGCAATGTTGGAACCATCGATGCGGCGGGTGAGGCCGTCCCAGAAGGAGAATTGGATCAGTCGGCTGAGGCGGTTCACTGGATTCTCGTTTAGACGCGACTCGTCGAGGACAATGGTCTTGCGACCGTAGTCTTTGGCGAGCGTCAGCTCCTGGAGCAGGTTCGAGAGCATGTAGGTGCCGCGGACATCGTGTTTCTTGAAGGCATTGGAGCCGAGGGTGCCGAGAGACAGTGTCTGTTCCTTGTCAGCCAAGCTCTGTACTGAGCAGTACCACGGCGTACCTTGGGACCCTTGTCGTCAATCGTGATCTGGTAGTTTTGGTCCGAGTCTTCGCGGGCGAGGAGCTGCTGAAGCGTCTCCTCGACGTTGATCTTGAAGCGGCGCGGCTGCAGCGAGTTTTCATCTGTTGCAGTCAGCGGGCATATTCCAGACGTGTGTCGGGCCCAGGGCGCGTACCGTGGCTGATGCGGCGGCCAGCAGTGATGCCATCGGTAATTGGGGCGTTACGCGTCGATTGGTCTACGTTCTGTCCCGTGTTAGCACCGCCGTCACCCTCAAAGAGGAACACGGGGCAAGTGGGGGCACTCACGGCCGAGTAGGTCCTCGCCCGGGCATGCTTCTTCGAGTGACTCTCGCCATAGTAAATGTGCGGTGCAGCGTACGGGTCAATGGCAGTCGAGGTTCGGCGAGGTTTCGAAGATTGCGAGCTCATGCTACGATATGTGGGGGATGGGCGGACACAGACAGCAGTCAAGCCGTCGTTTGTTTGTGGGGTGTTGTTGTGTGGTGCTGTGCTGTGCTATGCTGTGTTGTGCTGCGCTGTGTTGGGACGGTGCGTGGTGAAGATGTTGCAATGGTAGGTAGTGCTAGCTATGGCGTAGGCACTGTCCGCACTTGGTTAAGACGGCGATACGGGCTTGGGGGGTGGGGGTGGGGGCGGCACCTTTGTACTGAAGATGTTTCACCCGGAGGCGGCAATGTCAGACAGCAATGTGTGGTCCAAGGGACTTAGGGCAGGTGGCGTATTCGGAAGAGGATGTGGATGCGGATGCGGATGCGGTGTAGGACTGGTACTGGGAGAAGAAATGGTATTTCCCTGGGCCGGTCACGCACTTTTTTTTGGCTGATGCAAGGCCGGCAGGTCCGCCGATGGCTTCAGAAAGCATAACAGGCGCAAATGGTGGGTCTGCCATCACGATAGGCAATGACGGCCCAGGCGGTGAAGGGGCTTCTGCAATGTTCCAGGCAATGAGAATAGGGAATAGAGTTAATGGCCAGGAGCTTCGTCCAGGTGCGAACGCGAATTGCACCGGAAGTCCCGTGCTGCTGCTGCACCACCTGCACCTCCACCTGCACCTGCACCTGCCTGAGCTCCTTCCCCCGTCCCTTCCCCCAACCATCACCATCACCATCGCGCCTGCCTTCCTGCCACGCCGAGCTTTGCCGCCCCGTATAAATCACCCCACTACGACGTCATCGCCCGACACCACCTTCACCCTCGACCCGGCCGTCTATTTCATTGCATCTCGGGGCCCGTCAATTTGGCCTGGTGAGTGTCAATGGCTCCCGACGTCTTCGCCGTGGACCAGTCTTTTATTTATTTTTCATTTTGGCTTTTTTTCCCTCTACCCTTGTTGTCCGCGTGCATCCTCTTGAGCTGTACGCGTCCTATGACTGGCTCGCCTGTATGGCTGCCGTCAGCCTGCAGGCGTGTAGGTAACCCCCCCCTCCTCCTCCTCCTCCTCCTCCACCCCACGCCTCCAGCCTCCAGCCTCCAGCCTCCAGCTGCCTGACTATTGCCATCGTGACCTTTTGGCCATACCCTTCTACCCTTGGCTGACGCACTCGCCTACATCCTCTCCTCCCTGTAAGCCCCGAATAAATGGAGAATGCCTCCCATGTCCACCGCTTGATGCGCCCGTCTGAATCATCCCACCATGTGTCAGACGACCAAGTCGGGAACTTCCGACTTCGGCTCTCCAGCCGCGCCCGCTCCCACTCCCTTCTCCGCATCACCTCATCACCGCATGGCAGAATGGCACTGGCTGCAAAGTATGGCTCTTGCATGTTGTACATTGATCAATCCACTTCACAAGGCCTACCACACTCCAGATCCTGATTATAAGCTACACCGCCCTAATCTTCGTTACAAATGAAACATATCGCTACCGCTGTTCGTGACAAAAGAGATGGTAATCGCAGTCTTTTTGGCTGATGATGAGCCCCCAACGCCTTCGCTAACAAGCAATCAAACAAACGCTGCTCAAACACCGGCGAACCGGCGCATGTATCCTGACTTTCAAACTTCGAGTTTCTTCGCGCTCGGCTTCCAGCTCTTCTTCATGCTTCTCCACCTCCACCTCGCTCCCTTGACTGGTTCTGGTATGGGTGTGCTGCTCAGGGTGGCCGAGTCTGGTCGTGGGTTGTCGAGATTGTGGCCCCAGCTGCTAGATGAGGTCGCGAAAGATGTTGCAATCGACGCCGTTCTTTGCATTTCGCACCCATCGGCGCTCTCATATATCCTGAGCTTCGACTTTGCTCGCGTTGGCAGAGGTTCTTGCAGCGCAAGGAAGCCAGAAGCGAAGCATCCGCCATACGCCTTCAACACCTCCAGGGACGCTGCTCTTCGCAGAGCCATTGTTTGTCTTTGAGCATCCGCATCTCCATCATCAGACTCGGCAAAGTCACCATCGTATCGGTAGTATAGTTCGGTGTGGCCAGCCGCCGACTGTTGGTCTTCTAGTTGGCAAGCACTGTCCGCCTGTGACTTGTTAGCATGGAACCAGGGAAAGACTGCATCAAGATTCAACACATACCTTTGAGTGAATCGAACTATGCGATCGCAAGTTTTCCTCGGTGAGTTCGGCTTGCGAAAAGCACACGTCCCAGTTGGGTGTACGTCCAAGATTTTGGTACATGTTTACTGCTGGTCGATCGAGTGCTTGTGGATAATGCTTCACTGGAAGACCTAATAAGGGAACCAAGTCCAAGTTCTTGATAGTAGTAGTAGTAGTGATAGTACTTGTAGTAGTAATGGTCGTTGTTGTTGTTGTTTTGGGCAAGCTTTGGTTGACTGAACCAGAGGCTAGGACGACCAAGTCTTATATATCGACTGTGACCTTGGAATCCCAGCCAGACAATCAGGATCATACCCACCAGACCATGCGCCATAGCGCCGCGCTCGCCGATTAACTCCAGGGACCAGGTTCTCAACCACAGCCAAGACGGTGGTACATGGCTGCCGCTCTACCGTTTCCGTCACCTTTCGCGCTCTGGCCGGATCAGCCCTCGTTGCTTTTAGTTGCCGTCTGCGCAGGGGCGGTATGGCAGATCCTGGCCTGCTGAACTAGAGGCTGGCTGCTCAGGCACGCACAAACTCCACACTACCAACTTCGTGGCGTTTGCACACGAACCGACCTATCACAAACTACTGCCTCCGCATAATCCAAGCCTCAACCCCTCTGGTTAGAAATTCATTCGCACATGCCGATCAGGCACGGTCGGAGTTTCATACACAACGCCTCTACCGCACCCAATTGTCGGTATGGCAACCTCTCATGCAAGTAAACATACCACCCTCAGCCACACTGGCAGAGTCCAGACTGTCCGCTCACCTGATGAACTGATCAAAAAAGACATCATCTTGCCCTCCACGCAATGCGAATGCGAAAGGACCTTCTATGACGGAATGGTGATGAGAGCGGGTCTCTCAATCAAGCACATCGCCGTTCAATACAGTACCAGCTCACCGCCTGCCATTGTTGCTCGATGCACCTAGCAACATGTACCCTTTACCCGCAGGGGGCTAATCGGCTGTCCACGGCGCCGGGCGCAATCAAATGAGTACTTGACAGCTGTCGCAAAAAAGCAGCAACTGCTTAGCGCATCGCGCCCCATGCGCCGAACGATGGATTCGTTTCCCTGTCCCAGATCACGATACTGTGGTCCTGTTGCTGAGATGCGTCCAAGTACTGGTGCGATACCCAAATCAGGCCGCGATCCTCATTTTGTCGGGCCGCGCTCGGGCGGACTCTCCACCAATCTATTGCACAAAACACGACGGCTGGCGATCATCCGTCCAAACACCAAGTCGAATTACGCCTTCTTCTCGCGATTTCTACATTCTCAATAGACCAACTCAGCACAAATGTTTCTTCTCGTAGGATGCAAAAATAACAACTGACTATGGACATTCGTCACTTCACGACGTTGACCCCACCGCAGGAGCCACGTTTTGTTTTTTTGCAGTCGTGGGGCTCAGCTTGCCAGTCATGTACCCCTGCACTAGCGCGCCCGGTCCAGTGGCTGGTGTTCACGATCTCTCATTTCAGAAGTTTATTGTATTCGCTGGATTTACCGCTTCTGTGTCCCCAGAATGCGGCCGAACGAATTGAGTCATTGGCCTGGGGCCGGGTACCACAGCACGCAATCTGCTCTACTCTCCCATGAACCAGGCACCCACTTTGTTTTGCATGCATTCGGGGCCAATGTAGTCAGTTGGACAGCAACGTTGATGAGACAGCAACACCAACGTCCGTCTCAGCTAGTGGAAACGATCGACTAACAGCACAGCTAGACATGTCTCGGTACCAGGCGCCTGCCGTCTCCCGAATAGATCTGCTATCTACGGCGCCTTGTAATGGTTGTCTGGAGTCTGCAGATGGCCAGCCAAGTCACAAGATGATGCTAGTCGCCCTGTATCCGAGTGCGACTCTTGGTGTTGCGTTTGGGGAGTATCGCCGACTGACAGGCCCAAGTTTCCAAATACCACCCCCCGGCCTTGTGTTCCAATCCAAATGACGTCGCCAATCGCCAAAGAAGGATACGCGTCAAGATCTCGCCAGCTTGGATTGGGTTCCCATCCTCGACTTCTCGCTTGGAATCCCATTTTCCACAATGAGATTCCCATCTTTAATGACTCGACACCCTGTCCGGATCTACTAATTCCGCGGCGCAACATGGACTCTCAGATCGGCGAGCATTTCTGCAAGATCCCGCCCCCAGCTCAACACGGTGACTAGAATAGCAGCTTGATTTTACCCACAGGTCTGGATCACCCGCTCCTGCACGACGAATCGCCATCGTGTAGGTTGGGGGCATCCCAGGGAAATGGACCGAATGACTCGTGAAAGCAAATGGATATGATAGGATCGTGTGCGACTGTACATAATGCTCTACATGTGCCCAACGATGAGGGTGTGGAACTAAATGGATCGACGGAGCAGTCTGTCACACAAAAGCACGAACAGGGTTTAAGGATGTCATGACGAAAGAGGGAGGAAATCCTCCCTCCTCGTCATATGAATGTCACTGGATGTAACTGTTCTGATTAATAACCCCGTGCATGTGTCCGAATGCGCGCATTTGGGAATAGGAAGGTATCGCGGTGTTCGCTGTCGCGTTCGCACTGCGCAAAGCCTGCTGCTGGGGATCGTATACCGTGCTTGTCGCCAATAGGAGAACAGAAACACCGTGACTCTCAGGGCGCCACAGGCATACCCCGGGTCCGCGCACGCGATCAGTAATCTACCACTCAGGAGATGTTTGGGAATCAGGTGCCGCTTTTGGTTACCCCTACGAAAATTGTGTAGGATGACGTTCTGCTATTATCAGGGACATGATATCTGCAGAACGCCTTTGACGCCTAAACACGATCTGATCGCTTCGTCCCCAGTAGCCATGTGCCTTGACACCGGAATATGGGTCCCCAAAGTTCTGGAAATACCCTGCAAGCATCACGTGTCCACATCTTGGCTGCCTCATTGGTATCTTGGACTTTTGCGATCCAATCAAAGCCCGACCCTCCACCTGCGCAAACTCCACCCAAATAGGTGCTGGAAGAAGGAGCTTACCCTGAGAGGAGGGAAGGGGAGTTGTAAACAGGGTATACAGGATACAACTCACGCCACGTCATCGTTTTGGATCCTGCCCGTTTCAAGGCCATTCAACGCACGCTGTCCTATAATCGCGTGCTGGACATGACCCTCATCCATGATCTCATCCGAAACTTGATGGCCGCACTCAAGGGATAGGACAGGGTACGTCCTTGGTCGCGCCTTCGTTGCTATACTCATCACCTTCCCCTTTCCTCTGGCGATCCTCCCATCTGGCCCTCGAAACGGATACTCAGGTGCGGTGGTGGTGATACGTGGCTGTGTTGATCTAGATGCGATTGATAAGATTGAATGGTGTGGTGACGAGCCGGAGGCTAGTGGCAGCGTTGAGGGCCCGACGATACAGGGGGATGCATTGCAGATGGGTGAGCAGGTGAGAGGAGGGTTAGCGAAAGTAGCAGGGGGGGATGTGCGTCTCTACGGGTCTCGATTGACTTAGTGTCGGGGACGGAAGAGAAATAGTAGGGTCGGGTACAAAGGTAGTGCCCAAGTGAGGAGAATAAGGAAAATGGGCGTTGAGAGCGTACGTGGCGCTAGGAGGGAATTGTTGAATGGATGGTCACTGTGTGATACGGCAGTGTTCGGAGCTTTTCACGGCTATATCGGAGAGGAATATTTTACGAAAACAGAAGTATCAGGCAGTGCAAGATTCGCATGGCACGATGGCTTGAGCGCATGGAATTTGACGATACCAAACCTTTGTTGGAGGGCTTGGAAACTTTCTTGCCGAAAATGCTGAAGCAAGAAGAAAAGATAAAGGGTATATTGAACCCTTGAACTTTGTAACACACCATGCGACTGACGAGGAGGTCACGGACAACGTTTTCGCATGGACCCTGAAATTTGGAAGTTGATACGTTCTGGTACCGGAAATCAACATGGTGAACGCACTGATTGCAAGGTGGTGCAGAGCATTCTCGCTTTCGTACCGAAGCTGGAAAGCTTGTCAAGGAAAAGAAACAGAAGGGGGAGGGGGTTACGAATCTTCGAAGAAACCCATATCCGAGCGCGATACCACGGACGAAATATTGGCATGGACCCTGACCTCGGATCTAGGCCTTTTGGGAAACAAAGAAGAAAAAAAGATGAAGAAATTGAGCGGGCGTCCAACGTACTTCACACCATACCATGTCAGGGTCTCAAAATGAATCCCGCAAAAGGCTTGGGACAAAGGAAAAGGATAGTGCAAAGCGCACTGACTTGACGTGTCAAGGCGAAAGTCTCGGGTCACGCCTATTTGCGTACCAGATCTTGGGGTATGGATCAATACGAACAGCGTGAACTGCTGTAGGGCAAAACTTGGAACCGAAATATCGTTGAGCGCACAAGGTTCGACAGCTCGACACCATATCCAGGCGGCATGAAGGAGAAAGGAAAAAAAAACACTCACTTGGGACAAAGCATTCGCATGGGCCTTTTCAATTCCCCACGCCTGAAATTGAAAAAAAAAGATGAGGATGTTGAGCGCACTTACCACGTCGGCAGAATACCAGGTAGAACGACCCTCAGCCCTCTTCAGCTGCTGTTGCTCCGGACTGTGCCTGGCTACCATTGTTTATTTTCCAAATCGGCCGCCTGTTTCAAGTACCGGAAACCCGTTATTTTTTGTCCTTGTTTGCCTGCTGAGTGGTTGTTGAATTGTTGTTTCGGCAAAGGCCAGAACGAAGACAAAAGGAACAATAAGGGTGGTCGGTTAAGGTTTTTGCAGAGTGAGCTGGCAAAGGGTCCAAGGTTCTAGATCTGAAAAGTCGGATTTTGGAAGAATAGAAAAGGTGTAGGGGACCCTTTGAATCTAAACAAGGGTTTGCACTGGCCAAAAAGGGTACTGTGTGTTCTTTAGCGAGCAAACCCTGAGGCGTCCGCGGCTCTTGAAGGTGGGTGGGAGGCATTTTCGGAATGTCTCTGGTCGAGAGGGTGGGGAGGGGGGCGGGCGGGTTTGAGTAGAATGGCAGACCTTGAGTATGGGCGTCGAGATTCGCTTGGGGGACTGGGAAAGTCGGGAAAGGCGCACGCAGGAGCGGCGGACAGTGGTCGGACCCTGAGATTATGGGAACACAAGTGGGGCCTTCGTGAGTTTTGAGACGATGGTCGTGAGGTGTTGAGAAACAAAAAAGGGAGTTTGGGTGGGACAAAGGGGGTGAAGTCGAGGAATGAGTGGCGAGCGAGAGAGAAAAATGGATGGAAGTATCTTGGTTGAAGGCTTGTGAGGCTGTGCATACATGCCATGGAGGTTTGAAGTGGAATGGGCATGTTTGAAAATAAAAGCTATTTTGTTATGTGCTCGATCTCAAGACATCGCAATGTGGTATTGACGATCGCGGGGATTCTGATGACGAGCTGGACAAAGGTAGCAAGATACGTCATCGAACCAGAACCACGACCATCAGCGACCATTTACAGGTTCGATCCTTCTCCTCGCTACAACTAAACAACTCTGCATAACCTCCATTTGATCATCAATTCAAAATCTTACTGTTGCTCTTGATCGATTCCCCCGCGCACCCTGATATCCCAAGACCCTGAAAGGCCGTTCAACCTATCCCGTATCATCCAACACTTCCCAAGCCTCGTGTCTCCATCAACATGAAGATCAGGGTCGATCCCAACCACCCAAACCCGGAGATGGACGAATAATTTCGAGTCTCGTCCAAAAAAGCAACATATTGCAGCGAGATTCGCAGCGCAAGGCGACACACACAAAGACCTCTCTACACACCGCCTCGTCAGCAGCCGGCCAGCAGCCGCGAAAAGACCTGGACGGGCGAAGCAAAACCCACAAGGCCATGACGGATGCGTGAGCAGCCGGTCAGGCACAAGGAACAAGGCTGTAAAGTTCCGAAAAAGCAGAACCTCGCTCCCATCTAGGATTTTTGCAAGGTGTAGAAGGATGGCCTTTTTGACGCCATTTTTTCCTTAACGTAATATGCAACGCAATGTAGGGTGTGGATGATAAAAAAAGCAAAAAGGAAGAAAGCCCATCATCACAAAGCCTCAAAAGTCACGTAAGGTAGGAACGCGCGCGCATGCGCACGTGCAGCGCAACAAGAAAAGCAACGATAACAAAAGCAGACTTAGCAGGAAAGAAGCAAAGAAAGCCCCAAGTTTCACACTTTAAGATAATGGCAATGGGGCGGGTCCCCTTTCGAGAAGCAAAAAAGCAGACTCCAACTAGATGGACCCGCCTTTTTAGGCAAACTACCTAGGTAAAGTTGCGCGGCTCGGCACTAACGTTGGCAATGTAAGAGTTGTTATTCGCTGCAGCACGGAGAAAAGTGTGGTAGCGAGGGAAGATGGGGGTGGGGCGTTGTTTATCAAGTGGCTTTGCCATGGGTTGGAGGGGGTTAATTCACACCCCATGTTTACTTTGACTGGCATGCGGGTTTTCTCTTGGCTAGATGATGCGGTGAAGATCGTTGGAGCTAGGCTTTGTTTGGTCGGCTTTAGACTGTGTTTGTCTGGGGAGAGATGAGGGCTAGAGCTGTATCGGGATGAAGAAGATCTTGTGACGGTGAGGTGGGGGGCGTTGGAGGAATATGGATCATGAGGCTGTCTGTTGTGGCTGAAGCGCCTGGTGGGTGTGGGGATATTAGATAGCTTGGAGGAAGATGGTTTGATAGATAGTCGGGAAGTTAGTGGGTCTCTTCTTTGGGACAGTAGCGTTAGTTAGGATTTTGGGGATTAAGGTGATAATAGTAATATTGCTCAAGTTGAAGTTAATTTCCTCGTAGACCCCCCCTCATCCCCTTTTTTTGTTCGACTTGAATATGATTGCTGGAAGCTGCAAGAGCAAGGCTAATTCTTTCAAGGCTTTTGTTCTTGTAGGCGCTGCGCTTTT
>Ga0265797_10004748_pt1 | contig 20455 bp, 15 predicted proteins | sample P2T30metagenome_FD_192433 | JGI IMG/M metagenome (GOLD analysis project Ga0265797, IMG submission 192433) | Plant litter microbial communities from East Loma Ridge, Irvine, California - P2 T30 | ecosystem: Environmental > Terrestrial > Plant litter > Unclassified | place: USA: California...
GCACCTCTCAAAGCACTTCGCAGAGCACCACCCGCACCACGTCCAACAAGACAACCAAGACTACTAAGACTACGAAGACCACTAAGTCGACCAAGACCACCAAATCCACCAAAACCCCCAAACCCACCACGACTCGCACCGGCGCACCTAAGCCGACACACTACTAGTAGTGAGGTCAATGCAGCCAGGCCGCAGGTATGAAGGTGTTGACAATTGTAGTCAGAAGGTTGGAGCGTAAATCCGCATACAGCTTCTATGTGTGCACGGTTGCTGGAAAACTGTTATGAATGCGCGTAGACATGAGACATGAGCTTTTACACAGTGCATTGGAGCGAAGGGAGAATGCCAATGGTCTTGAACAGTCTGTACTGTCATTTGTCCCGATGAGATTGATAAAAAGTTGATCGCTCTCTCGACGTTCAACCCTGGGAGAGTAGTCACAAATCTCACATGGTTATCTTTCGATGTAAATGCAAGCCAAACGAACGACAACACTTTACAAACATCTGCTCCGTTATCCAAAGACCAATGTGCCATTGTAGGGCAACTACAAGACTTGAATCATGTTGGTTGGATTGTAAATTGGGGTTGACGTCTCATCGTCGAGCCCAACCCGAACCCTAGTAGTCGTTTTGGTGCGAGATGTATCTTTTTCGTGTTAGACAGTTACACTTCACCTTTTCCTGTGATGTGATACTCTGGACATTTATAACTGTCGATGCATGTCGAAGTAGCTGCTCTTACATCATGTTCTAGACTATACACCTCTCCTGCTCGATGACCTCAGCGGCTATGCATTGTAACATTTCTGAAATGGAGCCCTCCTCTTCTCGGATGCTTACTGGCCAGGTGAACGCGCGCTAGAGGAACGTCAGGCCACCACAGTTTGTCTTGCACGCAAGTCACAGCGTCTATTCACCTATCAACAGAATCCACGATTATGAAGCGACGCCGATGTCGTCAAGTCTGGATCTGTGCAAATAAGTGCTGCACTCACCACTGTATCAGGCTGGTGAGCCGCTGATATATAGTGCCGCCCCGCTACCGAGATGAAACTCGCGTACAAATCTGGAGACGAGATCAAGATCGATCGTGATGATCGGGGTTGAGGCCGTGCCGTGTTTATGCAAGGAACAGGCCTGCAGAAATCTCGCAAACCCCCTCCCAGCTCCGGTGGCCAAAGCATCATCGACACCATTCGACAGGGCGGAACAAGTGCAACGGTCTCGCCATGTGGACGGCCACAGGGATGTTGCATCCGCCCACGGTTCTGACCGGTGATCTCTCTGCAAGCAGCGCCAAACAGAACTATTTGCATCCTTCATGAATTCGGGCGGCAATGGATCAAAGTATCGCTACAAATTGTTGTGAACGAATATCTCTGGCTCAGAGAGATGCTATCGCCACTAGCACTCACCCTGGTCAAATTGTGCGCAGACTTCCCGTGTCCATATTGCTGGGACGACTTCGATACGTCACGAATGTGTGATGGAGCAGTGGATTCTGCACCTTCGCAAATGCGGTGCGCCGCCGCATACGGATCTCTTGCCGAACCATTCTTAACTCTATAGTAGCCGTTGAGTCTGTCACTTTGGGTCTGAGGTCCTTTCTCTCATTTCCACCTGCAATTTTCATACCATTGTCTCACTGGGGGACTAAACGGCTCTGGTTCTGTGTCCGACAGCACCGCCGCAGACATCAAAGGCAGGCTCTTTGATATAATTTTCAACATGTCGGAGATTCATTCATACATGGGCCTTCGAGGCCCAGCGCTGGCCAGTGTCATCGGCACAACCGCTGGACTCGCGTTTTTCTTATTCGGCTACGACCAAGGAGATCTCGCTGGCATCCTCACCATACCGTCCTTCCGCCGACAGTTCCCACAGACCGACACGATTGGACGCCCTGACGATTACAATGTCGCAAACCTACAAGGCATTACTGTAGGCATCTGGAACCTGGGATGCTTCGTTTCCGCCATCCTCACAATCATGATCGGCGACAAGCTTGGTCGCAAGAAGACGATGTTGATGGGCCTGACTTTCCTTGCGATTGGAGAGATTATTCAAGCAGCCTCTTTCAGCTGGCCACAGTTCTTGGTAGGACGTGCAATCGCTGGCTTCGGCAACGGCTTCAACACAGCCACAGTACCCGCATGGCAGGCTGAGTGCACAAAAGCCCATCGCCGTGGTACCTTGCTTATGGTCACAGCTGGTACTTTCATCGCCGCCGGTCTCGCCTTTAGCTACTGGATGGACTTTGCGTTTTCCTGGCTGGATCCCTCTTCGGCGGCCTGGCGCGTTCCAATTGCGATTCAGTTGATCTTCCTTCTGGCAGCTGCAGCGCTTTTGATAGTGATGCCAGAGTCACCACGCTGGTTGATCCTGACAGGAAGAGAGGAGGAGGCTCTGAAGGTGCTCTCCGCCCTCAACGATCTACCCAAAGATAGCCACGACGTTCGCCAGGAATTTTTGCAAATCAAGGACGCTGTCATCGAGATGTCAAAAGGCAGCTTCGGATCTGCTTTCACGATGGGCGACTACCGACATGTCCACAGAACTTGCCTAGCCGTGTTGCTGCAAGTGTTCCAGCAAATGACAGGCATCAACCTTATCACACAATTCCTGGCTCTTATCTTAATTCAGCAGTACGACTATTCGGGCTGGGTAGCACGACTACTCGCTGCTGCGGTAGGCACCGAATTCCTGATGGCCTCTGCGATTCCGGTCGTCGGTATTGACCGCTTCTGGGGTCGACGAAGTCTGATGATGTTTGGCGCAACTGGTATGTGCGTTAGCATGGTGATATTGTCAGCCATGCTATGGCTACAGAGCACTGCAGGGAACATCGTCAGTACTGTCTTCATCTTTGTATACTGCACTTTCTTCTCAATCGGCTGGCAGGGAATGGCCTGGCTTTACCAAGTCGAAATCGTGCCTCTGAGGATTCGAGGACCGGCAAACGCAATGTCAACAGCCGCCAACTGGCTGGTCAATTACGCGGTCGTTCAGATCACGCCTGTGGCCTTCCATAACATCGGCTACCGCACCTTCATTATCTTCGCCGTCTTCAACTTCTTCATCGTCCCCATAATCTACTTCTTCTACCCCGAAACTGGCTTCCGCAGCCTGGAGGAAGTCGACGTTATCTTCTACAATGCCAACCAGCAGCCTAAGCCCTGGTTCAACGTCCGCAAAATCGCAGCCAACGAGCCGCTGTGGTACAACAAGGAGAACACCTCCGGCGAGGCCTTCAACTACGAAGAGACTGAGTGGCACAAGAAGCATCTCCGCTTCAGCGATGAAGTCAAGACCAGCGAAGGCGAGACTACGACTCTACGCAACGATCACAGCAGCCCAGGTGGTAGCGACACCAACCATGGCAAGAAGTTTTCTGAGGGAAGTGCAACGAGCGAGGACGGCATTCTCCAGCATCAACCTGCGCCGGATGCAGAATTAGATGCTAGTGGCCCTTGGCCTAATGCCGGACCTCTCTCACCTTCAGATGTTGCACCTGGGCCGCATGTCCCAAGGCTGAGTGCTTCGCGCGACGGCAGGCCCGCTGGACTGGGCTACTAGATGTGGCTTGCAATGACTTCATTTCTTATCGTAACAGGACCGGTTCTCACCAGAGGCGACAGCACTGGGCTTTTAATAGTTTCAGCAGTACTGTAATATAACTTATGTATAAACACACATATCAGTTCTTGAACAAATGTCCCGTCCAACTCGCGAAGTCATGGTGGCTCTGTGATGGTATAGCAATCAAAGGCGCGGATACTGCACGCTAAGTACTACCGTTGCGCGATCCACCGGCCTCGTCCACTTACCATGGTTGTACATCAGCTGTCGCGACCCCAAGCGAACTATCAGCCTGTCCAAAGTACAACCACCACTTGCCCTTAAACTGCACCAAACCCTCCGCAAACACCACTCGATTGACTTGACCCTCGGTCTGCTCCGGCGTACTAGGCCAAAGGAAAGGTCTCTCAAGCCTAGCGACCGGCCCATCCGCAAGTTCAGGCTGATACGTTCCTCCGACAACCGGGTTTTCAATGCTGGTGTTGACGGTAGGACGGAAAGATCCAGTGGGATCGATGAGCATCTGGCCCACTGAGTACTGGCCTTGCGGGTAGCCAACTCGGCCCGTTGTCATGGCGTTGTAAACGAGTAGCCAGGTGCCGTAGCGAGTTTTGATCGGCGCTGGGCCAGGTTCAAGGAGTCGGTTCTCCCATGGATGCACTGGTGCGGCGAAAGGCTGTGTAGCAGGCAAAGTGGTCCAGTTGAGGAGATCGGGTGAAGTAGCATGGTAGAGAGATGAATCACCCCTGCAATCGTTAGTTTCAGGTCATATCCATCACAAATGATACACTCACCAGTACATATGATACAACCCATCAATCTTCTCATTCGTGATTGCTCCAGACTTGGAATGATTCAGCCTTGGTCCCGGGATGTCTATGTCGCTGAATGCCACGTCCTGCCAATACGGGAAGAGCGGAGGGTATTTCTTCCAGTTCAGCAGATCGGTCGATGTAGCGATACAAAGCTGCGGTGACGTGAGGTTGTATGCAGTGTATGTGAGATAGAATGTGCCGTTGACGCGGATGATTCGAGGATCTTCGGTGCCGCCGCCAGCCTCCCATGGTTCTGTGGCATAGAGGATGGGTCTGTTTAGACGTTCGAAGTTGATGCCATCTGTGCTCCAGGCGAGGCCTACGCTGCTGACTAGAGACTCGTTCTGTGCTCTGTACAGCAGGAAGATCGTCTCGTTCAGAACGATAGCGGTAGGGTTGTAAAGGAAAGCACTCTCAAAGTTGTTGGCTGGATTGGGAGAAAGTATTGGATTATCGGAGTATTGGTTGAATGGTAAGATCGGGAAGTAAGGTGGGACATAGTCGGGATCGCCTTCGACAGTATCCGAGTTGATGTCGAACGGCAGATTGTCTGCCGATGAGACGTTTTGAGCAGTCGCTGCTCGAACGAGCAGCAATCCTAGAGTGATCAACCGCATATTTAGACCACCAAATACGTGGGTGAAGGTACTCGTCTCGCCAACTAATTCTTGTCTTTATATACATGATCGTTCGAAGGAGCCCAGGAAAGCCATGGCATGACGTGAGAAACAAAAGCCACAAAAGTCAAACATGCATTCCCCGCTCGTATATCGAGCGTCTTGCCCTTTTCTTCTTAATTAAGCGAACCAGATCCTGCAACATGTTCCCATGTGTGTTTTAAGCTTTCCATCGTTCTCGGTGCCTGGCATATGTGCACGTGGTATTGCCAGGAACATGAACATCACCATTCCAGATCATGTTGTGAGGTTTGACTTGGGAAATGAGATGCGGACTGCATCTCGTTGGACGCAAGATAACTATCTAATGAGCCTGCTCATGGTTCATCCTTCTCCTTCTCCACCTCCTTACCCTTCTGCAACAACCGCCTAGTTTCCTCCTTCTTCATCTCCACCTCCTCGGGAAACCCCTCCCTCCAATCCTCCCTTCCCCTCAAATACCTAAACACAACCCTCGAGTCCAAATCCCTACACCTCGGATCCTCGCTCGTCTCCTCATAAACCCTCAACCCTTCATCCCCAAGCGCCAACTTCACCCCAACACTCCTCGCTGCCTCGACCGCAAGCCCAAAATCCTTCTTCATCAACTGCACCCTAAATCCACCCTCATACCCTTTGCTCGCCGGCGCCTCCGAACTCAGCCCAGGCACCGGACACCAATCGTCGCAGATCGCCGACTGCGCGGTCGAAGTGTGGAAAACATTCGCCAGGACGCGCGGGTCCATGCCAGACGCGATGCCGATGTTCATGGCCTCGCTGACGGCGATGGCGATCAGGCCGCTGCAGTAGTTGTTGCACAGCTTTGCTGTAAGACCCAGTGAAGGTCCGCCGCACGGGAAGATGTTGCCGCCGACTAGGCTGAGGAGCGTTGTGAGGAGGGCGATGTTGGGGTCTGAGGGCGCGCAGCCGAGCATTAGTGTGAGGGAGCCTTTTTGGGCGCCGAGGGCGCCGCCGGAGACGGGGGCGTCGTAGAAGGAGGCTTGCGGGTGGTGGGTGGCGACTGCGTTGCGGACGGAGAGGGAGGTTTCGGTGTCGATTGTGCTGCAGTCGATGAGGATTTTGGTGCCGAGGGCGCTGGCGAGGACACCTTTGGTTTCGGTTAGGTAGACGGCGCGGACGTGGCTGCCTTCTGGGACCATTGAGATGATGATGTCCTTGGCGTGGTATGTTAGTGGTTTAGATCGAATGATCGCGTGCAAAGGTGCCACACCGAATTATCAGCCACGTCCTTCGAGCTGCTACAAGCATGCACTCGTCCCTGTCCATCTCGGACGAGCTGATCGATCGATTCTTGGACGACGTCGTATACATAGAATTTTGTGTTGTCTTTCATCTTCGCCAGTAAGTTGCGGACCATGGGCATGCCCATGATCCCAAGGCCGATCCAGCCAACATTCTCAGGCAAGTCTACCATTCTGTCCTTGATCAATGAAAGAGACAACCTGTTAAGACTTTTAAAGATGCGTGCGTGTGATATGTTCAAATGGGATACATCGAACACCTCCCAGGTCATATTAGTAAACATAAGGTATGCACCTATACTCACCACTGGTCATTGCGGGGTATTGTACATCCGGCGGGGCATGCGGTTTCGGGTCGGAAATACCTTCACGATGTGACGTGCATTCGTTTGCCTGCAGAGCCTAGACGGTATATGTATATTATTTGTTCCTAATTATTCATCATCTTCGTCATCGTCGTCTATTTGCATGGGATCGTCCTGACTCTCTCCGCTCGGATCCCTCCTTGTAGTTGTGCTACGCGTTCCGCGAGGCGTCTCGACGGCCTTGACAATCGCCTCGCCTTCCTCAGGACTCAGTACGTTGTCGAGAATATCGTGCGCAGCCTCGACAACTTCTGTCTCGATGCCAGCTTCGAAGACAAGCTGCTCACTGAAAGCAACACGCGACATGCTGATGAGGAAAGCATGGTATCCGCCACGTTCCACTTCAAGCTTGCTGGTGAGATCGATTGATTCGTCGAATGTGCGGAGGATGTGATGCAGAACGCGGACAGTTGTGTTGATAGTTGCAATGGTCAGATCATGCAACGTCGGCTGCTGGCCATCGTCTTCACTGCTGCTACCACGGCGGTGCCGGCAAGTGTGGGGACGTATCCTGTACAGTTTTCCGACTTGGCCGTGTAGAAACTTGACCAATTTGGCGATCGCAAACCGATGTTTGGCGAGCAATTGTCCACCGTGGTCTGTGAGACACATCTTCTTGAAGACGTTCAGAGTCTCCATTCTTAGCTCCGCCAGCTCCTCATCGGTGTACGAGTGTTCACCTTTGGGAGCCCTAGGGGTCTCAAACAGCCATGTGGCCAGCCTATCCACGGTCGTCTGCTCCTGTTGTCCTTGCTGAGAAGCATCGCTGCTGATTGCTCCAAAGGTGACATCCAGGATTGAAGTTGACAGAATCTGCAAGGCTTGGATAATGCGAGGGAGTGGCTGCACTTTATTTAGCATAAGAAGAGAGCCTTTGAAGTGTATGTGCTGCCAAAATGTCTCAAGTCGTTCAGAGCTCAGAGCCGCAGATTGGTTGATGAAGTGCAGAAATTCAACGACTTCATCCACATCCACTTTGGCGGCCATGTCGTCTTGAGCTTTGTGGTCGAAAGTAGCAGAGAACGACGCGTGTTGCGACTGAATTGCTGGCGTCACCACCAGATCGATGGATTGTAGGCAGATGGGCACTGCATCCTCCACCAACTTAGACACATGCGAGGAGAGCTCGGAGTAAAGAGCAGCACGGAGCATATCTACGATAAGTGCCAAGGGTTCGTATGTCTTCTCATGTATACATGACGACCACAAGCCAAGCAACGTGTATGAGACCTTGAGAGGCATGTAGTCTGTTCCTGGGCGTCGCAAGGGCGAAGAAACTCCGTCGAAGAAGATAGAGGCCAAGGATCGTGCTGGATTCGAAGGAAAGTTGTGTTTGGTGAACAATTCGATTGTACGATCGTCGCTTCCCGCTCTCTTGTGGTTGAGCATGCGTTGTACAAATTCGTGTTGCTCTCGTGCGTCCATAGAGCCGTGGTCGACGTTCAAAAGGATATCTGGTGGGATCAACTGCTCCCCACTGACTTCCCGTGACGGCTTTGGAGGCGGCATGAAAGATAGTGCAGGTAACGGACTGTCTTGTGCAGATCGCTTTCGCTTCGCTCCAGCCGTTGGGGTCTGGTCTTTCGACCTTTCTCTACTACGGCTGGGGCTGACCATGTGGACCTCACTGTCGTCGAAGCCGTCCCCATGTCCTTGCTTCCTTTTTCGAGGTGTGTCCTTCTCTTTTATTTGCTTCAACTTGCTCGATCCAGCCGTCCTTTTCACCCTATCCGCTTCCTGCGCCAAATCATGTTGCAGGAATCGGTTATCCGTCTCCATCTTTTCTCGCTGCTTGCGCATGGCCTCCAGCTCAGTCTTCTGCTTGGCCGCTTCGTCAGCATGCAGTCTCTGCATGACACTTAGCCGCCGCTCATACTCCTTCGCAGCCTTCTCTTCTTTCGCTCGCACAATAGAGATCTCTCCTTGCTTGGTCGCAGCAGCCCTCCTGGCTTCCTGTTCCAAGCGTTGTAAACGTGTCTGCTCTGCCTCCAGTTGCGCAATTCGAGCCATAAGCTTCGCAGTCTCGGAATCGTTGCGAGGTTTGTGCTGAAGGTGAGGTGCGTGTTCCCATTCCTGCGCACCTGCGCCCATCTCGGCATCGGCGGCGGCGAAAGCAGCAGCGGTTTCTGGGTCGATAGAGCGCGAAGCCATCCGTGAAGTTGGGCGAGAGCGGGGCCTCGCAGATGGCCCGGAAGCAGGGTGAATGACCATACTCGGCTCATCGAGATCAATCACGTTTTCTTCGTCGAATCCATATTCATCTGAGGAAGGCGGAGCGGGCACATTAGGGCCTGCGAGTCTGGCCTGCGACGCAGCAGGCATGCCTGGCTGCTGGCGTCTTGGAGGCCGCCATGCCAGGTTCTTGGTGGAATTTTGCGAGCGGTACAGACTGGATGCATTGTGTGCTTGTTTCCTCAGATTTACGGCAGGTGGAGGAGCCTGGCTGGCCTTCTGCTTTTGGGTAGAGGAAATGGCATTTTGTTCGAGCTCGAGAAGGGTGTTGTCCGGGATGTCGTCCAGATCATCATCCAGGAACATGTCGTCCTCCATCTTTGTGGTGCGCTGGTGCCGTCCACATCACCATGCTTATTGGCGTGCTGTAGTGCGCGTCGCGTCTCCTTTCACGTGTCAGTCAACAATGGTGATTATGGCGTGCATTGGTGCTGACTATGTCGATCGGCGGCGCATCAGAGTTGGACTAGCGAGAGCAAGCCTGGCAGCCTTGGAGCTTCACAGGCGCCTGCCAAGTGCCCTGGTCGTGCTTGCCCGGTGGCACGTCATCGTACAGCAGAGAAGACAGACTGGAAATCATCCTCCCATACCACTCTTGCTCGCCTCGCCTGGCACAGCCACATCAGTCGCACACACATTTCTCTCCTCCATACAACTCTCCGTCGAAAGCTCTATTTACGCTACCGATATGCGCTCGTCCAGCACGTAGCCTGCCATCACTCACCACCACCAACTTCAGGGGCGCCTCGCTTTCGGATCAACGCGCTTAGCCAGCAGCTTCCGCGTACCCCATACCCAGACGAGCACCGCAGCTTGTTCGAAGTCCAAAGGACACAAGACGTCCTCGAAAAACATTCACACGAGCGCTGTCACAACAGTGCCACCCACCATACCGCAACCATGACCAAGCCCAAAAAGGACATCAAGTTCCAACACCGCGATCGTCGCATGAGTCGAGGCAGCATGTCCGACTCGCCCACAGAAGAGCGCAGCCTCGCGAGCCCAAACGGCAACAACTCCAAGAGCCCTACGAGGAATGGCAACGCCAACAAGCAGAATAGCGCAGACGCTGCGGCTGGCTGGGCGACCGACGACGAGAAGGCGCCTGTCAAGGAGCTGTCTGAACACGAGAAAAAGAAGCAGACTTTCATTACACGCGCGATTTGGACTCTTGTCATGATCGCCTTCTTCTTCGGATCGATGTTCGCGGGCCACATCTATATGCTCATCATCGTGACCGCCGTGCAGATTATTAGCTACAAGGAGGTCATTGCGATTGCAAATGTGCCGTCGAGAGCGCGCAGTCTGCGATTCACCAAGACTCTCAACTGGTACTTCCTCGGATCCACCATGTACTTCTTGTACGGCGAGAGTGTGATCTACTACTTCAAGCACATTGTCCTGGTTGACAAGGTTCTTTTGCCGTTCGCGACACACCACAGATTCATCTCTTTTATGCTTTACGTCATGGGTGAGTTTTCTACTGCATGGCAATAAAGACATGATTTCGAACGACAACTAACGTGACCTAGGCTTCGTCTTCTTCGTTGGTTCGCTCCAGAAGGGTCACTACAAGTTCCAATTCACTCAGTTCGCTTGGACTCACATGGCTCTCTACCTGATTGTCGTGCAGGCGCACTTCATCATGAACAACATTTTCGAGGGCATGATCTGGTTCTTCTTGCCGGTCAGCCTGGTCATCACCAACGATATCTTTGCGTACATCTGCGGTATCACTTTCGGCCGCACACAGCTGATCAAGATCAGCCCCAAGAAGACTGTTGAAGGTGCGTATCATCGTTTACCTGACAATTCACAATGCAAAGGCTAACAAACACAGGCTTCGTCGGTGCTTGGGTCTTCACTGTCCTGTTCGGTTTCGGCATGACTAATGTCCTCATGCGTTCCAAGTACTTCATCTGCCCTGTCAACGACCTCGGAGCCAACATCTTCACTGGCCTCGAATGCGACCCTAACCCTGTCTTCATCCCGCACACATACCAGCTCCCGTTCATCCCGCCGAACTGGACCCACCTGCCGACCACCGTCAGCATCTCGCCTATGCAATTCCACATCCTTGTCATGGCAACCTTCGCTTCGCTGATTGCGCCTTTCGGCGGCTTCTTCGCCTCTGGTCTTAAGCGTACTTTCAACATCAAGGACTTTGGCGACTCCATTCCGGGTCACGGCGGCATGACCGACCGCATGGACTGTCAGTTCATCATGGGCTTCTTTGCCTTCATGTACTACCAGAGTTTCATCGCTGTGTACAAGGCATCGCCTGGTGATCTGCTTGAGACCGCCATCACAGGCCTGACAGCCGATGAGCAGGTCGAGCTTGTCAAGCTCCTCGCAAGGCACCTTGTCAACCAAGGGCAACTGGCTTCTCCTGCGTTGGAATACCTCGGAATGCAGTTCGCTGCACTGAAGAGATAAGGCGCATATGGGCTCAATGTGTACGAAAACGAAAGACAAGACACGTTGCAGATTGTCACAAAAGATGTCACGTGGTAATTGGGAAAGAAAAGGAGATCTTTTTAATTTGAATAGCGAAAGATAATAGTGTACTTAGGTACTGTACTCGAATCAAGAAACTCCAGAAAACGTTACTAGTTGATTCGAAGACCAAGACTAGTTATTTAGCCTTGATCATACAATCGCGTGTTATGCTTCGTGGCCAAACGCCGACGACCAGCACATCAGCCATGCCATGCCATGCTATTCGGCCCGTCCATTTGTACGCGACGCGCTCACCTCATGCTCGTGCATCATGCATTCAAACCTAGCAGCCGTGGCGTTCCGGGGAGAGCACACAACTGCACGCGCGGGGCTTGCAGAATGGCGCACGCGCCGTCAGCGGCTTTCCGCGTTCGGCGGCTCTGCAGATGTGGTTGAGGAGGGTGTCTCAGAAAGTGGGAAGTGGAGGGAGAAGAGGATCTCACGGTATAGGGCAGGCAGGGCCATTGGAGACGGAGGCCGGCGATGAGCGATTAATTCCATATCTTATTGTTAGAGGATGTATGTGATGGGTGGGAAGACGATTGAAGGTGCGTGAGATGTGTACTGTTTTGCTTGCTTGCTGTCACATGCAAAAGCGGTCTGCAACTCAAAGGTACTCACTACTTAGTAGGTTTGTGTTAATCGGCTCTGCGACATTAATATCCTTGGTAGATCCAATGCAAGCGCGCCGTTGCCGTTGCCTCTTGCTGCTCCACTTCCCCAACCTACCCCGCCATCATCCTGCAATTGCAATGCCACTGAGGAGTCCAGATGCACGACACGGACGATGCGGCCTGCTAGAGAGCTGGGTAGCTTGCTTGGTACAGCAGTACCAGTGCCAGCCTGATGAGGTGTTGTCGCATTGGGACCTGAGGATGAGCGTGAGGAGGGGCCCTCTCAACCGACTGTTTACTTGTTAAGCTCCAACCGCCGATCCCTCTTGCTCTTTCCCTTCTTCTTTCTCCCTTTCTCTTTTCGAAAGACATCATCCTCTTCACCTATACTTTCTTGTTTTTCCAGCCAGAGAGACAGACATGGCGGAATCACCCAACACAGCTTCGGCACCAAGGGAACGCAGACCTAGCGTGTCTTCTCCCATCAATGACTTCCAGACTGCCGTAGGCCCACCTGGCATTACCAGGCCGAAGCACAAGAGAACTGCGACTGGTTTCGGGCCTGCTGAGATTAAGGCTGTTGAGGCCAGTGTGCCTGAGGGCCAGAGAGCTGCGTGAGTGCTTGGATCCTGCTGAACTCGTCATTGTGGTGTAGTTGCTGACATTCTCGGGGACTGCAGGTGGAAGAAATTCGTAAGTGTTCAGCTGGCTTAGGATTGTCACAAAGGTGTTGTAGTGCAAGAGGGCTAATGGAGTTTGTGCTATTAGTCTGCGAAAGAGTTCAAGACCAAAGATGAGTTCGAGGCGGAAGCTGTGAAGCACATCGAGACAACTCTGGCGAGATCTCTTTTCAACTGCGACGAGTTGTGAGTTGGGTCGTGAAATTGAAGCAGGCTGGAAAATACTGACACATTGGCAGCGCCGCGTATGCTGGAACAGCACTTGCCTTCCGTGACCGTCTGGTCATTGAGTGGAACAAGACTCAGCAGAGGCAGACCTTTGCCGACCAAAAGCGTGTTTACTGTAAGCTTCCTCTTCGAGAGGTGGAGCACAGCATTGCTAAAGACCGGTAGATCTTTCCCTCGAGTTCCTGATGGGTCGTGCTCTTGACAATGCTATGCTCAACGTTGGCATGAAGGACGTAGCCAAAGGTACAATTCTTCCTCGCACTGCAATTCCTAGAGCGACTTCTAACTCTTGAAAAGATGGTCTCGCCGATCTCGGATTCCGCATGGAGGACATCATTGAGCAGGAACGCGACGCTGCATTGGGTAACGGTGGTCTCGGTCGCCTTGCCGCCTGCTTCCTCGATTCGCTCGCCACATTGAACTATCCTGCATGGGGCTACGCTCTCAGGTACCGCTATGGTATCTTCCGTCAAGAGATTGTGGATGGATACCAAATGGAAGTTCCTGACTACTGGCTCGACTTCAACCCTTGGTAAGGCGCCAGGTTGTGATCGGCAACAGCTTGTTCTAACTCTTATTGCTCACAGGGAATTCCCTCGCCACGATGTCACGGTCGACATTCAATTCTACGGCAACGTCAGGAAATATCAGGATGACAGCGGCAAGCAAATCAGTGTTTGGGAGGATGGTGAGGTCGTGACCGCCGTTGCGTACGACGCTCCTGTGCCCGGCTATGGTACAACTACAACCAACAACTTGAGACTGTGGTCTAGCAAGGCGTCTCACGGTGAGTTCGACTTCACCAAGTTCAACTCTGGAGAGTATGAGCAGTCTGTGGCGGACCAACAGCGTGCCGAGACCATCTCGGCGGTCCTCTACCCCAACGACAGCCTGGAGCGCGGTAAGGAGCTGCGCTTGAAGCAGCAGTACTTCTGGTGTGCTGCCTCTCTCTTCGACATTGTGAGAAGGTTCAAGAAGTCCAAGAAGGCTTGGAAGGAGTTCCCCAACCAAGTGGCCATTCAGGCGAGTGTTTCACTTGATTCTGAATATTACAGGCACAGGAAACTAACTAGTTGCAGCTCAACGACACCCACCCTACGCTTGCCATTCCCGAGCTTCAGCGCATCCTGATCGACCAAGAGGGTCTGGAATGGGATGAGGCTTGGAGCATCGTGCAGGCCACTTTCGGCTACACCAACCACACTGTCCTGCCAGAAGCTCTCGAGAAGTGGTCTGTTCCTCTCATGCAGCACCTCCTTCCCCGTCACCTCCAGATCATCTACGACATCAACCTGCACTTCTTGCAATTCGTTGAGCGAAACTTCCCCAAGGACCGCGAGATGCTCGGTCGTGTCTCCATCATTGAAGAGTCGCAGCCCAAGATGGTTCGCATGGCATACCTCGCCCTCATCGGCAGCCACAAGGTCAATGGTGTGGCAGAGCTGCACTCCGATCTCATCAAGACCACCATCTTCAAGGACTTTGTCAAGATCTACGGTCCTGACAAGTTCACCAACGTCACCAACGGTATCACACCCAGGAGATGGCTGCACCAGGCCAACCCTCGCTTGTCTGAGCTCATCGCCAGCAAGCTCGGTGGCTTCGATTACCTCAACGATCTCACCATGCTACACAAGATCGAGGCATTCGTCGATGACAAGGAGTTCAGGAAGGAATTCCAAGAGATCAAGTACGCCAACAAGGTCCGCCTTGCCAAGTACATTAAAGAGAATAACGGCGTGTCTGTCAACCCAGCTTCGCTCTTCGACATCCAGGTCAAGCGTATGCACGAGTACAAGCGTCAACAACTCAACATCTTCGGTGTTATCCACCGCTACCTTGAAATCAAGGACATGTCTCCCGAGGAACGCAAGAAGGTGCAGCCTCGCGTCAGCATCTTCGGTGGCAAGGCTGCACCTGGCTACTGGATGGCCAAGACTGTCATTCATCTGATCAACCAGGTCGGCAAGGTGGTCAACGCTGACAAGGATGTCGGCGATCTGCTCAAGGTCATCTTCCTCGAAGACTACAACGTGTCAAAGGCTGAGATCATCTGCCCCGCTTCGGACATTTCAGAGCACATCTCTACTGCTGGCACTGAGGCTTCGGGTACATCGTAAGTTGTCGATGCTGTGGTGGTGTGAAGAATGCTTGCTAACGGTCCACTAGTAACATGAAGTTCGTGTTGAACGGAGGTCTGATCATCGGTACCTGCGACGGCGCAAACATCGAGGTAAGCAGACCCATCATTGCTGCATTGTGGCTGTTGACTAATAAACACTGCACAGATCACCAGAGAAATCGGCGAGGAGAACATCTTCCTCTTCGGCAACCTCAGTGAGGACGTCGAAGATCTCCGTCACGCCCACTACTACCAAGACTTCAACCTCGACCCCATGCTGAAGAACGTGTTCAAGGCGATCCGCGAGGGTGTCTTTGGCGATGCTGGACAGTTCTCCAACTTGGTGGACTCGATCGTCGATCACGGCGACTACTACCTCGTCTCGGACGATTTCAAGTCGTACATCGACACGCAGCGTCTTATTGACGATGCCTACAAGAAGCAGGACGAGTGGCTGACCAAGACCATCACGAGCGTGTCGCGTATGGGTTTCTTCTCGAGCGACCGTTGCATCGACGAGTACGCCGAGATGATCTGGAACATCGAGCCAGTCAAGCCGCAGGCGAACGGTTCTTGAGGATGTAATTCGGGGATTCGAGCAAAAGCCTAGGCTTCATGATGACGATTATGATATATGAAATGTGCAGTACAACACATGGATAGCCTGGCAAATGTGTGCCTCACTCCGCGTGACCTCTCAGTGAATGATTAGTGTAAAACAAGTTAGAGCAACAAGTTCAGACTCGAGAGCGTTGAAACGTCACGTCCGATGGTTGAAACGATCGACGCGGGGAGAGGGCTGAGTGAGTGAGCTCGAGACCAGGGTCCCTGCGAGGTACATGAATGCATCTGCCTACGACAGAACCTCCCTTCCTCTCCAATATACCAGACACCCGTGCATACCACCCTCACGCTGTATGTCCGCCGCCGAAGCCGCCGCCTACTCATCCAACACCGGCACACCATCTCTCCCCAGCCTCAACATGGACTTCACCAAGTTCCGCGCATTCACCAACCAGGTCACCTCGCAGGTCACACCCTTCGCAGCCCGCAGCCAACAATGGATCAAGGAGCAGACTGGCAGTGTCTCCGAGAAGACTGAGCTGCCGCACGACTACCTCGAGCTCGAGGTGCGCGTCGATGCCCTCAAGGCCACCCACCAGAAGCTGCTCGCGGCCACTTCGCAGTACACCAACGAGGCCTACGACTACCCGCCCAATGTGAAGGAGAGCTTCCAGGACTTGGGCAAGAGCATTAGCGACAAGGTATGATTATCACTGCATACAATCCATCCTCAGATCAGTTCACACTAACACACCTCAAGGTCAACCTCCTCTCCAAGGCCTCCAACGCCGCCGAAGCCCAAGCAGCCCTCACAGCACCCCCTTCCGCCAAACCCCAACCCAAAACCTTTCCCCACGCCATCGCCCGCGCCGCCCTCGCTGGCTCCCAGGACATCGCGACCGCCACGCCGCAAGGCTCCACCGAGCCCGACCCTCTCTCGCAAGGCCTCGAGAAGTTCGCCATTGCCCAGGAGAAGGTCGGCGAAGCGCGCCTCGACCAGGACGAGAAGATCCAGTCCCGCTTCCTCGCCGGCTGGAGCACAACCCTCAACCAGGGCCTCAAGAGCGCAGACAAGGCCCGCACCGCCGTCCAGAACGCCCGTCTGGCCCTCGACGCCGCTAAATCGCGCGCTGGCGCTGGCGGCAAGCACGAGGAGAGCTACACCGATGCGCAGCGCGCGGCGATCGAGCAGGCTGAGGATACTTTCGTCGAGAAGGTCGACGAGGCCACGAGCGTTATGCGCAACGTCCTTGATACTCCCGAGCCGCTGCGCAACTTGTCTGAGCTCGTGAGGGCGCAGGCCGAGTTCCATGCGCGCGCCGCGGAGATTCTCGAGGAAGTGAGCAAGAACATTGGCGATATTCAAATGGAGCAGGAGACCAACTGGCGCAAGGCCAGAGACCAGTAGAGAAATCTTGATTTTGTTTAATTGTAGGCGGCAGTTGCAGTTCTCCTCTCGCAAAGAACAGGAGGGGTCTGCGCTGCCGCCTGGCCTTCTTTGCACGGGTTTGTTTGGGAGTTTCCCAGGTTTACGATATCCTTTTCTGTAGGCGACGGTACGAAATCATCAGGAATGACACGATACTCGTTTTCCATTGGCTACGTGAGGGCTCTCGGTAGACCCACCAACGTACTACGTTCACACGAAGGGATTCTACGCACCTCGTTCCGGAGGTAAGACCAACAACTCGAACGTGTCATGAGCACAACTCTTGGGGCAGATGAGAAAGCATAGCTGACAACAGTAAGAGATGGGAAAGGTCATGGTCAAACTGTTACACAAAATTGAAGCCTTAGATTAGGCTCCAAAGCATTATCTGTCACCGTTGTCCATCTATGAGGATTTCCTCACGGGTACAAGCTCGAAATCTTCGTTCCACCATTGGGCAATTTACACCTCAAGATCGCGCCAGGATACGTCCTCGTATCAACACCAAAGTTCCAATCAGCCTGCAAAAAGTGTCAGCATCGATATCATAACATGGCGACACGAATAGGGTCGAACTCACCTGATCAAACAGCTGATTGATATTGAGGTAAATATACCCATCAGCACCAATACTCGCGCCATCCGGCCACAGGATCCGCGGATCGCGCACAAAAGCATTCGTCTTGCCGTTGCCGTTAGGCGTGCTGTCGTAGAAGTACACAGCATTATACTCCGGCATCAACTGGTACACAAGCCCATTGCTATCACCCTCAAACCCATTTGCATTGCCGCCCCTCTGACCATGATCACTAACATTGCTATGCGCCGAAAGCTCCGCGGTCGGATTACTATCGCGCTCACGCAAATTAGCCGTAGGAATCGAGTAGAGCCGCTTCGTTGACAAAGGTGAGTAGAAAATCCTCTCGCCATCCGGCGTGATCTGGATGCCATCCAGACCCTCTTGCTGCCAACGAATCGGCTGCCCGAGCTGCTCGAAGTAGAACGGCCGGCCGACGTATGACGGCACATCGTTGAAACCGCGCAGCACGGAGCGATCTTGCGTGAGGCGGCGCCAGCTTTCGCCCGTGCCGAGATCGAGCATGATGAAGCCCGGGCGGCCTTCATCGGAGCTGTCGACTAAGTACGCGATTCCCTGGCCTGAAGTGCCGGTGACGTTGGGGCGGAGGTCGAAGCGCAGGTCGTTGAGGTAGGAGTCTGGATAGTGGACAGTGGGTGGGAAAGTGAAGGTTTGGTAGATTGTGTCGTTTGCTAGGGAGATGGCGACGAGTTTTGGGCCGCCGGGCTGGGCATAGGGCATTGAGGGGTCGCCTTGGGAGTTGTGGATTGTTGGGCGGCCGGTGTCGAGGGCCCAGAGGGTTTCTGGACGACCGGTTGCGTTGGATTGGGGCGTGATGTAGAGAGCTTGCACGGAGATGAAGGCGCTGGAGTTGCCGGAGCCGAAGGAGATACCGTTCCAGCTGGTGTTGAGTTGGGAGATGGGGAGGTTCAGGTCCAGGGATGGGTATGGTTCTTCGGCTGTTTCGTTTACGATGACACCGAGTGTGTAGCGGTAGTCGCCGCGGGTGTAGGAGGCGAAGAGGCGGCCATCAGATGCTGCTGCGATGCCAATGGGCCATTGGTCGTAGTCTTGTAACTTGTTAGTGGTAGTCGTCTCAACATATCCAAGCATCTTGGTTGAGACTCACAGTAGTGAACTTCTTCGACTTCAGGACCGTAAGTGCCATTATCAACTCTGAGGCGTGTGCCAGAGCTGTTCTGAGCAGTCACTTGTGCCGCAGCACCAACGCCAAAAATAGTTGGTACAAGTGTAGAGAATAACATTGTGCTATTTGTCTATGTAGAATTAAACAAGAGGCCGGCCTAGTAAGCTCCTATATACTTTATCTGTCGTCTCGGCAAGTCATCGTCATGATCGATCAAGCGATACACATGCCGTGCCGCTATATCCAGAGCTTGCAAGAGAACGGCACATGGTCGTAATGCAAAGCGATGTGCCACAAGAGATGATGCGAATGGTCAATGGTGGAAGTCGTGTCGGGACCATGACGCAGTGATCGGCCGGGTGTTGTGGAGTGGAAGCTGGAGATCCGATCCTTTGAGGTTGAAGAAGACGTGATGGGTCAGGGTCGGTGTTTCCAATTAATCTCAAGTGTCCAAGTCTTTAGTTCATAAGATATTACACGATCAGTGTGCATACAAAAGCTTCGCGGCAGGCATGCAGCACGCTATACTAGATAAGGATCATGTGCATGGTTATGTGGCGCCACGAGGCTGGAGTCCAGGAGGATGAACTGCTTCAGCCTGACCTCGGGCATCATTCTCCTGGACTTCAACCATGAGCATGTTGACCAGCTAGCGACACGATGAGTTTTCTTCGCAAGCTGGCTCGACGCAAAGCTCCACCGTCCGTACCAAGACCAAGCTCACAGGAAAGCACCACCCCACTGGCCTCTAACGATATTGCGACACACGAACATTTGGCGGAACTTCCATTGACTGAAGAACAACAACCTGCGGCCCCAACAGCGCATCGTGCGTTCGATCGCAGTGGTCACCAGTACGATGGTGTATCTACCGGAGGAGAGTCCAGAAACCATCTTGGCGACGTGTACACAAGCAACGTTACCTACAATTATGGAGCTCCGTCTCTGCCTACGGAAAGCACAGAGAAGCAACGAGAGGACGAAGATGCTCGGCGCAGAGAAGTAGCACAGCTGGAGGCCGAAAGAAGGCTTGAAGAAGAGAACAGGCTTGCAAGAGAACACCAGCGGCGAGAGTTCCTACAGGCATTGCGTTTCGATGTCATGGATTCTCGGCAGGCCACCATCGGTCTAGCTCATGCAGATACCTGCACTTGGATTGTTGAAGCACCAGAATATGTGCGGTGGCGAGACGAGAGTTGCCTTCCTGAACATCACGGTGTGCTCTGGATTAAGGGTAACCCTGGTTGTGGCAAATCCACTCTGATGAAGTACGCCCTTGATATTGCACAGAAGCGAGATGATGGCAACATCATCGCGTCTTTCTTCTTCAACGCACGTGGCCAGCCACTCGAGAAGTCTGCCGAGGGAATGTATAGATCTCTTCTGCGTCAAGTTCTGAGTAAGCTACCGCATCTTTACTCTGATCGGTCCCACATCAATCAACAAATCTGGTCTGTCGAAACGCTTCAGACTATGCTACAGACATCTGTACTGGCCCTCAAGCCGGAGGAGCATCTCGTTCTTTACATTGACGCACTTGACGAGTGTGTACAAGACGAGGTTCGTGATGTGGTCGGAAATTTTGAGGAACTCGTCGACCTCGCCGTTTCTCGAGGATTACGATTTTCAATATGCTTCTCGAGTAGACATTACCCACACATCACGATGCCCAAGTTCGAAGAGC
>Ga0265797_10004749_pt1 | contig 20454 bp, 17 predicted proteins | sample P2T30metagenome_FD_192433 | JGI IMG/M metagenome (GOLD analysis project Ga0265797, IMG submission 192433) | Plant litter microbial communities from East Loma Ridge, Irvine, California - P2 T30 | ecosystem: Environmental > Terrestrial > Plant litter > Unclassified | place: USA: California...
GGATATCCACAAAACGCCACCCCGACCCAATTTCTCAAAACCCCAATGAGCCTAGTCCATCAAACCCACTGGGTACTCGTAGTCCCTGTGGGCGTCCGTCCCGTGCAGCCTCACTTGGTAGATACACGTATGACTAGCACCCCAGTTGCTGGTCACACGCAAGATGGTGCTACGGATCGGTTCGGACGGCTCGCCCGCCAGGTCAAATGTCTGCAGGTGGTTCGATGCGTGAATGTTGTATTTGAAAGATCCCAAGCACTTCCAGCCAATGGCCGGGCTGACGCTCTCTGGTGGTGGGCCTTTGCAGCTCACCTGGCGGTGTGAGTAGTAGGGGTTGATGGGCGCATCTGTCTGAACCCAGAGCTCAATGTCACGCGGAGCATTCGAGATGTTACGCGCTGGCACCATACTCATCGGGATGTGCTCAATGGTGACTTGTTTAGGAATGATAGGCCGTGAGAGCTTGACAGCGAGCTGGGCCTGACCAGTCGATGCTTGAGCTTGGCCGGCAGAACACCAGCAGTCGCCTGGTTCCTGCCACTTGGTGAGTGCAGCCATGGGTGGATTACGTCGTGGCGCCCAAGAAAGGCGGCGAGCGACCTCAGCGAGGCGACCGGGGCGGTTGTCAAAAGTGGCAGACGACATGTCTGGGTCGATGATGGCGCCTAGGCCGGGAGAGAAGTAGTTGGGCTTAGTCAAATGAGATTCATAGTTCGCGACGAGGTTGGCTTGGGCAAGGGCGTGGAGGTGAATCTGATCCATCATCGTCTTCTTAGCTTCTGCTTGCATAGTCGTCTTGATTTGAGCACTCTGGGCTCGGATGGCCTCCTCGACTTTCTTGTCCACTCGGGCGGTAATGTTGTGGTACTGTTTCTCCATGTGGCGAACAAATTCATCGCGAGTGACAGCTTCGGCCCAGGTCTCAGTATGACCGCGCTCATGGAGAACAGACGGATCAAAGAGATCGCGGAGCTTGTCCTTGGAGTCTGCAAGGAAGCGAGCCCATTCCGAGTTGCTCTCACTTGAACGCGCCTTGCTCAGCAGTGCATGCCAGAATTCATCGCTGATCTTGAGAGAGCCGTCCTCTTCGCGGCGCATGAGCATCATGTCGGGCAGTTGGTCCTTCAGTTCCAAGAGAGCTGTTCGTATCTCTGAGATACGTCGGTCGTTCTTAGCATCCATGTTGCTCATACGGGCCCATAGGAAGTGGTCCTCGCCATTAGCCTTGTATGCCTTGACGCGGTCAATCTCCTGCTCAATCTCCGAAGGGCCAGTAGGGGGAGAGATGTACTCTGCGACCTTATCGTATGTATATACGACGCGAGCCCCAACAGCCTTTAGCAAGCCAGGCGTCCTGGGCGCAGACTCATCCTGTTGGGTGGCCATCATGGAGGAGAGAAGCCATCCGAGCAGCAGGGAGAGCGCCAAACCCCAGAAGGCCCATGTCGAAAGCTTCTTCCAAGGCCATACCGGTTCATCTTCCTCGTCATCAGATGCCTCGACGTCTCCAATCCATGCGTTGAGCTCGGCGACACCCTTGTGGTGCGGGCGACGGCGCGGCGGCTGTCGCAGAGATTGAGACTGGGACTGGGGCTGCGATGATGGTGGACCATCACGCTGCAACCTCGCTTGCTCTTCTGCAATGAGTTCATCGACAGACTGCTCGAGCTCAGCAGGAGTGGCGCGAGCAGATACTTGTGCTGGGGCTGGCTTGACATGCGCTTGGTTCCGGATAGATGCCTTGACGGGGGTTTGGGCCTGGGTCGGCGTCTTAGCCTGAGTCGAAGCCTTGGCCTGGAGCGAGGTCTTTGCAGGGGCGGGAATCTGAGCCTGAACGGGTGTGGGAGCTAGAGTCCTGGGTCCATTGAATGTGCGGGCTGCGGGTTTACGGATCGGTGCAACAGGCTTGGCGACAGGCGACTCGTCTGGGATTTGGAAACCAGCGAACGGGTCCCGTGATGCCAGCATACCAGCTTCATGGGAGGGACCAAAAGATTTGCTGGTGTTTCCAACAGACGCCGCAAGGTCATCATCGCTGGGGCTTAAATCATCGCTATCAATGAAGGAGTAACCGGGTGCAGCTTTGGACTTTGAGGGGGGTGCAAGTTGGCCTGCATGGCGGGCTTGCTTGAAGAAGGCGGATTTTGGTTCACCAGCAAGCTCATCAGCACCGTCATCCTTTTCCTCGTCTTGTTCGCTGTCCTCGTCGCCCTCTCCGTCGGTAGATTGACCGCGCTGGTTCTGGAAGGCTTGCGCAAAACCAGTAGTTGGGCCAGCCGTAAGTTTGTCGGGGTTACCAACGCGGCCACTCGCACCGTAAGCATTGGATCTACGGGCGCTGACCTTGGTCAATGTTGTTTTGCTACGCTTTACACCCGAGGATGTGACGTTTGTGACTGCAGATTCCGCTGCAACGGAGCTCGCCCTGGCGCTGAGGCGACCTGAGCGGCGGTAGGGAGTGGGTTCATCCGCGTTGGCACGTGAAGACATGTTTGCGGTTGAGAAGTTGAAGATGAAGACGGATTTAAAGTACTTGGCGTTGAAGACCCAGAACGACCAGCGGCTGGAGTTTAGTGAGTAATTGTGTGTTGGAAGAAGAGCGTGAGAGAGAAGACGGTGCGGAAGATGGGAGAAGAAGGTTGAGGAAGAAGGCTGGGCGGGAGAAGAGGCTGTTTTACGAAGTCGGCCAGCAATGCCAAGGCAGCTTGGTGACAATAGGACGGACTGGCAATAGAAGAGATGGTAATGGTCAAGGCCAGCTGCTATTGTCGGCAGCTAGCGAGAGGTTGCTAGGTGAAGACGAAGTAGAGGTGAAAGTGAAGGTGAACAGCATGGCGAGACGTGCATGTCGGCTCGAATAGTTTAGACGAGTTGCTTTTACAACAAAGTGACAGGGGTAGGAGCTCCGCGCGAACTTACACGTCGTCCTGAGACACAGCTCGGTGGCTTTTCCCACTCTTTCAACAGCAGGCGCGTCGTCGAAATGCAGCCTTTGGTTTTTCCACAGTTCCAATGGCGATATTGTTGATGGCGGGTTCCTGCAGCTAGAGCCGTAAACACACGTGGGTCAAACTTTCACGCGTCGAGGTCGGCAGCCCAATAGTGCTTTTGGGGTCGCGGTCGGGTGTTTCGGCGATGGCGTGTTTCTAGTGCACAGCTCGCGGTCATGTTCCTGGCATGTCGCGCACTGGATTCAGTGTGTGTGTGTGTGTGTTGATGGCCGACAATGAGTCGATGGAAGTCGAAGGTCTTGAAGGTCGCGCTGTGAAGGTGCCAGGGTTCGGCCTGCACACCAGCCGCCGCAACCGGGACTTTAAGCGAGCACGCGCTGGATCCGGCGGTGTGTGACATGGCAGTGCTTTGACGAGAAAAACCTGGATAAGACACGCAGACATGCGCGACAACATCGAGATGGAGAGAACGCAGCCGCTCGTCAGGACTCGAGAGCAATCGGTGCTAGTGTCTCCGCTACCACAAGACATGGATGATGCATGATCGAATTTCCGGGCCCCATGGAAGCGGAGTACAAGACCCTGAAGGCCGCCCGCCGCCACAAAGGCTTTTTGATATTTTTTTGCTTTGCCGTATTGCATGCACCTGCGGACCTGGTCTGGGGTATGTGCCACAACGTTTACGCTGTGTAGCTGACGGACTGCCGTATGCTCAACCTGTCGAACTCAGCCCCATCCAGTGTAGCTCGAGATCCAAATATGCCCTTGCGTGCCCGATCCACGGGTCGCCAAAACCCACCAGATGATGATGCCGGGATCCATGGCGGCATGCTCACCGAACGATTGGCTGGAGTCGCAATACTGTTGCTGATACTGCCCAACACGGTGACTGCAGTAGAGGTATGTTGTAGACTTGATCCCCTTAGCGCAGCCACATTCTATCACTCAGTACCATGTATCCGTCGGCCACCCCAGCATGCGCTTTTCCCTCGCGTCGCTTCACCTACCCGCGACATGTAAGACATGGTGTCGTCCAGCGCGTTCCTTGCGTGATCGATCGAATGCCATATGGCTGAAATGAGATCGACTGGTCGAATCACTAGAAGAAGAAAAACTGGAGCGGGAGGCGTACAGTAGACACGCGAATCAGTCGCCAGGGAGATCAGCACATGTCACTGTTGGGACATATCTGGGTGGAAAACGGCATTTGCATGTTCATCGTAAGCCGCTTACCGCATCCAGTAGCCTATCCGCCATCTGGTCCTGCATCACTAGGACAGCCCTGGTGAGGTTAACAGCCTCGTGTGGCCGACTTTTATATCACTGTAACATCGTAATCAAACACAAACACAAAGGTCGCATAAGAAGAGCAACTGTCCACGCACTTGCGCCCTCTCAATCTTCACTCAACAAACCCTCACAATGGTCGTAGGATCCGTTCTCGTCACTGGGTAGGTTGCCCCTCTACCCCACCATGTGTCTAGAGCATGTCATCATCATGGACGACCGAGACTGACCATGTTGCAGTGGTACCGGCTACATTGGCTCCTTCACGGCCCTCGCGCTTCTCGAGGCAGATTACAAGGTCGTCATCGTCGACAATCTCTACAACTCCTCGCCAGAAGTCGTAAACCGCATTGAGCTCATTTGCGGCAAGCGGCCAGCCTTTTACCAATGCGATGTCACAAATGAGGCAGCGCTCGACAAGGTCTTCGAGGAAAACCCAGACATTGACAACGTCATTCACTTTGCTGCTCTCAAGGTCAGTTGATTCGAGTTGCGACTAGGCGCCCCCGCCCTCACCATCTAACACTTCTCAGGCGGTTGGCGAGTCTGGCGAAATCCCGCTTAAATACTACCGCGTAAACGTCGGCGGCTCCATCGCACTCCTCTCCTCCATGGTGAGACACAATGTCACAAACATTGTCTTCTCGTCCTCCGCGACCGTTTATGGCGACGCGACGCGCGTCCCTAACATGATTCCGATCCCGGAACACTGCCCCATCGGCCCGACAAACGTCTATGGGCGCACAAAGTCGACCATCGAGGGCGCAATCACAGATACAATCGAGGCGGAGCGCAACAACGCCAAGAAGGCGGGCAAAGACGACAAGGAGATCAAGAAATGGAATGCGGCTCTGCTGAGGTACTTCAACCCAGCTGGTGCGCATCCCAGCGGCATCATGGGCGAGAACCCACTGGGTGTACCGTATAATCTGCTACCCTTGTTGGCGCAAGTTGCGATCGGCAAGCGTGACAAGCTTTTGGTGTTTGGCGATGATTACAAGAGCAAGGATGGCACGGCGATCCGCGATTACATCCACGTCCTCGACCTTGCCCGAGGCCATCTCCAAGCACTCAACTACCTCCGTGACCAACAGCCGGGTGTCAAGGCCTGGAATCTGGGCACCGGCAAGGGCTCCACCGTCTTTGAAATGATCAAGGCATTCAGCAATGTCGTCGGCCGCGATCTCCCGTATGAGGTCGCTCCACGGAGGCAGGGTGATGTGCTTGACCTCACAGCAAACCCTACACTGGCGAACAAGGAATTGGACTGGAAGACCGAGTTCACACTGGAAGATGCGTGTGCCGATCTGTGGAAGTGGACAGAGAACAACCCAGAAGGCTACGATCAGCAGCCACCAAAGGAGTTCGTCGACGCGTTGAAGAGCAAGAAGGCTTGAACTTGAAAGGAAAGATGCCTAGGGGAGATGAAGCAATAGCCACATGAGCGTTGCGAAACTCTGCCGCCAGAGTGAAAGGTGACAAAGATTACAGGGTTAGGCACTGGACCGCCACAACATTTCTTTGGATATAGGGTTGGACTAAAAGGCCACATGCTTTAGAGTATGTGTTTGAGCTAGAATTGAATTCGAGCTTCTTTCTTTCTTTCTTCCACAACATCAACTTGAACGAGACATTGTTCTGCAAGGCAGATTTAGCACATGGATGTGATGTCTGATCTCGTGATAGAGACTCATGTAAAAGCTCGCAAGAACAAGTCCTTCATGAACCCATGGGTGCTCATTGCTAACGCTGTTCTTCATTACTTCGTGACTAAACGCAAGCTCCATCCTCTGAGCCTGCCACATCTCAAGCCTAAGCAATGTCCTCGATAGGACAGTTTGGATGCAGTACGTAAACTACCTTATCACTACCCTCAGTCTGGCCTTGCTCATCAGCTAGCCCTTGGCCTCGGATCACCCAGAGATATTGTTCCTGTGAGTTCTCATTAGTACACGCATTCTGCAAGCGGGTTGGGTCATTTTGACATACCTTGACCACCTTCTTCAGCACCTTCTTAGCTAGCGCTCTCTCCTTCTCCAAGTCCTCTTGTGTCTCCATTTCATTTTCCTTTTGCTCGAGATACCAGATCAGGAGCTCTTCTTCCTCCACGCCGTCTTGGGTCTCTTCTTGGTCTTCGTTGACGCGTTTGACAAACATGTTGCGCATCGCCACGTACTTGTCGTGTGTAATCTTGGTCTTCTCACGCGGTGCGACAGCGGGAGTCGCAGTCCGGTCGCGCGAGACATCCTGCTGGTCGTCTGCCATTGGCGCGTCGCCATCCTGCTGCTCTGCTGCAGCCGCCGCCGCGAGGAGAGCCTCATCATCATCATCCTCTACCTCAACGTCGTCCTTCTCGACAGAGATGATGGACTGACGGAGGAGGTTATAAGCCTCCTTGACAAATTCAGGTGTGATGTCGCTGACGCAGTTGGCCTTCGCGATGGCTTCGGAAAGACGAATCATACTCTCAAGCTGTCGAACAGTAATGCGGTAACTGTTGCGGCCAATACCACCTTGTGCGTCATCCGCTCGCAGCTCCTTGTACTTCTCAACTAGCGTTTCCCTCGCCTCATCAGTGAACTCTGGCCTGAAGGTCCTTGCAAATCGAATATAGCGTTGCAGTTGCTCGGTGTTGAACTCTGGGTCAACAGCTTCGTCTCTGTGCTGGTGAATTCCAACAATGTGTTCAGCAAGATGGCGGTCCACAGCTTCGTCGCACTCATCCAGTACTACGAAGAAGAGATCGAAACGCGACATGATGGGTGCCGACATGTTGACGTTAGCACGCAATGTCGTCTTACGGTTGTAGCGGCCGCCGACAGGATTAGCTGCTGCAAGAATCGAAGTACGAGCATTCAACGTAGCCTGTATACCGGCCTTTGCAATAGAAATAGTTTGTTGTTCCATGGCTTCGTGGATAGCGACCTGATCTGCAATATCCATCTTGTCAAACTCGTCAATGGCACAGATACCGTTATCAGCCAGCATAAGCGCTCCAGCTTCAATTGTGAACTCCCCAGTCTCCTCATCCTTGACAACCGCCGCTGTAAGACCTGCGGCCGAAGAAGCCTTACCAGAGGTATAGACAGCTCGAGGAAGGAAGCTGCAAATGTACTTCAAGAACTGCGACTTTGACGTCGAAGGGTCACCGACGATACAGATATTAATGTCTCCACGTAGGGCCATGCCTTCTGGTGTTTGTTTTGAGACACCACCCATGAGTTGGAGGAGCAAACCCTTCTTGATGACCTGATGACCGTAGACCATTGGCGCGATCGAGTCGACAAGGCGCATGAAGATATTTGGCTTGTGCACCATATCCTTCAAATCCTGGATCTCGGCCGCAGTCAGAGTACCGAGGTACTCTTCTTGTGCTTCTTCACCGCTCGTTGCATTGGACTCGATTTGACCTTGGCCAAGAGAGGCCAAGATGTTGCTAGCTTGTCCGGTTAAGTGATGGTTGGAGGATTGTCCTGGAGTAGAGTGGTCTGGTGAGACCATACACGCCAGGAAGGACATGCGATATGTCAGGTCGCGCACACCGAGGGCTTTGAGGCCACTGACACCAGATCCGCCGATATCGTTACCTCGCGCCACATTCGATGTATCCCGCATCGCCTGTGGTCGCACACCAGGGACCCTAAACTGGCTCACATCTGGAATGACAATGACGGTACCGGTGAAGATGCACTTCTCTCCGGCCTTTGCACGATCGACCATCTCTCCGCGTAGAATGACGTCCATTGTTCGAGGCATACTACCCGTAGGTATCTCGGAACTGTTCTCCTGTATGCGCACTTTCTGCCAATCGACGAATGTGGATTGCCGAATGTCTAACCGCCAGCCTTCCCTGTTCATGCACGTTATATTCGGACACTGTGTTGGCTCGGTGTACTTGAATGTCTGCTCAATGTTCGGTACCACGGTGTTGCAGATCTCGCATACAAAGGTAGCCATTGAAAGCTCTGGTCGGACTTCAGAGGTACGGGTTGCGGTACCGGATATGGACAGCAGGCTGCCAATCGATGTAGTGCGCAGCTGGCGAATACGCGAAACAAGGGGCAAGTTATAGAAGGCCAGAGTGAAAAGCTTGTCGGTCTGCTGATTGGATGTCTTCTCGTTGAGACTCTCGTTCTGTGTCGCATTGCCCGTGTCCGAGGTGGCCGCTGCGGATGCCGTCGAGGCTGGTTGCTTGTGTTGGCGGAAGTACTTGGGCTCGTACTTTGCAATGAGGCTGTGGAGTGAGCGAACCATATACGGCAAAAACCGGTAGTATTCGCTAGCGATAGCAGCTGCGAGGATGCCATCTTCGTGTCTGAGGAGATGCGTGTAGTCGACATACAATGTAGAGAGGCCGTAGAGTCGCATGCCCCGGATTTGAGCAATGTAGTATTTGTCCGTCGTAGGCACGGTGCTCGATGTCGGTAGGGCTGACGATGACGGGTCTTCGGTGTAGCTAAACACTCAATCAGTAACCTTATTGTTGTTCCATAATCATGAAGCTTACTTCTCCAGGAACTCCTGGAACCTCATTGAGAGCGTCTCTCCAGTAACATCCACTACTTTGGGGATATCCGTCCTTGGGGCATTTGTACGCCTGCCCGGTACTCGTGCTCCGATGATTTCATCGTCTGGGTCACCTTCTACATCGCTGAGTGCGCCGGGGGTTGCACCGGGGGGTCTCGAAGACTGTGGTGTTCTTGCGTCATTGCCTCCAAATTGGCTTGAGGGTGTCGGAGCAGCAGCATCGGAATTAAGTGCAAGGTCTAAAAGGGAAGACATGGTTTGTATATGGGCGGTTGCGGGGTGGTTGCTGGTGACAGGAGTTTGCGGGGACTGTAAACACGCGAAAACGCGGTCGCGCTGTCCCAATGGGGAAGTAAGAGTGGGTCTTGGCATGTACTCAACGACAACCATAGCCAGAGACCTATTTGGTCGGCAAAACGGAGGGCACTTGCTTAGATCATGAAGCCTGGCCATATAGCAACGTATCTGTCTAGGTAATAACGAATTATATCCCCATCAAAGTGTCAGCTAGCCAACCAACCCATCGCTGAACCTCATTTGAACTCTTGTATCATCCTCAGGTATCGTATTAAACGCTGCACAATCTCCAAATCCAAAATATCACTGTATCAGCCCCATGTACCTCCTCCACCCCTTCCGGCTCTCCTCTGCGCACTCAATCTCCAATCGTCCTCGCCTGCAAACTTGTTATGCAGAGGCTGTATCCTTTCCGCTTTCTTTCTCTTGGACAATCGATCTGTAGGCGCCACCTTGAAGAATGTTGGCGCCGCCTCGACGAGCCACTTGGGTTCAATGGCCGAGCAGAAGTGCATGTACTCTTTCGTCGTCTCAACGAGCGAGTGGTAAATGACGTGTTCGGCAGGCTTGCCAAAGAGAGAAGACGATGGATGCAGGTAGACGGGCGTGCCTTCAACCAGCGTTTTGTAGCCCTCAGCAGGATCTTTACGGGCCGAATTGCGGAAGAATCCTGAGCAGAGCGCTTGTCGAACTTTGATTGTGTTGCGGCCGCAGGATACGACTTGGTGCTTGTGTCGCGCCATGATCTGCAGCAACTGATTCCGTACGTCACGAACGCGCTGCATGTTCTTGGGCATGATAAAGTTCTCGTGACACCAGGGAGTGCTGAAACCGCCTTGTTTCCAGCCGTTGTACACATTGAGCAGGGTGATGTGATCACCAGAGGGATCGTTGAATTTTTGCTTCTTTTGATCAGCTTGTTGTTGCTTGTCTCGCGGTCGGTGGAAGACATTTTGTGTGGCGCTGATCATGGCAACAATTGTAAGGATCTCGTCCGAGCACTGGAGTTCGACCGATTTGATGAGCGATTTCGAGAGTGAAGGGTCCATAGGGAAGTCGGCCATCTGCCGACCAAGACGCGTAAGCAGTCCTTCATCATCTAGTGCACCCAGTTGATATAGCTCCTCTAGCGCTGTCAACATAGTATTTGTCGGTGGTGGATCCATGAAATCGAAATGTAAGAGGTCGTTGATACCCATAGCTTTGAGCATCAAAATCGTGTTTGACAGGTTTTGGCGCTGGATTTCCGGGATAGTAGTAGGCAACATCTCATTCTGGAATGCGGCTTCGGTATATAGGCGGAAACACTTTCCTGGTCCCGTTCTTCCTGCCCTTCCACTCCTTTGACGAGCTTGAGCCTGCGAGATGGGCGTAATCTGCAGACGATCCATGCCCAGCTTTCCATCGTACGAGCTTTGCTTGACGAAACCTGGATCTACGACGTAGTAGATACCATCAATGGTCAAACTAGTTTCGGCGATATTGGTAGCAATGACGACTTTGCGGGTCCCATTGGGCGCGGGTTCGAAGATACGGGATGCAACCTCTGATGGGAGGGCTCCATAAATAGGCAAAATCATCAGCTCTGGCACATTTGGCCCAAGAGCCTTCATGCGCTCAGATATGATCTCGCAAGATGAGTCAATCTCCTCTTTACCCGTCAAAAAGAGCAGGATGTCACCTGCTGGCTCCGTCAAATGGATCTGCATGACTGTCACAAGCGCTGCATCAAGGTAATCGGACTCTGGTTCCCGACTGTACATGACCTCTACCGGGAAGGTTCGACCAGGGATTGAGAAGATGGGGCACTTGTAGAAGTACTCGGAGAACTTGTCGGCATCGAGGGTGGCACTGGTAACGATAAGCTTCATATCCGGGCGTCGCTTGAGGGTCTTTTTCAGTAGTCCAAACAAGACATCAGTGGCGATGGTACGTTCGTGGGCTTCGTCAAGCATGATACAGCTATACTTTGACAGCATAGGATCCAGGAGAATCTCACGCTGCAAGATACCATCCGTCATGTATTTGATCCGCGTCTCCGGCGAGGTCTTGTCTTCGAATCGAATCGTATAACCAACCTCATTCCCAAGGGCACAGCCAACCTCCTCGGCAACACGTTTGGCGACACTCATAGCCGCTACACGTCTTGGCTGAGTACAGCCGATGACCAGCTCATTACCATAGCCAGCTTCAGCTAAATACTGTGTCATTTGCGTCGTCTTTCCGGATCCAGTATCACCAACAACGATCAAGATCTGGTGGTTTGCGATGGCCTCGAGAAGCTGGTTCCTGAACTTGTAGACTGGCAAGGACTCTCGTTGTTCTTTAATGCTCATGTTGGTACGCTTGCCGAATGAGGTTTCCCGGCTGTTCGTGGATATTTTTTTCCATTCCGGCAGTGCTTGAGCAGGCTCATTAGTCCGAGTGTTGCGAAGATCGCTTGCAAACTGGCGCTGCTGAGCCATGGGGTCATTCCATTGGCTGCTCAAGTCAACATTCGCTGCCTCTTTTGCGGCCTTTTCTTGGGCTTCCTGTTGCTTTAGATCACGGCGTTCCTTTGCGAGCGTATCTCCGGCCATTGCAGCGCGATTGAGGGAGCCGTCGGGCGCCTTGACAACTCGGATCGGAGAGAGCTCGAGCGATTGCTTGGTCTGACCAGCCAGGAACGGAGGTTCCTCCTCGCGTACTTCAATGTCTACGTCCTCCTCCTCTTCGAACCCACCCTCGCCGTTAATGTGTGCGTTGTAGTCCTCGTCAATGTTCGGGTAGTCAGACTTTGGTATTACACCGGAAGCAATGAGTTGTTTGATTTCCCAACGTTCTGGCGAAGTCATGCGCTTTCGCATCCCATTCTTGCGGCTGTTGAAGCCATCTTCGACAACGGGCACAGAACTGTCGACCCCTGGTATGGCCCCCAGTCCCGATGAGTTTGCGCCGGTTCCGAAAGACGCTATCCGCTTGCCGGGCGCAAGATCGCGACCTGTTTGCTGATCCGCCTCTTTCATCGACAGCGATATCCTGCCATTTTCCGTCTTAATGACCTTGACCTTGACCTCCTGCCATCTTGACACAAGATCGGAAGGGTGATTGACCCTACCCTCCATCATTTGTGTGACATGCACCAGCCCGTCAACTTTGCCCTTTACGCCCTGGATATTGACAAAACAGCCAAAGTCCTTGATGCCTGTAACTTTGCCACTGTAGATTTTGTATAGTACCGGCTCGTCATCGAGTTCGGGAGTGGGCGGCCGTCGGAATTCGTCAAGATCTTCGTCGCGGTACTTCTTGCGGGTTCGTTGCTTGTTGCTTGGCTTGACAGTTCGTGTGCGTCCAAATTCGTCTTCGAAAACCAGCTCGTCATTGTGCTCTCGTCCTCGGCGTGGACTTGGTGAGCGCGAGCGCGAGCCTGAGTTGTTCCTCCGCCTGTATCGCTTGTTCCTTGCGATGTCATCGTCGCTATCATATGGGCTCATGCTCCTCTTTCGCGACCTCGCCTTAGGCTTGCTCGGTGCCTTCCCTGCCAGACCCTCCAACATGGCAAATGTATCGTCCAAGGCATCGACATCCGGCACTTCATTTGCAGGCGCTTCATCCGCTACATCGTAGTCGACCTCCTTGTCGGGAATTGCCAGGCCCTTGAAGACACGCGTCTTGCGATCTGTCGCATCTCCACCATCTTGCCCGTTTGCGCCTGCGTCTTTTCCATTCGCGCCCTTGTTCTTGTACTTTGGATGTAGTGTAAGGATCAAGCGGTCAATACTTTCCACGAGACTCTGTGGGAATTCAGCTCCCATAGCCTCCAGCTGGTTCTTGAAGTCTGCGACGCCTTTGCATTTCGCGTGTTGATCGATGACGAATTCGGCGAGCGTCTTCTCGGATACACCAAGATGGTTCTGTATTTCGGACGTCACCTTGGACACAAGCGAAAGGAACTCGAGGTTTTCTAGGTCGTCCATGGCTGCGATGTAGCTGCGATGTGGCGCTCAGGGTCGCCTCCTAAGCTCGTTCGCGAATGCGCGTTTCTTTGCGACAGTCAGGATGTGGTGGCTTTCAGGTTATCGTAGCGTGTTCTGGTTGTTGCGCCTATATTCCTGCGACCAGCATCATCACCTCTTTGGTTGTGGTTGCAAAAGTTGTGAGTAGTGAATGGGTGGAGCTTGCTAGGAACAGGAACAGCCTTTTCAACCTAACAGTCAGCAGCTGGGGACGATGTCTTCGTAATAATGGAAACGAAGACCGCAATCACGTCATAAAACTACCGCTGTCAAGGTAAAGGCACATCTAAAAGTCAGGAGCGAAAAGAAAAAAATAGTAGAGTTGCAGCCGCAAGACGCCTACCAGGGAACTTGCTAGCAAATCGTCAAGAAAGTTGATGCGGCTCGGCGGCGTCAAGGATGGTCCCGCGTAGTAGCCACTTATCGGCGGCCAGGCTCCGCAACACCACTTCTTCACTCACCAACCTCGACATCGCTGCACACAAACTAAAGATACTCCGTCGCGTCTGCGATTTTACAATCGTATCGATCTTCACCATGAGCTCCACTCGCATATATCATAACATTTCGCGGATACCCATCACCTCGACGCTCGTCCTCATCTTCGGCAACTATGAACTTTGGCGGATACACAAAGGCACGCATCCGTATTGGAGTCCTAAGCTGGAAGAGGCTGGTATAGTCAGGCGGCGAACTAAGACAACTTCCGATGCCTCGGCCAGTACTGTGGGGTCTGGGACGGAGGCCAGGGGCGACTCGCCTGGCGCCTCGATACAATGGATGAACCTGAACGGCGTTCCTATCCCATTCATCAAGCCAGCCGAATAAACACGCATACTCTTACTAGCGATTTCTCACTCAATATACAACCAACACGAGACATCACCCGAGACCATAAGAGAGGACATGCACGACAGCTTGATTAGCATCGTACATATTGCTGAAGTACAGGCGTGAGGCATTTGAGCGTTCGAGCGAGAAAATCTGATCAGTCAAGGGCGGGTATGAGACGCTCATGGATAACAACCTCCGATTTCGGTATCGGTTGCAAGAGCTGGGAGTGACCATTACAGCATCCTGTCATCATGAGGCTAGTGTATAGGCATAGGACGACAGCCACAAATTCAGTCAAGAGCAGTCAGTCCTATCAATGCATTTCAAATCTACGAGGTTCACACATCCGTTCCGACACTACCATCGTCCCCACCCCCGCATTCAGGCTGGAAGGTCGCCCGAGCAGATTATCATTTGGCATCTTCGTATCATTGGGAGGATATGACATTTCTGGGTGGTGCACAATTACAGATGGCCCAAGCACGGCAATGTTGACTTCGATGGGTGAAATGGTGCAATATGATGCCATCACAAACTTTCCACATATGGCTAGCGTCCGCTGGTGTACAGACTCCAGCACAGTCCATCTGTACTCCACAGTTTCATGCCCTTGTAGAAACGAAGTTCTAATACCCATATCCTGCCATAAAGATACACTAGGAGGCCAAGTAAAGGGGATAATAACCACAGACTTTTGCAGTAAGTCTATCACTGTGCCTCTGCGAACAATTCCTCAAGACATTGCAAGCTACCAGCACATATATACGCTGCTTGCATATCCGCCGATGCGGCTCCAACTCGGAATTGCTGTGATGCGGCTCAATGTGCATGACGTTCTACCGCATTGTGTGCGATGGCGCAATCGTCCCGATATGACCAGCGTCTTGATGGTGGTATGAATCGTACGTGTACTACCTATCGAGATAGATATAAATACATGCTTAGTCTTCGTTCCTTCTTCTGCAAACAACAATCTAGCTTTTATATTCATCATTTGAACGTAGTTAGCACTTGTTAAAGCATCCACCCTCCACCACTCCATACAGCGACTAGGGACGACTTACGGCTTACCACAAGTGCCGGGATCCCACCACAGGATACTACAAGGCACAATAACGTCTCCTGGTTTCTTTCAAGACTCCTTCTACAATCATGGCGCCCGGACTTGTTGATGTCCAACCCCAATCCACCACCATATCGAAACCCGAGCTGAACTTGAAGAGCGGCAACATTCATAACTACGTCCCCGGTCGATCAATTGTCCAGAAGCACGACGACACATACGAGTACGAAGATCTACGCCCCCGATTTCCCGACATCACATGGCCGGCCTACACTGAAATCCCCTATACCGACAAGGGCCAACTTGGCGACCCAAACTTCAAGAATCTCTTAGCCTCAGCCACGGATGTCTTTGAGTACAACCCCAAAATCGGCACCGAGGTCCACGGTGTCGATCTAGCCAACCTTACAGATGCGCAAAAGAACGATCTTGCTCGGCTAATTGCCACTCGCGGTGTAGTATTCTTTCGAAACCAGAAGAACTTTGGTATAGACGAGCAACGGGAACTGGGCAAGTACTTTGGCGAGCTACACAAACATGCCACAACAGGCGTGCCTAAGCGACCTGGTCTGGAGGACGTCCACGTTATATTTACCGGGGAGAACAGTCCAGACCTGCGAGCACTGTTTACCCCTACATTTCTCTGGCACTCCGATGTAAGAACACTTACAGTCTCCACATTCAGAAGAACCTTGCCTAACAAAAAGACCAGGTATCCTACGAACTGCAACCCCCATCCTACACATCCTTGAAAGTACTCACCGGCCCACCCCGCGGTGGCGGCGGCGACACCCTCTGGTCGTCACAATACGCAGCATATGACATGCTCTCACCACACATGCAAAAGTACCTCGAGTCCCTCACCGCCCTGCACTCGGCCGACCTCCAAGCCCAAGGCACCCGCGACCTCGGCCGTACCGTTCGCCGCGAGCCCGTAACCACTGAACACCCACTGATCCGCACCAACCCCGTCACCGGCTGGAAGAGTCTCTACTTCAACCCCGGTTTCGTGACCAAAATCGTGGACGTCCCCAAAACCGAGTCTGACCACATCATCAGCTTCCTAAACGAGATTGTGGCCACGAGTCCAGAGGTGCATGCCCGCTTTCAGTGGAACGAGGGCGATGTCGCGTTTTGGGATAACAGGGTGACGAACCACTCGGCTACATATGGCTTTGCGCCACACCGGAGACACGCGGTTAGAGTGGCGGTTCGTGCCGAGCGGCCCTATTTCGACAGCGCGAGTCGGTCGCAGGAGGAGGAAGTGAGTGAGCGGTTTGGGGTGCCCAAGGCGAACAAGGATGGGAGTGGGGTTGTGAATTATAATGATTAGGACCAACTTTTTGTTTTACACATGGTAGCGTGCAAGTCGTAGTGAATTAGCGAGCGTGTCTAAACTGGCTATCCCATGTTTTCCTGTCGTGATACCTTTTCCAAAAGGCTTGTTATGTGCATAACCAAGTTACTTGACATAGAGGTTGGGCATGTGAAAAAAAAAGCGTTCACGGTACATCAAGCCGATGTTGAGAGGTGAGAGGACTATAACCAAACTACGGTTTGTAAATCTTGTGTAAGATCACATTGAATCAATCATCATAGCATGTTGGTATGAGTACTGCCGTTTTTCAACTTTCATCGTTACATTATATAAACAACACAATACAATTCGATAACAGCATGCCATCATGCGCTCCGGATGGCGTGCTCAAGCATTCAACGTCAAGCAGCCCGCATTTCACAACGCCAATCTAACATACACCGTTGTAATTTTCAGCTTTCCCTATGAGGGGCCAATTAGGCAACGAAAGTTTCACCCAAATCCAGCATGCCGCTGTCCGACTGGAGTGTGGTATAAATAGGTAGGTGAGATTGAGAGTGATTGTATAGACTTGATCGAGGGCTTATTGCTCTTTTTCATAGCCTACTGGCTTCTGCATGCCCTGCATCTCGTAAAATCGGGCTGTGCCTGTGATTGTGTAAGCATTCATATGTATGGTGGATGTAAACCGACTTACAGCTGTAGCCATTCCAGTCGAAGTTATTCTTCGGATCGCAATGGCACTTGTGGTCCAAGCGATATTGTTCGCCGGTGGGGCAATGTGTAAACGGAACGTGGTAATAGGCGATGTCGTTGAAGAAGTGGATTTCATCCTTTTGGAGCATCAAGCCGGCTGCAATGGAATGAACAGGAGCATCGCCCCACCGCTCGTAGAAGAAACCACCGGCGTGATCGAGAGAAGTAAAGAAGTCGATGTATGCGTCAGAGCGTAGCCAATTTAGGTTACCAATCTCGAAGTTGGACCAGAAATGGCATTTGTTGTATGTCTCACCGCCATCATCACTGAGGAACTTCATCCCGTTGTCCTTGGCGATGTGTTGGGGGAAGTGCTTTGTGAAGTTCTTGGCCGCGTCCCAAAGGGTGGGGATCGTCTCAATGTACTCGTACAAGCTGAGGGTGAAACTGTACTTTTTCTTGTTGTCGGCCATGAACTTGAAGGTGTCATAGTTGATATCACAGTACAGCTCGACGCTGGGCTCGACACGCCAGTACCACTCGTAATCGAGCATCAATGGGTGACGGAAGAAGAAGCCGGATTCGTAGCGGCACATGTGCCTATAGCTGATGGAGTCACCGTAGATGATCTTCTTCTCCTTCATTTGCTCACGAACCTCAGCAGCCTTTTGCTGGTCAATCCACTCGGGAAAGGACCAGTGCTCCTTGGGGATCTTGCCGTACTTTGTCTTGCCAGACACGAGCGCAGTTGTGATCTTCTTGAACTGATCGTCGAAATCGTCGTCGTTGAGGAAGACCCAGTCGTAGTTGAACTTGCGGTTGAAGCGGTCTTCGACTTGGCGGATCGACTTGGCGATGTCCCATACGTCCGAGTTGCGAGCAAGCGTTACGAAGGTAGCGTTCATACGGTCTCCATCAGCGGTCGGCGGGGGGAGCGAGTGCTGGTTGGGTGTGGTCTTGGGCGGCGCTTGAATGGGCGCCTTTACCTCGTCATTTACGACAGCCGCATTTCCGGTGGCTGGAGTTTTGGAGTCCTGGTAGACGGGCCAGCTCGGGGAAGGCACCGTCGACGAGGAACCGATGAAGTAGAGGAGGGAGATGGCCTGTATAGGGTCAATGGGCGTGTTTGTAGGTGTTGCACGGGGACTACTGTACCACTACCGCAAAGACGATATAGCGGAGGTAGCGTTGACTACCAGCCATAGTGGATTGGGCCCTATGACGGTCTGGCGGGTGTTGCGAGGTTTCTGTGAGACGTCGCCGTCTTCCGCTTTTGGTGTTTGCCTGCGTACGATTGCGGCAGGCGACAAGTCAAGTGTGGGGGAGGCCGAGTAGAGAGTTTGAAACGTCGGTGCCGGCTACTAAGGGCGTATGTCTAGTCGAAGACTACTAAGCAGGAATGAGCGGATGCCAAGCGCAAAGCATGCGCATGAGCAAGGAGGGCGAGGAGAGAAGAGAAGAGAACAAAAGACGGTGTTGAGGGTTGAGAAGGGGTGGGCTGACCAGAAGAAAAGGGTGTGAGAAAGCAGGTGAAAAGGAGACGTTCGTTGGTAGCATTCGCCAGTGTGGCTGATTATGCCCCGGAAGCCAATGCGGTTCCCAGGGCGCGCTCGTATTACTGTACAATTTGGGCGAATGCGGGACTTGCCGCCATTTGGCCGTCAATCAAGCCAAAGCACCCCACGACGACGATGTCGACAACAACAACGGCCATTATCACCTCGCCCGCCATCGACGCCGCCTACGTGTCGTCGCAATTGTGTCTCTAAATAGTGACAGTCGTTTGCTGCGCCCATGTAACCGCCGCCTGGCCAATCTACCTTTACCCGGCACCCAACAGCACCGCCCGCATTAAATATCATCACCACCGCGCTATAAGCGTATCCACGCATCCAACCGCTCCGGGCACCGTCCACCATGTCCTTCTTTGGCTTTGACGCCAGCCTGCCGCGAGACCGCGGGCATGCCTCCAATGCCCCCGGCTTTGGCCAGCACGATGCTTTCGCCGCGCTCGGCGGCGGGGCAGTCGAGGGCGACGTGTATGTTGCGCTCCATGGTTTCCACGCCTTCAACTGACCTCGGCACACAGTATTGATTTCGAAGAAACCTACGATGGCCTCGGCGACCAGCTCGACGATGAGGCCGATGATCTTAATGACGACACCTTCGGAGGTGGCCCTGCGACGCAGCAGTCTGTGGGCAAGCACTTTGACTTTGCCGGGCAGACGTCCATGGTTTCGAGCACACTGCAAGAGGAACAGATGCTCTACCAGGCTCGAAACCAAATCCCTCGTCAGCAGCAGCAGCAGCAGCACCAACAACAACAGCAGCAACAGCAAGCGCACCAGCAGCAATACCAGCAGCAATACCAACAGCAATACCAGCAGAGACCGCCGGTCCCGCAGGCGTCCAAGCCTAACCGAACTGGCTACGAGAGCTACAAGGACCCCGAGTACATCCCTCAGCTGGAGGCTCGTGCCGACATTTGGGGCCTAAAGCCCAAGGCGTCAGCTTCGCAGCAGCAGCAACCCTCGCCGCAGCCTGCCCCAGCTACTCAAGCACCTCCATCGAGGAAGGTTATGAGCATGGAGGAGGTCGAGGCCATGATGCGCGCGCAGTCTATCGGCACCGACCCCAGAGCTACCCCTCCGGTCCAGCAAGTCCCACAGGCCTTCCCCGGTCATCCTCAACAGCAATACCAGCAGCATCAGCAATTCCCCCACGGACAGCAGCAATATCCCGGCATGCCTGGCGGTCCCATGTCTGGCCAATTTGCACCGCAGATTCTACAAAGGCCCCAGCAACAGCAGCAGTCACCGCAGGTTCGAGCTGAGCTACCAGATCAACCCGTCCGGTCTCAACCACCCCAGCAGCCTACGATCCTCCAGCGACAAAGGCCCCAGTCAAACGAGCATGCTGTCCAGCAACAGCGACAGGGCCTGCCCCAGGCTCAAGCCCAAGGCTCGCCTGCACAACCTCGACACATTTTGCAGAACCCGAACCGTCTATCTGGTCAAGGTCAGCCCATGGTTCAGACTGGCCCTCAAGCTGGTCGCGGCCAGCCTGCAACGCACAACAGGGGTCCTTCGTTTCCCGGCATGGTCATCACTCACCCAGAGCAACTTCTCCAACTATCCGAGGCAGAGCGTGCGGCCTTCCTCGAAGAAGACGCTAAGCGAGCTAAGCGGAACCATAAGATTGCTCTCTTAGCCAAGGACAACGGCCTCATGACGCCCCAAGACAAGAACTTCATCACTCGGATCCAGTTGCAGCAGCTTATGACTGCGACTGGCAACTTGGAGGAGAGGGGGCCTGAAGCGGCTATTGCCGAAGACTTTTACTATCAGGTGTTTAGCCAGATTCGCGGTGCTCCACGCCACAACCCACAACAGCCAGCCAGCCAGTTTGCCCAGACCTACCTGTTCCAGACCAACAACAGGTTTGGCGCCCGCAGACAAGGTCGAGGAGGTGATAACCACATGCAGC
>Ga0265797_10004750_pt1 | contig 20452 bp, 20 predicted proteins | sample P2T30metagenome_FD_192433 | JGI IMG/M metagenome (GOLD analysis project Ga0265797, IMG submission 192433) | Plant litter microbial communities from East Loma Ridge, Irvine, California - P2 T30 | ecosystem: Environmental > Terrestrial > Plant litter > Unclassified | place: USA: California...
GAGCTAGCGGTGATGACTTCCGGCGGCTGCTGGCCTGCTCCTGCTTCACAACAAACCAATCGCCCTTTCTCTAACCAAACTTCACCTCTTCCACAGACAGCGCTTCCAACTTCCAATCCACCTCACCAGACTCTCCCTCTACCACGACAGCAACAACATTACCACATCACCACAGCATCACAGCATCGCTCCATACCAGCATCATCTTTTGCCTGCACAATTTCGACATTCATCCACACTCCGTGTACCCCTCCGTCGCTTAACTCCTGCACGCTACACTGCCCACATCCGCTGCAGTCTCAGCCGTCGACCAATCACCACATTACACCTTCGCCTGAGGCACGCCCGACGACATCACAACCGCCGCACAGGCTGGCTGGCGACACTCGTCCATCGCCAGCCCGACGAATCCAAAACGAACAACTAAACGAAGCTGTCCGCACTAGACATTCCATACGCTAAACTACTCCCACCCACAATTCCTACATCCACACCACACGCACACGGCTACTCCAAGAGCACCCGCCCGCGCCATGTCGGTCCGTCGCTACACGATCGAGCAGCTGCTCAAGCTGCGCGAGTCGCCGCTCGTGAAGAAGCCCGAGGATCTACCTGCCATTGAGCAGTGGCTAGAGTATCTCTACCTCGACAAAGACTCAAGGGAAAAGCTAAGGATCCCTCACAGTGAGTCGAGCTCGCAAACCCAGGCGCAGTCGCAGCAGCTGCAGCCTCAGAAGGACAACAACTCCAAAGACGCAAAGTCACGAGTCTCGAGACCAAGCAACAATGGTGACGCTTCACCCATGGGAAATTTCAGCACTGGGCAGAGGCCGAGCCTCATGCAAACAAGGAGCAGCACATCCAAGACTGGCGGTATGGACAACGTGATTGGCTGAAATGATAACTTGACTGACACTCTGCAGATGACGTTGTGCTTGGTCCACCGAAGACAGCATTCTCGTCCAGCAGCAGATTCGCCCGCACCAACCCCACTGGAGAGACCACACCGGGCAGCGAAGATACTGAAGGCGCACGTTCCCGCACTTTTGGCGACCGCCAGCAGACCCGAACCAGCAAGCCCACTGGCGAGAAGGACGGCGGTCGTGACTGGACAACTCTGCGCCAACCCAAAGTGTCCGGCGAAACCGACGATCAAAAAGATACCAACGACCGTCTTGCGAAATTTGGAAGGCGCGACCGCGACCACGAGGGCGAGCGTCGCAATGGCGACAAGCAGGACATCCGATGGGGACAGAGAGAAGACCGAGGTGGCCAACGAGATGAGCGCCGTCAGAATGGCGAGCGACAAGGCGGCTGGCGCGATCGTGAGAACAACCGACAAAACCGAGGATGGGAACGCGACCAAGTCGAGAAGGAACCCGAGTGGTTCGATGAACCAATGAAGAAGCAAGAGGAAGATCTAGGTGTTGGTACTGCGCACACTCAGGCTGATTTCCAAAAGTGGAAGGAGATGATGAAAGGAAACAAGGCACCGACAGAAGAACCTACACCAGCGGCGCAGCCACCTCCCACGCAGATGACACCCGCAAAACAGGGTGCTGCCATGAAGCTCGACGGCTTCTCTGAGCCTATGTTTGGTGGATTCGGTGCTAAGTCAACAGACGCTCCGTTGGACGGCATAACTGGCAGCACCAAAGCCGTTCCCACACCGGTGAAAGGAAAATCTAGCCGTTTCGCTTCGGTGTTCAAGAAGGATGACACTCCGCCAGTACCTGTGCAGGAAACACCCGCACCCCAGCAGCCCATACTTGAGCCGGGACAAGGCCTTAACGAGGACAAGGCTGGTTTCCAACGTATTTTGCAGATGCTGGGCGGCGCGAACATTGGTGGTTCGCCCCAAGAGCCAGCTGCTCCAGGCAATGCAAGCGAGCCAGCATCACCGCAGATCCGTGGACCTGCCGGTGCGAAGCAAAAGAGTCGCTTCTTCGACTCGGTTCCCAAGAGCCCTGGCGAGGTCCACTCGCCGCAGCCACGTTTCCAGTCTCCACGCGTTCAGCCGGGCGGCAACATGCCTCCCATGAACCGTGGCATGACTGATGATGCCGCCAGTTTCTTTGGTCTCCCCGCCCCTCAAAAGGCGCCACAGGATTCAGCTGCGTTGCCTTTCCCACCAAGCAATGTGGTGTCTCCTGAACCCATCCAGCCTTCCAACGGCAATCGCGACTCGTACCCTCCTCCGCAGCATCGACCCCAGGACCCGACTGCCAGTGGACCGCCTTCGCGTGGACCGCCTTCCCGCGGTGCAGCTACTCCTGACGTCGGCATTCAAAACCTCCTAGCAGCCCAGCGAGCTCAAAGATCTCAGGCTCCCAACAGGGACAGTGAATTCCTGCTTGGCCTCTTGCAAGGCCAGGGACCCCGTCCCGCGTCTCAGCAAGCTCGGCCAAATCAAGACTTCAACCTTTGGGTCGGCCAACCGCCCGAGCCTCATGCACCGACTCCGCGTGCTCCTCCTCCTCCCGGTCTGATCGATGACCACCTGCTTCGCAACGCGCCACCCGAGATGTCGAGACACGATCAGCAGCCAATGCCAAACCAAGACCCAGGTCGTCGGTCAACCCAACGCGTGCCTACAGGAGCACCACCTGGCATGGACGAACACGCCATGTACATGCAGCAACAGATGCAGCAACGCCGCAACTTCGTCGACGGCCCTCAACAACAGCAGCCGCCTCCAAACCGTCGCATGGGAGGCCACCCGAGCATGTCTGGCATGCCACCCCAGCAGCAGCCTCAATTTCCTCCGGACTTCCCCTTCTTGCAATCGCCCCCGCTGCAGCACCAGGGCCCTCCCCCAGGCGGGCCCCCTCCTGGCTTTGCTCCCAACATGCGCCATCCGCAAGGTTTCGCGAATGGACCCAACATCTTCCAAGCTCAGCAACAGCGCGAGCCGCCTGGATTTGGAGGCATGATGCCGAACCCCATGTCTCCGCCTGTGCCGCCTCCCGGGTTCGGTGCACCCATGCCGCCTGGACTGATGGGCATGCGCTCCCCTCCCGATGGTGTCCCGGCCGGTCCTGGCTTTAGAGGCGCTGGCCGCGGATTCGAAGGCTTCGACGCGCAGAGGCGATAGGACGGCCTTATCTGGCTTTATACCGCTGCTCAGGCATTCGTAGCTACCCGTCGAATTCTGCTCCAACAATCCATCAAGTTGCCGTTGCAGGCGTCGAAAGAAATCAAACTACGTCTCAGTCCCACCAGTTGTGTTACCATCAAACCAGAAACAAACTACGTAGTCATGTACATGTCTGATGGAGGAGGCGGTGGAGGCGGCGGTGGAGGACGATTCGACGCACGAATGGACTCCACTTTGCCAACAAATGGCACCGGTGTCACCCCCGAGGAGAAAGAAGACGAAAGCGATGATGCAAATAATGCTACAAACGGAGATCTGGCTCCTGCTGGCTCCTCCGCGAACAATGTACTCCAAACAGTCCCCAACGGCACTACCCGGCCAACAAATTCCCTCCTTGATCATCTCACTCGTGGCAGCATGCCTGCACAGCTTGACGCCGTCGTCGTTCCAAATGAGAACTCTTACGTTTCTTTCAGCGCGAGCCCTTCCGCGCCGCGCCGCAGCGTGAATGAGGTTCCTGTTTCGCCTACTTCGGGTCAGGGGATGGTGGGCGGGGGAGGTGGAGGGGAGGAGGTGGGTGCACAGCCTGACGCCGTCGTTCCCGACGAGAACCCACACGTGTCCTTCAACGCTCCCCCTCCCTCACCGCGCCGCAGCCTTCACGAGGTCCCCGTCTCGCCTACCTCAGGTCAGCATCCACCAGGACTAACGGACAGACGAGAACCTGGGCCTGGCTACGATGCTGCGCCTAGCGCTGACGTACCCCGAGAGCCACCTGTGGTTCAACATCAGCCGGACGAATACCTCCGCGACCTTGACCAGCGACAAGCCTCGATGATCCGAAATGAACACCCTGACGTCAACGACGACCGCATGAGAAGTTTCCCGATCGAAGGCAGGGAATCCGACGCATCAACACCGATCGAAGAGATCCTCGCAGTCTACGACATGCAAGCACACAACGACACAGTCGCCGCAAAACTCGAAGCCTACGACGAACTCGAACACACCATGAGAAACATTTCTCGTTTCGCCGAGACCCTGCCCATCAGACTCTCCGAGCGGATCTTGGCCAGGTTCATGCAACACCTCCAAGAAACCGATACGCAAACTGCTGCTGTGGCTGCGTTTGTCCACATTGTGCCGTTCTTGTTCGAGATGGCTAGAGAGTTGGCTGCTTTTAATCTGCAACATCCGGCTGTCGCGCACTACGCGCGGGGTGTCGTGTTCCTTCCGGATCCGGGCGGGTTGTCTGAGCCTTCGGTTTCTGGGAGTGAACACGAGGCGGCCATGCCCCTTGTCGAGCGAGTGGATCAATCCGAACTTATGGCAGCGTTCGCAGCGATGCCCATCCCAAGCCCTCCACCCGGCTTCGAAGTCCTGAGTTCAGCTGAACTTCGAAGAAATGTCGAAGCCTTGCAGTCTTCTGCCTCGTCCGCTGCACTGGAAGGAGACGAGAAACCCGTCGAAGAACCTAAGGCGGAAGCTGAGGCGACGCCCGTCTCAAGCCATCCTCTCAGACCTGACGTCCCCAAAAAAATTACACTCCGGACCGACTTGCAAGCTCCGTGGTTTTTCGTCCCGTCTCTCACGCCGCAAACGGATGCACCTGTCGGAGGAGAAGCTGTGCCAGAACATGAAGCGATGCCTGCACCGCCCTCTAGCAACCCGGCGCCCGCCTCTGCACACGGGTCTGATGATGTCCTGGATCAAGATGAACTTAGGAGGGAATTCGAGGCTATACCGTCTTCTGGTTCTTCTGGTTCTTCTGTTACGCTGCAAGGGGATGGTCCTGTTGGGGAAGCTGGAGTTTCTAGCCTGGTGGTAGAGGCTGCTACACGAGATGAGGTTAGGCCGACTACGGGCCTTCCGTTGACTTCTGTGCTACAGGCTGGTTCACGAGATCAGGCCAGACCAACCACAGGCCTTCCTTTGATTTCTGCGCCAGAGCCTGCTACGCAAGATCAAGCCAGACTAACCACAGGCCTTCCAGCGGATCTCGCGGCCTCGGACACTACACAGATCGCAACACAGTTGCGGGCCAGATTTGAGTACGAATTGAATTTGACGAATGAAGCATTGAACGCGGCCCAAATCCTAGCCGATATGCAATCGGAAGAGATTCTTTTCGACAAGCCACCGTCTCCTACTGATGGGCAGCCTCCTGCAACTTTCCCGAAAGCGAACGAGCAATTCAGCTCTTTGCCTCCGCCCATGGCCGACGTGAGCACACTGAGTCCAGCTGATAAGGCTTACCTGAAAGCGAGCGAGCGAAATAGCCTTTCACTTCCACCGACCACGGTCGACAGAAACACGTCAAGTCCGAGTATGCCGCCTTCCTCTCAACCATCCACGAGTGTTTCGTTCCCTGATGCAACTTCAGCCCGCGATCTGGCATCTCGGCGAGCGCATGCGCGAGCAGTTAGCGCACCTTTCTCCGAATACTCTGAACTGCCTGCCAATGAGGCGCCCGGTGATAGCATGCCAGGCGATCGACCCGCCAATGCTAGCGAGCTCGCAGAACGTCAAGCTGGCGACTTAGCCCGTGCAAGAGTTCACGGGGAGACACGAACTTGTAGGGATCCCTACAAGTGGTCTGAGCGAGCGAGGCAAAAATTCGAAGATTGGGTTCTGGAAGAGGAAGACGAAGCGAACTTGCGGTGGAACTTCGAGAACCTCTGGCAAGCCCGGCACGCGATGTTCCTGCGGTCGTTCTATAACCGGGAATCAGAAGTCACGAGTCTGCCTCCAGAGGAGGACCGATCGCGCCGGAACTCCGCGCCTGCTGGTGATTGCCCGCCGCCGGACCTCTCGGCTCTGACTTCTTTTTTCAAGATGCATCAAAGATGGAAAGAATTCTGCAGTACGCTTCTTGTGAAGGGCAAGGGCAAGGTCAAGGCTCCAGAGTTGCCTGATTTCTACGACCGTCTGCGGCGACTTGGCATGTTGGACCCGTCTAGCGATCCGTCTTCGTCTAGCTTTGAGCTCGAGACCGATCCAAACCGGTTGCGGCACATTGAGGAATTGCAAGCAAGCAATGAGGAAATGAGACGGGCTCTTGCGGATGGAGGTCATCGCTACCTCGGAAAGGTAGTTGAGCTTGGAAATGCCTGGTCTCAGGTCTCTGCCTTGCAAGACCACGGCGATGATGATTCGAGCCAGATGACAACACCGGCCAAAAAGAAGAAGAAGAAGAACAAGAACAGTAAAAGAAAGTCGGCGCCTTCGAAGACGAAGCAGGAACTGACGGAAGAAGTCCAAGCGAGGATTGCCGCTCAAAGCCAGAGTGAACAACAAGCAAGCGAATCAGCAAGTTCGAAACCTGCAAACAACCTCCCATCTACCAGTCGCGACGGACCCGCAGAAAGGCTGGCGCAGCTTTGCAGCGACGACAACGAACCCCAAGCAAGCACTTCCAGCATCCCTCAAGCCGCAAACCCCAAAAGCTCTCATGGCAACACTGCCCCCGCGAGTCACGCCCAGTCCGAGAAAGCGAAAGCCGAGCGCAAGCAGAGAGTTCTCGAGAAGGAGCAAGAGAAAGCTCGGAAAAAAGCCAAGGCCAAGGCGCACCGAGAGAACAAGCAGGCCCAGAAACGAGAAGCCGAAGACAAGAAGATGGCCCTGAAGCTTGCGCAGGAAGAAGCTGAGCGGGTGGAATTGGAGGAGAAGAAGACCCTGGAGCTGCAGAGGCAACAACGCGTTGCTGAAGAGGAAAAAGTCTTCACGGCGCTTGCACGGCAGGAACGGGAAGAAGCTGAGCGTCTGAAGCTGGAGGACGAGAAGAAGAAGAAAGAGAAGGAGGAGAAGGAGGAGAAGGAGAAGGAGGAGGAGGTGGATAAGAAGAAGAAGAAGAAGAGTGAGCTGCGCCGCCAGAGGCAAAAAGCCGAAGAGGATGAAGCTGCCAGGGCCTACGACCGACTGGTTTCGGAGTCGGCTGAGCGTCGGAAGCTGCAGCTTCAGATTATTGAGGCTGAGGATAGAAAGACGGCCATGGCGATCGCGCAGTTCAAAGCTAAGCGAGCGGAGATACAGGAGGAAGAGAAGAGGCTTCTGAGTCGGGGATTGACGGTGCCTGAGGTCGTCTCTGAGTGCTCTGGTGCGGGAGTGGAGCAGGAAGTTGCTGCCTTGGAAGATCAATTTCCTCGTGTCGTCGAGGAAGTTGGAGAAATGCACGTCGATACAAGTTCGGTCGCGCAAGCAGAGGGAAGCACTTCAGAAGCCTCGCAAGGCGAACAAGTCACCGGTAGGGAGGAAACTGGACAAATGCCCGAGGATTTCTCAGCATCTCGGCCATCTTCTGACGCCCAGGCTCTTATTGTACCACAGCACGCAACGGTTTCACTTCCTAGCGACTCTTTCCCGCCTCTGCCATCTTCGCGACCAGAGGGAAGAATAGTCGAGGCGCCCATAAGACAAGCATAGGAGCTACTAGGAATGAATCATGCAGAGATAGAATGGCTGCAGACTCAAAGACGCCAATCTTCTTCGATTGACTACTCAATTGGACAAACTACTGAGGCTACTGAAGCATCTCGACAGCCTTCTAACGCTCAGCCTTTCCGGGTGCCAAGGCACGTGACGTTCTTGTCGCCCAGCAACTCATCCCCTCGTCTTCCATCCCCACGATCAGAGTCCTCCGGACCGAGCGAGTCTTCTTCCGTCGAATTCGTCCTTGATTTCCCACAATCAAGGCGAGATCTAAATGCAGAGACACAGCAGGTAGCCGCGCTTCGGCAGCAACGTATCGAATTTGCAGCCGACGGTTCATCTTCCGTAGCGACATCGCCAACGCGACGAGTCTCCGCCCTCGAACGAGAGGAGCCCTCTGAGGTCACATATCCGCAACTACGCCAACATCATACCCAGCGAGGCGCTTTTTCCGCTGGAGCAGCAGCGGAGCCGAGCCTAGTCGACACTCAGCAACAGCAACATGACGATTTTGCACCTCAAGAACCGCGGCGGGTAATTTTCCAGCTGGGAAGTGAGACATCGGAAGCCGATACCGACACGACAGCTGAAGAACAACTAGCACTCGATGAGCAAGTCGCGCTGCAAGAGATTGATCGAAGAATCTCCCTCAATCTCGGAGCGATCGATGTGCCGACCGATTCGCTTGGCAACTCTCCCGTGACTTCGATCGAATCTCCATCGCCTGCCGTGCCTCCTCACTTCCGGCAGCGAGCAGTCTTCCAGCTAGGAAGCGAGCCATCGGGAGCCGAGACCGACACAACAACGGCCGAACAACAACTCGTACTCAATGCCGAAATCGCCCAGAGAGAGACTGCCCGGCGAATCTCCCTCAACCTCGGGGAGATTGACGTGCCGACTGACTCGTTTGGTAATTCCCCCACGACTTCGAACGCTCCTCCATCGCCTGTCCACGAGGCTGATCCCATTCAAATTGGCAGGACACGTTTAGGCGAACGCAGGGGCGCCAGGGCAGGACAACGTGGACTCTTCCGTCGTGGTGTGGTGCCGAACCGTGGCCGTGGTAGGATACGAAGACCGCAGCCTGGCTATTCATTCTCCGGTTTGCGTCCACAGCGGCAGCGGATTCCAGTCGAATATTCTGCGCAGCATCACTATGCGAGACAACATGGACTCCGTCGTGGTCCGATGCCGAACAATGTCCGTGGTAGGACACGAAGACTAATCCCTGACTATTCATCCTCCGATATGCATCCACAGCAGCCGATGTTAGTCGAAGATCCTGCGCCTCGTCATACTCAAAGCTATCGGTATCATAACGAGGGTTCTGCTGAGTATGATCCGCAAGGCTATGCGTACCGCAACGACCATCCTGCGCGGCATGATCCTCAAGGCTACCAGTACCGCAACGGCTACTCTGCTGAACACGATCCTCAGGGCTACTTCCACGACAACTGGTACCTTAACCCTACGGCTGATCAGTTCTTCCCGGTCTCAAACGCTTACTTTGATCATCGTGTGTACCCAACGCCATTTATGTCCATGCCGCCGCGAACCAATTTGCCTCAGGCACCCTTAGTTGGGACCAGCAGGACAGAGCCACGGCGCAACCAACATCGTCAAAGTTCACGCGCACCGGATCGCGATGACTTCTCAGAAGACGCAACGCAGCCTCCACGCATGCTACCGTCACAAGATGATTTGCTCTATAGAGTTAATGATAGGTCGCTAGAGCAGCGGCGCGGTCATCAGATTTCTGATGTGCAAGCACAGCTTCTCGACCTTTTCACTGTACGACTTCCGCCCACGCCGCCTGAAGATAACCTGCCTTGCATCGTCGATGGCAGAACACCAGAGCAACGACTCGCAGACCTACTTCCAGACATACGTGCGCCTCGGGATCACGCTCAAGCTGCATAATCGATACAAGGGCAATTCTTCCTTCAAGGCAACGACAGGGACGTATCATCGGACCCGACAGATATACTGGGAGAATATCGCGGCAATGGGAGTGAACAGGTCGCGCCACAAGCAGTCACCATGCCAAGTCTGATGACTGCTGGTGTGGCACCTCCTCTCACTGCGCAGCGAGAGAGCCGGCCAACCTCTCGTAAACTGTCGATTGATCCCAATCTGGACTTAGCTGGAGGCGACGAGAACGCGACGGCTTCTTCTTCGAATATTTCGGATGACAGGAAGGGGAATTCCGATGATGCGGACGATGAAAGTAGCGGGAAAGATCCTTAAATCGTGGCGGTGTTGGTGGAAGAAATGTGGGATGTGGATTTTTGTGAGAGGTATCACTACCTCGAAGACGTCAACTGTCGCTAAGCTCATCATGGCTATTCCCAGGTGCAGTGTATTCTTTTTTTCTGTACCATAGCTTAGCTCTACACTTGTACAATCGCTGATACAGATGTTACAAATTCCAGCTGTTCAGTTTTCAGACTCCCCCGAATCGATCAGATCGCACTAAGGTAATCAAACACGGCAACTGTTTTGCTCCAACAACACGAATCGCAGTCGCAAAACTCCAGTGATTTTCTATCGACGGCGCAGGCAACTGTATGACCGTCTAAGATTAGATTCAGTAAGTTAGCCATTGGAATCACGAGCGGTCTGTCGGCCAATGAAATGGGAAGAAATTCTGACGCCTGTTGCCTGCCCGAAGGATTCGAACGCGCTAAACACTAGATACGACTTCGACTACTACTGCACTCCACTTCACTCCATTGTATATGGTGCCGGGGTTTGTTTGGTCAACTTTAGGCTGCAGTTATAGGGGATATGGTATATATCGATTATCGTTCGTGGAAGGGGTTTGTGTTACTCAACTTACTCTTTCGTCGACAACTTCAACAACTTCAACACATCAGCAACCACAACACCTCAACACAGCTACCATTCACTCACTATCAAGTCTCCAACGACCCCAATCCACAATGAACATCCCACCCAAGATCCCCGGCGCCTATGCAGACCGCACCCTCCGCATCGTCACCATCGCCGCCATGGCTCCAGCTTTCCCTCTCTTGTTAGCTGCCGGCGTCCTCACCGGTAGAGCTCTGCCTGCCCTTGGCTTGGTCCCGATGGCCATGTCTCTCGCGGTCAGCTTGGCTGCTTTGACCAGCAAGAAGTCTTCGATCAGAACCAAGCCGACGGCAGATCTGATTGTCGCGGCGTCGTTGGCGTTTATCATGGTTCTTAGGTTCGTTGGTTTTGTGGCAAGGGCGGTCGATGTTGTTTGTTGTTAATAGCTGATACTAACTTTTGATTTTTGTCGTTCTCCAGTTGGATCCATCTCACTAATGATTGGAGGCTTGATGTCAATGAGGGCATGCTGTGTGCTTATGGTATCACGCCTATGATCGTCAACTTGTAAGTTGCCATTTAAAGTTCCAATTCGACACATGGTCAGTAGCAGCAGCAAAGAAACATAGCTAACTCAACCATCGCCTCCCAGCTGCATCCACACCTACCTCGCCCTCGGCGCCCTCCCCACCCGCGTAGAACCCCGCCCATGCCAAAACTGCAACCACACTCCACCCTCACTCCTCCCCCGCTGGCAAAGCCACGTTACCCTACCCACCGACGACGACGACGACAACCACACGAGGCACCCGCAAGTTCAGATCGTGACTGGAGGCGGGCACGGTCACTCGCGCAGTATCAAGGAAATCTACCAGCCTTTCTTGAGAAGCCATGGGGATGAGGATGCGAATGCGAGGGAGTCGAGTGAGTTCCAGACTTCGGGGTTTAATACTCCTACTAGGCAGAGTGCTGAGACGCTGCGTAGTGATGTGACTCATGTGAGAGAGTCGTCGGAGGAGACTGTTAGGCGGGATGGGGATGGGAAGGGGGGGAGTTTGGTTTGATGAGGGTTTGATGAGGCTGCAGGTGATGATACGGGTGTAGTTTGACGATAGTGTTGGAGTGAGAGTGATGGGTGATGTTGAGGCAGATTCGCAGAGGTTGAGTGTCAGTGATATTGTCCTCCATTTGTCATCTGACGCCGTACACGAATTGCCATTAGTTTGACTTCACCTCACCGCCGCGCCACCACCTTTTCTTCCCTCCTGTCTACATCCAACCTCACCCTCGACCCGCTCTAACCTCTTGTTTCCAACACAAGCACACACACGAAGACACAACCACACAAGCACACACATTAGTCCTAGCACCCTTACGCCACTAGCTGAACACTAGAAGCCGATCACAGCCTTCCGAACCACCAAGCATCCGAAGGTCACAAACATAATGGCTGCCAGCTCCTCGCCCGACCAACATCTCGACATGAACCCTGAGGCTCCCTCGACACCCAGCACAACCAACACACTCAAGGCAACTACTGCGGTCCTCGACACCAACGAGCTCCTTCATCTCATCATCGACGCTGTACCTCGCGAGCACTGAACTTCGCTTCGCCGAGTTTCGAAAGCGTGGCAAGCTGCCGTGTTGAAACTTGGTCATGTGATTGAACCTATTGGCTACCATTTCAATTTGGACCTCATGCACCCGGGTTTCCTCTGTACCCACCAAACATCAACTTCAAGCTCAATCGAGTCTTTGCCGATCGACCACCCTTCGTTTCTGTTCCATCACCAATTACGTACAACGTTATGCTATGCAACCATTCGGAAGACACCGCCGAGTTTGTCAAGCTGGAGCAAGAATTTGTTACTGATCCGCCGATCACACAAGTACCTTTGTATTGTTCCAACCTTGTAACAAGGCCCGAACACAGAGCCACGCTAAGAGTGCAGGGAGAGATACGGATCGGTCAATTGCTTGAGGTTGTCGCGAAGATCAGGAACGGGTTCACTTCCGAAGCTTGTGCAGTTTACTCGCGTCTGAGAAAGCTTCCGGAGGTTCATGGCACAAGCTCGGACTCGGAAGCAGATAACCTGAGCGACGAAGACAGCGAGAATGATTTTGACGACGGATATAACATATGGGTATAACGACGAAGACCAAGTCGAAGATGAGGATGGTGAGAACGAGGATGTAAATAGAGATGGAGCCGTTGAGAATGGTTCAGCGTACTAGTTGGACAACGGCGATGAAGTTGAACGTAGCTGATCGGGCGAGGTCCAGGAAGCAGAGGTGCTGAATCAATCAGACTATACGGCAGGCCGGCTTTCAATCAGTTCTTTATATAGAGGGGATGGCATGAATGGCAGGAGCTTGTTTTGAGGGACGAGAGTTGATGGTATCGTGGGGTTTGTTTTGATGTGCTGTTAGAGTAACGATTGATAAATGAAATTGATCGATTGGTTTTGTTCGAGATTGCTAGGAAAGTCTTCTCCAATCGCTGCTCTTTCGTTTGTAGTGAGTGAACAAATTCGACGTTACACACAAACGGGATCAATAATGCATCCGCAAAGCCTTGACTTCATCTCGCGGTCCTCACTTCAAGGTTCCTTCGCTCCATCTCACAACTTTACCTACACCTCCGCGTCACCAGTTTTCGTCATATCATCTTCTTCTCATCCTGCTCCCGACTTTCCTTCTCCATCGGCATCATCAGCTGCACCTGTATTTGCACCTGTAACCCGCCACAAAAGGTGCTCGCGAAATCACTCTCGCCTCCACCTGCATACCACCAGAGATCCCACAACTTCAAGCACGATGGCCAACCTCGACGAAGCCAACGAGAAGAAAGACCAAACCCACCCGGCCAACCACCAAAACCAACCCAAGTCATCTGTATCCTCGAGCTCAATCACAAACGCCAAGGATCAAAGCCTAGAAGCAACGACAGCGGTTCTGAACACCAACGAGCTCCTCCATCTCATCCTCTCTGAAGTGCCTCACAAGACCTCGCTCCGCCGTGTCTCCCAAACGTGGCAAGCTACTATAGCAAAGATCGGACACACAATGGAGCCTATTGGCCACAAGTCCTTCTATCATAATGAGGGTCTTGATGAGGGTCTTGAGTTACCTCTGTATCCATTGGAACCAGATATTCGCTCCGTCGAACATGGAGTGCTAATTTTCAAATTCAACACCTTGTTTGACGAGAAGATGCGGCTCTCCAGGCACTATGACAACCGGGCCAGTACGAAACGGTATGTACAATGCGTTCCGGACATCTCAACGCTTGCCGGACATGAGCATGAGTTCATCACCGATCCGCCAGTGACGCAGGTCATGGTAGATCGCGTTTGGGAACCAAGATGCCAGGCCATTCTGCGTATACGTGAAGGAGTTCGTATCGGTGATCTGGTGGACTGCATTACGAAATGGGCCAAGGAGGACGACGCCTATCTTGGGGGAAGTGTATGGTGTGCAATTGCGAAGGAATCTGGTGAGCATACAACCGAGACTGACGACGACATCGAAGCGCGGTACTACGCCCAATGGGAAGCAAACAATGAAGATGACTAGCAAAAATCGAGCGATGGTTGTTTTGCAAGCTATACATCTAAGGATGGAGGCGAGCAGAATTCAACGCCTCCGACTACTTGAGCGAGCTGGGAAACAGGGCTGAGAAGAATGGATGGGCGGACTTGGTCTAAGCCACGATGAGGGTTTGGTTCTGGTACTACTAGAGCGATAAGTGGATGATTCTAGGAGAAAGCTTGGCAGAGGCTGGATGTTAGTGAAGTTGATTCCTCAGTCGATTGCGAGCGTATCTCCTCAAATGAAGTGACCGTAAGCATTTGTTTGTTCCATTTGTCATGTGACTAGTGACTTTGCACATGAATCGATACAAATTGTAAGTTGCCACTCACGCTCACCTCTCAACCATCAACCACCCACACCCAAACAACCACATGTACGACAACAACATCCACACCACCGACGCCATGGCCGACCCACCCGAATCCAAGCTCGACATCGACCGAACCCAGCAAGCTACTGCAGACACACCTCCATCATCGATCGACAACGCAAATGCCCAACCACTCGAGACTCCAGCTGCGAGTGCGGTCCTGCAAACGAACGAGCTCCTGCATCTCATCGTTTCCGAGGTTCCACGCGAGCATAGAACCTCACTCCGCCGCATCTCTAAGGCCTGGAAGATAGTCATAGAGAAGGCTGGCCACGCATTTGAACCTCTACGACGACATGTGTGCGAACGCATGGGATCTCATAGTCCTCGTCCCTGCCCCTCGACGCCTCTTTATCCACCACAAGTAAACTTCAGATTTCATCCAGCGTTACTTACCAAGGGTCGTGTCCAAATTGATACCTGCGATGGTGCAAGTCAGACATTTCATCATCACTCGATTTGGGTCTCGGTTGTCAAACCGCCCTGCCGGATTACTGAATTCGAGAAGGGCATTGCGACCTTGGTCGAACATGAGCTTGAGTTCATCACGGACCCGCCCATAACCGAGGTAATAACGTTCGAGATCTACGCGCAGATGTCGTTTTTCTTGAACGTTTGTGGAGGCATCCGAATTGGGGATCTTTTGAAACATCTCCTTGAGGTTCCATCCGAAGATTCTTTAATGTCAAGCAGTGTATCGATCATGACTATACTGTTGGAAGTCGAATCCGGAAGCGAATCCCGCGACTGTTCGTCAGAGGATGAGGAAGACAGTGGATCTGGCGAAGACGAGGATGAGTCTAGCGAGGACGGTGATAGCGAGGTGGCCAACAATCCTGACGAAGGAGATGCACAAGATGGAGCGGAAGATTCGAGCGAGTCGGTCAGCCGAAGCGAGGCGGTCAGCCGAAGCGAGGGTGGCGACATTAGCAAGTCTGGCGAAGACGGTGATGGAGGAGGTTCGGGTGAGCTGGACGAAGATGCATAGGCTCCAGCCTTGACTGCAGTTTTGCAAACGAACGAGCTTCTTCATCTCATCCTCGCCGAGGTACCACACTGTTGTTCGGAGGCCAGAGAGGATGCTACCAGAACGGCAGCTGGGGAGCACTGTCGGTGGACCTCGACCGAAGCAAGATCGACGAGCTCAGCGACAACCAAAATGGGCATGATGGTGAGGTGGAAGAGTCGAGTGCCACGGACGACAACGACGACGACAACAGCAACCCGAACGAGGACGAAGAAGCCGAAAGATCGAGTGAGGTCTCTGACGAGGGAGACCAGGATTTGAAGGACATAAGACTGTATTGTGTAGAACATCGGCCATGAGAATGGTTCAACAGCAAGTCCTCCACGCTCTGAGATCAAGAAGCTAGAAGTGGAAGCGAAGAGACGAAGGTTGCATGGAGGGTTGTGCACTTACATAGCATCTTTAAAACAGACCAGTCTCACCAAATAAGGTAGCGTAACCCCTGAGATCACATGATCGCGGCCTTTCGTCTTCCCTTTTTGGCTCTCGTCTGCCATGTGACGTCGCACAGAGCTGCCAGTTAAGCGTTAGTCCTCAGATGAAGTAAAAAAACGCCGCGTTTTCGCTCGTGACCACCTCTCTCACCTGTCACCTACCACTTGCCACTTGTCACCTACCACCTCCCACCCGCCGCTCGCCACCTCCCGACGAAACAATCGCACGCACATTTAGCGGACTGTACGACAACACCACACGGCCTTCCTCTCCTTCGGAATTCGACAAACACAGACAACATGGCCGAATCAAACAATGCCACTCTTGCTCGCGTCCAGAGCCAGCACAAGCAAGCCAGTTCCGACCTGCCCTCCTCGACAAGCATGAACTTCAAGGCAGCAACGGCTGTCCTCGAGACAAACGAACTCCTCCACCTCATTCTTGCTGAGGTGCCACGCGAGCATCGACTTCCGCTCTGTCGCGTTTCAAAGGCGTGGAAGGCGGCGGTGCTGAAAATCGGATATGTCTTCGAGCCTGTGTTCTACGGTCATCTCGAGCGCGAAGACCATCCAACTCTGCCAGTCTACCCACAGGATGCAGGCAATGACTCAACCAGAATCAAGTTAAATCCGGCCTTCAACCTGGAATTTGAAGTTCCGCATGAGTTAGAAGACGGATCCCATGGAGTGACCTCTGGTGGATTTGTATACTGGAGTAAACTCGAAGTTTTTGTCCCGTATGCACTCCAATTCGCTATCAGACCGCCCGTCACGCAGGTACTGATTCGCGCTCCTTGTAGCCCGTTCAGCGGTCCGGCTATTGTACGCGCGCCCGGAGGGGTTCGTGTTGGAGACCTGGTGGAGGAGTTCAAGAGGATGGATATTGCTCAAAGGAATTGGACTTATCAACTAGTGGTTGGGGTAGTACTCGGAAGTTGTGAGAACTGCAATTTTAGCCATGAAGGGGAAAATGAGTCTGGCGACGAAAGTGAGTCTGGCGACGAAAGTGAGTCTGGCGATGAAAGCGAGTCTGACGCCTCTTGATGACTCTGGCGAAGAAGAAGCGAAGTATGGATCGGAACTGTCGATCGAGCGGGTTGGAAGATGTCGACGGATATGCTGGCAGCGGGTATGGCGGCGAATTACCAAGGATCGAGCAAGCTAGGCAACGGACAAGACCTGTACATGGAGGACTGTCGGGTTAATGCAGTGGTGGAAAATGTGCTCGAGACAGATTGACTGCTCTTGGGGTTGTCGGCGAGTGTCTTTTCGGCATCGTCGAAGCTGTAATGGTGTGGCACAGCGTTGTATCGAGGAGCGGCTGTCATTGGAATGAGATCGGGAGAATGGAAGCAATCAGAGATGAGCTGTATATTAGCATCCTACCTTACCTACTCAACAGCACCCGAGTGCTCACCCAACAAGCGGAACGTCATCAAACTCCTTCCTCATCCAGACCCTCAACTTCTCTAACCCCTCCTTCAGAACCTCCGTTTTGTTAACATAGCCAAACCGCACGTACCCCTTGAACTCGTCCCCAAAACAGTCTCCAGGCAGTAACATCACGCCAGTCGACTGCTGCAAGGCCTTGCAAAGCGCCACCGCATCTACCAGCTCGCCCTCGCGCTCGAACTTGACAAAAGCAGTCGTGCCGGCCTTCGGCTTCACCCATGAACAGTACTCGTCGTGTTTGATGATGAACCGCTCTAGAAGTTCCAGGTTGGCTTTCGCCAGCTGGATGTTCCTTCCTAGCAGAGCGTGAATAGTTTCAGGAGCAAGGGCGAAAGCAGCAACACTCTGGTCCAGCTGGCTGACGGAGATGGTGGTGTAATCCCGAACTTTGGCGATTGTTTCGATCAAGTCTTTATTGCGGCTTGCGATCCAGCCGACACGAAGACCTGCAAGCGAGTAGGCTTTGCTAAGGGAGCCGGTGGCAATGGTGTTGGCGTAGCCGGTTGAGAGCAAGGAGGGTGGGAAGTCGGCGTCTAGGGGCGAGATGTTGTGGAAGAGAGGGCGGTAGACCTCATCGCTTAGGATCGGGATGGATTTGGATTGGGCGTAGTCTGCTAGGGCGTGAAGGAGTGATTTGGGGAGGATTGCGCCGGTGGGGTTTTGGGGGTTGCTGTGATCATTGTAAGATTTTCATCCGCTATGAGGTTGCTACGAAACGAGGACCTACTTGATGATGATGAGTTTGGTGTTTGGTTTGACAAGCGCCTTGAGCTCTTCGAGACCGGGCAGCCATTTGTTCTCGGCTTTGGATTTCCATAACGAGAGTTCAGCGCCCAGACTCTCGGGAATGGAATACAGCTGTTGATAGGTTGGGTAATGGCAGATGACATGATCTCCAGGACCGATCAGAGCGTACAGAGTAAGGTGGTTCGCTGCAATGGCGCCTGGAGTTATCAAGATGTTTTCGGGTGAAAGAGGCGTGCCAACTTTGCTCGAGTACAGCCGGCTGAGGTGGTTGCGTAGTTCGGTGGAACCACGAATCTCACCATAGCCTTGCACTTTGGAGGAGTCGAGGAGTTTGCTTGCTGTAGCTGTCTTGTCTTCGGATAAGGCGAGGAGCTCGTCGATGGAAATGCTGGCGCAGCAGGTTTCGGCAAGGTTGTATTTTGCTGAGGTCTCGTACTCGTCCATCCACTGTTGAGGGGTTAGAACTACATGTAGCCTGTCTTGCCACCAACGCTACCGCTCTAGTTCATGAGGCATTCATTGATGGATGTTGATGCATACCTGCTCTACGGCAAAGGGCGGGATGGGTGCCATAGTGTCTTGTAGTATCTGTGTTCCTAGATCTCAGCGCGTCAAATGTTGTGTGTGTCTGTCGAAGAAACAGGACCCGATGGTGCTCCCTTGTCGTGTATGTATGAATAAAAGAGGACACTTGAACGCGGTGACTCGGTATATTTACACTTCCGGTTGTCATGATTGAATGGCGTATGTTCTCCGCATATGTACGTTGATCGGTTTGTTACGCCCTACGCCCTTTCGTCTAGTATATGCGGTTCATCTGCTGGTGTTTTCCATGTGAAAATCCCATTGAGGAGATCGAGCTCTAAACAGCCGGATAGATGCGTTCAAGACAGTTGTAGATACCTAAGGTACGTGTCATGCCATGTATCCAAGGATCATCGGTGTCTAATGCGCACGTGGCAAAACGACAGCTCCACGGCCTCGGCGTTTGACGTCGCGCTGAAGCTGGCTGTGCTGTGCTTGGACGCGAGCTCGTCCCGTCGTTGGTGGTGGCGGGGACGGAAGATACCAAGGCCGCAATGACATCCAGCAACCTCTCGTCCTTATCGTCGTCCTCGGTCTCTTCCTCTTCTATTTGTGTCTTCTCGTCTTGATTCTCTCTACCATTACAACCAGGACCATCCTGCGCCAACGACACACTCCTTCAGCCTCTATGCGGTAACCTCAATCCTACCATCCATACCGCTGCCTGCGCCAACACATCATGTGGCGAGCATCGATAGCAGTGACGATCGCGTCACTGTTGACCCTCCAACCAACCCTCGCAGACATCAGCCTCAGCTCCGAGAAGTCCTTCGTCCGCACCGACGCCCTCTTCGCATCCGATCCATATCTCTCCATCTACGGCGACCGACCATCCGATTGCCCACCATGCTTCAACTGCAACCTTGACGATTTCAACTGTCTGCAATTCGCAAACTGTACCAAGAGCAGCGGAAAATGCTCATGTCCTCCTGGATTTGGCGGAGAGGATTGCAGCCAGCCGCTTTGTGGATCCCTGCCTGAAGGGAAGGATAGGCTACCAAGAGAGGGCAAAGAGTGCGAGTGCCATGAAGGATGGGAAGGAATAAATTGCAATGTCTGCAAGACAGACGACGCTTGCAATGCAATGATGCCGAACGGAGAGGACGGTGTTTGCTACCGCGAAGGCTTGGTCGTGAATGAGAACTATCAGATGTGCGACATCACGAACCGCAAGATTATGGATCAGCTCAAGGACAAAAAGGCACAGGCGACGTTCAGCTGCAACGCGGATCGACATGAATGCAACTTCCAATTCTGGGTCGACCAGAGGGAAAGCTTCTACTGCGCTCTTGAGAAATGCGAGTGGAGCGCATCGGCGAGCGAGTCCCAAAATAGCACGTACTACAAGTGCCAGGACATCCAGTGTGCATGCATTCCGGATCGCTTCTTATGTGGCGAGGACGGGAGTGTAGACATTGGCGATTTCCTAGACCAGGAGATCAAAGGACCTGCGAGCTTCAGCTCTTGGAGTGGTGCAAAGGGCTCGTCGAGTGGCTCGCACTCTTCATTCTCCGAGCCAGCTATGAACGGTCTGATTCAGAACATTTTCGGCGATGAAACCATCACCCTCAAGTGCGGAAGTGGAGAGTGTCTCTACAAGACTGAAGTCCCCGGATACGAACGCCCGATCAAGAAGATCAACACGCCATTGATTGCGGGTGTCATTGCTGGCTGCGCCTTGTTCGTGGTTGCTGTGATCCTGATTGTATTTTTCCTAGTTCGCCGTAACAATCGTTACGGTCCCATTCACCTCGGCGAGGACGACGAGGACGATGCTGCCGAACTGCTTGCCGACCACAAACCAGCGGCTCTCGCCTTTGAGAACGTCTCGTACCATCTCAAGGGTAAACAGATCTTGTCCGGCATATCTGGAGCTGTCCACCCCGGTGAGCTCATGGCGATCATGG
>Ga0265797_10004751_pt1 | contig 20447 bp, 14 predicted proteins | sample P2T30metagenome_FD_192433 | JGI IMG/M metagenome (GOLD analysis project Ga0265797, IMG submission 192433) | Plant litter microbial communities from East Loma Ridge, Irvine, California - P2 T30 | ecosystem: Environmental > Terrestrial > Plant litter > Unclassified | place: USA: California...
GCAAGGCCGGAGCACCCATGTCACTCTCCGCGGTGAATGCTCAACACCTCGGACCACATATTTACGGATCAGATGTCCCATTTGATGACAGTTTTGATGTTCTTTGGGTATTAGCGAATGATGTTTGGCGGTGGAATTCTCGAGACTTACTTTGCCGGACTCCACATCTTCAAGAGCTCGGTCGAGATCCTTGACAGAATATATCGAGACGAGTCTGTCAACCGGGAACTTCCCACGCTTGTGCAGATAAATCAACTCTGGAAGAAACTGAATGTTGAAGTCAGCACGTGGGTTGTGTTGGGAGAGCAGACTCAGCACAGAGGCGACGCACCTTTTGAGGAACCGAGTCGCCTTCAACAAGCCCCACGAAAGTTTTGCCAGTCACCATGAACGACAATGAATCGATCTTGATCTTGACGCCTGCAGGAGCATCTCCGATGGAGCCGGCAGTCCCGAACGGATGAATACATTCGACCGAAAGCTCGATCATGCTCGGGTCGCCGGTGCAATCGATGGCGAAAGATGCCCCTCTGCCAGTGATCTTATGCACTTCGCCCAAGACATCCTGGGTCTTCGAGTTCAATACATGCGTAGCGCCTAGCTCTCTGGCGAGTTTGAGTTTGGAGTCTGCCATGTCCACTGCGATTATTGTCTCAAGACCGAGGTGTTTGGCTGCCATCAGTGCGGTCAAGCCGACAGAGCCGAGTCCGAAGATGAGCAGTGACTCGGCTGGCGCTGGCTTTAATGTATTAAGTATAGCACCAGCACCTGTTTGAAATCCACAGCCGCCCTAAGATGCTATCAGTGGGGCTTAAAAAAGCGTCATATAACATTCGTCCAACTCACTCCCGCGTACAAGGCCATGCTTTCGATATCATCGTAAGGATATGTGGTCACACATGCTTCATGTACCACCGACAGCTTCGCAAATGACGAGTGTCCAAAGAAATGGGAGCCGATAGACTGGCCGTCCAGCGACCTTGCCGCTGGCTTACCATCGCTGTATCTTGTAGCTTTGAAGTTGACATCGATGAAGTTCCAGCATCGAGCTGGACGGCCGCTGCGACAACTGGGACATGTGGCACAGTTCGTGAAGGATAGAAGAACCGCATCGCCTTCGCGGATCGATTTGTCGCGAACAGCTTGTCCGGCTTTCCGGACTATGCCTGCGCCTTCATGGCCGAAAATTGCTGGGTATCTGCAGGCGTCTCCGAAGAGCCCGTCTCTAAGTAGCAGATCCTGGGATGGTATTAGCCAATATCGAATCTGCTACTCGGGGAATAGATGTGAGATGTACGGTGTGACAAATGCCAGAATATAGCATCTCCACGAGATACTCATCATCTCGGACTTCGTCGAACACCACAGGCTTTAATTCGAAGGCCCCGCCTGGTTTGTCCACCACGAGTGCAACAGTCTCGATGTTTGTGAGTGTTGTTGGGTTTTCCATGGCGTGCGTCGAAATGGTCGATTAACAACTTTTCTATAGCGAGATGGGACCTTTGATGAGACGACGATGGGACAATTTAGCGACTTCGTTCATGAACCTGACAACATACTGGAAGATGAGCCTTCTCATGATCCATCACTACGCCATCACCACAGCTATCACCGTAGCTATCGCTGCTATCCGGATACAGCATTTCCGCCCTTTGGCCCGCGGATTTAATCGTGTGGTGAAAGAATGTGTCAACGAGTGTGACGAAATGGAGAGGATGACCGCGGCGTATCCGGATATCTAGTACCCGGTCGTCATCCCCAGCCTACAACGCTGTCACCCGAAGAGCGGCGGCCAGATCATCGCCAATCCGCTCATCACCCACGAACTCTATGTCATCAACAACTCTATATCATCGGGTGCTCAAAATTTGTACGCACCTTACATAGGTCTGGTATTCTGTTTCCTACGATCACACATTTACTCGCTCTTACCTACAAACAAACAATACCCGCCATGTCCGCAACTTCAGTCACCTGCATCTTCTCTCCGTACCATGTCGGCCTCCGCGACCACCGTGTTGGCGATGGACCCAACCGAATTCGCGACATGGGGGTCGTTGGAGAGCTAGAGAAGCTGGGCATCAAAGTGCACTGGCACGAACTACCCAGTGTCGACGACGCCGAAGGAGAAATCGGCCGCAGCTTCGCCCTTCTCGCACACACATCCGAGGCAGTCTCACAAGCCATCGCTAAGCAGTCGTTCCCTCTGATCCTCTCCGGCAACTGCATGGCTAGCGCAGGAGCTGCATGCGGACTGGGGATCGAGGACCTCGGGTTCATCTATTTCGACGCACATGACGATCAGGAAACCCCGTCGTGGAACACCAACGGCTAGTCGTTCCGCAAGCTCTAGTAACACCATAATGATAACATGTTTAATAGGATACCTCGATGCCATGGGCATGTCCATGCTGAACGGCAAGAGCTGGGAAACCATCGCGAAGACTATCCCAGGCTTCCGCCCATTCAAATTCAACAAATTCGTTTACTGCGGCCTTCGCGAGGTGTGCGACGAGTCCAAGCAACAGGTCGCAGACTGCGGAGCCGATGTCATTTGGGGCAACCCCGAGAAGAAGGTCGATTTCGCCGCCGAGTTACTGAAACAGCTGAAGAAGAGGGACTACTCTCCGGCTTTGGTGCACCTGGATCTGGACGTGTTGGACGAGTCGGTCGGCAAGGTCAACGGATATGAGAGTGCCGGAGGCCTTCACGAAGACGATCTTATGAAGAGCATGGAGTTGGTCCCGCTCAATGCCACGCCGAAGTCGCTCACTGTCTGCTCGTTCAACCCCAATACTGAAGACGGAGACAAGGTTGCCACGATTGGAGTTCGTGCTGTCGTGCAGTTCATGACATCGCTCTTGAAGAGTGGCGCGTTGAAGAATGAGTAATCGCCGTCGGGGTGCGATGATGGGTCACTGGATACGGGACGGGGACGAAGCGGCGTGAGCTAGTTACGACATCTGCATTTCTTGTCAATAAAATTCCATATATTACGAATGAATTGGACGTTTCCTTAGGTACTGTAGGATTCAAGTTGGGACGATGGGGTTAGAGATCAGGGATTTCGGTGGACTTCGGATCAAATGTCCCAATTTGTCCCGTCGAGAACAGCTGACACACATCGTCTTTTGACTATATCGTTGGGGCTGAATTAGACGCTTTTGCTGGATCACGTATTTGACTTGACGGACGTGCGAAGAAATCTGCGCGTGACTGCGCGCCGTAAAGTGGGGAAACGATACACCATCATTGGCATTACCTTATCTACCAGTCCCTCGTACACATCCATGTCTTCCCTTCCACAGGGCCTCGATATCATCACCGCATGAAAATGGCCTGGTTGTGCGAGCCAGGTTGAAGTCAAGCCCAATGGAGCTCAGTTCCGACCTCACCGCGCAGAACAACCGCAAACCGCAACAGCGCGTCTCAATCGCATGTCGCACGTGTAGAGCGCGACGAACACGCTGCGATGGGCACCAACCAATCTGCGCTACCTGTCAGCGCCTTGGAATCGACTGCGAGTACCCTGTTCATGAGGATCGACGGAAGTATGTGCTGCATCACCTACCACAATTCAATACCTACTCGACACACGCTGATCACTATTGCTTACAGGCCACCGAGTCGTCGATATACTGAGGCATTGCAAGCCCAAATCCGCTCCCAGCAGACCCTGATAGACCAGCTACACAACAAGATCGGGAGACTTATTGCAGCTCTACCCCCTGGGAGTAGTATCCTGGAAGAAACCGAGGTGGACAGTGTTGGCCGCAACCATGGCAGTTCCGAGCCTCAAGGACACCGGGGACTAGGCGATAAGATCGAAGAACTGTACCAAGACAAGATCTCAGGCGAGGTGCTCCCAGCTGGCGAGATTCAAAATGGCGATGCGCATGATACCGGGAGGTCGGATGATGGTCGTAGTCCCATATTCGAGGATGTTGCAGACCTGGTCGGCCGCCTCAATCTAGGAGTTGATGGAGAGCTCCGATACTTCGGATCACCAAGCAACTTCACTTTACTACATGGACAGGCCAACGGTGCTCGCATTCCAACAAGTACAGATGCCATCAACAAAGCATTTTCAGCACCGCAGATACTTTACCAACAGGGATATATTGCGCCAAATGTCCAATCGCATCTGCTCAACCTGTTCTGGACCTGGCAGAACACATGGCAGTATGTAGTTCACAAGCGAGCATTCATGTCCGAATTCGATGCTGGAACACGTGGCCGATATTGCACTCCTCTGTTGCTCCTTGCCATCCTTTCCCTTTCATCTCGCTACTCAGACTCACCTGAAGCGCGTACCGATCCACATGACGCCAACACTGCTGGAGAGGCTTTTGCGAACCAGGCGAAAGAACTGCTTTTCCATGAGATCGAGACGCCGACTGTTCCGACCGTACAAGCAGCAGTGCTCCTTGCTCTTCGTGAATACGCTGTCAACGCGGAAACATCGGCATGGGTTTATATTGGCATGGCTGTGCGGATGGCACATACTCTGGGTTTGAATGTAGATTGCAGTAGCTGGGTGACATCCGGGCAGATCACCTTGTTGGAGGAAGAAGTGAGGAGAGTGGCCTGGTGGGGCTGCTTCCTCGTTGACAAGTAAGGATTCCAATCTCTTCATTTTCGAGATTCACTGTCTAACGCTAACCAACAGGCTCTGCAATGTTGGCCTTGGTCGCCCGAGCTCGATCAAAGAACAGGACATAACGACACCACGGCCTCATCGGACTACCGAGATCGAGTTCTGTACTTGGTCGCTAAGCAGGTCAGAAGCATGTGAAGAACTCCAAGCCGCCGCTCGTATTGGATCAACCAGTCATGCTGCCTGCGAGCTTTTTTGTGTTGTGTCACCAACCCTCGAGACGATGTACAAATTTCACCATTGGCCATTTTACAAAAGACATTTGATCTGACAAACTGGCAGATATGCCCCGAACAGCGGCCTAAACAAACAAGAAAAGGTCAACCTGGTGGTCAAGACCGACGCTGCACTCTCGACCTTCTTCAATGCTCTACCAACCTTTCTTCGACTGCCCACATCATCCCGAAAACCGGCGCTGCCACATGTTTATACATTACAGTAAGCATGATGAGACGTGCCATGATCACATATGCTGACTTGGCTTGACAGTCTCCAATACCACGTGTGTGTCATTCTTCTTCACCGTCCATTCATAACCTGGCGTCTCCCCAGAGGATCCACAACAGAGACTGCAACTAGTCACTTGGCCCTCTGTCAAACATCCGCTGCTGCTATAGTCCACATAATAAAAGCGTACCGCATGCATTACACGCTCGCAAGTATCCTCTGACCAAAAGCTCACGCATTTAGTCATTCTGACAGCTCGCAGAGATGCATTCCAATCTCCACAGTACACTGCGTCTTCACCGCCGCCGTGACGCATCTCCTCGACATGGCCATACTTGACTCCTCGGCTCGCAGAGACGCTGCTCGCCGCTTCCACATCTGCGTCTGCAGTCTACGTGACATGAGGGTGCTGTGGTCTTGGAGCAATCGGGCCCTTGAAGCACTGCATCTCATTGTGCAAGAATGGATGGCCCATCTCCCACCGGGGTGCCCTTCACTCGTCGAATTGGGAGCAGTGTGTCAATTCTTCAAAAACTTCAATGAACCGGCGAGTTCTCGTCAAATTGGCGATGTGGGGAGCGAGCATGTTTCCGGCGGCGGCGATTCGTTTGATCTGTCTGCTTTCGATGACCTATCCTCTTTCCCGTTGTTCGATGATGCGACGATCGTGACGCAAAGCATGGCGTCGGGCTCCGAGATCGTCCCTGGAGAGCTTGACTTGAGTTTCCTGGACGATGTCTCCTTTGACAACTACCTGCGGCCACCGGAATTCATGCTTGGGTGATTTCGAGTACTATGTGTCTGGTTTCCATCTGCCGGTATTGAAACCCCATTTTGCGGCGCTCTCCTTCTTTGTAGTACGATCGGAAGAGTGCAGTTAGGAAAACAGAAGGCAGCAAATGTCTGAGGATATAGCAAACATGCACAAATTTCATTTCCATGCCTTCAGAGTTTGGAAACCTTGCGACGGGTGTGCTAGCCACTTCAGACTCATCCTGAACAATCTGACTAAACCATCGAAGGTATTAGAAGTACGTAGTAAATCCTTTCAGCACACAACATCCACTGTCACACTATGATGGGTCTGAACGCTTGTGGAAAGATGTCGAAATTGTACATGCACTAACTAACTACTGTCCAGACGTGACCTCGGAACTCGTAGCCAGCCCGTTCTCAACCAGAGTCTCTTCCAAGCTCTTGAACTGTGATGTGAGAGTCGGGGAGGGCTGATAAAGCGAGTTGTTCGCGTCCTGGCGCACATTGACTCGGTAGTGCTTCGGCTGGTCGTCAACGAGCAATCGGAGGAGGTCTGGCCTCGAATAGTGACCGACGGGGTCGGCGATCGCTTTGGCGTAATCGATGTCATCGAGGTTGATGTCCACATAGATGATGCCGTCGAAGTTTGGATCGACGTCGGCGGTCAACTTCCTACCGTCTGGACCGAAGACGCCCGAGTTGCCGCCGCCTCCGCTCAGCATGAAGCTTCCCTCTGCCGCTTTCTGGCCCACGGAGTTCTTTGCTACGCCTCCTGGTGACACACACTGGTTGCTGACGAGGACGTACGCTTGGCCTTCGAGTGCGTACATGCGGCTGGCAGTGACCTCGTTGGCTTCGTTGCAGACCGACCATGGCTCGCCGAGGCCGAGGTATTCTCCGTTGAACGGCCACTGGGCGATGTGGACCTGCTCGCCTTGCGCGTAGGTGTGGTATTTCAAAAGAGGCTGGTAGTGCTCCCAGCAAGACAATACCCCAAGTTTACCCAGCGGAGTGTCGACAACGTTGCGTAGAGAGTCTCCTGTTGCGTCGCCGAACAAGGTACGCTCGACGTGTGTCGGCTTGGTCTTGCGTCTGCCCATGAGCACTTTGCCCTTGTTGTCGATCAAGGCGCTTGAGATGTAGAGACTGCCGTGGTCGCGCTCGCTGTAGCCCAGCATCACGTAGATGTTGTTGTCTGCGGCTGCCTGTCGGATGCGCGCCATCTCGGGGCCATGTGCGGTAATGCAATTTTGCATGTACTTGTGCACGAGAGGAATGTTCTCACGATAGTTCCCGCCCCAGAGGAAGTTCGGGTAGCCAGGGATCCAACATTCGGAGAAGGCGATCAGTTTGGCGTCATTCTGAGCGGCTTCCTTGATGAGCTTGATCGTCTTCTCAACTGCTTGGTTTTTGTCGAACCAGCATGGCTCGGCCTGGACAGTGGCTGCTTTGTATTGGCGGATGGACATTGTGTATGTGTCTGAGGGTTGCGTGATTGAAGCTAGGAGTGGAAGCGTGATCGATGCCCAGAGTGAGATTGGACTCGAGCTACTTATGTGAATCGATGTCGCGTACCATGCTATCGAGACCGAAATTTTCTTTCCCTTGTGACCGAAAATTGTACGTGATCGGCCCATAGGCAATGCTGATAACAGCATTGCCCGTGGGTCGATCACCTCTCTGGCATCTCGTCGTCTTTTGGTACGATCAGTTACTTCTAGCCAATGATTCTGCAGGATAACCAATGGCAACTCTCCTTACATCTGCGACGTGTTGACAACACATGGAGCTTTGACATACAGCGACCAATCAATCGTCAAGGCGGTATCGAGCCCCATCCCGGGTGTGCATTTTCCTGAGAATAAGCTTTCCACCCCGCATTTTATGTGAATACCATAGTGGAGACCAGTCAGCCATCGTGCTATCGATTCTGTCGCTATCCGGATGATAGGAACGGTCGTTCACGATTGGCATTGGAGACCTGGACTTGGGCGTTTCGATAATGGGAATCTGATGAACAGCTCCATCCCGGATGAGCATTTTCCTTGAGCTGCCTGTTGATTAGCCAACGAGCGTAAACGCCCAAGTCCGGGTCTCCAATGCCAATCGTGAACGATTGTTGCATAGTGATGATCTTTGCATATCTGAGTATGTCTCTTAAACTCGATGAGCATTCGATACGTAAGCGGCGACCAATGATCGTTTCTCCGAGTCGTTGTCAATCCAATCCGGGTACCTACTACCCGCCCCACATCCTGCTATCATCACAACTCTGGTTCACATGCAAGAGACCCCATATCGGAGAGACGCATACACGAATCTTACACGATAAGGAGCTCGATAGTAAGGTTCAGTAGTCCATTCATCCACGAGCTCTGAGCAAAGTGAAGATAATCTGATCAAGCAATGTTTGCCTTATATAAACGCGTGGATCTTGTCCCTTGTTATGTTCTTCCGAGAGGTAATCACGCCGTCTTTGAAGGCTCGACAGCTCGTTCTACCATCGATCGCTCGTCTTGACGAAACGATCACATCGATAAGACAACCATGGCCACTGAAGTTACGGGCGAGAAGCCTAATCGCTTCACATGGTACAACATCGCCGTAAGTGCTCCGGGTAACGTCTGATTGCCAACATGCAACGCTGACGAGATGTGTCCTCGTGGAATAGATAATACTGTCGTTGTGCCTCGGCAGCATCTGTTACGGATTCGACTTCAGCATTGCTACATTCACGATTGGACAACCGACCTTCTACACGTCCATGGGCTTGACGACGGATCCGACAGACGCGGCACTCTACGAATACTCCAACGGAATCATCGGAACGATCCTTGGACTCTTTGCTGCCGGAGCCTTCTTTGGCGCCATTTTTGCTGGATGGTACTGCGACGCTTATGGGCGGAAGAAATTGCTCAGTACGTTACCCTTGACCAACTACAAGTCTGATCGAATCGATCGACCTTGCTAGACATCTGCTAAAGTAACACTTCATCGCTCTACAGTCCTTGCCGCGATCATCAACATCGTCGGAGGAGCTCTGCAAGCAGGCTCTGTGCACGTCGGCATGTTCATCGCTGCTCGCTTTGTCACTGGGTTTGCTGCAGCCATGTTTGTATCGATGGTCCCATTGTACATTGCAGAGGTTGCACCGCCCGCTGTCCGAGGTCTTCTGGTTGGTCAACACGGTTCGTGACAAACCTATCGTACAGCGATTACTACGAGCGCTAACGGTCATCTCAGGAGCGTCATTCTTGTTCGGTTACACAATGGCATCGTGGATCTCAGTAGGATCATTCTTTGCTACGGGATCAAGCTTCCAATGGCGCTTCCCTTGCGCCCTGCAATCTCTCTGGCCTATCCTGCTATTGTTCTTCATCCGCGGAATTCCAGAGTCCCCACGTTGGTGTAAGTCCATGGAGAAGATGACATTGTTTGAGAGAGGATACCAAGCTAACTAATGGCCTTGACAGTACTCAGCAACGGGCACCCAGAGAAAGCATGGACCGTCATTGCCAAACTCCACGCAGACCCCAACGACCCATCCGGCGAGTTTGCGCGTGAAGAGTTCCACCAGATGTCGGAGCAGATCGCGCGCGACAAGGCTACTTACGGCAACGTCACGATCTTGGACATGTTCCGCAAGCCGCAATTTAGAAAGAGGATGATCGCAGCAGCGTTGGTCATGGCCTCGTCGCAGCTGACAGGAAACCTGGTCATCTACAGTACGTTCAAGCTGCGCTTCCTATCCTCCTCCTCCCTGAAAGCAATAATCCAACGCTGACACACGCAAAACAGGCAACATCGCAATCCTATACAAAGGCTTAGGTCTCAGCGACGTCCTCTCCCTCATCGTGTCGGGCTTATACATCACCTGGGCATGCGTCTGCAACTTCATCAACGCCTCCTTCCTTGATCGCTTCGGCCGCGTTCGCTCAATGCGTATGTCTGGAACATCTACACCACTCTGCTGCAAACCAACGCCAAGTTCCAACTGCTAACTCCTCCACCATCAACAACAGTCATCGGCTACTCCTCCGGAGCTTGCATCATCGCAATCGAAGCCGCGCTCGTCGCAACCTACGCCGGAACAAACCACAAAGCCGGCCTCGCCGCAACAGTCGCGATGCTGTTCGCTTACATCACCACGTAAGGGAGGCACCTTCCTGGACAGACATTCCACCTTGCCCAATTTCGGTACTGACACGTTATTTTTTTCCCTTGTGATAGTTTCGCCGGCTTCGTCGACACGACAATCTACGTCTACTGCACCGAGATCTTCCCCACGAACCTGCGCGCCAAGGGCATGGGCTTCAGCATCGCCGTCTTCATGCTAGCCACGATCCCGTACCTCGAGAGCTTCACGCTCGGCGTGGCGGAGATTGGGTGGCGGTACTACCTCGTCTTCATCGTAATGGCGGTGGTGTTTGTGCCGGCGATTTGGCGCTGTTGTCCGGAGACAAAGGGGCTTTCGCTCGAGGAGATCAACGGGCTGTTTGGCGACGAGGTGGTGGTGCAGTTGACGCATACCAGCGCGGCCGTCCTGGAGCGGACTGCGACGAACGAGACCGAGGTAGTACGAGGGGAGAAGGGTACTGTCCACGGCGGTGGGGGGAAGGACTCCAAAGTTTGAGAGCAGGCACTGGTCGGGGCTGCTGGACGTCCTGATCTGGTTGGATTAGAAGTTCGGACGACGATCGTTGTTTCTGAACGACTGATGAGCAAGTCACGTTGTCGGACTCGCCCAAAGTAGCATTCTATAGAATATCATAGGCATCAGAGTAGTCTAAAGCTGGGTGGCGGCAATGGATTTCTTCCTCGGGGTCGCCGTCGCGCAGTCTCTTCGTGTTGATTTGTCACAGAAGCCGAAGTGTATCTGCGATTGTTGATATGTCATGTCGCCGCTATGGTTAGACAGTATCATGGCGTGCTCCGAGGGCCAGGTCATACCAAGGCAGGTGCGTTGATTGATGAAGAAGCGTGGGTCCATGCCGTGTTCGCAACGCTAGTACCAATTCAAGGGGAAATTGCGTCAAGTACAGAGCGAAAACGCAGTTAGATATAAAAGTTATCAAAGTGAAAAAGGGTATCGTAATTCAGCGTTATCAAGTGAAGTTTTCCGCAGTGGCGTCGTCGTCCTCCACGCTGCTCTCTCTCTCTCTCGTTCCCCCCGCCTCAAGAAATCCCATCATTCCAGAAGAACGTCCGAGTCGCTCAGAACCTCTGAGCCTCGCCGTGCCCAAGGTGGCTGATGGCGAAATCGCCCCGCGCCATCTTCTCGCGGTAAGCCGCCATCTCCTCCTGGTGCGCATTCCATTCCTTGTCGGCGATCTCGCACTCGGCGCGGCCCTTCTTGCGTTGGGTGATGCAGACGAAGGTGTAGATGATGCAGACGAGGAGGATGGTACCGCCGATGCTGGCGCCGATGGCGATCTTGGCCGTGTCGGAGAGGCCAGTCCACTTTTGCTCGGCTTTCTCGGTGGTTGAGAGTTGGTTGAGGGCCTTGTAGAATTCGGATTCACCTCTGTAGGGGGATTGTTAGTGGTTGCGGTTAATTTTGAAGTTGGGTGGACATACTCTTCAACTTTGATGCTCGCATGGCTACCGGTCTCGTCTTTGTAGCTGTAAGCAGTGGTGTTCTGGTGGCCGTCAACGACCTTGAGAGACTTTATCTTCATGGTGTAAGGACTGGGAAGATGGTTAGCATAAATCCGATGTGGTGTAATCTCACAACAACACTCACCCAGCATCGTAGTCAGTCTCGCCGCCAGCCCACGCGATAACACCGGGCTCATTGTCGGGATCACCGCCAGCCCAAAGACTCAGGTTGATGTGGCAAGGAGTCTGGGGGTATGTGCCAGGTTCTCCAGTGCCAGCCGAAACAGTGCGCACGTTCTTATCATCAAGCCAGAATTGCAGCTCTTCCTCAGTCCAGACAATGGTGTAGTTGTGGAACTCCCCAACAGCGTTCTGCAGCTCGGGGTCCATGCCGTTCTGCTGGTTTCGGTCGCCCTTTCCGTACCAGTTGGTCGAGGCAACGTCGGTCTTGCTGCCGAGAAGTTCCCAGTCGATTTCGTCCAGGTCGTCAGAAAGCAGGTTGACGGAAGAAATGACACCTTGGCCGGGAGCCGCTGAGATGATGGCCTCGACGCGGCCGTAGAAGATGTAGAAGCCAGTCTTGACGAGAACCGAGTCGCCGTGCTTGCGAATGGCGAAAGCAGCGCCGTCCTTGTCGTAGGAGATCAGCTGAGCACCGGCAGAAACGTTGAAGAAGCGGTCGTCCATTTCGGACTGCGTGTCGTTGAAGATGTGTTCGAAGGTGGTTCCCAGTGCTGGGTTGTCGGGGCAGATGTCGCCTTTGGTGGGGTTACATTCGGAGGATGTCTGCGCGGAGACTTGAGTGGCCAACAGGGCCGCGGCCGCGGCCATGAATGAGAAGCGGAACATGGTGAGAGAGTCCTGGAAGGATGTTGTTTGAATTTGTTGTGGTTGTGAGTGTATGTTGAGCGTTCAGGGCCAGCCCGAGCGCGTTCTAAAAGAGTGTGGGATTGTTGGTTGGGCTCGTGAGAGAGCTGCAAAGAGCGACTGTGGTGAGAGAGTGTGGTGAGTGTGTGTGTCGTGAGAGACAAGAGGCACGAAAAGGCACAATACAGCAAGGGAGTTGTTCAAGGGGGCGTTTCGTATCGCAACACCCTTGATACACGTGCCGAGTCGATCTTTCCCCTTATCGAGTACGCTATCCCCGGTCCTTGTCGGCGCTTAGGGGTGAGAGCCAATCAAATACCTTGCCGAGTCGATAGGCGTACTCTCAAACCGCCCGACTCACTCTGGCGTACAGACTACAAAGGCTAAAAATGCTATCTCGAGAACATGTCCACCGTATATTTCGCTTATGAGGAACGAGGGGGGTACTGTAGGTTGTGCGTGCGAACACCGGCAATCATCCGTCGCCAGGACCATCTCACCTTGGACTCTTCACAGTTGTGTTTTCGATTGCTGGACTTACTAGATAACCAGGTACCAAAGTTATGCTTTATGTTGTAATGACACAACGGCGTCTGTGAAGATCGAAATCGGCTTCATCAAACCTTGGACTTGTGTCTCAGCCCTCCGCCAAGTTTGCGGAGAAATACGTCTGTGACACGATCGAGTCGCGACACTACTGGCGAGCACGATGATTCGGCAGTTGTCTTGCATTCACTTACACATGGTGGAAAAACTTGGCCGTCAACATGGTGGAATCGTCAAAATTGGGGCGGAGAGATGGCGTGAAGTTCCGTTACCAGCCTAACATGTTCGAACAACTGCAGACCATGGGTGGAGAACCCCCATCCACCAGCCCACACACAGCATCCCACCTCCTCAATAATCCGGAAGCCTGCACTCCACAACAACAAACCTCCCCGTCCCATCACCCTCCCAAACCCTCTCAACAACCAGCCCAGCCTCCCTCACGATCCTCTCAAACCCTTCCTTCGTCCTCTCCTTGCCCCCAATACACAGCATCAACATATCTTGAATCCCCATCAAACCCCCCATATCATCCCTCGGGTCCTCAGGCAACAAAGCCTCCGCAATCAAAAGCCTCGAATCCCGCGCCATCGCAGAAGCAACACATCCCAGCATGCGAACGCACGTCACATCCGGCCAGTCGTGCAGGCACGCGCGGAAGTGGTAGGTTCTGGCGCCTTTGACTGGGTTCAGGGCGAGGAAGTCGTGGGCCTGGTATCGCACGCCGGAAGGCAAGATTCCGCTTTCCTTCGCAGAAGCTATCACCTCAGCGAGTTCTTGCAAGACAAAGCCGGAAGCGGGCAATTCTGGGTGCGCGGCGAGGATTGCGGCGATGGCGTGGCCGGTTCCGCCGCCGATGTCGACGAACAGCGGCCTCTCTGAGTCGGCATCGTCCGCGAGGCGCTCCCACGGGTAGATTCCTGTGAAAGGTCGGAAGCTTGCGGCGGCTTTGAGGACACGGCCGAAGACTGCGAGATTCTCGGGGTGGCGGGCTAGGGTTTCGAAGAGCGTCTTTCCCTCTGTGTGGTTGTAGTACGTGAGCGGATTGTGAGTGCCAGAGTTCTCGCCGCTTGGTTCAGACGCCTTCTGGGGGTTGTTGTGTCCCAGCCAGTCGGGCAGGAGGATCATGGGGGCCAAACCAGTGTCGTAGCACATGGTCAAGACGTCTTCGGCTGGGCTGTTGGCTTGTGCCCATGGGGCTGATAGGTGAGTGTGTTGGAAGACCCGGCTTGGAACGTGGTAAGATAGGAAACCAATGCTGGCGGCCGAACGAAGGAGTCGTTCGATGAGACTGGTCTGAGAGCCTGTTGCATTCGCGACGGTTTCTGCTGTGGCGCCTTCTAGGAAAGGTATCGATTGGAATGCTTTCAAATGACCCAAGGTTCGGATGACAGCGGCGCCCATGACAGAGCCCACCGTGGCCATGCTGTAGTCCACGGGTGATTGGACGGCTGCTATGAACGCCTTGGCTTTGAGTACGATCTTGGGCTCGACGGCGAAAATCTGCTCTTGCTTTGGTTCGAACGTCTCGCTCATGGCGAGCAGCTCTTTGGCCAGAGAGACCAGCGTGGCCTGAGTTGCTGAGGTGTTGGTAATTGACATGTTTGCAAGTTGTCTAACCTGTCTGCAAGAAAGCTTTGATGGTGGTTGACATTCTTTATCAGATCTTAGCTATGCCGAACTCTCTTTTGTAGACAATCTCTATATCCGAACACTCTGAGATACGGTAAATGATCCATCGATGTACCACCGGTTTAATAGCCTAGTCAGGCAAGAAGCTGCAATCGGTTGTGTCGATGTCGGGGCGTGAAGCCAAGAATGGGCTCCGACGTGGAGTGCAAATCTTCCGAGCTCCTCAACAGACATTACTGCATGTCTGTATAGTCAGCAGGTTATCGCAGCAACATGTCAACCGAACCGCCGGTCACGTGGTGCTGTCGTTGTTGTCAAGTCCGAAGCCCGGGGATCCGATACGGCCGGGCATTATCGATGTCCGTGAGACATGCGAGACGGGATACCGGGCATGACAAATGTGGCTTCGAAAGAAGAAGAGTCTGGCCATGGTAGATCACGATCAACAAGATGATAGTAAATTGAGCGGGTAGAATCGATAAATTGCAATCCAGTCTCCCTGTGGTGCCGACCCTTACCTAAGGAAAAGCACACGACATATTGTCTAAAATACAGGGTATATTCCATTTTCCCAGCCGCCCCTTCCTAGTTCCCAGTTTCCAAGTGTCCAGGTCCCACGCTCAAACGCGCCAAAGTAAAAGCAAAAGTGATGAATAACAGTAGAAATGTGTCGTTAAAAGTTCCAGATAGATCCAGAAAAGATGGTGCATTCCAGGCGAAGAATACGTTCACCAGCACTTGAGGGCCGAGTACCAGCGTTTTTTCTTCGGCGGCGACGGGAGTTCTTTCTGCGATGCGTCGGTAGTAGCCGCATCTGTCTCGTGGTCAGGTCGTGAGGTGGAGTTGGTAGGACTTTTGGTAGTTGGCATCTCTTGGGGAATGCCAGCGGCAGCATTTTTCCTCGCTTCGACGACACGACGGACGATGACTGCTTGCAGGTCAGCAACAATATCACCACATAGCACTCCTCTGCTGTCCACTTACGAGCAAAAGTCTCCTCAATGTTCACCATCTCCCTCGCGCTCGTTTCCATGAAGCCAAAGTTATGCTTCCTGCTCCAGTCCATCCCATCTTTCGCAGCAATCTGCCTATTGCCCTGCAAATCGCATTTGTTCCCCGCGACGAAGCAAACAGGCAAGATCTCGTTCTGCTCCAGCCTGTCCTCGCGCTCCATGTCAATCATCTGCGTGAAGTACTCGAGTGCCTCGAGCGAGCTGGCCTGCGTGATGTCATAGACCAGCAGGAAAGCGTCACATTTGAGGTTCGCCTGCGACCAGAGGCCGCGGTATTCCTCTTGCCCAGCAGTGTCCGTGAGCCGGAGAGAATATGTCGTGCCGTCGATCGTTCGCGTCACCGAGTAGGAGTCCTCGATCGTAGGGTCGTACCTGGCAAATTCGACGTCAGCATTCCCTGGCCTGAATCTTGCGCGCGCGCGCGCAGTATCACGACATACTCATGCGTCCACTGGCTGCGCACCAAGCGCAGCGTGATCGAAGACTTCCCACAACCTCCATCTCCGCACACGGTAATCGTAACGCGGTGCGAGTCGTCCATGGTGACGGGAGTGTTTCAACAGGGAGTAGAAAGCTCCAATAGGGCGCGTTCCAGAATCCAAAAGATCCCTCCTTCAAGTTCGCAAACCTTGAACCTCTTATACTTCCTACCACCGCGAAATCACACGACTGCAGCGAGCGGTCACAGATGCGACCAAGCGGCAACAGACAATATGGCCGTGTAGCGTTGCACAATAACAAATGCAAGTTGCCGGCGCCCTCAAAGGAGTAGCTGCACAGACAAGTTCGCGATGTCCTACCCCTGTCGGCGATCAAACGGAGTGGATCTCGTGTAATCGGGAGGGGGAGGGGGGAACGATTGCCGGACGCAGAGAGGATTGTAGATTCGCGGGGGTAGACGGTTTTGGTTTGCAAAAAGTGTATGCAAGAAATACAAAGTGGCGTGCGAAACCCGAAATTGCGAAGAGAAGAAGAAGGTGTTGTTTGAAGAGATAGAACTACTCGCGCGAATGGAGAATACAATCGCGTAGAGTTCGGTTCGTCCAGTAAGGTTCACAACGGCGAACCGATCGGCGTGGTCCGCCCTCCGCGGTGGCTCTAATCTGTCCCGCCTTCTTGGTTCATATGTCCCAGCATTCTGTCTCTGGTCTGTTTGGTATCTCCACGCTGTAAACGGGGGCGTTGGCGGGTAGTGTGGCATCGAGAGGACGCTTTGATGTTGTGCTTGTCTGCTGGCTTCGCTTGGTAGGATCTGATCGAGATGTTGGTAGATTGGAGCAGACGAGAACCACTGGAGACAGAGTTTGGACTGCGAAATCTTCTGAGCTTCACAGAGCTTCACGCTTGTGTTGCTGCCCAACTTCAGTGATCTAGGCATCTTCCGTGTTGATACCTTACCGTCGAGCAAATCACACTCTGGACCTGACGACCGAAAAGCCCGCAAAAGACATAATCCAGCGCGGGTCTTGCGCGTACCGAGGTCCTTCGATATGCTGAAAGCCCAAATCGCGGTTGCTACTACTTTGCGTGTCTTGTCTTTTAGTTTTGATACTTTTGTCGGACCGGAAAGCCTAACTCGGAGGTTCGACTGGATGTCTTTCCGACAGGTCGACTTTAAGTAGCGCGAGATAGCTACATGTACCTCTATGATACTCCAAGCGATGATGTGTCAAAAACGAAGACTTCTCTTGTCATGTGAAGCCCTTCAAGTACCTCCCGCCATGGGTAGCTCTGGGGCGGATCTCACATGATCTCGATATGTCGTCCATGTACATTTTACCATCATATACGTGTAAGTGTAAGCTGTAGATTCGAAACATCTCAACCCGACACAAGAGAAAGAAAAACCATATCCATCATCACATAATATCGTTGCCGTCAAATTCCGCTCAAATAACATTCTTCAACTGCTGACCGGCAATGAACTTCCTCAAGTTCTCAGCGATCAAGCCCTCCGCTCCTTGCGGCCTGCCACCCGCAGCGTGAGGGCTGAGAATGACATCCTTCTGCTTGTACAGCGGCGAGCTGCCAGGCAGTGGCTCTGTCTCGAACACATCCAGAGCAGCACCGCCAATGCTGCCTTCGCTCAGAGCGGCGTCGAGAGCTGCCTCGTCAATCGAAGTACCCCGGCCGACGTTGACAATCCAGGCGTGGCGAGGAAGAAGCTTCAGGCGCTCGGCGTTGAGGACATTTTTTGTTGCGTCCGAGCCGGGCAGGATCATAACCAGGGCGTCGATGTTGGGGAGCACAGAGGGCAGGTCGTCTTGAGAGTGGATTGTGATGCCATTCCGGACGCCGGCGCTACGAGCAACACCCGACACGTTGGCCCCGAGAGCGGTGAGGTAGGGCGTGAGAGTCTTTGCGATGTTGCCGAACCCCCAGATGAGGACGTTGGCGTCGCGGAGAGTCGTGAACGCTCCCTTTGGCCTGTCGGGCTGGGGTCCACCAAGGTGGCCAGGCCACTTGCCTTGCACCTGGTAGTCACGCATCTCGTGGAATTTGCGGGCAGAGGCGAGGAGCAGGCCGAGAGCGTGCTCGGCGACTGTGGCGTCGTGCAGGCCGGAGCCGGTTGTGATGGTGATCTTGGAAGGGTCGAAGCCGGCGCCGAGAACGTCGTTGGGTCCGGCGGCGAGCGACTGGATCCATTTGAGCTGCTTCAGGTTGGAGGCGGCGTGCTTGAGGTTTTCGGGGGTGTTGGTCCATGTCACCAGGACATCGGCGTCGTGGTGCTCGGAAGGGATCTCCTTCTTGACATCATAAGGCTGCAGGTCGACTGAGAAGCCTTCGAGGCTCTTGACGTCGAGAGCGAGAGATGTGGGATAGAGGAGCTTCATCTTGATATCTGCTGTGTGGCGGTCTTCCGTGGGCTGTGTGGACTGTGATGTAGATGGGGAGTTGTTGAGATGGTCAGATACCAGCTGCACACGTTTGGTTCCTTTTTGGAGTGACTGAGAGTTGAAAGTAGCCGACATGCCACTCATGAAGACTAGGTGGGGTCTTTATACGTATGTCTATCATCAATGCTCGGAAGATTTCCCTCGCTTTGACAGAAGTCAGGCCGAATGACACCGAGTGCAGTCGCCGATGGGGGATGCGTCGGTAATCCGGGAGTGTGGTGTTCTTTCTCGTGTGGTCCAAGGAAAATCCTAGGGAGATTTCTTTGGTTTTTTATTGGGCACGATAGGCCGACGTGAGATTATCCGCCTATCGATAACAGTAGCAAATGCCGAGACTCTGGTTGCCGAGCTTGTTCGCGACGCACGCGTGTTCGCTTCGACTGGAGTGACAAGGCCACAAATTCACTTACCGGCTGCGTTCCTTCCCCACCAACACGACAACACCAAAAAGAAAGATGTGAGATATCCCAACAGAGCAAATGAATGGGTCTTGCCCGGACTCGAACCGGGGACCTCTCGCAATTGATTTGTGAAAACCCTAAGCGAGAATCGTAACCGCTAGACCACAAGACCTTTTATTGATGAAATGAGATGTGATTTACAAACTATTCTCCTTTGATTGAAACTACAGCCCATGGGCCTCGGCAGGCCTTGGTTGCGACCGATGCGAGCATCAGGAACCCAACAACATCAATGATTCGATCGTAGGATCAATTCATCCCGAGAAAAATCGATTTTATAGGAAATATGATAATGATGCAACAATCGATACACAGCGTTTGATTGACATACCCAGCGACACTCTACACATCAACATACCTTAGTGCAACCACCGTGAAGAGATGGTTTGACCGTGGGGCCGCATTAATATTCGATGCTGCCGAAGGCATGCAGTTTTGACGATCAAGCTGACTTCTCCCGGACTCTTTTTATCGACCAATTGCCAGACCTGTCGATACAGTCTCTCTGATGAAGAACGCCCACACTGGACCGTATTCGTAAAGTCTGCATGAGAGCAGCGGTGCTGCCTTTTTGTTGGCCGAGGTGGACGCTGTAAGCCGCTAGACCTAGTTGCAGAATGATTCAGTTTCAGATACAATATGGTGGAAGAGATGCAAGGCGAAGCAGGCGGTGCATCTTTGTTCACTTCGGTTCATTCCAATCAAACACTGACACGGTCCTTGAAGTAATCGATCATGCTCGAAGTTCCAGATTTTAGTGAGCGTTCCGTGTCAAAACCGGTTTGTGGACAGAAAAAGACGATACGGTCAATCGAAAGCTCTATACAGACGACATGAGCCCATTCAAGTGAGTACCATCATCATTGGTTACTCTCTAACATCCACAAATCGTCTATTCGATACGGTTGAGTACTTCAAAGTATTGTCCCAAGTCTGCGATCCACAACCCCAACCCGAACCCTGAACAAACCGAGCCGCGCCCACAATCTACTTTTCCGGACTAAGGTTGACATTAATGAATGGTTTGTAGAGACATCACTCCATCGATACAGATACGCGTAACGCGCCGAGATCGTTAGAAGTAGTAATATTAACACACTTAAAGTATCCTGATGCCGATCGGGCAGAAGTAGCTTTTACAATGAATCGATCATAACTGTCCCCATAACAAGACTCACAGACGGCCAGGCTTCTCGTTCGATTAATCCGAACAAACAAACATCGGCATGCGATGTCGAGTCGCACCGAAGAATGAGGCCTAGTAGACAGACTTGCTTGCTCATCAGTTGATATCTCAATCGATCTTCGATGGAATGTCTGCGATGATTAGAATACAAGTCATTGCGGTCGATCCCTAGTGATCACAGTTCCGTCTCGCATTCATGAGTGTATTCTGTCTTCAGCGCTCAGAGTCTTGCCAAACGATAAAAGTGATAGAAATCTCGGCCCCCTTGATCCAATTGAGCCTTACAAGAATGTTACTTCATCATTGTTCGTCCCACGCCACATGGGCCTCCTCCCTCGTCCGGTCACCCATCGCATGTTTGCCATCGTGGCTTTTTTGTTAAAACAT
>Ga0265797_10004752_pt1 | contig 20446 bp, 14 predicted proteins | sample P2T30metagenome_FD_192433 | JGI IMG/M metagenome (GOLD analysis project Ga0265797, IMG submission 192433) | Plant litter microbial communities from East Loma Ridge, Irvine, California - P2 T30 | ecosystem: Environmental > Terrestrial > Plant litter > Unclassified | place: USA: California...
AGGCTGGACCTCAGCAGGGCGTGAAGCTTCCAAGCCTTCAGCTCGCCAACTCATCACGCTTGACTGCTTCTGGACAATGATGGCCTGTGCTGACCAGGTACCAAGTGAGCTGAGCTCCCTCCCCCTCTGATTGTTGTCTTCTTTGGGAGGATATTAATCGTCTCCGGACGTAAGCACTCGAACTTGCTATGAAGATATCCGACAACACCGATATTGGTGAGGCGCACCCTCTGCATCCATCTCGCAGCAATGGATTCAAGCAGGCTCCTTTGGATCCATAATGATGACCCGGCCCGTCGAAACACTCATGAGCTCAGCTCCACTGTGAGGCAGCATGTGATGGTCAATTACCACATCAAGAAGGCGAAACGGGCGCAACAAACGCAAGCAATCAGCCAGCCACATTCAGCAGATTCACAGACCAAAGATATCGCCTTGAGAGCAGATCACATAACCGTGCACCCGCGTACCCTTTGTTCATCAAAGGCTAAGAAGCAAGCCCCCCGCGACGTTGCATATTTTCCTCCACCGGCACCAGGATTGATCAACGACAAGGATCGTAGCACTTACAACGCCATATGGTGGCACCGATATGCCGCTCCTGCTTCTCCGGATGGGCTCAACTGGCAAGAGAAGTGCCGGGCGGACGCGAGTCAGATCATTTGGCATGTGGCCAAAATCGACAAGACCATCTTCGAGTTGTTCATGTGCTTCTCCGCTGCCAAAGAGATCCTTGTGAAGGGTTCAAGCGACACACGGGCTTACTATCGCTACAAAGGCAGAGCCATTACTTCGTTGTCGCAAGATGTGAATCGTGAGTTGCGTCATCCAGTCCTATGCTCACAAATGCTGACTGTACCTCAGGTGAAGGTGCATCGTTGAACGTGAATGCCATTTCGGCGATATGTTTGTTAAATAGGATTGCTTTCGCAGAGCATGAATATGACGCAGCAGACCTTCACGTCCGAGCGCTTCAGAAATTGACTGCTCAGCGCATACGGCAACTCCCTGGCTTCTGTTGGCTCATTGTTGTCTGGGCAGACCTTCACCTGACTGGAGTCCACGTGCGGGCACCTTATCTGGCCTATTATGTTCACCCGGAATTCCGGGCACGACCCTTCAGCGGCATGTTTCAGTCCGATGCAGACACATATTTCACGAAAATCCTCCCTGGCGGTTTTGTGATGTCTTCGCATTTCAAGTCTAAGGTCATACGACTTTATGAAGGCCTCCGCGAGCTGGTCTACTTTTTCGGTCAAAGAGATCTTGAGTGGACCACCAGTCGTGGTCTTCATTATGAAGTCGCGTATATCCTGGCAGAATTCCAAGCGGACACTGACAGGAGCGGAACACTCGAGCAAGGAATCATCGTCGTCGGCTGTGAGATGCAATTCTGGGGCGTCTCGAAACCTTTCGTGCCACAAAGCGGAATCCAGAGCTTCCAAATGGATCGACTCTCGCAACTCATCGCAACGATACCACCGAAAGCTCTTTGTACACGATGGCTTAAGTTCACGAGCAACCTCGACCTGCTCCTCTGGTGTCTAATGAACGCGGCAGGGTCGGCTCTTTACCAGCTGTCGCTCTCCACCTCTTCCAAGTCCACGCAACTGCTACCAACCTGGCTTCAGAACCACGTTACGCATATCATCGAACTCCTCGATATCGTCAGCCCTGAAGACCTCGAAGCCCGGATGCAAAAAATGCCATTCAGCAAAGAGTGGAACAGACCTGCATGCCGAGCGTTCTTTTCTGGACCACGTGACCATGGTTATGTGGCAACTGATGCAAAGCTCTTGTGCGAGCCCAACATAGGACTCTTCCGAGATCTTCGTCTGCTTTTCGATTCTGATCGTGGCACATAATCATGGGCGGTACAAATATCTTTGACGACCCTTCAACGCGAGCTTGGTGAATACACCTTCCTTGGTCGTGGCTTTGACGACAGGCTATGCAGTGAGCAGACTCCTCACACAACAAGATATCCCACATGATGACTTTACGATTTCATGATGCTCAATCTTGGTTATGGTTGTTTTTTCGGGCGAGGAGCGTTTGCACAAATCATCATTATCGTTGTACGGGGAAGGTTCTTCATCAATAACATGGTCGGCTGGCCCAATGGCAAGGCGCTTGACTACGAATCAAGAGATTGCAGGTTCGATCCCTGCGTCGATCAAAATAATATCCTCTTTGAGGAATTATCTCTTTTGTTGGATTCGGGCAGGCAGGGCCTCCAGTTCCCAAAACAACCTTTGGGTCCATCATTTTGCTCGAGGCTACGATCTTTTTGACATTGAGAGGAGGTTCTTATCCGCATAGTATGCGATGTTCAATAGTTACATCCACAATTAGTGTTGCCAAACAATTCAAGCTAAGAACAAAATAAGACCGGCTGTCGTCGTGCCATTTGAGCCGCATGTAGTCAATACTTCATGTCACCACCGCTGACCGCTACACCCTGATTGCACCAAAAGCAAACACGTGCTCGTCGTCTTGCCTGCTAAGAAACAAAACTTGTATCCGTGCCTGGCGACGATTTAGCACGAAACGTCACTTTTCTCAAGCTCCGAAGCGCACGGTCTAGGCGCTACGACGCTAACTCTATTGTGGCGTGTGACCGGGCCACGCTTCGAACTTCCTTTCCAACAGACGTGCGCATTTCATACAACTCTTTTGTAGGTGCGCTGGAGGCTGCTGCATTTCGGATTGTCTGGCAGATAGACTGGACTTTGTGCTCTGGACACTGAAGCATTGACCTAGGCTTGCTGCATATAGAGCCGGCTTTACAGCTTTTCCGCTCTCCCTACTTGCCAACATGGCGGACACACCCGACAGCTTGCACAGCACTCAGCGAGATGCCGCTATCATCGACCCTCATCTGCCTGAAGGCTACTCTGCAGAACCAGAGGCATTGATCTCTGACCCGGTCCAGGCGGACACCCAGAGCGGTGTAAGCGAGCCCCATGAGGAATCCTCCCTCCTGCTGCAAGGTGGCGACATTCACCGCGACATCTACAAGATCAAGGCCAGAGCCAATGCTCCTCGGCGTGCGGCGACTTTCTCTGGCCTCCACCCGAGAGATTTTGATGAGGAACAGCCTCGAGCAGATGACATCCTCCAACCGGGTGGCTTCAGAAGGCAACATGTGCAGAGAAACCAGACCGAAATTCCCAATTTGCGCAGGCGACTTAGTCGCGCGGCTGTGCCCGTGACGAGGAACTTTATCGGATTCCTGGAGCTTTACGGCGACTTCGCAGGCGAGGATCTTGCTGACACGGATGACGACGAGTCTGCTATTGACGACAGCGAGAGAGAGCCACTCAATGACGACCAAAACGAGAGGCCTACTGAGAGACGGCCACTACTTGGCAAGAGAAAGAGCACTCGCCGCCTCAAACAGCAAGGCGATGCTTCCACCACCAAGACCTTCTTCACCCTTCTGAAAGCTTTCGTGGGTACTGGTATTCTGTTCCTCCCCAAGGCCTTCCGCAATGGTGGCATCCTTGCTTCTTCCATCACTTTGGTCATGGTGTCTCTGATCACCTGCGTGTGCTTCCATCTGCTGTTGGAGTGCAGGAAAAAGTGTGGAGGCGGTGGTTACGGTGAGCTCGGTGAAGCTATCGTCGGCAAGCGCTTCCGATCTGTCGTCCTGGCTTCGATCACGCTTTCACAGCTGGGCTTCGTCTGCGCGGGCATCATTTTCACCGCAGAGAACATGTACTCCTTCTTCCAGGCTGTTCTCAAGAGCCGAGACCTACCCATCGGCATCAACACGTTCATCGCCCTTCAGCTTCTTCTTCTTATCCCTCTGGCCTTGATCCGCAACATCTCAAAACTTGGTCCTGCCGCTCTTCTTGCCGATGTCTTCATTTTGATTGGTGTTGTCTACATCTGGCAATACGACATCCGCAGCTTGGCCGAGTTTGGAGTCAACGAGAGTGTCCAACTCTTCAGCCCCTCCACTTTCCCTCTCACCATCGGCAGCGCGATCTTCACCTTCGAGGGCATTGGTCTCATCTTGCCTATTCAGTCCAGCATGAAGGAGCCTGAGCACTTCTCCAAGTTGCTTTACCTCATCATGTTCATCATCACCTGCGTCTTTACCTCTATCGGTGCGCTCTGCTACGCCACCTTCGGCGAGTTCACCAAGATTCAGATCATCTCCAACTTCCCGCAGGACTCCAAGCTCGTCAACGCGGTGCAGTTCCTCTACTCGCTCGCGGTCCTCGCCGGAAACCCCGTTCAGCTCTTCCCAGCTGTCCGTATTGTCGAGACCTCTCTGTTCGGCGAGAAGGCGACCGGCAAGCGCTCCGCTACCATCAAGTGGAAGAAGAACTTCCTTCGCGCGGGTGCCACGGTCTTGTGCGGTCTTGTCGCTATTGTCGGAGCTTCAGATCTGGACAAGTTCGTCGCCATTATCGGTTCGGCTGCTTGCGTGCCACTCGTCTACATCTACCCGGCTTTCCTGCACTACAAGGGCGTTGCTGAGACTCGTGGTGAGAAGGCATTGGATATTGGCATGATGCTCCTTGGTGTTGTTGCTATGGGATACACTACTCTCGTCACTGTTGCACAGTGGGTCACGTAAAGTCTCTGAAAGAACAATACAGGACTGGATAACGACAGGACAGTAGTTGACGAAGTTGCGCGACTTGCCATGCGCTCGTGCAGCGGACCACGACTGAATTGTTGCAAAAGACGTTCTTGTGTGGGTCAATGCGAGATCTAGATCTAGATATTGTAAGGACCCGTAGGTGGAAAAAGTGATTGTCAGCTCTTACAAAAAAAATGGGATACAATATGGGAAACGGGCAACATGGGAAAAAAAGGCGATATGGCATGTTGGAATATGTACCTGTATATGTATTGAAATTATCGGTTCACGGGTGACATTCGTGGCATACATTGCCCACATATCTAACAGCTCTACTTGTGAGCAATGACAATCGTTTTCACCATCGCTCTGGACCTGGACCCTCTGTCATGTGGGGGAGGGAAATGCTTCGATCTTCGAAGCAGATCAGCGCACCAACCAGCATGATCCCTGCGTCTCTTAAGTCTCGCCCGTTTAAAACGCCCGATGACGCAGCTGGGACGACGGCAGCATTCCCACAAAACCAGGACAGACGACCCGGGATGTGACGACGACGCATGCAAGATGCATGGCGGTGGCTGCGGATCGTCGCTGTGCATGGCGACGTTGCCCAACCTTACACCATTGTAGCACAGCTTGCTTGGTGCTCTGTATAACCTTTCTCCTATCTATCCAAGTTCTGTGTTGCGTCGCATTTCTCTTTCGTAGTTAACCTTGCCTGTGTTGTACAGAGGCACCGGAGAGCTATATACTTCAAAGGACATAGCTCCAGACTGGTTTACAAACCACAATTTCCATCCATATACTCCATCGAACAACCAACAAGATGCCGGAAATGCAGACCATCCCGGCCAGACATGGTGTCGCAACCTTTGTCCCAGCTGGCCAAACGATCAAGATCGTCAACACATCCGGCTCGCAGGTCATTGACACCTGGGCATTCGCCCTCCCGCATCCAGACGTGAAGAACGGATCAGACCAACAAGAGGGGCAGCAAGAAGCGCCCAAGAAAGAAGACCTCCCAGAGCCACCTAAAGAGGAAGAGAAGCCTGCGAAGCCCGCAGCTAAGAAGAACAAGAAGAATAGCATGGATCTTCCTTCGCAGGAGGATGCTGAGAAAGCTACCAGGGAAGGGATCGAGAAGGGCGATGGCGGCGAGGAACAGGGTCAGAAGAAGAACACATGGAGCTCGTACGTGCCTTCCATTGGGTGGGGCGGTAAGAACGGCGCGAAACAGGGCGAGCAACAGCAGGGCGAGAAGGGCGAGACTGAGAAGCAGAAGAACTCAAGGACTTGGGGTTCGTATATGCCTAGCGGCAAGGGATTCAGCAACTACGTCCCGAAAACTGCAAGCGATACTGTGTCTTCGTTCGCGAGCACTGTATGTGTATCTCCGATTGTTTCACGAAAGACTTTCCCACTGACGATAGACACAGCACGCACGAAACCCGAACAAGTCCTACGTCGACCAGCTAAAGGACTTCTCCACCACGCCCGTCGGCGCCGCAGGTATCAAAGGTAAATTCCCATAGTGTCTCTTGCAGGCACTGACCCAGCTCACACAGGATTGGCAGCGATTTCCGGTTCCGGCTACGGCAGCTCTCTGTTCGCCGGCTACCAGGCATGGAATGCTATGAATGCCCCCGATGCGCCGCCCATGGAATTCCTCAGTCTCCCGCACTCGCGCTCTTCGACTCAGCACATGGTCCCTAAGGTCAACGACCTTTTTGTTTCCAACTTGCGCGAGCCCATGCTCACTCTCGTGGAAGACAAAGGCACTAGCGCTCACGATACTCTGATGGCCGCTTGCGATCCTGCGCGCTACAGACAGCTCGGCGTTGAGCACTGGGAGGAGCACGGCTCTTGTGCTGAGAACCTTGTTCTTGCGCTTAAGGAGTTAAACGAGCGCGCTGGCCTCAAGGGTGCAAAGGGCGTTGGTGCCGATGTCACGATCAACAACGTTCCCGCTCCTCTCAACCTATTCATGAACGTGCCTTGGACCGACGATGGCAACATCAGTTTCAGGGCTCCAAAGTCAAAGTCTGGCGACTACGTGCGTCTGCGCGCCGAGCGCGATGTTGTCATCGTTATGTCCTCATGCCCACAAGACGTGACAGACATCAACAACAAGAAGATTGAGGATGCGCACTTCCTCGTCGAGGGAGGCGAAGGAGACGACGCACCGAAGCAGAAGCAGACTCCTCGTCGCCGCCCACAGCCTCGCAAGATTGACTCTTCCAAGCGTGCGCCTTCCACTGTCGCTACCGGTGAAATGGGTGACGACGACAAGAGCCAGGTCGGCTCCACGCCGGTCAAGAAGCCACTGCCCCGTAAATCGCCTGCTGTGAAGCGTACTACCCAGAGCCAGACTGGGGCCACAAAGAAGCCTACGCCAGCCGCAGCGGCGCCGAAGAAGAAGCCAATTCCCAAGCCAGCCGGTACGCCAGCTAACGCGAATGACAACGCCACGAACGGCAGTGCGACTCCGGCAGATGGAAAGCCCATGGAGAAGAAGAAGCCGAGGAAGCTGGTGCGGAAGGAGTAATTTAATTGCGATTCGGGGCGATCATGAGCTTGTAAGACTACTTTTGTTTCGATATAATTGTTTTTTTGGCGAGGAGTCGCGAGCGATGATGTTACATTCTGTGCCCTATTTATCCTGACGCCAGCTAATCTTATTCTGTAATTTAGAGGGCTGCTTGCCCTTCCGGGGTAGTCACGCTGCACCTATGGACGGAATTATTGTGGTTATTCGCATATAGTTGAAGTTTATTGTTATTTATCCTCTGTTAGTCTGTGTATACAGTGCAGAAGCTACACGGAACACTCCAGCCCGTCTGCGTGGAGCCGACTTTTCTAAATGAAACGCCGTAACGTCTCGTGACTCTAGGCGAGTGCTAACAACTAGCATATCGATACAAATGATGTTCCTGATATCTCTTATGATCGGGAATCCTATACATACTTTCGACCATTTGCCGGAGTACTCATTCAATCGATAATCCAACAAGCCCAAACCAAACCTCCCATCACAGGCCCATCATGAAGTTACTAACCCACCTCCTGGCCCTAGCCACCGCCACCTCAGCAGCACTCACATACAAAGGCGTCGACTGGTCCTCCCTGCTCGTCGAAGAAGCCGCCGGCCGCTCCTACATCGGCCTGAACGGCCAGAAAGCACCCCTCGAAACCATCCTCGCCGCCAACGGCGTCAACACCGTCCGCCAACGCCTCTGGGTCAACCCGTCGGACAAGAACTACAACCTCGACTACAACCTCCGCCTCGCCCGTCGCGCCAAAGCAGCCAACCTCAAAGTGTTCCTCGACCTGCACTTCAGCGACACCTGGGCTGATCCAGTCCACCAAACGCCCCCGGCGGGCTGGCCTTCGACTTCAGACGTCGACAGTCTCGCGTGGAAACTCTACAATCACACACTCGAAGTCTCCAATGCGTTCGCCTCCGCCGGCGTACCCATCGCCCTGCTCAGTCTAGGCAATGAAATCACCGCCGGCACCCTCTTCCCCGCGGGCAAGATCGCGAACTCCGGCGGGGCGTATAACCTCGCGCGCCTCCTGCACTCTGCGTCCGCGGGCGTCAAGGACAGCAAGTTGAGCCCGAAGCCGAAGTTGATGCTGCACTTGGATAACGGCTGGAACTGGGAGACGCAGCAGTACTGGTACGACACTGTGCTGAAGCAGGGTCCATTATTGAGCTCGGATTTCGACGTCCAGGGCGTGTCGTACTATCCGTTTTACAATGAGAAGGCGACGCTGGGGGCTTTGAAGAACAGTCTTGCCTCGATGAAGTCGAAGTATGGGAAGGAGGTTATGGTTGTTGGTGAGTTTCGGCCCTCTTCTTTTGTTCGAGTTTGTGCTGTTGAGAAGTTATCGATGGACTGGAGGATATGATCAGCCCATACTAACCCACTCCCTTACAGAAACCAACTGGCCCACATCCTGCCCATCCCCCAAATTTGCTTTCCCCTCCGACACCAAGTCCATCCCGTTCTCAGCAGCAGGTCAATCGACCTGGCTCAAGAGCGTCGCAGCAGCAGGAGGCAGTGGTCTGTTCTACTGGGAGCCAGCGTGGGTTGACAACGCGGCGCTGGGAAGCAGCTGTTCCAACAACGCGATGTTCGAGTACGGTGGCCAAGCGCTGAGCTCGTTGGCGACATTCAAGGAATTGTAGGAGAACATATTGAAAATTCCAAACCTGTGTGTGTCTGAATAAATTGACTCCTCAAGAACATCGTCTCTCGAAGTAACAATTATTAATGCTCCGATCAACTATGTAATGCAATCAGTGAATGATTCGCTCAGTAACAGGGAATAACAATCTTCGCTCGCTAGAACCGCAATCGTCACAGCGCACTTTTCCTCTCAAAACATCACAGAGGCGTCCTAGTCTCAAATGTCCTTCTTCGTCGGCTCCTCATCTTCCTCGCTGCTTCCCTCCTCATCTCCGAATTCAAATTCATTTGGCTCACTCTGCCTGCGGCCCCTCCTCTCCCTCAAAGCCTCGGACAGGTTCTTACTGACCTCCTCCATATTGCTCTTCGTGTCAGGCTTCGTAGAAGTCAGGGACGTCAAACGGGTCAGCTTCAAGCCATCGGACGCGCTGTTTTGCCTGCTGCGGCTACGGTTGGGCGTGCTGGGATGCGATGCGAAGAAGCCTACGCTACCAATATTTTGGAAACTTTCGTTGCGCGGCAACTGGTCGCTAGGTTTGCGAGCACTGAGAGGTGAAGGCGGAGAGGAGAAAATTTCGTTGTCGCCAGACTCGCTGACTTGGCGGCGGTGGGTGGGCGTCGATGGACGCTCGCTGACCTTCTGATCAGGGACGATGCGTTGCTTGTCGAAATCGGGGAAGAGTTCAGGGCCAAGCTCATCAACGATCTCGGTGATTTCTGCTTGAAGTCTCGCGCGGCGTTCTCGCAGTTGTACGAGGGTGTTGCTCGAGTTTGGGTTGAGAGAGAGGACAAGAGGGCGGATTGACTTGAAGATGTCCATACCAATCTCGCCGAAACGAAGGGCGGCGAAACAGGCGGACGGGAAGAGGATGATCTGGAACAAGATCACGAACCAGAGTGGTACCCATTCTGGAACGCGACCTCCAATGCGGTTCTTGTGTGCCCAGTAGGTTCCGATGATGGTGTAAACCACATTCAGAGCAGGTGCCAAGGCTAGTGACACAAGGATCTTCCAGGTGGCAACAACATCTCTGGCCTTGATCTTGACCGATGATGCTGCCAATGCTTCCTTGGACTTCTTGATTGAGATGAGCTTGCCAGCAATGAAGACTGGCGAGAAGAAGATAAGACCAGGAATGACAGCGATGCTCAGAATAACAAGTTTCGCCAGGCGATATAGCAGGAAGCCAACGGCTCTGTACCAGGGGAATTTGGCATACGAAACCTGGTGGTCGCGAACTCCAATGTGCATAAGTTGTTTGTTGTAGTCGAGAACGGCCTTTCTTGTCTTAATGACTCTGGGATCATCCTTGTACTCGGCATAACCCTTGAGGAAGCGGCGTTGCAGCTCAACAACGGCAGGCAGAGGAAGCTTCTTTCCCTTGGGGTTGTACAGTCGACGGACAGCTTGGATCAGCATGAGAGTATCGTAATCGGGTGCTTGCAAAGTCACAGACTTCAGGGCATCCTGCACCTCGTTGAGGACCTGACCAACAGCTCCTCGGCGATCACCATTCTTGTACTGCTCCAGAACTTTGTCATCGACCGTGATGGCTTGGCCAAATTCGATGACACAGCGTGAGCGGAACTTGTGCGCGTTGAAGTAGTTCATACCGACAGGGACAATTGAGACATTGCAATCGGGGTTCTTCGCAAGAGAGCCCAGAGCCATAATAGCAAGACCAGCCTTCAGAGGCAGGAGCTCGGTTCGGTCGTGACTGCCTCCCTCTGGGAAAATACCAATACAGCCACCCTCGGCGACACGGTCGAAGACAGCATCGTAGACAGCGTGTTGGTCGACATGCGGCGCAACACTGAACTTGGTACCCTTCTTGGGCTCTCCATTCGCCAGATGTGCTTCCGGAGCCTTCGGATTTATACCTGCCAGCTGTTGTTCCGCAACTTCACCCTTGAAAGGCTTCTTCAACCTGATCTCATTTGGTCCTAGGATCTCCTGGATCTCTGCATTGGCTGCTGTGTTTTGGAAGCTGGGCAGGACAAGAAGACCGCCAACCATATACTGTGCATCCTCAAAGTTGGTATCCTCTCCACGAACAAGTGTCGGGTCGTTCTCCGGGTCAGGCAGATATATGATTCCCTTTGCGGGTTTCTTCTGATCCAAAGCTCTTCCTACAGGTACTGCACCGACCAAGCTCGAAGCGAATCCTACAAACTTTCTCCGTGTGCTCTTTTCGGCGATCAAGAATGCAATTCTTCTACGCGCATCTTGTCGGACTGTGCGCATAAGGATCAGAGGGTCCACGAACTGGTTGGCGTGCGGCGCGGCGACGAACAGAACCGGGCCTTTCTTTGGGATTCTCCATGTTGAGCGGGGGTGGATCTCGCGGAAGAAGAGGTCGACGACGATGGTGAAGACCCAGAGGAAGAGGTCGTAGACGACATTATCGTATGCTTGCTTGCCTTTGTCGGGCATGGCGGGCGGAAAGTGGGCTCTCGCGAGCGATTAGTGTTGGTGTTTAGCTGGCATGTACGTGTGAAGAGTCGCGGGGTGAGCTCAGGTAGCCACACAGCGAGCGAGTGTCGCTTTGCGGCTCGAGGATGTATTTAAGCCAAAAGATGCGCGGTGTTTTGAAAATATCGCCAGGAGAGGTTTTGGTGACTGTAATACAGGCGAGCAAGCTTAGTACTTGTCGAAATGTGTTGATCAAGCGTTGAGAAACCCCGCTATCACGGAAGCTGCGAAGCTGCCGTTGCATGTGATGATACCTCCGATAAAGTGCTTGAAGTGACGATTTTCATATGCTCTTATACTCTGCTCTTACACTTCACTTACACTTTCATCCTCTCGTCCCGGCAAATCACAACTGCACTGGTACTTGCAGTCCTACATATCAACTCTTGCTCAGCGCATACCCGGCTTGAAGATACCTTTTGCACGTGTTCAAAGGCACACCTCGGCCCAGTCGCCTAGCCCCTTTACTATGCCACGTCTCGCGTAGCAGTGGTCAGGATCTATCAATGTCATCAAACAAGCTACTCCACAGGATTTAATAATTTTCATTTCCCATTCTATCAAATGTGAGCTCAGCTCGACGGCATGGGCAATGCAGACGACTTCGCCTGAGCATAAGTCAGCCCTGACAAGACCGACGCAACCACTCCGAACATAAGCGTGAACCCGAAAATGAATACTCCGATCCAGAAAGTCCAAAAAGCCATTGGATTCCGTCGATCTTTCCAGATCTGTCGCCAGCCACGAGGCGGCGACTGGTGTTCAACGATAAGTTCTGTCAGTCGCGCTCGCCAGAACTTGAACTTGGTAAGACTCTGCTGCTGTTGAGGACACAAATCCTTCAGCATTGACTTGGGAACCATGCTGTCCTTTGTACCGAATTCTGCGATAAAGATGGTTGTACTTGCATCCCACACAGGAAACAGAACGTCCAAGGTACGAAGCGTTTCTTCGAATAACGGGAGAAGATCTTTCGCGGCTTGCCTGTGTACACTCAGCATCTGACTGGCCAAACGGTGTGGCCATCCCACTGGCGTTGCCTCACCTTGTTCCACTCGCCCCGGATTTTCTACTGGTGCCTCCTTCGGTGACCGGTGTTATGGCGTTCTTGTTGTCTTCGACGCGACTTTCTTTCGGCCCTATACCGTGCGAACTATCATGTGCTGCAGATGATCCCGGCTGCGATTGACTGGTTGGCAGTGAAGTCTGCGTTGATTTGTCATGGACTAAGGCGTGCTTGGGTTCCTCCTGCGGGCTATCGCGAATCTCGCGCAGGTTTTTGCACATGAATTTCAACCAGGCGGCGTCCATGAAGACTTTCAAAGTTCTCGTTTCTTCGTTGAAGCGGAGGTGTTGGTCCAGATACCAGGTGCACTCAATTGTGATGCGGCTTATGTCCATCAGCCGTGCTGCACGAAACTTCGGTGGGAAGCGGACGATGGAGTCCCCAAGGTCTGCCTCTGTCGGGTCATCGAAGCTGCGTTTCAGCACGAATTGGTGTATTGTATCTGCATCGGGCCAGCTCTTCGGCCTTCCATACTTCTGTGCCACACAGTCAAGGCTAAGCCAGAGGCACACGGCGATATTGATAGCGTGGTCTACAACATCGACTTCCACATTTAGTGACTTCTCTAGCTCTCCTCGCACGTCTGTGAGTGTGACGTTTGGCCACTTGTGTCGGACGATCGGTATTGCAGCCAGAACGCATTTGTGGAGGACGTTCCAATCAATCTCCTCGTCCTGGAAGCCATTTACGTACTGTATACAACGCTGATACAACGATTCCGGCCTTTCGAAGGCGGCTGACGTTGAAGATTCGAAGTCGAGTGCCTCTGCGATTTGCTTGCCTGTAACTTGCCGATTCGATTTCCACTCTCTGAGTCCAATTGTCTCTGGTTGTTCGACTGGCATAGTGACGCCTTGCAGTTGTGTCGAGCACAGTGACCGGGTTCGAAAAGAAAAAATCCGGCGCCGAACAGATACGTCCCATGGCATTGCGGATGGATAAGACCACGCAAAACGGGGCTGTGGTGCATGCTGCGCATTGTTTCAAAATGGGCTTTCGTGCAGCAAGCCTTAACGCCACTGTCATGCTCAGGCAACTGTTGCTGCAAGCGTGGCATACCGTACCAATCGGATCGCGAAGCGTCAGAACTGCAGCTTGCATGCTGAGCATGTCAGCATATCCGAATCACATGGCATTGAGCTGCGAGCCTGGGAAGTCCTAAGGCTCTCTGAGGGCGGCTCTTGTCTGAGTGCTTTCCTTTTCGTTCAGCTCTCAGCCTTGCTTTGCGATATTCCTGTTCACGAAAAGACTGTACTCATTGCCTGGAGATGCAGATCAACGCAGAAGAGTCTGTCGAAAATGACAATGGCAAGACCAGTGCTCACGACAACATCAGGGATGGTATCCCCAAAATGCTTGATCAGAGCTGGGGCCACGGAATAATGAAGAAGGCACTCTCTCGCATTGGAATTTCTCACCAACGCCGATCAACCATTGCTGCGCCGCCCGCGAAGGCCAATAGGCCAACACAAAAGACAGCTCCGGCTTCGACACAACAGCAGCCCGTAGTCAGAGACACAGCGACAACTGCGATCAACCATAGCGTAGCGCCACATCCGTTCGCGGAGGCTAGCGGAACCAGCGACAGTGCACCTGTTCAGGTCAGCTTTATTGCCACAGACACTCAAGCTGCTGGAGACCCCTCGCTGGCTCCAGGAACAGTGTCACCCAGGCCTGAGAAGGTCGCTGCGCCAAATGCAGAGGGTACATCTGCCGCGCCTCTTGAAGGGGATCTACGGATCCCCGTTTCTTCACCAGGAGTTGCGAGTGATCGGGAGAGCACTACCGCCATGGACGGTACCGCGCCAGTCATTGCACCGACGAGAAACGACCCCATGAACGACATCGCGCCCGTCATTGCACAACCGAGTGTGGATGAGCAAGAAAGCAGGAATGACGATCATCGTGCCACGCAGAAACAAAAAGCCCTCGACGAGCCAGCAAGCCGCGAGGATGGCGAGAGCAAGAGTGAAAAAGATGCGAAGGAACACGTTACGCAAATACTCGAAATCCTACTGGCGGGACACGAAAGGGCGGGGATTGCTATCCTCGTCGACATCGAAGATTACAGGGGCTCGCGCCGGATTTGTGTGAAATGCTTCGATGGAGCGGCGGAAAAGGCAAATGAGATCAAGGCTGTCCTGTCCAAACACGGCCCAACCCTTCAAGGGTTTCCTTATGTCGTCCATCGCAGAGGGGAAACCAAGATCTTCGGCTATAAGGGGTCTGACACTGACCGTACCAATGATCCCAACGACACCGACTCCAAGAGCTCCCACGGCTATCTGACCCAACCTTTTTCTAACACGCCGTACTGGACAAGAGAGTCAACGATGGTCGAGGTATTATGTGGCGATGAGAGAGACGGAAATATGGTCGGTGCTCCTATTCGCATGGCAACTACTCGTTGGGATGGGTACTCCGTGTCGATGTGGACGTGTGGTGGCATTATCAAAGTCGACGGAATCGACTACGGGTTAACGACCGCACACCCTTTCGTGCTGGGTACTCCGGTTCGACCTCAAAAATCATCTCAGGAAATACCGCCCAGTGAGAGCGCCGGAGTGACGGAGGATCTCATCGTTGGCAAGGATCCTTTCGGTGGCAAAGATGACTTCTTCTCGGCAGAGCATCACCCAGAGAAGTACTGGCAGGCCTTCGGCAAAGTATCACACCATGCGCTGGCCAGGATGCGATCGATTCCCAGAAACAATGACTGGCTTCTCTTTGAACTGCCCAAGGACCGATCCACGTGGAATGATTTCGGAAACAATGCGGAGTCGAACATCCATACCTTAGCAGTGTTTTCTGCAAGAGGTCCTCTTTCGGCACATATCCTAGAAGGTACTGCTTTCTTGATGCTTGGAAGCTCACCGTTCGAGGTTTTGAAAATCTTGCTTCAGGAACCTCTACGTAAGCACGCTTGTGTGCAACACCATAGACATGTTACTAACAACTCTCAGGTCCTGGCGATTCTGGCTCTTGGCTTATGCGCGGCAACCAGCTCATCGGGGTGATGGTTGCTGGAAACGAGGAGGATCCCAGGACACCTTTGGGGTACGCAATCAGCGCCCAGGCGGTCTATCGCAGCATATCAACGTCGATGGGTGGCCTTTCTGTCCGCCTACTTACGGATCTGGAAAATGCCATCAACGCGAACAGCCAGACTGGATCCCAGCGTGATCTTACATTGCTCCGCATTCGCCAATTGTTCGATGCGGATACACCTGTTAGGCGCATCAAAGTGCTTCACGATCACCACACGCTTTCCTCGCTTGCCAACATACAGACCGGAAATGCTGCACTGACTGCACTTCTCAGATTAGGATTCTTCTGTTCTTCGCTCAGGCTGGAGTTCCCAACTGTTCGGAGATCTCACCTTGCTCTCACGCCTTCGTGGAGTAAGACCGAGCGAATCGGAGAAATGCTGCACCAGCAAATGTCGCAACTCAGCGAAGGTTTGACCGTTGCTCACCTCATCCTTGCGCTCTCGGCGAGCCTGCCGCGACCCAAGACCCACGCCAGCGAGAGTGAATGTGCAAGAGCGCTCTCTGTCCTCATGAAGGAATTGAACATCTCTCCAATACCTGCTCGAACCCATCTGCAGGCTCTTGTGGTGTCTGTTTGTAATCGTTACAAGCTACCGACACGACTTGGCGTTCACTACGGTGGACCAAAAGAGGCGACCTCACCAACCAATCTCGCAGGATCCTTGGCAAGAGCATTGTACGCCATCCGGACCGACAACTTCTACGTCCACGAAGGCGTGACGGCAAAATATCTCAAAAAGTTCCTTGTTGCCTACACCCGCTATCCTGTCGTCGCCGTCGACGAAAAGGATGTCGCGGGTCTTGCGAATGATTCCCTAGTGACCAGTGGCGTTGTGCCTCGCATCTTTGTTGCAAATCTTGACAGCCCACATGTTCCGCAGAACGTAAAGTCCAATGATTCGTTTTACGGCAGGGTGGTGGGATCGGAAGAGCTCGACGAGGCACTGGAAAGCTCGACGACGTACTGGAAAGCAGAAGAACGTGCCGCAATGCGAGAGGAAGAAGGACCAGGCAAGACTCCCAGGCGTTTGCTTGGCTCAACGATGAGCAACCAAGACCTTGACAAGACTTATTCTCTCGTGGTTTGAACTCGAGTCTAGGGAGGAGCTTTCTTGTTATCGCCACAGATGATCGGTATGCGGTAGAAGTATACAGTCGATCTATTATGACAACAGCTCTGACTAACTCAAATGATCAGATTTCCAGACTCGATTCTGTGAGTCGGTTCCAAGCAGTGACGAGCCTCATGCCAACAGCCCAGTCTACAGATGAAGAGGGAGGTAATGCGTTGAAAGGGCTCCACGAGAGGTTGGATGGATTATTTGAATAGTAAGCAAACGACACACCATCACATGTTGCAAAAGGCGCTGATAAGCTGTAAAGGATTTAGACGCGCAACCCGAACCAGAAGATCATCCCACGGTTTGAGAGCACCAGATTAGCCGATGCTAGGGAGGCCAAATTAGAAGATCGTGCACCTAAGAAAGACTTCGCTGCAGTGATCATGACTTCGGGGAAAGGTGTGAAGCTGGATACTTTCAAGCAAGACGAAGTGATCGGAATCACCATATACCAACATGTTAGGATATAACAGTTGGCATATACCTCTTGGGCTGCATGACACTGTGAGCAAGACCGAAACTCTGGTAGAGATTGCAAGGATTGCTCAACCATAAGGCATGCTCACGAATCAGTATATCCTCAATTTATTGTATCGCGATTCTCAAACGAATACTCTGATACATTGGCGCATAGTGCACAGCAGATCGAATGCACGACATACTTGGCACTTCCTGCAATCCCTCCCGTAAATTATACAACCTTTGAAGGAATTGACACGTGCAAATGGTATGTATTTTCACAAGCATGTGCTGCACCACTAACACCAACCCTAACCCTAAAAATTCGATGAAGTCAACAGAAGGGAACAAGAAGCTGTAACGTCCTTCCACTTTACAACCAGCTCACAAACACTGAACATGGGACGCATGACGAACTTCACGTGGCATCTTTCGGCATCAACCAATGTATATGCGGCCCCGGAATCATCTCCACTACCAGCCAGCCCGTTTCACATCGATTTCCACTCGGCTCTGACCGCCTAATCCGATCGGCTGGTGCATTATACCACATTACATCCTATGAAAAGTGTTTCAAACGCCTATAATCGCCACCGGGGTATTAACAAAGCAAGCTCCTACTCTGGAATGGTAGCTACTTGGTTACATGCCTGTAGCTGGTAGCTGCCATGATCATCAAGCTCATGAACCTAAGTATCGAAGCTCTCCACACCAGCACAGTCCCGTCTGAAACCGTCCTGCTGGAGATCGGCCTCGCTTGAAAGCCGCAACGACTTTACTATTACAAACTAGAATGCCCGGCCTTCGTCTGGACCCTTTTATGACGCCCTCAACGATGGACATGAACCAGAAGGCATTATGTTCGTGGTATTAATGTCGATGGTTTAGCAGTGGGGCAAGGCATCTTTCGGAAGGGATCCGGCAGTGCGCAGTAGCGTGATGCAGGCTGGCCCAAACGGAAGCTCTGTGGGCGAATCAGTTGCAAGTATCGCCGTCTCGCTAGTTGCCACCTGCATATGACCGCTCACACCTTGCTCTTCCCAGCCACTCACTCGAGCCATCCCACGAGAGCGGCGCTTGAGAGCAGCATCCCCATTCCCCAGTTGGAGATGGGGAGGGGCTGGTCGATGCTCGACGTAAGGTACCCGTGTAGACTCAAACCTCATCTTCCCTCATGCCAGATCGATCCTTTGCGACACACGCAAGCATCAGGCACCACTGTCACTTTCGCGACAAAGATCATGTGCTAGACACCATACGCAAGACACCGTCGAGACAAGCAAGACAGACAGACATCCGCCCACACGGCCGCAGCTCTCGCGCCGCGCCCAGCATTCACTCCTCCTCCTCGCATTCACCATTGCGACACGCTTTCCTGCACGTCTCAGCCCTACTGGCAAATCGCTACATCTGTACCTGTCCACAACCACCGTCTTGATTCAACCGTACCACTGCTGCATACTGAAGCAAACACCGCTCCCGAGCATACCTTGAAGCAACACCCAAGCGCATGATTCGCCCTTCGCCGATGGCCTCGCGCTGCTCCTCAACAGCCGCCTTATCGACCGCTTTCGAATCGCATCCCAGCCTCGCGCTCAGCATGGAGGACTTCGAAGCGCATGAGTTCTCGCCCACGGTCGGCGATCTGCCGTCGCAACACTCCATCTACCGCAGCGGCGTCTCCTCGTACCAGTCCTCCACCGCCTCGAACAGGCGCTCCGCCTCGCCACCCGCATGGCGCAAAGCAGGAAGTGGGTGGTTCAAACACCAAGGGTCCTTATCGCCCAGCCGGCGCGGCTATCACCACAGTAGAGAAGGAAGCATAGAGTATCGCAGCGCGGATGAGGATGGACAGCATGATGAAGGCGAGATCACAGTGTATCCTCTGCCGTCGCGTATACCATTACCAGAGAGCCCTACTAAAGGCAGGAGTCTTAGTCCCAGCCCAGCGCCTTGCCACTTTGGCGGCGGTGAAGCCGCGCACTCGACAGCAGTGAATGCGCGACCACTCACGCCGCCACCGGATGACGCGAACGAGTCCGAAGCGACCGATCAAAAGACCCCGACTCAAATGAACTGTAAGTCACCGCTTGAAATCTCACGTCGCTGCTATCATCTCATATCTGCATTTCTCAAACACCTCGCCGTGAAACTTTTCCTAATGATGGCGCACCGATTAGACATCCGCTTCTCGACGTCGCTGGACGTGATACAACGGACGGAACCCATCGACGCCGCGGTGACGTGGGTGCGCAACGTCAAGCATAATGCGACCAAGTCGCGCTCCAATTTCCTCTTCTACACTGTCGCGACCCTTTTCTTTTACTGGCTTGCCAGCAACCTCTTGTCAACGCCGAGCAACACTCCCGCGCCTGATCTCGTAAAAGTCGCGGGTCTCGCAAAGTCGTTCGAGCCGGTCATTTTCTACTCAGAGCATGGTCATGCGCAGATCGAGGAGCTACACGACACAGGCGTGGCAGTCTGGGATCTGGGCGAATCGGTGCGATCAACGAACATGACCAGCGGGCCTATCATCGTGCACCAGCTCGACGACCTCAGCGACTCGATGAAAACCCTCGCGATCGAAATGACGCGTTTCTTCGCCAGTGTCGACGCCGACGTCGACTCGATCCTGCTCGTGATGGAATGGGCGCAGCGCGAACTCACCACTATCGCCACCACGCCGCCCAGCACCATCAGCAGCGTCTGGTCGAACGCGCACGGCCTGCTGACCCGCGTCGGCCTGATCAAAGACAACCAGCTCATGCGCGACATCTTCGGGCACACGCACGCGCAGCGCACCAAAGCCACTCTCGACCGCACTTTCCACGAATTCCTCGGCGTGCTGGAGGAAAGCATTAACAACGAGCTCAGCCACTCGATCCAGCTGTTTGGCCTGTTCGAAGCCATCGACAAGCAGTTCCTCAACTTGCAGCGCACGGTCATCCGCGAACAAGACCAGCAGGAGCGTCTTGAGGGCGATTTCCTCTCGTCGCTATGGACGAAAGTCATCGGCGTCAACGCCAGCTTGCTGCGCAAGTACCAGAAGAACAAAGACCTGCTAGCGTCGGTGCGCGATCGGACCGTGCGGAACAAGTACGTGCTCGTCGACCACAACCAGCGCCTGCTGCAGCTGAAGTCGAATTTGGAGATTCTCAGGCGCAAGCTCGTCAGTCCATTGGTCAGGAGCGAGAATGGCAGCACGTTGAGTATTGAGGAGCAGGTGAGGGGGTTGGAGGGGACGTATTCGCTGCTGAAGAGCACGAGGGAGGTGCAGAAGAGGAAGATGATGGAGATTGTGTATGGGAGTGGGTCGAGGAGGAGTGGGATTGAGATGGAGGGGAGGGCGATTGAGGGGTGAGTGGTGATGATTGTTGATGCTTTTGCCTCTTGTGGGCAGATGCCGATTGCATTACCTCGCGCCTCACACTCACTCACTTCGGCTATTCTGGTCGAGTCGAGAGAAGTGATGCTGACAAGACCTACCATG
>Ga0265797_10004753_pt1 | contig 20443 bp, 25 predicted proteins | sample P2T30metagenome_FD_192433 | JGI IMG/M metagenome (GOLD analysis project Ga0265797, IMG submission 192433) | Plant litter microbial communities from East Loma Ridge, Irvine, California - P2 T30 | ecosystem: Environmental > Terrestrial > Plant litter > Unclassified | place: USA: California...
ATCCTGTCAAGGGCGTAGACTATAGCGATGATGCAGGACATCAGAGGCAGTAGATTGCCAAAGGATCAGCCATTTCGCGATCGTAAAACTAGGGCCATATTGCAAAGATCGAGTCCCGGACCGTAGCCATTCCGAACGATATCCGTCGTTTGAAATCCGAAGCGACGGTAAAACTTAACCGTGTGTTGACTTGTATTAAAGATGACTCGTGTCACTCCGACCTATTGTTTAACGGCCTGCAATCTTGCATTTGTTAGCACGCGACCCAAACCGGATCTGTGGGAGCCGTTTTCGACCATTCCCCAGCAGAGGGAAGCCGTTTCACGATCCGCTTCGACAACTACTCCCCCACAGCCAACTAGTTTGGCATCGCGTTCGATTACGAGATAGCCGCAGCTATCAGCACGCTCCTCCAAAAACCTTTCGTAGCCAAGGCGCTCCTCGGGGTCGAAGAACGCAGGCACATTGCTGTCGAAAATCGCGAGGCAAGCGCCACGGTCAGTGACATCGAAGGGACGGATGCTTGGCATAGGCTCCGGCGAACGATGAAGCGGTCGTTGTTTCCCGGCAAGCTTTGCCGTGCAATTTAAATGACTACGGTTTCGTGTGATGGGGGCGAAAAAGATCGCGCGTTCTTAACGGCTTGGCCGTTGGCACGGTATAGGTGTCAGCGTGTCACACGCAAATCTACTATCGACCGTGCCCACTGGGGGCGTGATATGCTGGATCGATGAAAGACAAGACGGCGCGAACAAAAGACGATCTCCGGGATCAGATTGAAGCGGCAATGGCACTTGCCGATGAGCTAGGCCTACCGCTGGTCGGTGCCCTGCTAGACAGCGCGCTCAGGGTTATGCCGGCGGACGTTCATTATTAAGCTAGGGTCAGAGCATCGAGTACCTGCCGGTCGACGGGGCGGAATGATAGCGGCCTTCACGTGGCTGGCAGTGTGTCCGATGGCGGTGTCGCCTTAATCAATATCTGTAGATGTGCAGGCTCGCGGTTTAACGATGGCGTAACGCCAGTAATCTCGACCCGTTGAAACGGGTCGAGATTCAAAGTCACATGGCTGCAAGCATCTCAATGTGATGCTGGACAGTGGGCGCAATGGTCGATGCGACCTGCTTTAGCGCGGGAGCGGTACCGGATGCGGCAAAGCCTTGGTGTAGGGCGAGGGCCTGCTGGTGGGCCGTCTTCTGCTGCTTGATATAGAGCGCATCGCGGGCCGGTCCCTTGGACGCCTTAAGAGCAGCAATATTTTTACGTCCCATAGGGTCGAGCATCGGGGGCTTTGGCGTCAGGCCGGACTGGGTAGCCGCGCTTTTCACGTCTGCGGTGCTTTTGTTGTGGTCGCTTACCATCATCGTGGCGAACTGCTTCAGCTCGCTGTTCTTTGTCGTGGCCATAACGAGATTGCTCGATTGAATCTCGTACTGGTCAGACGCGCCAGCTTTCATGACATAGGTGGCAGGGGAAGGCGCGCTCTGCGCCGCTGCCAGGGTGGGGACAGCAATCAGCGCTGCCAATAATGCGAGTCGTTTCATTATATTCTCCTGAGCATTGTATTTGCGTGAGATTATAAGGTCTCAGCCCGTCATCACGTTCCCTTAGTGGCGGACATGCAGGACGGATCTTAATTTTGATTTATACGATTTCGAATGCTGCTATCGCCTATGGCTGACCCATTACGTCGTTGCGGGCATCGTAGCTCGAAGTAATTTACGCGGAGGATGATGCGCCAGAAGTGCATCTAATTTGCTGCTTAAGAACCAAAATCATTCAAACTCGCAGTAGGCGGAACGGCTACACACGCTTCAGACAGAATGGGGTTCGCAGGGCCTTCACATGTGATTACAACTAAGTCGGGGGATCATATATGATCGACGAACTGACCGCAGACGCCGCACGCTTTGGCAACGATGACGAGATACGTCGCATCTTGGAGGAAGTGGCGGCGTTTAGTGGAATGGGATTTGTCGCGTTCGCACGCGTGACGGAAACGCGCTGGATTGCGTGCCAGGTGTTCGACCAGATCGACGTAGGCATCTTGCCCGGGGACGAGCTGCGCATCTCGACGACAATCTGCAACTACATCCGTGAATCCGGCAATGCGGTCGTTATCGACGACGTGTCTGCCGATCCGAAATGGAACAGCCACTCGGCGCCCGCGCTCTATGGCTTTAAGAGCTATGTATCGCTGCCGATCGTTCTACCGGACGGTTCGTTTTATGGAACGCTGTGCGCGATCGATCCTCAGCCCCGGAAATTGACGCGACCGGACATGGTTCCGTCGCTTAAGCAATTTGCGAACCGCATCGCGCGGATCGTGTCGCAGCGGCGCCCTGCGGATTAGATCCAAACATGACGGATCATATCTACGTGGAAGCACCGCCGGACGTGGAGAGGCGCGGCATCCAACAAACCGCATGTTGATCCACGGCAGCACACCTTGTGTGAAAGCCGGCAACCTTAGGTCCCTGTGCCCGTTTGCGAGCCAAGAGGAACATCACGATGGCACGATACTTCTTCGATACCGCAGACAACCGGCACGAGCCCGATAGTGAGGGCACGGAGTTGGCGGATCATGCAGCGGCGAGGAAGCATGCAATCATTTATGCTGGTCAAATTATGCACGGGGAACCCAATGTCTTATGGGACGGCAGGGATTTCGTTGTCGACGTGACGAACGATCAGGGTCTGATGCTTTTCAGGCTGACAGCCTATGTCACCAATGCGCCAGCTGGGGGCGATACCAAGTAAGCATTTCGCGTCGCGATCTTGCGCGGGCATTCCCGGCAGTCGGTACGTCGTTTACAGTTAACTGGGCAGAACCAATTAGCTGTTGTTTCTTCAATGAAGGGACCACCTTCGCGTGTTACTTGAACTCGGCGTAGTAGAGCAGGTGCCCAACTAATACTACAGAATGGAGTATATTATGTCTGAGCAAACCAATGAGCCAAGTGTCATTGAACTTGCGACGGAGTTAACGGTTGCATGGTTGAGCAATGCCAACACACGGGTGTCGGCTGATGAGGTACCCGCGTTTCTAAACAAAATGCGCGAATCAATTGCTGCCTTGGGGGGCAATGTGGAGCCGACGAGCACGACTACCTACCAGGCTGCTGAATATGTGCCTGCCGTATCGGTTAGGAAGTCTCTTTCCGATCCTGACCACATCATCAGCATGATCGACGGGAAGAAGTACAAGACGTTGCGCCGCCACCTGGCGACGCATGGCATGACGCCAGCAGAATATCGGGTGCGCTATGGCCTCAAGCCTGACTATCCGATCGTCTCGCCGAATTATTCGGAAAGCCGCCGCGCGATGGCGGTGCAAATCGGGCTGGGCCGCCAGTCGGGGAAAACGAAACCGAACAAGGCCGAAGCTACGAAACTTGCACCTCGGAAACGCAAGACTGACAACGCAACAGAGTAATATTGGGTTTTCTGGCGACTATGTTGCATTTTTGGAACTCGCCGCTCACCCTCCTAAGCGTCCTTTGTCGAAGGAGACGGTCATCTCCAGCGCCCGACTTTGGGCTACGCATTTAGCGAGATTAAGGTTTTGACGCAGCTATTGGTCAAGTCGCTCGTACCTGACGTGCCGGGGTGACCCAATATGCCCCGGCCGGCCCGCCGCGCGACTCACGTTGCTGAGGCGGGCCGTTACTCCTCTCCGAGCTTGAGTTGCTTTGCTCATTGACGGGCAAAAGCGCGTGACGCCCGTGGTCTGTCCTAACCTAGTCTCGTCTTATCTAAACCTCGTACGTAGCTGTCATGATTGGAAAAATCATAGACACCGATGCAATGGATATAGCTGTTAGCCTCAGCGCCGATGGCAAGCACGTCGAGATGACAACGAGATTTGGAAAACAAGTTATGACGCCATCCGACGCCTTGGGTCTTGGCGATCTACTGGCGCACGCTGCCAGGGAGGCGCTGATAAACGACGCTGAGGATGTCATCGATCACAATACGCGATGGGTTTAGACGGGGCCATCGCGGAAATAGGGCAGCACTTGGAATAACGTCCCGGCCTGCCTGCTCGGTGTGGCTGTCCGCATGACCGTCTATTCCTTACAAGGAAGGGGCGACTAGCAATACCGATCGTTCGGATCGCGCCACGGAGTTCTTCAACGCCTTGGCCGGCCCGCCTCGCGCTTGTTCCCCTTGTCGCTGAGGCGGGCCGTTATGAAACGGTTGAGCCACTTTGGTTCTCCGCGTCTGGCGGCCAGAGATCGCGATGGAAAAACGTCTCGGGCTCGTTCAGCGGCCGCAGGCCGACGATCTGTCCAGCGGCCGACCAGCCAGTACCTTCGAGTAGTGACATGGCGGCGCGGTTGTATGCCCCCGTGGATATAAAAACTCGGCCGCTCAAGGAGGTGTTGAGGGCGTCGATCAGCGCCCTCGCGATACCGCGGCGTCTGTAGTCGTCATCGACGACGAGCTTGTTGACGTAGTCCCGGCCCACGCATCCACCATGCTGCCAAGCGACATAGCCAACCACAATACTATCGATCTCAGCCACCAACATGCGTTTTTCAACTATCTCGGCAATGCGATCGCCAGGAAAGGAGTCGAACTGCATCAAGCGCGATAGGTCGTAAGGTTCTGCGAGCCGAATGGTTGCCATGTGGTTCTCCCGATGCCTGCCGGTCTAGTCAGAACCTTTGCACTGCGTGGCTCGTTCTAATGCAAGAGGATTAACGCGCTGAAAAGGAAGCGCGGGGTACCAGCTTGCCGATGGGAACACGACTCGTAGACGCTTTGTACCCAGCTTGGCCCACTAAGGATGAGCGACAGGACATAAGGATTCCTGTCGCCTGGAATGCCACGATATCAGCGGACAAGTTTGACGAGCAACCTGTACGCATCACCGACTGCACGGCGCGGGGGTGCCGTATCGCAACTCGGCTCGCCGTTACCGTCGGGACATTTGTCCATGTCACGATCCCTCAATTCGCCGCGGTGCCAGGGTGGGTCGCCTGGAGCAGTCCCGAGGCAATAGGGATCGATTTTAGTCACCCACTGCCCAACCGGGTGCTTGAGTGCGTTATTGAGCGTAATGCGCCGTTCTGAAGGGTATCTCTTGGAAAAGCTGTAGGTCGGCACAACGTCCGATGTAGCAGTTAGACGAGGACTCAGATGGTCAGCTTTTTCATTGCAATGGCTCTCGCCACGTCACCCGTTGCGCCGCTTGGCAAAGAGACGGTTATAACCAATGCCGGCGGGGGCACTTTACGAGAGTGGCAGGCTGGTCCCGCGCGAAGCGGAATCGTGTACGTGCGCGATCGACGCGAACAGTGGTATCAGGTGACCCTCACTGGCCCCTGCACGACCGATACCGCGCTCGACACGTTAACGTACACTACGGACGTCAACGGCACATTTGATCGCTTCTCGCGCATCAAAGTCGCGCGCTATCCGAACAGGATTTGCGGGATAAGCAGCATCAAAACGAGCCTCGCGCCAGAAGGTAAAGTGGGTCTTCGCAAACGCTGAGCGGATAAGCGCTAGCTAGGAATTAGAAAACGGCCTGCGAGCAGCGCGGTGAAGCACTTTTTCGGTCTCACCTTTGAGCAGTCGTCGTCTGATTGCCTGACAGACGCCTAAGGGGCTTCGCCCTCGGTGCCCATCTTACATTCCGTCAACGACGTCCTACTTAGCGACGTTCAATGATAGAACCCCCGCTTATTCTCGCTATCGGGGACAGTCTGGTTGCAGGCTACGGCCTCCACGCTTCCGATAGCTTCCCCGCGCAACTTCAAGCGTCGTTGGAGCATCAATACTCCGGCGTCTCGGTGATCAACGCTGGTGTTACGGGCGACACGACTGCTGACGTCGTGCGACGTTTACCGCGGCTCTTGTCCAGCCTCGATCGTCGTCCAAAACTGGCGATCGTTCAGGTAGGGCCGAACGATGTGCTGAGACAGGTGCAGGCGGCTCGTACCCGTGCGCAACTCGAGCAGATTGTGCTGAGCCTGTGCAACTGCGGAATCCCTGTGTTGCTGACGACCGTCGAGCCGCCGGCGTTAATACGTGACCGTGCCGCCGCTTACCTTGGCATCCATGAGGAGCTGGCCGCAGAACACGGCGCGACCGTTTGGCCGTTCTTCCCGCCGGGCGTGCTGGGTCATTCTGACATGGTGCTGGCAGATCGGGTACATCCGAACGCAAAGGCGATCAGCGCGGTGGTGGCGGCGATGCGGCTGATTGTGGAGCGAATGTTGTAGCGTCGCGTACGCGCCTCTAAGTCTGGTCGCGTTCCCCATCTGTTCCGATATGGTCGACGAATGGAACACGCAACTGAGTCGATGCGCAACGGCGTACAGCCCTTCAGCCAGACCCATAACCTGATCGCTGAAATCCTGCCCGACATCCGCCCATGCGAAATGCAGACCATCTATTTCCAAGCGATGGAGAATGGCCCTGAGTCCTTGTTGGCATCGATCGAGGCAGAGTTCGCGCGCCGTGGCCTATCGCCGTAGGCGACCTACTCAACCGACTACTTTTGATGGGTGGCGCGATCACCGCCGAGCGGATCGTCTTGCTTATATAAGTTTGGCCGGAAGCCGGAGGGCAGGGCGTGTTTCGCCAGCTATCGATCATCCATGGAGTCGTTCCCTCCCGACTTCCGCAGTTTGTTCATTTCGCTTCATAATGGCCAACCGCGATCAAGTTCAGCCATTTGAACGGATCAAATTGGTCGATCCACGTCGTTACCGCATCGCTCATAGTTTGGCGCTGTGCGACATGCGCGTTCGCTGACCGCCAGCAGGCAGGCACCACTTTCGGAACAGCGGATAGCGGGTCCATACCGCAGCTCGGCAGTTGACAGATAACTCTACTTAGGTTGAGTAGGAGCATGGGCCGTAATCGTCGACCATCGAAGCAAATGCTGATCTTGTTGGAAGCGCTGGCGGCGCATACGCAGCAGTGGCGCCACGGCTACGATCTGATGAAAGAAACGGGGCTTCTGTCTGGAACGCTGTACCCGCTACTGATCCGCATGACCGACCAGGGGCTTGTCGAGGCCGAGTGGCGCGAACCGGAACACCCTGGCCGTCCTGCTCGACATGCGTACCGTTTGACGAACGCTGGAGTGGCATTTGCGCGGACGGCAACATCCGCCGGCCCAATGACCTTCACCAAGGCCGCCTTCGCGTGACAGTAGCTGTGTCGCGGGCTTTGCTGGCATTGGCCAGTCGGTCTCTCGGCTCGGATCGCCGAACGTGGGCGATGGCCATGGAAGCGGAGTTCGAAGCCGCGGTGGAGGATCGGCGTCCATTCCTGTTCGCCCTCGGCTGCCTATTCGCAGCATGGCGCGAAATCGGGAAGCACAGCGAAGGGCGACTGATCGTCGCGACCTACGCGCTCGCCTTGGGAGTACTCATCCCGATGGCAGCTATGCAGTTCCGGCAGGCGGTCGGCTTCCTGTCCTCGGTGGACGGTCCGCCTTTCGGCAACCCAAGCGCCAGCGACGGGCCGAACCTCTATTTGATCTGGTCCCAGAACAGCGCGATCCCGGTCTTGCTGATCACGTGGCTTCTGCTCGGCATGGCGCACCTATTTCTTGCATGGATGCTCGTGGAGGGGGACTGGCCGCGCATTGTGAAGTGCGGCACGCTGATTGGAGCGGCAATGATCACGCTGTCGCTATTCATGGGCGTATTGATGCTCGATTTGTCGTCCTTGAGGGCGCAAGTCGCGGAGCTGGCGATCGAATTTGTGGCGGTGGTATCTATTTCGCGGTGGCACGCGCGAGTTCTTGCAGACGCCTCGCGCGATTTGCTTGCTCGGTAGCTTGAAGGAACCCTTCAACAACCCACGCGACTGGCTAGGCCTCTGCAGACCTCCTTGACTCATAGATCTACATATGTTGTTTTGTATCTAGCACCAGCAGCGTGAGGCTCAAAGCGGGGGGCGACGAAACGCCAAGGCCGTGTACGGGCCGAGATGAAAGAGCGTCCGACACGCAAAGGGGAAGCGAAGATGAGACGTGTAATTAGCATAGGTGTCGTTGCAACCGGCACTGTCTTGCTTGTTGCTTTATTTCTTTATCTTCGTAAGCCTGTTGTTGATGCCAGCGCGAACGGCTTGTTCGCAAACGACTTCTGCGGCACGATAAAGCTCGCCGACGGCGAGATGCTGCTGAACGATCGGCAAACCATATCATACATTGTCGGTAGAGATGCAGAAGGGCCGTACATCTTGCCACGCTTTGACGTCGGCGCCGTATCCGATCAAGGGCTCGACGTGGACGGAACGCGCTCGGTGCGCAAGCTGCGGCTCGACAGGCTACCCTCAGCGACAAAGCTTACGCTTCATGAGGGTTTGACACCCTATGTATTTAAAAGGCTGGCGTCTGTTAATTCGCATGAATGATCTGATCCCAACCAACATAGTCTGACTCCCAAGTCTACATATGTTCCCATAGCGCGCACCGAGGGCTGCCGAATGCCACCAGCGGTAGTTCGGCAGCGAACGGTGGAAAGACTTCGGCATAGCATACCGGCCGTGCTGCACAGTGAGGAGGTGGAGCAATGATGAAAGCCATGACTGATCTGTTCTGGGGGACCCCCATACGGCTATTAACAGCCCTGCTTTTGCTTCCCGCGACAGGTATCGCGGGCGGCATAGACGCGCAGTCACAGGCAGCTGTCGGCAAACCTTCGCCGAACCGCCTTGGCTTGGCTGTGCCCGGGCCGATGGCCACCGATGTTCGCATTTCATCCGAACCGGACGTTGTTCTGGCGGGAACGCTGTACCTCCCGGCAGGCCACGGGAAAGGTCCTTATCCCTTGGCCGTGATGATCCAGGGGAATGGACCAAATAAACGTGGCGGCTTCTCCGAGCTAATCAAGCGACTGTCGGCCGACGGTATAGCTGCTCTCGAATATGACAAGCGCGGGGTCGGGCAGTCGACCGGCGCCTATGAGGAGGATCCCGAGCGGCTGACCGCAGACGCTGCCGCCGCTGTTGCGGCGATGCGCCATCGCTCAGATATCGCTGGCAGCCGCATTGCGTTGGTCGGCCATAGCGGGGGCGGTGTAATTGCGCCCGCGGCGGCGGCTGCCGATCCAAACATTGCGGCCGTGGTGACGCTGGCAGGCAATGTTGGCGACGGTCTGCCTTACGTCAGGAAGGGGCTTTACAGGCAGATGATGAAGATGGTTGTCGGCGGCCGTGACACCCTCGTCGGCCCGGCGGCGGATGCGGCTATGACTTTGCTCCAGGCTCGCGTGGACAGCAGAGATGCGACAACGATCTCACGCCTTCGCGCAAACGCTATCGACCGGTTCGAGGCAGCGGGTTTCCTGCGGGCGCAGGCGGAACAAGCGCTCACGATGATCGACGTTCCAGACGCCTGGAAAGGGAGCAAATTACGCTCGGCCTCGGATCTCAAGGCCCTGCATATACCCGTTCTAGCGGTCTATGGGACCAAGGATACGGTGGTGGATGACGCACCTGCGGCACGTGCCGCTTTGGCGAGCAACCACCTCACTCGAGTTGTGATGCTGGACGGACTCGGGCACTCGTTCCAGGAAGGCGCAGTCACAGGCGCGCCGGATGAGGCGTTGAAGTTAGGCCCGTACCTCGGATCACCTCGCCTTGTGGCAGTCGTTGGCGACTGGCTTCGAGATACGCTGTGGTCGAAAAGTCCCAGGGGGATGGGAAAAGCGCGGTAACGCGCACCTTCTCGCCGCTCGCCGACTAATCGACTGCTGCTTCTGGGCGCCGGTTCTCAGCCTTTTAAGGGCGCTTGACGGCGCTAAATCGCCATCCGCTCCACACGAACGATCATCGGCTATTGTGCCTATTCTGGCTCGAACAACAGCCGGTTTGCTTTCCTATCCCATTACGACATTCGCGAGCGGATAACCGGGTGTTAAAATCGGTCATTTGTAAAGATGAACCAGCGTCGGAAGTTAGGAAGCGAAGGAAGACGCGTTAGCGTCCGTTTGTGGATCGACTATATCCCTAACTAGACGCAGCGGCCTACAAGGGTGTGATGATCAGCGGCAATTCTTCTATCTGAGGACGTGCAAGCAGGTATCCTTGGCAGAAGCGAAGGCCAATCTCGCGCAATGCTTTCAATTCTGCCGCAGTTTCGATCCCCTCGGCAATGCAACTGATGCCGAGATCTTCAGCCATTTTCACGACACTCGCGACGATCGTCCGTCGTGCGGCGGAATCGTTGATCCCGCGGATCAGTGCCATGTCGAGCTTGAGCATGTCCGGACGTAGGTCCGCGAGTAAGCCAAGCCCGGCGTAACCAGCACCGAAGTCGTCGATTGCGGTGGTGAACCCGCGTGCCTGATAGGACTCGATGATGTGCCGGACATGGCCGACGTCGACCATCCTCTCGTTCTCTGTGAACTCAAACATCAACCGACCAGGATTAAAACCGACGCGACGTGCAGCGGCCAGCGAGGCGCGGATACAGGCGTTTGGCTCGTAAACGGCATTAGGCATGAAGTTGATGGACAGTTTTGTATCGTCCTCCGAGGCAAACAGCGCTCCGGCCAATTCAATGGCTTTCACCCGGCAGGCCTGATCAAACTTGTAGATCATGTCGGCTTTCACGTCCGCGAGCACTTCGCCTGCGGACCGACCATCCGCCCCACGAACCAGCGCCTCATAGGCAAAGACGGATCCAGTCTCGATATCGACGATCGGCTGGAACGCCATTGTGATCGCAGTTTTGAGGGGCGCGCCCGTCCGGCAGCCGCGGCATGCATCCGTCATTGCGAGCGGTGTCCTACGTGCCGGGTAAGCCGCGGTGATCGGTGAATGCATCATGCCCAGTCTTCCAATTTTCCCATTGCATTGCGCGGTAGAGCCGGTCCGAAGCGATAGCTTTTTGGGCATTCGTAGTCGGCCAGTCGAGCAACCATGACCTGCTCGATATGCGCCGACAGCCGCGTAAGATCGCAATCGGGTTTTGGAACGACGAACGCCTTCAACCGCCCGTGCGCGTTTAGGCGAATGGCGACATCCGCGACGCCGTCCACCGTCCGCAGCATGTCCGCCACCCGCCCGGGCCAGACATTATGTCCCCCGATTTGCACAGCTCCATCACGCCGACCACACGGCCGCAGAGTGCGGCTGCGGATGCGTTCGATGTGGTCGGGGAAGTCCCAGAACCGGCCGTGGCGGTCTACAAGTCGCCAGTCCTCGTCACCATGTGCCGACAACTGCCAGCGAGGTAGAAGGTCATATCCGCTCGCCGACACGTTGCGCATCGCAATACCGCTGGTTTCGGACGATCCGTAAATATCAACCAATCGTGTCAGCCCGGCCGCCAGCAGTCCTGTTGCAACACTTTCATTCAAGGACCCGGCGGAGCTGACCCCTATGACATCTTTCGGAAAGCGACGGGTTATACGGAGCAGTACCTGCCATTGCTCCGGTACCGCAATGACGAGGTCGCCGGCGGTGAGCCCAAGGGGGGCACCGATCGCCCGCGCCACGACGGGAACCCCCAACGCGTCGGGTACCAAGGCGGTCCAGATGATCCCATACAGATGATGTGCAGATACCATCGCAACTACCCGGCGTCGCCCGGTAAACTGCGTTGCCAGGAATGCGGCCTCATCAATCAAGTCGGCGATGTCGTGCACACACGGACGCGGGCTACCGGTCGATCCAGAGGTCGCTACCGTCATCCGCCCATCACCTTTGGAGTGAGCGTAGATAACCCAATCAACCCAGGCACCTACCGTTCTTGGCGGATCATCGCTCAACAAGCTGTCGTCGAGATCGAACGCTTCTGCCAGTGCGCCTAGCGCACCAAGCTGCTCCATGGAGTCCAGACCTAGTCCGTCGTCGCCAATCAATGTCCAGCTCGGCCACTCTACCTTCCCCGCGGCCGGATGGTCCGTACCGCGCTGACGGCGTAACTCAGCCGCGACAACGGCACACACGATCCGATGCACGGCTGAACGTTGAAGGCGGTCCTCAGTCACGCTGGCTGGGGTTCAGCAAAGACCCGGTTCCGACCTGCGTGCTTCGCAGCGTAGAGACGCTTATCAGCCAGGGCGATAAGGGCTTCGATTGACCCCTCGGTCTCGTCGAGGGTCGCACAGGCCAGACTGGCCGTTACCCGCAGAGTGCCCGATGGAATCTCAACGACGACATCGGCGATCGCTACGCGAAGCCGCTCAGCAAGCTCCATGGCTTGATCACGATCGTAGCGTGGAAGCAGGACCCCAAATTCCTCGCCCCCCAACCGTGCAAAAATACCGTGTGGTGGCAAAAGCGAGATGCACGCCTCGGTAACTCGACAAAGAAGTTTATCACCCACCGGGTGACCGTGCGTGTCGTTGACCGACTTGAAGTGATCGAGATCGAGTACGACCAGTGACAGCGACTGACGAAGTTCGCGCCAGCTTTCGTGTTCGCGAGCCATCGCTTGACTGAAATGCCGTCGATTTGCCGCGCCGGTGAGATGGTCGCATGTCAAGAGACGCCGCACGTCCTCGGTCGCAGCGTCGCGACGTGGTACGTCACGAAGCACAACCGAGAACCGGGGTAGGGTCGCGTTGTCGCGTGCCGACCGAGCGACGACGAGACGCTGACACCAGTAGCGCGCGCCATCGGCGCGTTGCTGCCACCCTTCCTGAAGATGCCAGCCCTCACGAACTGCGATCGCCAGCTGTTCGTCCAGACGCAGATCGCCGCCAGGCAGATCTGTGCTGAGGACATCGGCGAGATTGTGACCGGTAACGTCGGCCGGCTCATACCCGGTCTGCCGGGCAAAGCAGGTGTCGGCTGCTGCGATTTGGCCTTCTGGCGTGATCGTCAGCGCAGCATAGCCGTTGACGCCGTCGAGCAGCGTCGCGAACCAGGTATCAGCCTGCCGCAGTCGGTTTTCCTGAACAACTTGGTGGCTAATATCGGTGAGCGTTGCCATAAATCGATCCGTGGCGAGCTTGACGAGGGTACAGGCGAGGACCTTTGGCGTGGCGCCGCTCTTACCCGGTCCGAGGTCGACGAAGATACGGTGGCCGTCACAGATGCGTCCCGTGGGCAGTGCAAAGGCTTCTGCCATGCTTCTAAATTCCGGGGCGTGATATTCGAACGCCGAGAACAGGTTGCTGACGCCACGCGGCCCCGCCAGCGGCAGCAGGTGCTGCATGGCGTGCGGGTTCATCAAGCCGATCTCGCCGGCTGCGTCGCATTCGATCAAGCCAACCGGACACGCATATAGAAACTCGAGGAGTTCCTCCTCACCCGACGTATCGGTCATTCGGCTAGCCTTCAGCGTTCGATGAGTATGTAGCGGCGCGGCGTTTTCGCGGTCGCGAGCAGCCGCATGCGCACCTTGGTCGGCCGCATTCGAAGCGTCAGGACGTACGGGAAGACGTCATCGAGTTCCGGTTCGTCTTCGAACCGCTGCGCCACCATGAAATTGTTCATGCACTGCGCGACCGCGTCAAAGAACGGCACTCCCATCACGGTGGCCGGATCCAGCCCCGACATACGGGCCTCGGTCGCGTTATAGACCTGCACGATCGTGTCAGCTTCAAAGCCTACAACGCCGAACGGCAGCGCATCACGGTCCGCTATGCTCATCGTCTCAAGGTCGTGCAGTGCGACCATTTCAAAACTTACATCTGGTGATGACACGATTGGTAGCTCCCTCAGCGTGGCCTAATGCCTTAAAATGCTTAACTATTTGATAGATCCGCAACGTCTAAGGTTCGCTCGGCCAACGAATGCTTGCCCAGCATCTTGAGAAACCTGTTCGGATCGTTAGGCGGCACAAGGCATCGAACGAGCAGACTTTCGCCGTTCTGAAAGCCAGGCGACAAACCGGGCGGCTTCCATCGGCCGGGCGAACCAGAAGCCCTGGGCTTCTTCGCAGGCAAGCTCTTTCAGAATGACTGCCGCCTCGCCGGTCTCGATACCTTCTGCGACGACGCGATAGCCCAGCCTATGAGCCAAGCCGATCATTGTTTCCACGAGGACGAAATCGGATCCTGTCGCTCCGGTCAGGTCGCGTATGAATGTCTGATCGATCTTGACGATCTGTGCTGGCAGACGTTGCAGATAGGCCAAACTGCTATGCCCGGTGCCGAAGTCGTCGATAGCAAGCCCGACACCTGCATCTTTAAGATTTTGCAACATGCCTAGAGCTTGATCGGGATGATCCATGATCGCGCTTTCGGTCAGCTCGATCTCCAAACAGCTAAACGGCAGCTCGCGGGCGGTCAGTCCAGTTGTAATCCTCTCGCAAAGGTCAGCTTCGCTTAAGTTGGCGGCTGAGATATTAGCAGATAGCGTGATCGCCAGCCCACCACGCTGCCACGCCGCCAACTGGTCCATTGCCGTATCGAGAACCCATTGGGTGGTCGGTCGGGCAAGTGACGTCTGTTCGATGATCGGAATAAATTCGCCCGGCGACACGTCGCCCAAAAGCGGATGGCGCCATCGCAGTAGCGCCTCGGCACCGTTACAGTCGCCTGTGGAAAGATCGATCCGAGGCTGGTAAACGAGCCGAAGTTGATCCCCCGCCTCGAGCGCTGCGCCGAAATCTTGCAAAAGGCCATATTGGCGGCGATGCGCGGTATCGCGTGCTGGTGAATACAGTGCGATTGATCCCTCCGCATCCCTTGCATCCTGAGCAGCACTCGTAGCCCCTCGGATAAGGTCGTCGGCCGATACCGAACCCGCGGCAAAGGATCGGACCCCAATCGTTACGTTTGTGACAAAACGGACTGATGATGAAGCTCGCATGGTTTCAAGACCAGTGCGCAAGAGCTCGATATATTCTGACTGCTCAACTTCCGATGGCGAGACGAATGCAAATTGTGCGGTGCCGATCTGGTAGGCGCTTCGATCCGGCCCGAGTGCCGCGCGCAATGCCTGGGCGGCCTCATGAACCATTTGATCGACGCGAGCCGCTCCCATGGCACGCGTGATTCTGCTGATCTGATCTTCGCGGGCCAAATCCACCACGACGGCGAAGTACTGCTCTCCCGCATGGTCGCGCGCCAGGTCTATCAGATCTTCGCGAAACTGGTTTCTCGTGGGCATTCCGCTGACGGGATCGATCCGGCCGAAAGCATGCTGCAGCTCGATTTGCGCCATGACCATGGCGGCAAGGTCGGTAAGAGCGGCAAGTTCAGCGGATGACGCTTTGCGAGGTTCGGTCCCCAATACGCATAACGCGCCGAGCCCATACCCGTCATTGGTCACTAGTGGGGCGCCAGCGTAGAAGCGGGTACCAGCACGACCTAGTGGACTTTCGGCATAATCCGAGTCCTCAAGAAAGTCCTCAATAACAAATAACCGTGTCGTCTCCGCAACCTCCGCACAAGGTGCTCCGGCTCTGGGAATGCTGTAATGATCGACGCCCACTCGCGACTTAAACCATTGGCGATCGTGATCGGTCAGCGATACGGCCGCGACCGGCAAGCCGAAGATCTGGCTCGCCATTCGGGTTATACGATCAAAACTTTCGCTTGCTGGGGTATCCAGCAGTTTTAGCTGATGCAGCGCGTCCAGGCGGGACGTTTCATGGTGGTTGCGCACACGAACTCCTTCGCATTTGCGCTTATAATCAAAACCTTAACGGTTCTAAACCTGTCTCACTGCGTCAGGTTAACTTATGTCGCGTTAAGTATGAATAATGGGCCATCGATCGCCGCTGTCATTCCGCGTTGATAGATAATAGGCTGTAGCTGACCTTAATATGCGATCGCCTATGCCATAAGCCTAGCTAGGCGACGGTGGCCAACACAGCGCGGGAACGCCCCGTCAGCTTTGCGTCGTACAAAGCCCTGTCAGCCTCTAACATTAAGGCCGACAGATCGGACGGCGTACCCGATCTAATGGAGATGCCGACGCTCGCGGCAACTGTAACGTTGGTGTTGTTCAAGAGGAATGGTGTGAGTGATAATGTATCAATCAAGCGCTGCGCAGTTTGACAGGCCTCGTCAGGATTCATCTGATCGGCAAGAACGATAAACTCGTCGCCTCCGATTCTAGCGACAACGTCCGTCGCCGGTGTTACCTGTCTCATCAACTGGCTTACCTTGACCAGCAGTTGATCACCAGCCGCATGACCCAGAGTGTCATTGATCGCCTTGAAGCCGTCGAGGTCGATATAAAAAAGAGTGGCTCCGCTATTAGTGCCGTCTGTACGACCGGTAATGACGTCCTCAAGACCGGCACGATTCAGTAGGCCGGTAAGCGTGTCCTGTCGCGCGCGACGTCCATTCTCACGCTCCGACCGCATCGTCTGAACCAGCATCGCATTCAGCCGATAGGCAGCATGCGTCATGGCATAGATATACATCGGAATCTGCAGAGCGGTCGCGAACATGATGAGTTCACGGGACATAACTCCAGCGATGGCGCAAGGCCCAAGGCTCAGCGTGATCATGACCATCACGAGCCGAGGTGCTGAAAAGTTACGAAACGCGACCCCCCCGGTCATGGCCGCGGCGGACAGCATCACGAGGGTGGCAGCGAGCCAGTCCCCGCTCAGAAGAGTTATGAAGCAACCATAACCTACTGATCCTGCCCAACACACGGCAGCCAATATGTAGAGATCGATATGAGCCCTTTTGCCGCTCCGCGCGGCGCGAGATCCTTTGACGAGCAGCGGCAACCGCAGAGCGGCCAGTCCTATTTCCAGCGCTGCCCAAATCAAGAAAGGTGGTGTCGGTATTCGTACCGCCACGATCGAGGAGACGAGGATCGTGTTGAATACCCCGCCTAAGAAGATCGGGAGTGACCCGTACAATCCTTGAACCAGGGATGGACGAATCTCAGCTGGAACCACACCAGCACATTCGACCAGCCAACGCGTGACGGTCCAGCGCGGCAGCACACCATCATCCTGTCGCATCTACTTCACTCCCGGGCACCCCCCGGGAGCTCACGAGGTAAATGCCGTTTCGGGGTTAAATTTCAGTCAATCTGGATCGACGTGTATAGCACGAAGACCTCTGCATCTAGGCGTGAACGCCGAAATGAATCCACGGCAGAAGTTGGGCGACGCAGGAGGCGCACAGAGCGTCTGGTTTTGGGTCTCCGCTGACGCAAGGTCCTGATCGGAAGCCTCACGCGATCTGCCACCTTATCGCCTTAAAGACCTCGCATGATCTGCCAAGTTTCGTTCCGGACCGGCGAAGGAAGGCAGGCCGGACCTCGGTAGGAGGCTGGAAGTTGCGCTTCAGAGTATTCGCGAGTTGGCTTCTCCGACTAGGCGTCGTCGCCTTATTCTCCAGCGGGTCCGCCATACATGCGGGCGACGTTCACCGTACCGCGATAACTGCTGAAAAATCGAACCCGGCACAGAAAGTCGATTGGAGGCCTGTAGTTAGTGGGCGTCTTCCGAACGGTGTGCGCTATGCGATCCTCGCGAGGCAGTCAGACGAGCCTGGCATAAGTCTGCTCATGCGAAACGAAGGTGGCTTCATCGAGGAGCAACGGCCGGGCGAGCGCGGGTTGACACACCTTATCGAGCATCTCGTGTTCGTCAGTCCGACGATAAACGCGCCGAACGATTTGCATCATCTTGTGAAGATCGGTTTGCCGCTAACTTTCGCCGCCCCTTCCGCCGGTACCACAAGCTGGCGCGAGACCAATTACTTCGTGTCGACCAGAACGACGCGGACGGCAGACCTCGACACACTGCTGCGTCTATTCCGCGAGGTCGCGACCGACCTCACGTTCAGATCCGATGCAGTCGACGAACAGCGTGCGGACGTGATGCGCGAGATGGCCGGCAGGAAGCCCGGCAACGTGATCTACGCCGACTATATCGCCGGCATAGCACCAGGCTCTCCGACGGACGTCATCGACGGGCAAAATTCCGACGACGTACCGACAGCGAGTGTAGAAACGATCCGCGCTCTATACCACCGCCTATACCGACCCGAGAACATGATGGTCGTGATAGTCGGAAACGTCGATCCGACCACCGCGAAGGCTCTTATCACCCAGCGTTTCGGGAGTTGGAAAAGCATCGGGTCGCCGGTCGTCCATGTCCCTGTTCCGCGCTTGCGTTACGATCGCATCGCGCCGATCAGTTTCTCGGCTCTGCCGCAGGGGCGCAGGACAGCGCTGATCACCGTGGCAATGCCGACACTTTCGTCACGCGGCTCCAAAAGATCGCAGATGGACGCAGAGCTCATGGACAGGCTGGCGATCCGCGCGGTCAACAATCGACTGGCAAGAGCTCAGCCAGGCAGTCCGTCCGGAAAGGTCGGGATGTTCATCGAGAATGGCGAGCAAGGCCACCGGCTTATCATGCTGTGGGACAACTTTACGGGCGACGCATGGCAGCCTGCACTGGTCGACCTCAAACGTACCACATGCGGACTAGGTACGGCGGGCCTCTCTGCAGACGAATGGGACAGGGCGAGGCGTGACCTGATCCAGGAGCTCGAGCAGATTACTGGAGACATGGGCCACGCCAAGAACGTCGAACTGGCAAAGGATCTATCTCACGCCATCGCCGCAGACAGGGAGCTGATCGCTCCGAGCGCTTTGCTGCGACGTGCTCGGATCTGGTTGCCGACGATCGATGCAAGCACTGGGAATGCTTGGTGGCGCCAGCAATGGCAGAGCGGCCACGAACATGTCCGGGTCGAAGCGCCTGAGCTTGCCCGGGTGGTGGACCCCCGTCAGGCGATACGGGCCGCACTGGATGCAGCATCGTCGCTAGCGAGCTGCCACTAACTACGACAATAGCCAGGCCGGAACAGGGAGACACGGATGGGAATCGTCCTAATCGTCGCAGCGGTCGCATCGCAGACCGGACCTATGACGGTCGTTCCAAAGGTCGTGGATTTCGACCTTGCCAAGGTGCGCCCCAGAGAACCGACGTGCTTGGATCGAGGGCAGTCAGACGAGATCATCGTGTGCGCTCCAAAGGGAATGGACATCTGGCTGGGTGACGTAAGCGGATTTGCCACCAAGCAACTGAATGCCGAATTCAAAGGGCCGCTGAACGCCGAGACGACCATTCACGTCATTCAGCAAAAGAGCCCCATTGCTACGACCCCGGCAGCGGCCGTGACATTGAAATGGCGTTTCTGATATTTCTGGTCGCGGGAAAATCCCGTGTTCGACCGCAATCCAAACTGAACCGCATCTGCCGTTGCCAGTGTTACTCGCCCCACTTTTCTAAAGCTTAATGAATGTCCGAAGCCGGTAAGCCAAAACCTGGCTGTGAATGACCGAGATTGGGTAAATGTGCCTTGGCGTTTTCACCCGAGATCAGCTCCTGCACTCATCCAGCAGCATCCGCAGCCGCTCGGCATCGTCAGGCGTGGCGGGGTTGTAGATAATCATCCCCAGTTCCGGCCTTCCTTCGACGGCGAACGACGAAAATTCCATCGCCAGCAGCCCCGCGTCAGGATGGTGGATACGCTTTACTCCTTCGCCGTGAGCGACCACGTCGTTGTCCTGCCACAGCGCTTCGAACTCAGGGCTGAGCCGAGACAACTCCATGACGAGCTTTATCACCTCGGCGCTGGTGCTAGCGCCGGCGCGTGCCACGTCGGCGCGGAAGGCGCCGACGACGAAGCGGGCGATGCTGTCGAAATCGGCATTGCGGGCGCGGACATGGTCGCTGCCGAACATCAGGCGCAGGATGTTGCGTCCCTCGCGCGGCAGCTTGGAATAGTCGGTCAGTAAGACCGCAGCGGCACGGTTCCAGCCGACGACGTCCCACATCGCGGTCTTGATGATCGCTGGGCTGAGCGCCATCCCGTCGAGTACCCGTTGCAGGCGAGGGGTGATGCCATCGACCGGTTGATAGCGGGCCTCTGGCAGACGACCCAGTCCGAGCATGTAGATGTGCTCGCGCTCCGGCTCGGTCAGCATCAGCCCCTTCGCGATGCGATCGAGGACATCTGCAGATGGCGCGCCGCCACGGCCCTGTTCTAGCCAGGTGTACCAAGTGGGACTGATATTGGCGCGGCTCGCAACCTCTTCACGGCGCAAACCGGGCGTCCGACGGCGACTGCTGCTGAGCCCGAAAGTCGCCGGGTCCAGGCGAGTGCGGCGGTCGCGCAGGTACGTGCCCAGCGAATTTGGTGCTTCAGTTGACAAGATGTACCCTGTTGCAGTTTATACCACGATAAGCTCACTACTTTAACAGGGTCGGGCGCAAGGCGATACATCCCTCGTCAACGAGGAAATTTTCATGCGCGTGTTCTTGACCGGTGCGACCGGCTTTATCGGCTCCCATGTCATTCCCGAACTGCTCCACCGCGGTCACAATGTGCTCGGGCTCACTCGCTCCGACGCGGGCGCGCAGCAGCTCGAAGCGGCTGGCGCCGATGTCCATCAGGGCGACCTGGAACGACCGGAGACCCTTGCGAGTGGTGTCGCTGCGGCTGACGCGGTCATTCACTGCGCATTCGATCACGACTTTGCCAACTTCGTCGAGAATACTCGAAAGGATGAACGCAACATC